>Ga0134127_10000471_pt1 | contig 38090 bp, 31 predicted proteins | sample KB31753_FD_96459 | JGI IMG/M metagenome (GOLD analysis project Ga0134127, IMG submission 96459) | Terrestrial soil microbial communities with excess Nitrogen fertilizer from Kellogg Biological Station, Michigan, USA - KB3-175-3 | ecosystem: Environmental > Terrestrial > Soil > Unclassified ...
ACTTCGTGCCCGGATTCGAACAGTCCGGGCCGAAGCGGCAATACACGCCCGACAATCTTTTCGACTACCGCGACGGCGCCGCCGAGGGCTATCTTATCTACAGTTTCGCCCGTATGCAGGGTATCGACTGCAAATCAGGTTCGACGATTCTTTCCCTCGACGTCTCCGACATGTCCGATGCCGATTCGGCCTACGGCATGTTCTCCGCAAACCGTGACAGCAGGCAACCCATCGCGAAGATCGGCATGGGCGCACAGATCATGCCGCAGAGCCTCCTCTTCGCGAAAGGGAAGTACTTCATCGAGATCATCGAGACCGACGGCAGCACCAACTCCAATCAGGCCGCAAATCTCCAAGCCTTCGCCGAAAAGATCGAACCACTCCTCGATGGCCGCAGCACTCCGCCAGAAGAGCTTGCATGGTTTCCGCAAGAGGGGCAGGAATCCGCAAAGCTCGTACCCGAAAGCGTCCTCGGTCTCAAAATCCTGAAGCGCGGATACGTTGCGAAATACTCGCAAGGGCAGGCCTTCATCGTCGTGGAGCAGTCGCCTGAATCCGCGGCAGAAGTCATGAACAAGCTCCGTGTTCGCTTCGATGATGCATCATCCGCGAGACTCGGCGACGAAGCATTTCAGTTGAAGGCGCCCTATCTCGAGGGGATCTGCATCTTCCGCAAAGGGAGGACTATCGCCGGTTTTGCAAATTCTCCCGATCCGCAGACCGCTTCGACAGAAGCCGCGAAGCTGCTGGAACGGTTGCCGTGATCCGAATCTTCACGGCCCGCTGAAGCATCTCTTAAGTACCCGATATGCTACGGCATCCTGAGGTTTTGGAACCCATCTCCTCTATACTGTAAGAACAGCAATCATCATTCCCGCGTGACCTTAAAACATGCAAAACACTGCAATTAGCCGCGAAGCAGCTCCACCCTCCGTGTCTCAGAACGGGAGTGCGCGGAACATCATCAGCTACACGGCGCTCAGTTTCGTGGTCTACCTGGCGATCGGGCTTCCTCTGGCGATCCTGCCTGAGTATGTGCATCTACGCATGGGCTATCACGCCTCGCTTGCGGGCGCGGTGATCAGCATTCAGTACATTGCCACGTTCCTCAGCCGCCCGTGGGCCGGACGCATCTCCGACCACAAAGGCGCGAAAGTTTCGGTCCTGTGGGGAATGGCCGCCTGTACCGCCAGCGGCATTCTGCTTTTTGCCGCGGCAGCGCTCCACCGCAATCCTGCATGGCTCAGCCTTACGATCCTGATCGCCAGCCGCCTCGTGCTTGGCGTTGGTGAAAGTTTAGGATCGACCGGCGCAACGTTATGGGGCATCTCCAGCGCAGGCCCCGAACACACGGCCAAGGTCATTTCATACAACGGCGTCAGCACCTACGGCGCACTCGCTCTTGGCGCACCTCTGGGCGTCGTGATGGAGACGCATTGGGGTCTGACATCCGTCGCATTGCTCACCATCATCGTGTGCGCGGCCTCCTATGCATGGGCCGCGATGAAGCTGCCAGTCCCCATTACGCCCGGCGAACACCTCCCCTTCCGCAGTGTCCTCGGCCGCGTGATGCCGCATGGCACAGGACTCGCGCTCGGTGGAGTAGGCTACAGCGCGCTGGCGACCTTCGTTACTCTCTTCTACGCAAGCCGTCGCTGGGACGGTGCCGCTCTCTGTCTGACTGCGTTTGGATTTGCATTCATCGCAACGCGCCTCGTGTTCATCCGCACCATCGGCACGTTCGGCGGATTCGCCGTCACGAAGGTTTGTCTTCTCGTCGAGTCGATTGGTGTACTGGTACTCTGGCTCTCCATTTCTCCGTGGATGGCGCTCGGCGGAGCGGCCCTGGCCGGGGCTGGATACTCGCTCGTCTTCCCCGCGCTCGGTGTTGAGGCCGTCGAACGTGTTCCCATCGAAAATCGCGGAACCGCCCTAAGCGTCTATACCGTTTTCGCCGACGTATCGTTCTTCATGGTTGGCCCCATCGCGGGTGCAATCATCGGAGCCTTCGGCTATCGCAGCGTTTTTCTCTTTGCCTTGATCTGCGTCATCGGGGCGCTCGGGATCGCGTTTGTTTTAGCGGGCAAAAAGGCGCACACGCTGGTGGTACACGATCGATCGCAGCCTCGCGACGCCGAACGCTGCACGTCCTGAATTCGCTAACGCGCGAAGCGCGGTAACCCCGCTGCTCCAGTAAACTGGACCCTGTGGCATCCACGTTCCACATCGAGAACTTCGGCTGCCGTGCTGCCCGTGCAGACGGCGAAGCCGTTGCCGCGCTACTCCGTACTTCAGGCGCTGCCGAAAGCGCTCCTGCAGACGCTGATGTCGTCATTGTGAATACGTGCAGTGTCACCGCCGAAGCCGACCGTGAAGCCCGCGCATACATCCGCCGCGCCAACCGCCAGAACCCGCAAGCCCGCATCATCGCCACTGGCTGCTACGCGCAGCGCGCTCCCCAAGAACTCGCCTCGCTTCCAGGCGTTGCCGCCGTTCTTGGCAACAGCCACAAAGCCCTCGCTCCAGAACTCGCCCTGCACCTGGCTCTGAACAAAGTATCGGGGCACGGCTTTAGCCAAGCGGATAACCTTTCGCTCCATGAACCCCGGACTCTAGCCCCGGCTCGAGCTAGCCAGTCGCAACTCGTCAGCCTTCGAGATCTTCTTGGCTCAGGCTCTCCGCCCCTGGTGCTGGCCGATGATGCCTTCGCCCATTCCTTCCTCGAAGAGGCCCCAATCACTCCCGGGGCACAAACGCGCCCCAATCTGAAGATCCAGGAAGGCTGCTCGAACCGCTGCTCGTTCTGCGTAATCCCGCAGACGCGCGGCAACTCGCGCAGCCTGCCGCCTTCATCCGTGTTGAGTCACGTGCGCAGTTTCGCTGAATCCGGCGGCAAGGAACTCGTTCTTTCCGGAATCAACCTCGGCCGCTGGGGCCGCGACCTCGATCGCTTAACTTCCGAGCCGCGTTCGCTGGCTGCACTCGTCAGCGCCATCTTCAACCAGACCAATCTCCCTCGCCTCCGACTCAGCTCCATTGAGCCCATGGACTGGGACGCCGGTCTCATCGCAATCGTCCGCGAGTTTGCCGGTTCTCATTTGGTGTCTCCAACAACGGGTTCCTGGGCTGGACGTCTCGCGCGCCACGCTCATCTCCCTCTTCAATCCGGCTCCGATTCCGTTCTCCGCCGCATGCACCGCCGCTATCGTCCCTGGCACTACGCTGAGAAGATTCTCGAACTCATCCACGCCGCAGGCCCGGCTCTCACGATCGGTGCGGATGTTATGGCCGGGTTCCCCGGCGAAACTGACCGCGAGTTCCAGGACACCTACGACTTCATCCGCTCGCTCCCTTTCGGCTATCTGCACCTCTTCCCGTTTTCGCCACGCCCCGGTACTCGTGCCGATCAACTCCATCGCGAGAACCCCGTGCCCGCGCCCGCTGTGGATCACCGCATCGCCGCCCTTCGCATCCTCGCTGCCGAGAAGGTCCGCTCTCATCGCCTTCAGTTCATCGGGGCGGAATTCAACACCATTACGTTGAACACCCCTCCGTCCCTCGCCGCAGTTGGCCGCACCTCGGGAATAACCGACAACTTCCTTCCGGTCGAAATCGAAACCTCGCTGCCGGCCAATCGGCTCGTGCCCATCCGCATCACGGCCATCTCAGCCGACGACACTCTCCTCGGAAGCCCCGTGATCCCCAACATTTCCCAAATCGATTCGCCGTTCCCCATTTCTCCCGAGTTCCTCCGCCCCGATCTGGAAAACGCCTTCTAAGTCTCACCTCTGCAAGGGCTACCTGCATCAAACCAGTGCTATACTCAGGGTGCGTTCGCGCGCCTTGCAAGAATTCCGGAACCACTTCGGATCCAGGCGCCCGGCCCATTTGGAGGATGTACCATCGCACTCGATAAACGTTCGGCCAAGTCTTTCATCCGCATCAACGATCGCATTCGCGCCCGCGAAATCCGCGTAATCGACGAAAACGGCGAACAACTCGGTATTCTCGCGCCTTTTGAAGCGCTGAAAATTGCTCGCGAACGCGGGCTGGACCTGGTTGAAGTCTCACCGAATGCCGTTCCGCCTGTCTGCCGCATTCAGGACTACGGCCGCTTCCTTTACGAGAAGGAAAAGTCCGAGCGCGCCGCGCGCAAAAAGCAAAAGGTCATCATCGTCAAAGAGGTCAAGTTCTCCGTAACCGTGGACGAACACGACTACCAGACAAAAAAGAATCAGGCCGTCAAGTTCCTGCAAGGCGGCGACAAAGTTAAGGCCAGCCTTCGCTTCCGCGGACGCCAGATGGCCCACCGCGACCTCGGCTACAACATCATCAATCGCCTCATCCAGGACATCGGCGAGATCGCCGTGGTCGAGTTCATGCCGCGCATGGAAGGCACGATTCTCCACGCGATCCTCGCCCCCAGCAAAAAGAACGAAGGCCAGAAAAAGCCGCAGCCTCCTGCACCGCCGCAACAGGTCGTGCGTCCGCCGGCACCCGCCGCTCAGTAGCGCCAGCTCAGATCGAGGCCGCCCCACGAAGGCGGCCTCTTCATTTCCACTCAGCTTTTCGCCACGAATTCGCCAACCTGCAATGCCCGAGGCGCGCCAATTAACTGAGACATTAAGACACGCGCGCTCATCGCAAGGAGACTCGGCCGAACCCCGCTAACGTGCGAAGCACGCTAACTCCACTTCCCCCGTCCACGTTGTATTCTGGCCCCATGCTTCATCTCAGGCGTGCAGTTCTTCCCCTTGCATATCTTGCTGTCGTTGCTGCGCCTCATCCGTCCACCGCGCAGACGAGTGCAACGTCCGCAGCCCAGCCGGCCGCTGCTCATTTCCCCAACAACGAAGACCTGCGCCACTTCAAAGCAATCTCCAATCCCCAACTCTCGCCCGACGGCAAGCAGATTCTTTTCACAGTTACGCACGCCACAGCCGATGGCGGAGCCAGCAATCTCTGGATCGTTCCCACACCCGACAACGGCGCCGACAAGGCTCGTCAGCTGACCTTTTCCCCTCCGTCCGATAAGCGAGGAGAACACAACGCGCAGTGGGCGCCCGACGGTACGGGCATCTTCTTTCTCGCCAAACGCGGCGACCACACACAGCTCTTCCGCCTTGACCTGCGCGGCGGCGAAGCCTCGCCCTACGATCTCAAGATCATGCCTCCCGTCGATGTCTCCAAAGACAAAGACGCCATCAATCCTCCACCATCGCCGGCTACCAATGAAAAGAAGGACGAGAAGAAGTCCGACGAGAACAAAGTCGAGCCTCTCCCCATCGACGTCGCCGGTTTCGCCATCAGCGAAGATGGAAAGTACCTGACTCTGTGGGCACACGATCCTGAGACCCCGGGCGAGAAGAAGCAAAAAGACGCAAAAATCGACGCATCATGGGTCAACCATGAGCGCCACCTCACGCGCCTCTATATCGCCGCTCTCAAGTCGGACGGATCCATCGACGGCGATCTCCGGACCGTCGATATCGCTCCCGACGTGCATGGCGCGGTATGGTCTCCCGTTGCAGACAAGCTCTTCATCGTCACCGAAGAGCCAAACGATGTGTCCGATCTCAAACCCGCGGGCGCAGCCTGGATCGTCGATGTAACTGCCCCCGCCAAGCCGGAGAAACTCGAAGCAATTCCAGCCACCGTACAAGCCGGTACGTTTACTCCTGATGGCAACCAGATTGTCTTTGGTGCGCAGACTCCCCAGGACGCGCCTCCCGGCTATGAGGAGTTGTTTGCCATATCTCTTTCTCCCTCAGCCAGACCGCGCAGCCTGACGGCGGGGTTCAACGGCCAGACCCGAGCATTCGACCTGCAGTTCGACAAGGACGGATCGCTCATTGCTCAAGCCGCAGTGGGAACGCTAGTCGTGGCAGAAAAAGTCGCTCTCGACGGCAAAACATTTCCAAAAGAATTGGCGATCTTTTCTTACGATCGAAAACAGTCCGGCGTCCCGATGGGCGAAGTGCCGACCAATCAGGAGGGCAAGAAAGTTGGCATCGAGCTGGCCTTCGACCTTTCGGTCATTTCCGCTCTTAACACCAACCGCAAACATACCGCCTGGGTCTGGCTCGCAGATTCCGGCGGCAAGCCAATGCATCTTTGCTATTCAACCCATCTTGGCGATGCGTGCACGGCTGTTCCCACGCCCGATCTCGCTTCCGCCAACCTCCGCACCGTCGAGCCCAAACTTGTTCAATGGAAGTCCGGCTCATTCACCGTTGAAGGCCTGCTCTACCTCCCGCCCGACACCGGCTCCGCAAAAATTCCTCTGGTCGTAGACGTCCACGGCGGTCCCTTCGGCGCCTGGGAAAATCATCACGATCCCTTCGCCGACTTCCTCATCGGCCACGGCTGGGCCGTTCTCCGCCCCAACCCGCGCGGTTCGTCCAACTACGGCGTCAAGTTCGCAGCAGCCAACAAGAACGACCTCGGTGGAGGCGATTATCAGGACGTGATGTCCGGCGTCGACTACGTTCTCGCTCACTATCCAATCGACTCAGCTCGCATGGCCCTGATGGGCTATAGCTACGGCGGCGAGATGGCCGGCTTTGTCGAAGGCAAGACCGATCGCTTCAAAGCCATCGTCAGCGGCGCGCCGGTCATTGACCAGTTCAGCGAATACGGAACCGAAGGCGGCTCGTGGTACGACCGCTGGTACTTCGGCAAGCCATGGGAGCACATGAACGACGCATGGCGGCAAAGCCCGCTCTCGGGCGCTTCTCACGCAAAGACGCCATTCCTCTTGCTGCAGGGCGAGTCTGATACGACTGACCCTGTCGGCCAGGCGCAGGAGATGTACCGCGCACTGCGCCAGGAAGGTGTTCCTGTCGAACTCGTAACCTATCCGCGCGAGAATCACGGCCCGCTCGCTATGGGTATGCTCGGCCATCCATCGCCCGAACCATGGCACGGCTACGATGCCCGCCAGCGCATCGAAAAGTTCATTGAGAATGCGTTTTTATCGTCAAAGCCTTGAAGAAGACATTTCACTGCACAGCAAACCAGCGAAAAACTGCGAAGGCAGATCCGCACACAAACGGGGTTCCGAAGACTGATTTGTTGTAGCGTGCAAGCCACAGAGGCAGAAAAATATCGAAGTTGTCGGAGCGATCTTTCGTGTAGCGCCGTGATCGACGTCAGCAGGCACGTGCCTCGATTGGCAGCGAGCACGGCGCACTCCAAAATAATCACCCCGATAAGCATCGCTGTGAGCTGAAATCGGTTGCCGAGAGCCGTTAGAGGAATCAACAAAATGCATGTAGCCATGAAGAGCCCAGATGGCCGAATGCAGAAGCTTGATGATCGCGAGCTTGCGCGCGTCCTGCGCTGAGCGTTTTGCGATTGCTGTTTGGCGGATATGCTTCACTACTCGATCTCTTAGAACGAAGCCGCGTCAAGAATAGAGCGTTGTTGTGTTCGCGCCAGTGACCGTGCACACTCCGCAGCGTGCTAGACTTCGTCCGTCATGAGAAAGCCTCTCGCAATTGCTCTTAGTTTTGCCATCTACACGGGCCTTCAGATCACAGCCCTCGCGCAGTCCAACTCCGCTCCTCATCTTGAGAAACGTGGCTCCGTCACGCAACTCATCGTCGACGGTAAACCGTTTCTCATCCTCGGTGGCGAACTGCACAATTCATCTTCGTCGCATCTCGATTACATGAAGCCAATCTGGACCGGTCTCGCCGGCATGGGCCTCAACACCGTCGTCACTCCGCTCAGTTGGGAACTTGTGGAGCCCACCGAAGGCCACTACGACTTCGCTCTTGTCGACGGACTTCTCGCGCAGGCCCGCGAATCGCACGAAAAGATCGTCTTCCTCTGGCTTGCGTCGTGGAAGAACGGCATGTCGAGCTACGCGCCAATGTGGGTCAAGCAGGACACGAAACGATTTTCGCGTGTTGTCGTGAAGGGGAGGGAAGTCGAAGTCCTCAGTCCCGCCTCCGCTGAGACACAAAAGGCCGATGCCCGCGCCTTCACTGCGCTCATGCAGCACATTAAGCAGGCCGACAGCGATCACACCGTTCTCATGATGCAGGTTGAAAACGAGGTCGGTGTCCTCGGTGACTCGCGCGATCGCTCCGCAGCTGCCGATCGCGAATTCAATTCACCGGTTCCGGCCGAGCTCACACGTTATCTCAAGGCGCATCACGACACGCTCTATCCCCGCCTTCGCGAGTTGTGGGATGAAAACGGCGGCAAGAGTTCCGGCACATGGCCCGAAGTATTCGGTGACAATCCCCACGCCGACGAAGCCTTCATGGCATGGCACTATGCTCGCTTCATCCAGGCTGTCACCGCCGCAGGCAAATCTGCGTACGATCTTCCGATGTACGTAAACACCTGGTTGGGCGAGGAAGGCGGCGTTCCCGGCAGCTATCCCAGCGGCGGTCCAGAACCATGGGTCGTGGATATCTGGCGTGCCGCAGGTTCGGCGATCGATTTTTATGCGCCCGATCTCTACGCGTCCAACTTTGTGGAGTGGTGCCAGCGCTACCATCGCGACGGCAATCCGCTCTTCATGCCCGAAACACGCGGCGGCACTCCGGGTGCAGCCAACGTCTTCTATGCCGTCGGTGAGGAGGCTGGCTTCGGCTTCTCTCCGTTTGCCATTGAAGATGACATGAATCCCAAGCAGGATCTTGCCGTCAGCTATCGCGCCATACAGGCTGTCGCTCCAGTCCTCCTCGAGCACCAGGCTGCCGGCGACGTCCACGGATTCATGCTCGATCGCCAGCATCCCACGGCAGAGTTCACGATCGGCGGCTACGCTGTCCACGTCTCGCTCGACTCGATCTTCGGCTCCCATAGCGAATCCGGCTACGGCCTCGTGATGGCAACCGGCCCGGACGAGTTCCTAGGGGTCGGCAAGGGATTCCGAGTCCTCTTTACGGCCCCGGCGCAGAGCAAAACGAGGGCAGGGATTGGCACTATCGATGAAGGCACGTTCCAAGACGGTAAGTGGGTCCCTGGTCGCCGCCTGAATGGCGACGAGAACGACCAGGGCGGCTACTGGCGCTTTGATCCGCGCAAGGTAAGCACCGAGAGAGTGAAGCTTTATCGCTACGAGTGAGGCGAAAACCTCCCAGAATCCTTTGGGCGAGTACCCCCTCCCCCCTGGTCGGCCTACTGTTTTCAATAGGTTACGGCGGAAGGTGGTTGCAATTATCTGATAACGCGGGAGTTAGGATCTAAAATGAAGCAAACAAGGGAGTTATTGCAGATGACGCACCTCGCGTCCGGTGCGGTGAGATTCCGGCACTCTTCAAAGCTGCGTCGCCAAAGCCGAAGATCCCGTCGCTGACGGAACGAAGGCAGAAACCCCGTAGGAATCTCGTTCCTGATCTCAGTATGGAGAAATCGGCGAATTAGGCTGCAAAATATCGGAAATCAGCTTTTTTGGTTCCAACCGGGCTCGGCGAACGTCGGCTGCGTTCACCGCCGCTTTCCTGTATACTCAAGGGAGCCTCTCCGGGGCAGGGAAGCCCCTGTTTACAGAGGCTTGCGACCGGGCCGCCAAAGCCCGTCCAGACAAACGAGAGACAATGCCCAAGTTGAAAACGCATACGGGCGCGAAAAAGCGCTTCAAGATGACTGGCACCGGCAAAATCAAGCGGGGCCAGACCAAGACGCGCCATATTCTTTCGTCGAAATCGCCAAAAGTGAAGCGCAAGCTCGGTAAGATCGTGCTTGTCTCGGATGGTGACTACGCGAAGGTAGCGCGCATGATCCCCTACGCTTGATCCAGATGTTTCACCAAAGGGGCGCAGCACGCAGTGCCCCCCGCCGGTTACGAAACGCGTCCTGACCGGCGAGAGATCAAGCTTGATTAGCGAGTGAAGAGGTCTAAAGCGCAGAAGCGCCTCCTGCCTCCAGCCGCGATGACCCACGAACGCAAAATGGAGAAACAACAATGCCTCGCGTAAAACGCAGTACCAAGCGGAATGATCGCCGCAAGAAAATCCTAAAACGAGCCAGCGGCTACTTCCTCACAAAATCCAAGCTCTATCAGGCAGCCCAGGAAGCAGTCGAGCGCGGCCTCAAATTCGCCTATACGGGCCGCAAACAGAAGAAGCGCCAATTCCGCTCCCTCTGGATTGTGCGCATCTCCGCCGCCTGCAAACTCAACGGCACAAGCTACTCGCAGTTCATCAACGGGCTTAAGAAGGCCGGCGTGGACCTCGACCGCAAAATCCTCTCCGATATCGCTATTCACGACGCCGCAGGCTTTACCAAGCTGGTGGAGCAGGCCAAGGCCGCTCTCGCCAGCTCAGCCGCCTAACAGCCCGGCGCTGCACGCTTTAACACCAACGGCCCGGAGCTTAGCTTCGGGCCGTTTCTCTTTTCGCGCTCAAAACAGCATCCACCAGTCATTTATCCTTTGGACTACGCAATGACTTCAGACGCAATTCCCGCATTGCCGGAGTACAACGACTCCGCACTCGACCAAGCCTTTGCCGCACTCGCCCAGCAAGCCACGGACGAAGCCGCCGCCATCGGATCGCCGACCGACCTCGAAGCCTTCCGACTGCGTTGGGTCGGCCGCAAGCAGGGCCGCCTCAATGACGTCTCCGCGCGCTGGCTCAAAGCCGCGCCGCCTGCAGCAAAGAAGTCGGTGGGCGAACGCTTCAAGACGCTCAAGGATCTCATCGAAGGCCTGCTCGACAAAGCGGCCGGAGCAGGTCCCGGCGATGCCGCATTGGCCGCCGAAGCGATCGACATCACGCTGCCTGGAACGCGCCGACTCACCGGAGCCGAACACCCCATCACGCGTACGCTCAATGAAATCGTTTCGGTATTCGAGGCACTCGGCTATTCAGTCGGTGTCGGCCCCGAAATCGAAACCGACTTCTACAACTTCGAGTCGATGAACTTCCCGCCGGGCCATCCCGCGCGCGACACGCAGGACACCCTCGTCATCGCCAACCAGGAGCGCCGTCCTCTCCGCGACCGACTTCTTCTGCGCACTCACACGTCGCCCGTGCAGATGCGCACCATGGAGCAGCAACCGCCGCCAGTACGCATCGTCATCCCCGGCAAGGTCCACCGCAACGACGCGCAGGACGCCACGCACTCGCCGATCTTCCATCAAGTCGAAGGGCTCTGTGTCGACACAAACATCACCTTCAGCGACCTCAAGGGCACGCTCGACCATGCGATGAAGGCGCTCTTCGGCTCGTCCGTCAAAACGCGCTTTTTCCCCTCATTTTTCCCGTTTACGGAGCCCTCAGCCGACGTCCAGATCAGCTGCATCTTCTGCGGCGGAAAAGGCTGCCGCAAATGCAAACATTCCGGGTGGATCGAACTGCTCGGCTGCGGCATGGTCGATCCCGCCGTCTTTGCCTTCGCGCAGGAAAAGCAGCCCGGCTACGACCCAAAGAAGATCAGCGGATTCGCATTTGGCATGGGCGTCGAGCGCATCGCCATGATGAAGTTCGGCATCAGCGAAATCGGCCAGTTCTACGCAGGGGATATGAGATTTTTGGGGCAGTTTGTTTAAGCAGCAATAGCCCGCCGTGCGGGTTAGCAGCCGCCTTGCGGCTTGTTAGCGGAGTTAGCAATGGCTAGATCTAGAAGTTATCGCGATTTGATTGCCTGGCAGAAGGCGATGAAGCTGGCGAAAGCCGCGTATCGCATCAGCAACGAATTACCTCGAAAAGAAGCATACGGATTGATTTCTCAAATTCAACGGGCCGCGGTTTCTGTGCCGTGCAATATCGCCGAAGGTCACGGGCGCCTGACCGATCTCCAGTTTCGACACTTCCTTGGAAATGCAAGGGGCTCGCTTTCCGAGCTGCAGACGCAGATTGAACTCGCATTCGACCTCGGATACATCAGTGCCGAAAAGCTGAAAGAATTCATGGACAAGAGCTCGGAAGTTGCTCGATTGATCAACGGCCTAATTACCGCGTTGCGCGAATCGCGTAGCGCGACGAAGAAACTCCTGACTCCGCCAACCGCGCGAAGCGCGGCTAACTACGCTAGCTCCGCCATCAAGGAGCCTTTTCTATGAAGATCCTTACCAAATGGCTTCGCAGCTATCTGCCCGAGCTTCCCGTTTCCGACACCCAATTAGCCGAAGACCTGACTCTTCGCGGCATCGCTGTCGAAGGCATCTTCGACCTCGGTTCCGGCAACGGTTCTCTCTACGAGATGGACATCACCACCAACCGCGTCGACGCCATGAATCACTACGGCATCGCGCGCGAGGCGGCGACCATCTACGGTGTGGAAATGAAGCCATTAGCCACCACGCTTCCGGCCTCGCAGCCCGCCGCCGGCCCTTTTCCCGTCAAGATCGAAGCCGAAGACGCATGCGGCCGCTTCACCGCCCGCGTTCTACGCGGCATCACCATTGGCTCGTCGCGCGACTGGTTCCCCGGCGCAGAAGTCGCAAGCTACTTCGGCCTCCTCGAGCAGAAGCAGATCTCCAACGCCGTCGATGCCACCAATTTCGCATGGCTCGCCATGGGCCAGCCAACGCATGCCTTTGACCTCGACAGACTTGAAGGAGGCATCATCGTTCGCCGCGCCCGCAAGGGCGAAAAGCTCAAGACCCTCGACGGCATGGACCGCATCCTCGATCCCGACGATCTCGTTGTCGCCGACCACGTCAAAGCCCTTGGCCTCGCTGGTGTCATGGGCGGCTGGGACACGATGATCACTTCGGAAACCAAGAACGTTCTTGTTGAAGCCGCGTGGTTCGAGCCCATGGCAGTTCGCCGCACCGCTCGTCGTCACGGCCTGCACACCGACGCCAGTCATCGCTTCGAGCGTGGTGCCGACTTCAACGCCGCTCCCGTCGCATCCGCAATTGTCAGCCGCATCCTGCTCGCTAACGGCGGCCACATCGAAGGCGATCTCGTCGATGTGCGCGTTCCCGCATGGGAAGCCCGCACCGCGAGTCGCCCCGCCGTCTCTCTCGCGCTGAGCGAAGTACACCGCCTCCTCGGCAAGACCGAGGACAAGGAAGGCATCACCGCTGCGACTGTCGAATCGATTCTTACCGGCCTGGGCTGCGGTCTCATCGGGAGATTCGAAGGAAGAGCGGGAACAGGCGATCGGGCTTCCGAGCACATAGCGTGGCCCATCACTCTTCCGAGTTGGCGTCTTGATCTCCAGCGCGAAATCGACCTCATCGAAGAAGTCGCCCGCGTTTACGGCTACAACCGTTTCGCAAACACACTTCCCGCATTCGGGGAAGGGATAAAGGCTTTCCCGTGGGCAGAAGCCGACGCTCTCGTCCGCCGCACCCTGCTCGCCGCGGGATTCCACGAAGCCATCTCCAGCACGTTCTGCTCCGCCGTCGAAGCTGCACTCACCGCGCCCATTCCCGGTCAAATCATTCCGCTCGGCAATCCGCTCAGCGAAGAAGCTGGAGTCATGCGTCCCTCGCTCGTCCCGGGCCTGCTCAACGCCGTTGCCGGCAACCTGAATCGCGATGTGAGCGATGTCCGTCTCTTTGAACTCGGCACCGTCTTCAGCGGCACGACAGAAAAAGTGGATGAACGCCCGGCGCTCGCATTCGCCGCTGCCGGCAATCTCCCCGATCAAAGTTCGCTCCATCCGGCCCGTCCCATCGAGTTCCACGATCTCAAGGGTGTTGTCGAACAGCTCTCCCGTTTCCAGATCCGCGACACCTACTTCGACTGTTTCCCCGCCGACTCGGGTCTCACGCCCGCGTGGCTCCATCCCTACCGCTCCGCCCGCGTCGCAGCCGATGGCCTTACCGTCGGCTGGTTGGGGCAGCTTCATCCCACCCAAGCCGCAGCTCGCAAAATCAAAGATGCCGTCCTCATCGGCGAAATCTACATCGACCGCCTCTATAAGCTGCCGCTGCGCAAGCCTGTAGCTCGCGAAATTTCGCGTTTCCAACCCGTGCGCCGCGACTTCTCGCTTATTCTTGACCAGAGCATCCCGTGGGAGCGTATCGACAAATCCCTCGCCGCGCTGCAAATTCCCGAACTCGTCGACTGGCGCGCAGCCGAAGTCTTCCGCGATGCGAAACTCGGCGCGCACGATTATTCGCTGCTCGTCAGCGCCACCTTCCAGGCGCCCGACCGCACCCTCCGCGAAGAGGAACTTCAATCATTCCAATCGCGGGTAGTCGAAGCGGTCAGCAAAGCGGGCGCGAAGCTGCGGACCTGAGTCGAAATTTGGTGCCCCGGGGTCTGGGTTCTGAGACCTGGGATAATATTTCCTCCTCAGTTTCCCTCAGGCTCCGCCGCACTCATTGAGAGCTATACTTCCCGAATACAGCGCATTTGCGCGGAGGTTATTATTCATGTCGCCATCATCTCTGGAATCCCAGATCGCGGAACACATCGAGCACTCTGAAATGGATCACAACGGCCAGGGCAATCTCGCTCTCAGCAGCGCCGATTTCTCGGCGCTCGAAGAACGCGTGTCCCGTGCCGTCAATCTGGTCAGGAGCGAGCGTCAGGCCCGCGCAGCAGCCGAACAGCGCATCACCGACCTCGATGGACAGCTCACCGAACAACGAGATCTGGTTCAAACACTCCAGGAAGAAATTCACTCCCTCAACGCCGAGCGCGATCAGGTTCGCCAGCGCGTCGAGAAGCTTCTCACTCAATTGGATTCTCTCGAACTCTGAGGTTCCGCATGGCAAAAGAAAATCCGCCCAGCGCTCCAGGCTATGTCAGCGTCAGCATCTATGACCAGGCTTATCATTTGCGCGGCCAGAACCCTGACCACATCCGCCGACTAGCAGATTTGGTCGACAGCAAGATGCGTGCCGTGGCCGCGCAGGGCCGCACCGTCGACTCGCTGCGCGTAGCTGTGCTCGCGGCGTTGAATCTTGCGGACGAGCTCTCGCAAACATCCGGCGTGGACGCAAAGGAGGGGCGCGCCCGCGCCGCGCAGCTTCGCGAGATGCTCGACGAAGTCCTCGAAGACGAACGCAAAGCGGCATCCTAGGCTCGCCCCGAGCTTCCTTTGGCTCGTGGTTCCGAAATGAACCCGTGCTCCCAGAAGTGACTTCGGTCTCTAACACAAATCGCGCAGCGCCCGCAAGACTTGCAATTCCTCTCCAACATCCATACATTCAGCAATAGAAACCGGCCTGCAAAGCAGGTGCAGTGGTCAATGCTGGATGAACCTACATTCATTGAACAGGAGTCTCGACTCGTCTATACGGTTCTGTGTGCCGTGTCCGCCAGTCCGGAATGCCTAAGGAACCGCGGCGAGACTCCACCGTCTTAGGACGGGTTCACCAGCACATCACTCACGGCCCCGTGGGTCGGGTTCTAACCATCCTTTCGTGCGGCGCATCCTGCTGCAACGCTTCCATGCCCTATCCTTGTTCCAGGTGCATCCAGTCCTCTTCCACTTCGGTGCGTTGGTTATCCCCTCATACGGCGCCATGGGCGCGCTTGGCCTTCTGCTTGCGTTGATGCTGGCCCTTCGCAATGCGCGGAAAATCGGCATTAATCCAAACCGCGTCTGGAATCTCTGCATACTCATGCTCTTTACCGGCCTCATCGGCTCGCGCCTTCTGCTGATCGCCGCAAATTGGAAAATTCTGCGTGCACATCCGCTGTGGGCATTGAGCGTGGCCATGATCCATCACCCTCTTCTAGCCGCCATCGGAGCACTCATCGCGCTCGCCATCGGCTCCGTCTACGTGGGTTTGCATCGGCTGCCCTGGCGCGCCACTGCAGATACTCTCGCCGCACCGCTCGCGCTCGGGCTCGCATTCGAACAGGTAGGCGCGCTTCTCGCGGGTTCCGGCTACGGAACAGGAACGCATCTTCCGTGGGCTATCGTCTACACCGATCCGCTCGCGGCCCGCTGGAGTGACGCCCCACTCGGCATTCCTGTTCATCCGGTACAGGCCTACGCTGCAATATGCTTCTTCACCGCGGCGATTGGCCTTGTCCTGTGGCTTCCGAAGCGACGTCAGAACGGCGATCTCGCTGGACTCTTTCTGATCAGCACGGGTGCCGTCATGTACATCACCGAGTTCTGGCGAGATCCCTTGGGACGCGGTGCGCTCTTTCACGGCTTCCTGAAAGGCCCACAAATGGCGGGCATCCTTTTCGTTCTCGGTGGAGCGGCTCTTCTCCTCGATCGCCCATCGCAGCGAGTTGCTCTCGCTTCATCCGCAGTTGCCGATTCCACTCCAACCGCCGCATCCGGACAGACCCATGGCTGAGCCACGCGAAATCGCCGTCCCGCTCGAGGCCGCCGGCCAGCGCCTCGATCACTTCATCGCCAGCCAACTCGATGGTGTAAGCCGTTCGCGCGTCCAGTTGTTATTGGACCAGGGCGACGTCCTCGTCAACGGCGCCGGAGCCAAGGCCTCGCTCAAGCTTCGTGGTGGCGAGCAAATCTTAATCACAGGCGAGCCACGCCCCGCTCCGCTCAGAGCTACGCCACAGGACATCCCGCTCGATGTCGTCTACGAAGACAAATACCTTGCAGTCATCAACAAGCCTGCCGGAATGATGGTTCACGCCGGAGCGGGCGAGACTGAAGCCGCGCGCAACAGAAACACCCTCGTCAACGCGCTCCTCTTTCGTTTCAACTCTCTCTCCTCAACCGGGGGTGAACTTCGCCCGGGCATCGTCCACCGCCTCGACAAAGAAACCAGTGGCCTGATCGTTGTCGCCAAAAGCGACGCCGCACATACAAAACTCGCTGAACTCTTCTCGTCTCGCCAAATTCGCAAGACCTACGTCGCTCTCGTCCATGGGCGAGTCGAACGCGACAAGGGAAGCATTACTGCAGCCGTGAGCCGCGATCCACTCCGTCGAACGCGTATGACCACGCGCCCAGCAGGGAACTCCCGTACCGCTATCTCCCATTACGAAGTCGTACAGCGTCTCGATACACGCTTCGGCAAGTTCACGCTTGTGCGCGTGCGCATTGAAACCGGCCGCACCCACCAGATTCGGGTCCACATGGCTTCGATCGGCCACCCCGTCGTAGGCGATACGGTGTACGGGGCATCTGGCCAGCTAACCGATCAGGCAGCTTCCCAGGCGGCCACCTCCCGAGCTGCTCGTCGCAATGCTGCACCTGAGCGCCTCAGGCTCAATCGCAATTTCCTCCATGCAGCTCGTCTCGAGTTCACGCACCCATTCACAGGTAAACCCCTTGGATTGGAGGCCCCGCTGCCCCTTGAGCTGACTGAATTTCTCGCCCGTATTAACGAATCCTGAACAGCCTTCGTCAATACTCTGTATTGGCACACCATGGATCAGGCTGGCCGATTGCTAAAATGAAGACTGATATGAGGACAAATCCCTTTTGTCTGGTCGCCCTTGCAGCGGCATTGAGCTTCGCCGTGTCCGGCCAGCCTACCCTCGCGCAGCAATCTGCCCAGGCGCAGCAGCCTGCTACTCAACCGGCACAGACGCCGGCGCCGCAGAAACCCGCTCAGATCCCGCAGACACAGGCTGGTCAACCGGCCTCCGGACAGCAGCCTCCCGCAGCCGGGCAACAGCCCGCAGCAGATCAACAAGGCCCTGAGGATACCGGCCAGGTCTTCCGCATCGGCGTCAATGAAGTCAACCTCATCTTCACCGTGACCGACAAGCACGGCCACTATGTCCCAAACCTCAAGCAGAACGACTTCGCCCTCCTCGATGATCAGAAGGCCCCCGAGAAGGTCACGTCCTTCCGCCAGCAGATCAACCTGCCCCTCCGTGTCGGCATTGTCATTGACGCCAGCACATCGATCCGCACCCGCTTCCAGTTCGAACAGCAGTCCGCCATCGAGTTTCTCCTTCAGATCCTCAAGGCTCGCAGCGACCGCGCCTTTGTAATGGGGTTCGACGTCACCCCCGACGTGAAAGCCGACTGGACCAACAACATCGACGCTCTCGAGACAGGAATCAATCGGCTCCGTCCGGGCGGCGGCACCGCCATGTACGACGCGGTATACACCGCCTGCCGCGATAAACTCCTCGACGCATCGCGCGGGCAGGAACCCGTGCGCAAAGCCATGATCCTCATATCCGACGGCGATGACAACCAGAGCCGCGTCCATCTCGACGAATCCATCAAGATGTGCCAGCGCGCTGAGACAATTGTCTACGCTATCAGCACCAACTGGACACCGAGCCGCGGCAAGGGCGATCAGGTGCTCACCCAACTCGCGCAGGATACCGGTGGCCAGGTCTTCTTCCCACCGTCAGTCGAGCAGATGTCCAACAGTTTCAAAAACATCGAAGAAGAGCTGCGCAGCCAGTACGCGCTCACCTACATTCCAGCAGACTTCAAAGCCAACGGCCAGTTCCGGCCGATCTATCTCTATTGCACGGATCGCCGCTATGTAGCCCGGGCCAGAAAAGGCTACTTCGCCCCCAAGGATTGACCCCAATTTCAATCCAAAACAAACGCGAGCCAATCCGGCTCGCGTTTCGTTTATTCACTACTTGCTACTCACTACTCACTTTTTACTGCCTCTAACAGCTTCATCAAGCCCGCCTCATCCAGCACGGGCACATTCAGCTCTCGCGCTTTATCCAGCTTCGAGCCAGCCTCTTCCCCCGCAATTACATAATTCGTCTTCTTGCTCACCGACCCCGAAACCTTTCCGCCAGCCGCTTCGATCTTCGCCTTTGCATCTTCCCGCGACAGATTTGACAGCGTTCCCGTCAGCACCAGCGTCAACCCCGCAAGCTGCGCCGTCTTCTGTTTCTTCTCCGCCGTCATCATCACTCCGGCAGCCTTTAGGTGCTCGATCAGCTCGCGATTTGCCGGCCGCGCAAAGAAATCCGTGACCGCCTGCGAAATGCGGTGCCCAATCTCCTCCACGCGCTCCAGTTCTTCCGCGCTCGCGTTCATAATCGCATCCATCGATCCGAACTCCTGCGCGATCGCATCAGCCGTTCGTTCGCCAACGAACCGGATTCCCAATCCCATCAGCACACGCGCCAGGCCCGCATGCTTAGAGCCCTCGATCTGCTTCAGCAGCTTCCTGATCTCCACTGGCCCAAACACGCGCTGCTGCTTCTTCACACCATTGCGTTCAACTTCCTGCGTAAGCGACGCCAGCTTCTCTTCAGTCAGCTTGTACAGATCCGCAACGCTTTTCACCGCCTTGGTCTCAATCAGTGCATATACCGACTGCTCACCCAATCCCTCGATGTTCATCACCCCGCGGCTTGCCCAGTGCTCGAGAGCGCCGTGCAGCAGGGCAGGGCAGTCGATATTCACGCAGCGGTAATCAGCCTCGCCCTCTTCCCGTACCGCAGTCTGGCCGCACACCAGGCAATGTGTCGGATACTCATATTTTTTCTTTCCACGCGGATGATCAGCGTCCTCCACGATTGCGGCCACCTTGGGAATGACATCCCCGCCACGCTCGATCTTCACCCAGTCGCCGATCCGCAATCCCATCCGCTCGATCCAGTCGGCATTGTGTAGAGTCGCTCTGCTGATCGTGGCCCCACCCACAAATACGGGATTCAGCATCGCCGTCGGTGTCAGCTTCCCCGTGCGACCTGTTGTGATCATGATGTCGTACATCTGCGTGATCGCCTGCTCCGCAGCAAACTTGTACGCCAGCGCCCATCGCGGCGCCCGCCCCGTGTAACCCAATCTCTGCTGCGTGGCCTGCGAATTCACCTTGAAGACCACGCCATCAATGTCGTACCCCAGTGTCGGCCTGCGCTTCTCGGTCTGCTCGATGAACTTCATCATCTCTTCGACCTTATGCATCTTTCCCCGGTGCGGGTTCACCCTGAACCCCAGCGCCGTCAGCGCATCCAGCGTGGCATCCTGGCCCAAGTCGACATATTCCCCATTCACCAGCAGAAAATACGCGTACACATCGAGCCGACGCTGAGCGACAATGCTTGGCTCTTTGGTCCGCAACGTCCCCGCCGCCGCATTCCGTGGATTCACCGCCGGCTCCAGCCCCTCGGTCTCCCGAGCCTTGTTCATCTGTTCGAACGCCTTCTGCGGCATCACTGTCTCGCCCCGCGCTTCGAAATCCGCCTGCATTCCAGCCGCTCGCAACTTCTCCGCCGAAATGACGAGCGGCACGCTCCGAATCGTCCTGACGCTCGTCGTCACGTCTTCGCCGACCTGTCCATCCCCACGCGTCAACCCCCGAACCAGCCGCGCACTCCCATCCTTGCCCGCTGCGTAGTGCAGCGCGATGCTCAGCCCATCCATTTTCTGTTCGGCCGTGTACTCCACCGGGAGATTTCCCGCCAGCTCATGGACTCGCCGATCCCAGTCCCGCAGTTCCTCTTCTGAATAAGCATTGTCCAGGCTCAGCATCGGCCGCGAGTGCCGCACCTTCTGGAATCCCTCCGCCGGCTTGCCACCAACACGCTGCGAAGGCGAATCCGCCGTCACCAGCTCCGGATGCTCTGCCTCCAGCGCCTTCAGCTCCTTCATCAGCTTGTCGAACTCCGCATCACTGATCGCCGGCGCATCCATCACGTAATAGAGGTGCTCGTGCCCCCTGATCCCCGCCCGCAACTCTTCGATCCGCTTCTCCGCCTGACCCGTTTTGTTCACATCACCCATGGGCAGGATTATAGGGGGCACGACACCCAACTTCGCCAACGTGCGCAGCACGCTAACCCCGCTAACCGCGCGAAGCGCCGCCAACTCCGCTACCATGATCCCAACGCCATGGAGCCCATCACGCACTTCCTTACCGGCGCATGCATCGGCCGCGCCGGACTCAACCGCAAAACTGCATACGCCACCCTGGCCGCCGTACTCGCCGCCGAAGCCGCCGACCTCGATGTCTTCTGGGGATTCGCCGGCCCCGTCGAGGGCCTCAAGCATCATCGCGGCATCACCCACACCTTCCTCGGCGCTCCATTCATCGCCGCCGCAGCGGTCGGCGCGACATGGCTCTACTCCCGCTGGCACCAGAGCCGTCGCGAACGCCGCCTTGCATCTCTGCCGCCACCCGAAGCCGGAGCACCGCAGCGTTCGCAACCTCAACCGATCCGCTGGTCGTGGGTCTACCTCTCCGCCTTCATCTCATCCCTTAGCCATATCGCGCTCGACTGGACCAACAACTACGGCGTGCGCCCCTTCTACCCCTTTAACCCACACTGGTACGCAGGCAGCTTTGTTTTCATTGCCGAACCCGTCATGTGGGCCCTCCTCTTCGCCGCGCTCATCATTCCCGGCATCCTCGGCCTTGCCGACCGCGAAATCAGCTCCCGCCGCAGCGCCACGCCCTTTCGCGGCCGGGGAATGGCGATTTTCGCGCTCAGCGGAATCTTTCTCCTCTGGTGTTTCCGTTACGTACAGCACGCGCAGGCTGAAGGACTCGTGCGCAACAACCCCGTCACCCTCGATCCAGTGGACCGCATCTCCGCCGAGCCCTATCCCTGGAATCCCTTCCGCTGGCACATCATCGTCGAAACCCCGAACTACTACCAGTTCGCCGAGGTCAACACCCGCACCGACGACATCGAGAGCGACACGCAAGCCGACCAGATGTTCAAGCCAAAAGACACAGCTGCCGTGGAAACAGCCAAGCAGACTCTGCTCGGGAAGGTCTATCTTGACTGGGGAACCTGGGCCGTCGTATCCGATATCGGGCAAGTTCAAGTCGTCGGTGTTGATCCGCCAAAGCTCCCACCTGGCCGCACCTGGACCACTGTGGAGTTTACGGATCTTCGCTTCGGCTACGACTTCCGCGGCACTGGAAACACGCGTCCTCCCGGAGGCCTGACCGGCGCTGTCTATATCGTCGATGGAAGGGAAGAAGCTGGCCAGGAGATGGGCGGCCGCGAACAAAAATAGCGCTTTCGATCTCGATTTAATTCTCGGAGAAAGCGGCTGCCCCACATCTTGATTCTGAGATGTGTGATCCCTTTAGCGGTTGCCCAGTCATGAGTGGCCGAGGTCTCGTCGTTGAGACCTGCAATGCGATCCACCGAGGACAAGAACGTCGAGGCGACCATCTAACCGTCGCATTGCGGGTTGGATGGGAAGCAATCAAACCCGTTTCCGGCTCTTCGCCCGCCCCGCACTATGCCGCGTCTTGCCTCTCTGTACGTGATGCCGCGTTGTCGCCGACACTTGCCGCACCGCAACCCCATGCCGTCCCCGACGGTGTACCACTGCGGGCCTCAGCACCGCACCCACCCGCTGCTCCGCCGCCGCGGGATCGTCCGTATATGCCGGATCCAACATCGCAATCACTGAGATCGCCCGCGTGCGGTATTTGTGCGCCCACTGGCTGCCCATCAACGACTTCTGCACGCCCAGCCAATACTCAGGCGATTGATCTATAACAGCCGGGATCGCCGTCGCCTCTTGAATCGCAGCGTCCACCATCGCCGAATCCGCACTGGCACTCGAGACCACCGGCGTGTCGGGATTGATTGCCGTCAGAAAATTGTCGAAGTGCTGAAGGTTCACGCCCATCTGGTAAACCAACTGCGCCATCGCCATCTGCTGCGGCCCGTTCAGCTGGTCGAAGTTCCTGCAATAGGCCTTTGCGTTATAAACCGCCTGGATGGCTCCTACGCGCACGAGTTGAACGGCATCATCGTCCGAGATCTGGGCCGACAGCTTGAACAGCTTCTTCCGCCACGTCCGTTTGCTCCAGGTGCGCCGCCGTTCGTAGAAGACCTTCAAAATGTCATCCAGCCGCGAAGGATCAAACCCCGCAGCCTGCCAGAGGTCAGCCGACGATGGCTCCAGGAACGGGTGTGGATTGTTGGAGTCCAGCTGCGGATGCTCACGCTCCGGCAGATCCAGGCTGAACCCAGCCCCGATCAGCGGTTGAGCAGTACGAGGATCGGGGTAAGCCGCGAGAACCCAGCCCTCATGGCGGCGATCTCGCAGAATATCCACCAGCTCGGTCATTTCAAACTTTACGTCAGTATCCTTGAACTCTTCCATCATCCGCAGCGCGGGGCTGGGCGCAACAGCGGCTGATGGTTCCGCGGTTGCCGGCTGACCAGGGATTGTTGCGGGGTTCGAGGCCTTCTGCGCAAAGGCAGGGCTCCCCAGGGCTATGGCAACCAGGGCAAACGCGAAGGTTTCAAGAGTTCTCACTGAGCTGATCCTGCTTCCAGATTGACGGTTTTTCACCTCCAGCGCAATCACCACCGCGCACCGAAAGCGAAAAAAGTAATTGCTTTGTTCAACACCATGGGCTGCCCGCGGTTGCTCCCGCAGTATGAAAACTTTTATTCATCCGGCGGTTCGCCATGGTTGACCGCCCGGGTCTGACGCTTGACAATGGTATTTCCATACCGGTGCAGCTCTTGCCGGGAAGCCGTGTTTTCAATCAGAGGTGCTTATGCCCGCTTATCTGCTGCTGGTTCTCGCCATTCTCACCCGTGTGCTGCCCCACCATGCCATGCTCAACTTCACGGCAGTTGGCGGCGCGTTGCTCTACTTTGGTGCGCGGCGCTCATGGCGCGAGATGCTGGCGCCTCTTGCAGCTTTGATTGCTGCCGACTACTTCCTCACGGTTTACAGCTATCATTACGAGTTCGTATGGACTTCTTATGTCACCACTTGGGCATGGGCTGTGGCCGCGATGATCCTCGGGGCGATCCTGCTCAAGTCGCGGACCTCCTGGCTTCGGCTCGGTGCTGCGGTGGTCCTGGGACCCACTTCTTTCTGGCTTATCTCCAATTACGCTGTCTGGGCTGCGTCGAGCCATACTGAACGGCTCGCCAGTGACATGTATCCGAATACCCTCTCCGGCCTGATCGCCTGCTATGCCGCCGGCGTGCCGTTTTATCGCAATGACCTGGTTTCGACCGCAATTGTCGCCGGACTGGCATTTGGAATCCCCGTCCTTATACGCAGAGCCCGGATGAGTAACGCGAGCGCAGTTCAAGTTCGCTAAAAACAATTCCCAGCAAGAACACTGCCGCACCTGCTGTATTTGTCGGAAACCAGAGCGCAGATTCCATCCCACTCGTTCGAGCGCTTATGCCGGAACAAGGGCCCCAGACCGACGTCTACGAGTACATTCTTGAGAAGATCGACAGTGTGCCTCACCTCGAGGCCATCATTCTTCTTTGGAATAGCCGTCCTGTCGGCTGGTCGTCGGACGAACTCGCTTCTCGCCTGTATGTCCCGGCAGAGCGCACCTCTGAGATTCTTCAGGATCTGATTCGTCAGCAGCTCGTTCAGCAAACGGCCGGGTCGCCGCCGAGGTTCTCTTATCTGCCCCGCAATGACGAGCAGAACGAATGGATGATCCGTGTCGACACTGCCTATCGCCGAGAGATCGTGCGAATTTCGACCATGCTACATTCGAAGGCATCACCCTCCGTTCGTGAATTCGCCCGCGCATTCCGTTTCAAAAAGGATCGGGATTGATGACCATAGCACTCGATGCGCTCACATTCTTGACTACCATTTTGTGTGCGGCCCTCCTCCTGCGCGCCTATCAACGTGTCCGAAAAAGCCTTCTGTTGTGGAGTGGTCTGTGCTTCGTTGGCTTGGCGGTATCCAATGCGATCCGTATTGCGGACTTGCGCATCTTCCTTGCTCTCGATCTCTATACCTATCGACTTGGCGCAACGGCAATCGCCATGAGCCTCCTTCTGTGGGGCCTTGTATGGGAGAGCCAATGAGCTCCATTGCGTATCCAAATCTGGACTACTTTCTGCTTGGCTTCATTGCCGCTTCTTCTCTTGTCGCCGGGCTCTTCTTCCTTCGCTTCTATCGGTCCACTCGCGACCCCCTCTTCCTCGCCTTCCTCATCTTCTTTGTCGTTCAGGGATGTACCAACGCCGTCGTCCTTGAACTCTCGCAGCCCAACATCGGTACCCCGATGATCTTTTTCATCCGACTGGCATCGGTGCTGATTGTCCTCGTCGCAATCCTCTGGAAGAACCTGGCAAAAGACTAGAGACCTTGCGAACTGTTTACTGTGTGGCGCTTCTGGCGCCGGGTCGCGGCTCTCGGCTATCAATGGGTTACCCGTCCAGGAGGCAGCGTGTGCGGTCGCCAGCTGGAAAAGTCTCCGCCGCTTTGCACTCAATTCTGCTGATATGGTTCACAATAGCCGGGACAGTGGTAAAGCTGCTCTATCCAACCCGGACGTTTAAGTCATTTGAATGTAACAATTTACGACTATCTTCAATGTCTTGAGTAACTTACGTTTCAGGTGTTTCGTTTAAGTTGATTGTTTTCAGGAGATTGCTCGAAACCCGCCGGGGGGGGGAGGGGTGTCCCTTCAATCACTGAGTGGGTGCTCGGGTATCTCTCCCGTCTTTAGCTTCCGTCGCCACCAGATCGCAAATCCGATCAGAGCGATCCCGCCAACCACAAGCAGAGCTGTCAGGGCGTGGTGCTCCACAACCTGCACCGCTCCGGGCCCAAGCTTGATCACGAGCAGGGAAAGAACAAACCACCGCACCAACCGCCCCGTAAACACCGCCAGCATGAATGGAGCCACACGCATCTCAAACACGCCTGCCGCAAAAACGAAAAGCTTCCAGGGAGTGGGTGGCGGTAGTGCCGACGGGATCGCCATTGCCAGGAACTCTTGCTTCTCAAACCGTAGCTTCATGCGCTCATAACGATCGCGGTTCACCCGCTTCAGGATGAACAACTCACCGCCCGCTCTCCCCAGCGCATACGGCAGCAATCCGCCAATTGACGATCCCAGCGCCGCCATCATGCAATACGCCCAGAAGTGACTCTGGTCTTTCCACACCCATACGGCAATAAGCGCGTCCATGGGCACCGGAATCGTGGAGGAATCCATCACCGCCACCGCCCCGGCCCCCGGAATGCCCCACTTGATCAGCACCGGAAGAATGACAAGTTTCCACTTGGACCAGATTGCCTGAAAAAAGTGCTTCAAGAACGTCCCTTTCGCGCTTAGAAACGTCCAAACCCCAGCGCGAATTCCTGATGGGGTGGAGTCTCGCGCTCGCTCGGACTCATCCGAAAACCGGAGCCGCAAAAGATCAATTGTACGAGGCAGGATCGCACGCCGGGTTACGATTGGCCGCAATCCGAGAGGATGAGAGAATAGAAAGCAAGGATTTCGATGCAGAGCTGGCCCGGAGCGAACTTCACCGAGCCAGCCATCGCCTACGCATGCCGACCAGTGAAGCACAACCTACCGCGAATGAGCAGGATAAACCCGCGGTACCGCACCCCAGGAAGGCCAGCACAGGCCCCCTCAATATCAGCTACCCCGAAGACGAACGCATCTGGGATAAAGACGAGTCCGCAAGAGACGAGAGTAGCTCGACCGACTCCATTCACTCCCCAATGCGCATCTCGCGCGGCGCAGCAACCTCGCGCTGGGTAGACTACGACACGCACGAACTCCTGATGATGATCAGCGAGCTCGAGGATGAGCGTCGCTGGGCTCGCCTCCGCGAGGGCATCTGGATCGCGTTGCTGATCCACATCGCAGTCCTTCTGGCCGCGTTTCTTCTCCCGAAATACGTCTTCATGCCTCGCGTCATCGATCCGTTCGACGCCATAAAACAACGCAAAGATCTCGCCTACTTGGACCTGCCGCCCGATCTCGTCCGCAAGTTACAGGCCAAACCCAACGTTGCGCCATTGCCCGCACAGAAGCAGCCTCGAGTCGATAAGAAGACTCTTGAAGCCCTGAGCAAGCCCGCTCCGCCAATTCCCAAACCTGAGACTTCCGAACCAGCTACGCCTACGCCAAATCCAGCACTCACTGCTCCTGCGCCCAAAGTCGAACCTGCTCCAACGCCGCCCACTGAGGCTCCCAAACCGCAAGCGGTTCCTCGTCCCAGCTTCGCCATGGGTTCTGCAAACCCCGCAGACCAGCTCCGGGATGCCATGCGCGGTTCACGATCCGGTCCCGGAGCCGCTACTAATCCTGGCGCAGGCCCGGGCGAGTTGCCCATGCATCCAGGTGCCGGAACAGGCGGTGTTCAGGTCCTGAGTGACACGCAGGGTGTCGATTTCAGCTCGTGGCTGTTGCGATGGCATCGCGAAACAGAGCGCACCTGGGACCCACTCATTCCCGATGAAGTGAATCCGCCAATCTACAAGAAAGGCGCAGTCGTCATCCGGTTCAAGGTGCTGCCCAACGGCCGCATCATGGAAGGCAGCATGGCCCTCGAAGGCCGCTCGGGTGACACCGGACTCGATCGAGCAGCGTGGGGAGCTCTCACCGGCTCAAATTATCCGCCTCTGCCGCGAGACTTCCACGGTCCATACCTCGAACTTCGCGCCGTGTTCCTCTACAACATGGAGCCAGGCAGGCAGTAAGGCATATTCATCTCAGCGCGATATCATGGAGGCGTTCTCGTCCACGCCTTCCCACCTCCATGTTCACGCAGCCCAATAAGTTGGAGTTTTCGCGATATCTTCGTCACGAGTCCGTCACCATCGCTCTGCTTTCGATGGGCGCGGTGGCGTTCTTTCTTTTCGTGACCGGTATTTCCAGCGCGTTCTTCGCCCAGCAGGAGGAACTGGCAAAACGCTGGTCAATGCGTGGCGTCTCAGACCTGAACGCCGGACATTTTGCTGAGGCCATTCCGGAGTTTCGCGCGGCTCTGCTCTATACCCGCGATGATTTCAACTTCCGTCTCGGTCTGGCGCAGGCGCTGATGGGATTGAATCGCACCGATGAAGCTTATAACTACCTGGTCAACCTGCGTACGCAGCACCCGGAGAACGGACTGGTCAATCTGGAACTGGCGCGCATCGCTGTCGCTCGCAATGACACACAGCATGCTGTGCGTTTCTACCACAACGCGATCTACGCCAGTTGGCCAGGTGACGAAGAGAAGCAGGAGCGCGGAGCACGGTTTGAGCTGATCGGATACCTGCTCAAGATCAATGCGAAGACGCAGGCCGAGTCAGAACTGATATCCCTTGCGGGGCTTGTCGGGCAGAACGCTCAGCAGCAGGCTCGTCTGGGGAATTTCTTCCTGAGCATTCCGGATAATGAGCACGCTCTGGCCGCGTTTCGCCGCAGCATCGAAGCCGACGCGCATAATACCTCGGCGCTGGCGGGAGCCGGCGCGGCTGCGTTCAACCTTCAGCAGTACCCGCTCGCAGCCCGGTATCTTGGGCGGGCTGTTGCCGCGAATCCTGGCGATGCGGTGAGTAGCGAGAACCTGAGAATAGCCAAGTTTGTGGTTCAGATGGATCCGTTCCAGCCCAAGATTCGCGCCGCCGAAAAATATAGGAAGGTTGTTGCAGACTTCTCGGCTGGCGGAACTCGGCTCAAGTCCTGCCCTGTCGCCGGCACCTATGCCGCTCCAGATGACCCGACGCTCGATCTTTCAACCGAATGGAACAAGCTTCAGGCGCAGGTGACTGTCGCGGGCCTTCGGAGCAATCCTGACCTGGTGGATACAGCGATGAACCTGGTCTTCACCATTGAGCGCCAAGCGAACGACTGGTGCGGAAAGCCGGCACCCGCGGACGCAGCCTTGCTGCTCGTGGCGCGACTGCGTGAGGGGAGCTAGATTGCGCTGGTTACGGTTCGCTCAGTCATCGACCGCCGTCGAAAGTGACACGCTGACGAAGGCGGAGTTCGAAGCTGGACTGACGCCGGCGCGTGTCTTGAGATCGGTGTTCCGGGAAGAGCGCTTTTTCCTGGTCCTCTCAGTGTTCATCGGAGTCTTCTCGGGACTGGCGGTGGTCTGCTTCCGTTTCGCCATCGAGTGGAGCCGGATTTATCTGCTCGGCTCCGGCGTTGACGTTCCGCACTGGAGGCTGATTCTCACGCCCGCCCTGGCAGGAGCCGTTATCGCGATCATCACCATCCATATCTTCCCCAAGGTGCGCGGCAGCGGCGTGAATCAGACCAAGGCTGCGGTCTACATCTACAACGGCTACATTCCATTCAGGACAGCAATAGGTAAGTTCATCACCTCCTCGGTTGCGATCGGCTCCGGTCATTCGCTCGGACCCGAAGATCCATCCCTGCAGATCGGTGCGGCGCTCGCCTCCGCGATAGGCCGCCGGCTCAAGCTTTCACGCGACCGCATGCGGTTACTGGCTCCCGTGGGAGCAGCGGCAGGACTCGCCGCGGCTTTCAACGCGCCTATTTCGGCCGTGCTCTTCGTTATCGAGGAGGTGATTGGCCGGTGGACAGCGGGCATTCTCGGTTCCGTCGTGCTTTCGGCGGTATCGAGTGTGGTTGTAACGAGGTGGTTTCTCGGGTCGGAGTCCCTGTTCGGGATTCCGTCTGTCGAACTGCGCCGCCCTTCAGAATTGATCGCCTATTGCGTTCTGGGCATCGTCGGCGGCCTGGCTTCTGTCGTCTTCTCAAGCGGCATCGGAGCGCTTCGACCCCGCTTTATGAGGCTGCCACGCTGGACACACTATCTACAGCCGGCCATCGCCGGACTGCTGATTGGCGTTATTGCCGCACTCGGGGCACCGCAGGTGATGGGCGCTGGGTACGAGTACATCGATGAAGCCATGCACGGTCAGTTCACCTGGCAGTTTCTGGCTATGCTGGCCGGGCTGAAGATTATCGCAACCATGCTGTCCTTTGTCAGCGGCACACCCGGCGGAATGTTCGCGCCCACGCTGTTCATCGGCGCCATGCTGGGAGCTGCTGTCGGCGGCGCGGAGCATGCTCTGCTGCCGCATTTGCAGTACTCGGCAGGCACCTACGCTCTGGTCGGGATGGGTGTTCTCTTTGCCGGATTCCTGCGCGCGCCTATGACTTCAGTCTTCATGGTGCTTGAAGTCAGCGGCAACTACACGATCATTGTGCCGGTTATCGTGGCGAATACCTTCGCATACGTGATCTCGCGCTCTCTGCAGCCAACTTCCATCTTCGACACTCTCAGCCGCCAGGACGGCCTCGATTTGCCCTCAATGGAGGAACAGCGTGAAGAAAGCATCCTGCGTGTCGAAGATGCCATGCAACCGTCCGGGCCTGTGCTGAATGCAGATGAAGAACTTGATGAGGCGTTGCGGAAGTTTGGAGATTCTTCGCACTTGGCGCTGATGGTTCGTTTGCCGGGACATGAGTGGGCACGACTAACTCATGAGCAAGCAGTAGCGATGGCGAAGGAAGGCAAGGGTGCGCTTACTCTCGGTTCCCTGGTGGCGGACTCTGCCGTGCCCTATGTTCATCCCGACCAGGCCCTCGACACGGTGCTGCGCTATGTCGACCGCTATCCGTCAGTGCCGGTTGTTCATCGTGCCGACCTCGGCAAACTGGAAGGCGTGATTTCGCAGGCCGATGTGCTGAAGTGCTACCGCGACTTCCGTGAAGACTAGGCAGATTTTCTACCGAATGGATCCGGGCGAAGGGATCGAAAAGACCACGTCACTTGTTTGTCATTTGCTTGTCATGCCCGTTTCCGACTTATTGAAGAGCGGCGAAGATGGTTTCAGCGACTATTCCGGATCTGATGCCGTCATCTGACTCCGATGGCGATATAAGCGATTCCCCCAGCGTCGATCCGGTTCGGGTGGCCTTGCACACGGGCGCGCAAGGCCACTCTTTTTTAGCTGGACCTGATTCGAACTAGGGCTTGGGCTCAGTCGCTTTCATGAACTCCGCCAGGTACTTCTTCCACACGGCCGCATCGGTGTGCGTACCGTGACCGCGGGTCTGATCGCTGATGGGAATCAGAATGAACCGGCCGTGCGGAATCAGCTTGACCATCTTCTCTGCAACGCCAAGCTCCGGCGGATTGATGAAGTCATCGGCCGAGTTGATCCACAGCACCGGGGCTTTGATGCTCTTGAGCTTCGGTTCTGGATTGTAGTTCCGGCTTGCGTTCAGGTAATAGATCATGTCGTTCGCATCGGTCGATGCCATGGTTCGGGCGAGGTAGCGATCGACGTATTGCTCGGCTTCGGCCCGCGTGGGCGCCTGCTTCTGCATTACGAGCGGCGCCGATCCCATGACCAGCAGCATCTCGTTCGCGCCGCGCAAGCCATCCTGCGGTTCGGTCTTGTACTCGCCGTTCTGCCATGCGGGGTCGAGCTTTAGATCCTGGATCGCCATATAGCGCATCATGCGATTGCGACCCCCGATCTCAACCGGTAGACAGGCGAATGGAGCGAGCGCGTCCACAAAGTCGGGATAGGTCTCACCCCACACGAAGCCTTGCATGCATCCCATCGAGGTGCCGAAGATCAGGCGTAGATGATCGATGTGCATCTGGTCCAGCATCATGCGATCGGCACGCACCATGTCTTCATAGTCGTACGCGGGGAAGTGCATCCGCATGCTGTCGGAAGGCTTGGAGCTTTCGCCGTGGCCGATTTCATCCGGCAGGATGAGGTAGTACTTCTGGATGTCGAGGACGCCGCCCGGCACGAACAACACGTCGGAAAAGATCGGATTCATCAGCGAGTGCGCGTTGCCGCCCGTGCCATGCAACAGGAGGATTGCATTGTCCACGTGCCCGGCAGAGTTGCGATGTGGAGTACCGAGGGTGAGGTAATGCAGGCGCAATTCCGGCAGCGTCTCGCCCGAGCCAAATCGAAAATCACGTAGCGTCGCTACGCCATCCCGCGTAGCCCACTTCGATGCGGAATTTGCTGGCGCACTCGTCGTCGCCTGAGCGAATAAAGGTATTGAACTTGAGATGGCGACGACTGCCAGAAGTGCTTTCTTGCGCACCAAACGTTCACCTCCTGAACGCCCTGAGCCTAATGGTCAGGCTCGTGCTGTGCAAGCAAGAAAACATGTGGTTTTCAGGTGTCCCCTGAGCGCTATAAAATCTATGTGTCAGGTATGTACAAGGTCTCGCATCCCTCCGACACACCACTTCTCAAGCGCTTCCGCCGCGGACGCCATGACCGTGGGCGCTGACCCGCTCTCTGAGCTAGTCTATTGCCGTTGAAAATCCCTCTTCCCGCTCCGTGCCTGCTCCGGACCAGAAGGCATATCTCGGCGCAACTTTCGCAGTTCTGGCATTTCAGCTCATCCGCCAATGCGGATAGAAAGGTACCCTGATGAACAGCTTCAACAGCCGCGCCACTCTGAAGTCGGGAAGCAAATCCTACACAGTTTTCCGACTGCCGGCGCTCAGCGCACACGGAATCGACCTGCGACGCCTGCCGTTCAGTCTGAAGATCCTCCTCGAGAACCTGCTCCGCCGTGAAGACGGTGTGAACGTCACGGCCGGCGATGTCGAGTTCCTGGCAAGGTGGGATGCAATGGCCGAGCCTAGCCGCGAGATTGCCTACATGCCGGCTCGGGTGCTTATGCAGGATTTCACCGGTGTTCCCGCTGTGGTCGACCTCGGGGCCATGCGCGACGCCATCAAAACATTGGGCGGTGATCCTCAGAAGGTGAATCCCCTCATCCCCGCCGAACTGGTCATCGACCACTCGGTTCAGGTAGACGAATTCGGCACACCCAAGGCGTATGAGGCTAACTCGCTGCTTGAATTCCAGCGCAATCGCGAGCGGTACGCGTTTCTTAAGTGGGGACAGACAGCTTTCCGCAACTTCAGCGCTGTGCCTCCCGGGATGGGCATCTGCCACCAGGTCAATCTCGAATACCTCGCCCGCGTAGTCTTTACAACCGAGGTCAACGGGGAACTGCAGGCTTATCCCGATACGCTGGTCGGTACCGACTCGCACACCACGATGATCAATGGACTCGGTGTGCTGGGTTGGGGCGTAGGTGGAATCGAAGCCGAGGCTGCAATGCTGGGCCAGCCCGTCAGCATGCTAGTCCCGCAAGTAGTCGGCTACAAGCTCACGGGCAAGCTTCGCGAGGGGGCAACCGCCACGGATCTCGTTCTCACGGTCACACAGGCTCTCCGTAAGCTCGGGGTTGTCGGTAAGTTCGTCGAATTCTATGGCCCCGGCATTGCCGCTTTGCCGCTCGCAGACCGCGCCACCATCAGCAACATGGCTCCCGAGTACGGAGCGACCTGCGGCATCTTTCCCGTCGACGCAGAGACGCTCCGCTACCTGCGCCTCACAGGCCGCAGCGACGAACAGATCGCGCTCGTGGAGGCCTACTACGAGGAGCAGGGACTGTTCCACACCGGCGAATCGCCGGAAGCCGAATACTCCCAGACAATCGCACTCGACCTCGCCACGGTGGAGCCCAGCGTCGCGGGGCCAAAGAGGCCGCAGGACCGGGTATTACTCAAAGACACAGCTGAAAGCTTCGCCAGGCAGTTGCCAACCCTACTTGCTCCGACAGCGAAGCCCCTTGGCACGCGTACAGCCACGATGTGGGAACCAACGGCTGTCACCGATACAGCTCTGGCAGTCGCGCGAGAAGAGAACGAAGGTCCCGCCACCTCATCGGCATTTGCCAACGACCATCCTGCCGAGCGGACCTTCAAGACCGGCCCAATCAGCACCACGGTGAAGGGGCGCTTCAACATCGATCCTGACAAGTACCTCGACCACGGCTCGGTTGTGATCGCCGCAATTACCAGTTGCACCAACACCTCGAATCCCTCGGTGATGCTCGCAGCCGGCATTCTCGCTAAGAAAGCAGTTGAGAAAGGTCTTTCCGTTCCTCCGTGGGTGAAAACGTCCCTGGCTCCAGGGTCGCGTGTAGTGACCGATTACTATGAGAAATCAGGCCTTCTGCCGTATCTCGAGAAGCTGCGCTTCAACGTCGTCGGTTACGGGTGCACTACCTGCATCGGCAACTCCGGCCCTCTGCCCTCCGACGTTTCGAAGAGCATCGATGAGCACGGCCTCGTTGCAGTCAGCGTGCTTAGCGGCAACCGCAACTTCGAGGGCCGGGTCAACGTCGACGTGCGCGCGAATTATTTGATGTCGCCGCCGCTGGTTGTTGCGTACGCTCTGGCGGGCCGCATTGGTCACAACTTCGAAAGCGAGCCACTGGGCAAAGACTCGAACGGTGACCCGGTCTACCTCCGCGATATCTGGCCTACACAGCAGGAAGTCGCCGAGGCGATCGACAAAGGAATCAGCAGCGAAGGCTTCCGCAGGGAGTACGCCAACGTCTCGGATGGCGATGCAAGCTGGCAGGGTCTTAGCTTCCCCACGGGCGATGTGTACAAGTGGGAATCCGATTCCACCTACATTCGTCGAGCACCCTATTTCGATGGCATGAAGCACAAGCCTGATCCGGTGACAGATATTCCAGGCGCGCGCGTCCTCGCCGTTCTCGGCGATTCCGTTACGACCGACCACATTTCTCCGGCGGGCAACATCAAGGCAAACGGTCCTGCAGGAAAGTACCTTGCCGAACACGGCGTCAAGCCGGCCGACTTTAATTCTTACGGCTCGCGCCGTGGAAATCACGAAGTCATGGTGCGCGGCACGTTCGCCAACGTTCGTCTGCGCAACAAGCTCGCGCCGGGAACAGAAGGGGGAGTCACGCGCCTGCTGCCTGAAGGTGAGCAGATGTCCATCTTCGACGCGAGTGTGAAGTATGCAGAACGTAAGACACCGCTTGTGATTCTCGCCGGGAAGGAATACGGGGCTGGATCCTCCCGCGATTGGGCGGCGAAAGGCCCGAATCTGCTCGGAGTACGCGCTGTGATCGCTGAGAGTTTCGAACGCATTCACCGGTCGAACCTGGTCGGAATGGGCATCCTCCCCTTGCAGTTCGAGGAAGGCCAGAGTGTCGAATCGCTCAACCTCTCCGGCGAAGAGGTCTATGACTTCGCTGGTCTCACAGACCTGCTGAAGGCGAGGTTCAGAAACGGACGTATCCTGAAAGTAAAGGCAAAGGCTACGGATGGCAGCGTGAGAGATTTCAATGCGGTCGTCCGGATCGATACACCGCAGGAGATCGAATACTATGAGCACGGCGGCATTCTGCTCTACGTACTTCGTCAACTTGCAGCGAAATAGGTGTTCTGACCACGCCTCAAATACCAGCGTCTCTTTCGGAGATGCATGACAAAAAGCCACTCCGCGGATGGAGTGGCTTTTGGTTGGCGTGAAGGAGAATTAGCGTCGCTTTGTTGCCGCCGTCTTTTTTGCAGACGGCCCCTTTTTCGCTTTGCCCGGCACTTCAGCAGACTGGACTGCCGGCGTAAGGTTGGCAAGCGCTTCGTCTTCGTGCGGCGCAAAGAACCGTACTCCCTCCTGGTTGTGCTCCCCGAGTACGTGCAGTCGAAGGAAATTCGTGGAGCCCGACTTCGTCCGCGTTCCCGCCACAATTGCAATCACCTCGCGGTTGCGGACATATCCATGCTGTTCCAGCAGGCTCTCGGCAACATCTACAAGCGCTTCCGTCGAATTCACCTTTGGGCAGCGGACCGGGGTGGTTCCCCACAACAGGTTGAGCCGATTGATAGTGATGTCGACCGGGCTGAGTGCGAAGATCGGCGAACTCGGGTGATACTTCGAGAGTTGCCGCGCTGTCGCACCCGATTCCGTGAAGAGCGCGATTCCGCGCAGGTCCAGATCGTCTGCCGCGTGTGCCGTTGCTTCGCAGATTGTCTCTGCAATTGACAACCGCGTCTGCCGCAGCAAAGGTTCGTTCAGATGATCTTCCTTGATGTGCCGTTCGGCTTCACTGATGATCCGGCCCATCATCGATACGGCTTCGATCGGATACTTGCCTACTGCCGACTCACCCGAGAGCATCACCGCGTCGGTGCCGTCGTAGATCGCGTTGGCAACGTCCGAGACCTCGGCGCGCGTGGGGCGGGGGTTTTCAATCATCGATTCCAGCATTTGCGTCGCGGTGATCACCGGTTTGAAGTACTCGGCCGCGCGCCGGATGATGTGCTTTTGAATGGCCGGAACCTTCTCCGGCGGAACCTCCACACCGAGGTCGCCGCGTGCCACCATGATCCCGTCCGCCGCCTGCAGAATGCTGTCCAGATGCTCGATGGCCTGCGGCTTCTCGAGCTTTGCGATGATCCACGTTTCTCCGCCATACGCTGAGACGCGATTGCGGACCAGCCGTACATCTTCCGCAGTACGTACAAACGAAACAGCCACCGCGTCCACGCCGTGTTTCAAAGCGAACTCGAGGTCCTGCGAATCCTTCTCTGTCAGGGACGGAACCCGCACCGGAATCCCGGGCAGGTTGATGCCCTTGTTCTCGCCTAGCATGCCGCCGTTAATGATCTCGCAGACGACGTCGGGACCTGTAACCTCGTGCACGCGCAGCTCGATCAGTCCATCGGACAGCAAAATGCGCGAACCCTGTTCAACGTTTTCAGCCAGCGTCTTGAAAGTCGTACCTACCAATGAAGCAGTTCCAGGTACATCACGCGGTGTGATGGTCAATCGACTGCCGGCCTTCAGTAAGACCGATTGGTGATCCTTGAGCTTTGACGTGCGGATCTTCGGTCCTTGCAAGTCCCCGAGGATGCAAAGCGGCTTGTGTTCCTCGCGGCTCACCTTGCGAATCATCTGGATGAGAGCGAGCTTCTCTTCGTGAGTGCCGTGAGAAAAGTTCAGTCGGACAACATCCACGCCCGCGCGTACCAGATCACGAAAAACCGGCTCGGTGTTAGAGGCAGGGCCAAGAGTAGCAACAATCTTGGCACGGCGTTGGATGGGGGTATCTTTCAGGTTCGTTTCAACGAACGGCATTAAATAACTCCATGAAATCAGGTATAGGAAAAGGGGATGTATGTGTGCGGTCTGCTTCATTATACAAGCGCCGCTGCGACAAAGATCCCCACCCAGCATGGCACAATGGGCACAATGCAGTCCGTGGGCGCGGTCACCGACAGGATGCGAAGGTCTTTCGATTGGCTTGAATTAAAGCTGGCGATTGCGTTCGCGGAACAGAACGCCATTCAACTCCGCTCCAAGTAGAGCTGTAAATGAGGTGATGTACAACCAGACGAGGGTCGCGATTCCGGCTCCGAAGGAGCCATAGAAAATCGTGTAGTCTGCGATGCGCGTCACGTACCAGCCGAAGGCCAGCGTGGCCGCAAACCACACGATGCTGGCCGCAATCGCGCCGGGCATGATGCGCATCCAATGCTCTCCGCGCTTGGTTCCGAAATGATAGAGCGCTCCCAATACTGCAAGACTGGTTCCAAAAGCCAGAGTCCAGCGCACCATGCGCCACAGAAAGAGCACGACACTGCGAAGCTGGTGTCCGGCGTTGTATACGAGCCAGAGCTCGATGGCACGTCCAAATACGAGCACGATGGTAGCCAGCGCGAGCGGCACCAGGACAAGGAAGACAAGAAATAGGGCGCGCCACCGCCGTTCCCAGAAACCCCAGTCATTTCGCGGCAAGCGATATGCTCTGCGAAAACCTTCCATCAACGTAAGCATCAACCCGAGTCCCGCGAAAATGCTAAGAATCGAGCCAGAGATGATCAAGCCTCCCGGGTGAGCAGTGCGGGCATGCATCGATGAAAGCATCAGGTGTACTGTATCCGCCGGAAGGATCTGCCCTGAGACCCACCGGATCTCGCCCACAGCTGTCGGCCCTTCCGGAACCTTCGCAATCATCGCGGTCAGCACGATGAACGCGGGAAAGAACATCAACATTCCGGAATACGCAGCTGCTTTCGCCGTGTTCAGCACGTCGTGTTCGAGGGCTAGAAATACAGCCTTCCGGAAATGGCGCAGGAACTTCCGCATGGTTCCATCCAAAGAGTAGTGCATCAGTCCTGAATCGCACACAGTGAGTGGTGCCGCGGTGCATGGGGAATCAACAACTTCTTTGTTTGACCTCACAAAAGGTCGTGAGTGAAACGGTTTATCATTCTTTCGAAATGTTCAATACCCGATTCCTCGCAGTAGTTGTCGCATCCTGGTTGCTTTCAGTACCGAGCGCCGGTCGCGCGCAGAACGCGCAACTGGCTTCACGCGAGGTCAACGCTCGTGTTGAATCCCTTCTGAAGCAGATGACTCTGGAAGAGAAGATTGGACAAACCGTTCAATACTCGGCCGGCTTCGCAACGGGACCATCCGCGTCAAAACTTACTTATGACGAACTGGTGGCGAAAGGAAGCATCGGATCGATGCTGAACGTGGTCGGCGCCGAGCGCACCAACCACTTTCAGCACATCGCGATGGAGAAATCGCGGTTGCACATTCCCCTTATCTTCGGGCTCGACGTGATCCACGGGCACCGCACCACGTTTCCTGTGCCGTTGGCCATCGCCGCAAGTTGGAATCCAGAAGACGCTGAGACCGTCGCGCACGTTGGCGCGCAGGAAGCCCGGGCAGACGGCATCGCCTGGGTCTTCTCGCCCATGGTTGACATTGCTCGCGACGCCCGCTGGGGCAGGATC
>Ga0134127_10000473_pt1 | contig 38055 bp, 64 predicted proteins | sample KB31753_FD_96459 | JGI IMG/M metagenome (GOLD analysis project Ga0134127, IMG submission 96459) | Terrestrial soil microbial communities with excess Nitrogen fertilizer from Kellogg Biological Station, Michigan, USA - KB3-175-3 | ecosystem: Environmental > Terrestrial > Soil > Unclassified ...
AGGCTATAACTGTCACTCAGGTTAAACGTGAGGTTGTTAAATGGATGAGAATGAAATTGTTGAAGGCATGGGATTAACAGAAGCCCAGCCGCAAGATGAGATGTTGCCTAAATCTCGTGTAAACGAAATTGTACAGCGGGAAAAAGCAAAAGCGGCAGATAAAGCGCGTAGAGAAGCAGAAGAGCATTACAAACAGCAATTGGCTATGCAACAAAACCAAGCCGTTACTAATACTCAAGTTCAAGGCAATCTACAACCAGCCGTTGATGATATCTACCAGCAAGTACAAAATCGTTTCATGCAAGAAATGCAACAGCGTCAACATGAATCGGAAATGCAAAACATTGCCAATAGTTATATTAACAAAATGGCATCGGGTAAAGATTCTTACGAGGACTTCAGTGAAGTTACGAAAGATTTTGACCCTAGCGAATTTCCGCAACTTGTTTATCTTGTAGCTGGAATTGATAATGCGGCAGATGTAATTTACGATCTGGCGCAAAACCCAATGAAGCTTGCTGCTATGCACACGTTAGCACAAAGCGCGCCTAAAAAAGCGCAATCTGAATTATTAAAGATTGCAAATTCTATTAGAAATAATAGACAGGCCGCGCAAGAAGCCGATGGACAACAATCTAATGAACCACTCAGCCGTTTGCAACCTTCGAGAATTGGAGCGAGTAACGGCAAGCCTCAGTCAATTAGTGATTTGCGAAACCTAGATTATTTAAGAGGATAGCAATCACAAAATAGGCATGTCGTTGCTCTAACACAACGATTTGGAGTTAGACATGCCTACTAATATTTTACAAGCGGTTCAAACCTATAACGAATCGAACTTAGCATTGCTTTTAAACAGTTATGCATTTATTTCAACAGCAAATAAAAAATTCAAAGACTTTGATAGGATCCCTAAAAACTTAGGCGATACCGTTCTATTTGACTCTCCACCTCAAATGACTACTAACGCAAGTTTGGTTGCTTCATTCCAGGCGGCTGTTCAAAGAACCCATACTCTAACCGTTGACCAACAAGTATCGACTGCTTACGAGTTCACCGCACAGCAATTTATATTTAACGTGCGTGACTATATGCAGGTATTTGGTAAGTCAGCTACAGCGGAAATTGGTGCTGTAATTGAGTCGCAAGTAGGCTCCGTTGCTGAAACTAACACTTACCGCTTTTACGGTGATGGTGTTACACCCATCAATAGCTATAACCAATTAGCTGATGCGGTTGCATTATTCCGTAACACTGGTATGGCGCGAGTTGATACAAAGGGTTATATATCCGACTTAACCTATCCTCAAGTAGTTGCTACTGGCTTAAATCAATTCGTAATGGATCGCAACGAAAAGATTGCTAACAGCTGGGAATTAGGCAGATTTGCCAATACCGAATGGTATCAATCAAACTTGCTCACCACTCATACGTCAGGAAGTGAAGGGGAAGCTGGCTCTACTTTAACCGTAGTATCTGTTACTAAAGATAGTGACGATGCCGTTACAAGCATTGTATTCTCAGGCACAAGTGCTGCAAGTGATGCAGACTCAGTGAAAGCTTACGATAAGTTTGTATTCTCTGATGGCGTATCAGGTCAGGCAGATATCCGATTCTTAACTGAATTTGGTCACAAGGTATCACAATCCCCTGTTCAATTCAGAGCAACTGCTAACGCCGCTTCTACTGGTGGCTCACAGGTTACCGTGAGTATTTACCCACCTTTAAAAGCTTCAAGTGGTCAAGCGCAAAATATTAGCCGTGAAATCACTGCTGGTATGCAAGCAACTGTATTGCCTTCTCATAGATGCGGTCTTTTAACTGCTGGCAATCCATTATTCTTGGCTATGCCTCAGTTACCAGATGAAACTCCATATCCAACTTCAAATGCTATGGATCCTGCTTCAGGTGCTTCTATACGTATGTATTACGGTTCTTTGTTCGGTCAAAACCAACGTGGGAACGTACATGATGCAATATGGGGGCGTACACTAGTAGACAGATATTCTATGATGATTGCATTACCTCTGTAATTGCGGCCATTGTACGGTCTTAAAATAAATTTGAGGGGCGAAAGCCCCTTGGCTTAATGAGGATTAAACCATGTCAGTACAAACACCTATAGTAAATGCTGGTCTCTTATATGTGAACGGTCTACGATTAACCTGGACATCAACTACTGTTATTACAGTTGCATCGGGAGCCGCCCGAGACTCAACTAATGTTAACGACATTACTTTGAGTTCTAGTGCAACCATTACCACTACTACAAGCGGAGCAGGCGGACTTGATACAGGTACAATCGCAAATGCTACATTTTATGCTGTATACGTAATCGGTGATTCCACTGGCTACAATGATACAAATGTAATTATCTCTACGTCTGCTACCGGGCCATTGCAGCCATTTGGCTACGACATGTTCCGTCGTATCGGATATGTAAAAACCGATGGCTCTGCGCACTTCTTAGAATTTAGACAAGATGGGGTAGGCTCTGATAGATGGATGTGGTATGACGCGCCTATTGCCACAGGCGTTACAAACGGTTCGTCTGCAACTTATGCGTCTGTTGATTGCTCCGCGGGATTACCTGCAGCAACGCCAACCATGGTTAACTTTTACTGCGCATTCACACCTACTGCTGGTGATGATACGCTAGTACTGGCGCCTGGTACTTCAACATCAACCCTTGGTTATGCAACATTATCAGGCTCGGTAGCTGCTGTAGTCAAAACAGGTAATTTAATTTGCCCAACTGACTCACCTCTAACTGATGCTATTGATTACAAGGTTACAGGCTCAGCAACAGCTATTTCAGTTGCCGCTTACCTTGACCAGTTGTCATAACTAAATCTTTCGGGTTAACTGCCGATATTAGGTAGTAGCCCGAAAATCCTAAATAAGTGAGGCAGTTATGACCTACACTACAACCGAATTAATAACCGAAGCTTATTTTGCTGCTGGCGTTAACTCAAAAGAATTTGAAACCGTAACAGGCCCAGAATTACAAGACGGTCTAATCTGGGTTAATGAAATCATTGGCGAGAAAGCAACTGACTCGGGCATGATTCCGTATCACTCAAAATACACCTTTACGGCCACGCAAGGTACAACAGAATATTATATAGCCGACTTAATCGAACCTGAAACGTTAGTCTTTTTTAAAAATAGTGTCCGCTATTCTATGGGCTATCAAAAGATGCACCAGTTCTTTGGCTCAGACAGAATAACAAACGTTGAAACACTGCCCTATCTTTGGCACGTCGAACGTGAATTTGGCGGAGCTAGATTATTTATTTATTTTGCGCCCGACCAAGGGTATCCCATGGAGATGTGGGGAACCTTTAGACTTGCCAACATAACACTAGGTCAAGACTTATCGCTCACGCTAGATACGTTCTACACTACTTACTTAAAGTACGCTTTATCAGATAGAATTTGCGTCGAGTATGCTTTTGATACACCCCCAGGAGTGGCAAGACAACTAGGCAAATACGAGTCTTTAATTGATAAAAAATCCGCTCCATTAGATTTAAGTATGCGCAAAGTTTCTACATTGCACAAACGAAGAAACTTTAGCTGGGCGCAATTAAATCTTGGTAGAGGGTTTCAAGTTCCAGGGTAGAGGTTGGCGTGTTATAATGTCCTTTTAGGAGGATGTTATGCAAGAAAAAAATTATGAGAAAACATGTCCGACCCATGGTGCGCTAGAGAAAGAAAATATTTTGATTGAGCGCGTTATAAATGGATTTAACACAAGATGTAAGTTATGTCGCGTTGAAAGTAGGCTAAAGAATGCGTTGCGGAAAACAAAAGTTTGCAAGCATCATGGTGAATTAAAACTTGATGATATAAGAATTAATGCGAGAGGCTGGACATCATGCAGGATATGCCATAGAAAAAGTGCAAGCAAAAAAAGAAATGCAAACCGAGCTGAGTTTAATGCAAAGGTTGCGCAAGACAAGATAAATAATCCTGAAAAATGGGAAAAAATATTTAAAAAAGATTACGAGGCTAAAAAAAAGAAATTTGGCAATTTACTGAGCCTACACAAGTGTTGCCAAGCTAGAGGAATAACCATTGAGCAGTATAATGAAATGCTCAAAAAACAGAATGGCAAATGTGCGATTTGCGAACAAGAAGAAACGCGCAAATGTGGAGTTACAAAAGGCATCTTAAGATTGAGTATCGATCATTGTCATAAAACCAATAAAGTTCGCGGACTTTTATGTCATGATTGCAACACTGGAATTGGAAAATTTAAGGACAAAACTGGTATGATACTTAGAGCTTTACTTTATGTGAGAGCGCACCAATGAGAGTAAGTAACGCCGAATCATTACCCATTAACATTGTTGGAAGTTCGTCTTTTGGTCGATATCCCAAGATAAGTGTTGAAAAAACTTATAACATGTTCATTAGTGATGAATGGTTGGTTTCTTATCCTGGGTTCCAGAAAGTAATTGAGATTGAAGAGAGTGGCGTAGGTCGAGGATTCTTTCATTCGGCACGTGGAAATTTTAATATCTTTGTGACTGGTAGTGATGTATGGCGCATGGATGGGCTTGCAACTTTCTTTGTAGGTACGCTTGCAAGTGAGCAGTCCGAAGTTTCCATAGATGAGAATCTGTCAAGTCAAATATGCATCGTAGATGGTATAAACGCTTACATTTATAATTATTCTGATAACTCATTTACTCAGCAATCTCTAGCTTTTAACCCTGGTTATGTTTGCTACCACAATACATTCTTTTTGCTTGCTTCTATAGTAACGGACACCAATCCGCAGCTTTGGTATGCGGCAGAGTATGCAAGTCCTTCAACCATTACCATAGCATCTACAAATCAGTTCACCTTGCAAACCAAGCCCGATTCAGCGTTAGCGGTTAAGCGTTTGCCTGGGCGCGGCAATAACGTAATTGTCTTTGGCAGTGTGGTTGCGGAAGTTTGGCAACAAGTGGGCGGCCTTGAAAACTATAGGCGCGTATCATCATTTAATATTGATATGGGCGTGGTTTCAATTCATACGATTGCAGCAAGCGAGCAGTACGTTTGTTGGTTAGCGCAGAATGAAAACAACTCGCCTGTTATTATGGTTACAGATGGTTCGAGCTTTACGAGAATCTCATCGGATGGGATTGATTATTTATTGCAGTCACTAAACTTCCCAGCTCAAAGCACGGCATTTTTTTATCGTGTAGATGGGCATTTATTTTATCAAATTGCCTTCTTTAATCCTGCTGATAATTTATCTTTAGTTTATGATTTCAATACGCAAAAATTCTTTCATGTTACGGATGAAAATCAAAATTACCATCCAGCAAGACAGATAGTTTATTCTAATGGCAACACATATTTTTGCTCTTTAAATGACGCGAGTATCTATCAAACTGGCACTGATTTTGTGGATTATAATTATGATATAGATAATCCAAATTCACCAGGCGATACAATTCCACGTATTCGAATATGCAAAACATTAAGGCGTGAGGACTCGACTCCCTTTAGAGTTGGACGTATAAGCTTTTGGATGGAGCAGGGTGTCAATGATTACTTTATACCACCAGATGGCAATTGCACGGGCTTAATGCTCACAGAGGAAGGCGACCAGATTGTAACAGAGGGTGGTGAAGATATTCAGATTGAAAGCGGCTCATGCTTTCCGAATAATAATAGGCCGTGCGTTGACTTTAATTTCTCTAAAAATGGCGGCATGACATTTAGTGCGTCTGTAAGGAATTATTTAAATCCACAAGGGGTTTACAGGAATAGGATTACTTGGAATCGCATGGGAATGGCTAACGAATTTACATCACAATTCTATTTTTGGGGCGTTATGCGTATTTGTGCAAATGACGGCGTGGTGGAGATATACTGATGACAATTCCAAACTTACCAGCGTTCTATGATATGAAGTACACGGATGACAAAGGCAACCTTACTAGTGACGCGCACCTGTACAATGATGAGATGTTTCAGACGTTAGACATGGCGGTATTTTTATTAAACAGTATTGTGAGCAGTTTAGTTAATACCGCGAATGGCACAATTGAGAATTTGGGCGTAAAATTTCCTAATTATACAACTGCGGAGATAGCGACACTAGCTGCGGATGCTGAGATAGGGACTGTTTGGTTTGATACGGACTTGGCAAAGCTTAAGGTTAAGACTGCTGATCCTGTTACAGTGCAGACAATACAGAGTGTTTAGGGCTTAAAGTAAAGCGTCTGATAAATAATAATTTAAAGCGTAAGGAGGCGCATAGATAGATAAGGAGTAGTTTATGTCATGGTTTAGTGATTTACTGCACGGCGGTGCGAATCCAGCGGACAAAGCAAATGAATATCTTTCCCAGATTCCTGGCGTATCGCATGGTGTTTACGATCCATACATAGGTCGAGGCAATCAAGCGGGCGACATACTGTCAAAACGCTTTGGTGAAATGTCTAACGACCCTATGGCGTTCATCAACAAGATTATGCAGGGCTATAATCAATCAGATGCTTATAAGTTTAAAGCAGATGAATTAGGTCGCGCCATGGGCAATAGTGCTGCTGCTGGTGGTATGCGTGGCTCCTTTCAAGACCAAGAGAACCAAGCAAAACTTGTGCAAGGCTTGATGGGCGAAGATATGCAACAATGGTTGCAAAATGTCTTAGGCGTTAACGCTCAAGGGTTAAGTGGAGAGCAGGGGCTTTATGGAACTGGTTTCAATGCATCTTCTAATCTTGAGAATACTCTAGCAAGCAATCTAGGCGCACAAGGTCAGTATGCTTACGCTGGCCAAGCTGGCCAAAATCAAAATAGAGCCAACATGCTTTCTAATATCCTAAAAGGAGTGGGCGCTGTAGCAACGGCTCCTATGACTGGCGGAGGTAGCTTAATAGGCTATGGCGCAAGTCAGCTATTTGGCGGCAATAATGCAGGCGATTGGCATAATCCCGATGTGAACTATGGCAGACAATGGATGTAAGGGGCGAATATGACAGCTATACAAGGCGTTCCATTTAAGTTAAATGCTCAAGATATGGGCGGCATTGATTTGGCGCAAGCATTAGGCCAAGGCTTTCAGTTGGGTAGAATGCCGCAGCAACTTGAGCAAGAGGCCAAGGCTCGTGATTTTGCTAATATGATTGCAAAGGTTAATGCGCAGTATGCGGAGCCTAAGACGCTTGCGGATATTGCCCATACGCAAGCGAGTACGCGGGGCTTAGATGCTTCCACGTCTTTAACGCCTTTTAGGCGTGCACTTATGGAAGCCCAAACTCAAAGGGCTGCACAGTTGGCGCAGAATCCTTATAGTGGATTTGCAAAGGATGCGTTTGCACTTGAAATGCTAAAGCGTTCACAAGGTGAAGATAGCCCTGTCTATCAAAATGCAAAGAAAGCTTTTGATATGGATTTGAACGCAAAGCAATCTCTTATGGATTACAGAGGCACTTTATCCTCAACGGCTGACAAAAGAGCTTCAAGTTCTCTAGGCAAGTTGCAAGCTGAAGCGCAAGAAGTAGCGCAAGGTTTCATGCCTGGGACTGGTGGCTCCATACGCCTTTCACCTGAGCAACAACAAAACATGCTTGGTCAATATCAATTACAGATACAAAAGAGTGCTACAGATACACAAGCCAGGCAAAAGAGTTTGTTAGCGTCCAACATTGATAAAACTTTAGAAACTATTGATCCATATATATTAACAAAATATGCTGGCATAAAAGGCTCCGCCGACCGCAAGAAAGAGGCATTTAAAGCGGCTTTAGGCAGAGAGTCAGAAGATTATCGCAAATATAAAGAGGCAATCACCTCCAGTGAGATATTAGCTCACCAAATACGCCAATTCTATGGGGATTCAATCCAACCTAGCATGACCCAAGCAATTCAAAATCTTGTAAACCCAGCATATTGGGGAAACAATCCAGCTCTTGCAAAGAGACAATTTAACCAAGTAAAAGGTATTCTGAAAAAAGAAACTGGAACCTATAGAGGCGCGCTTAAGGATACTAGCGAATATAGCGGCGCAAGTGCGCATGTTGACCCTTTAGGATTGAGGTAATTATGCCAACTATTCAAGAGATAAGAAGCAAATATCCACAATATGACGATATGTCAGATATGCAATTGGCAGATGCATTGCACACTAAATATTATTCGGATATCCCCAAAGACCAGTATTATGAAAAAATAGGAATGAAACAACCAAGCAATGAAATGGGCTTTTTAAACAAATTACCCAGAAACATTGCTGCTGGAACTGCTGAGCTAGGCAGGAATTTGCTCAACATCCCAGCCGCTTTGCATTTGCCCTACGCCGAAAGATTTGAGCCATTTAATTATGGATCTGCATTGGGAATTAAAGAGCCAACCCTAGCTGATAGCTTAATTCAAAGTTTAGCTCAATATGCGCCTGGTTTTGCTATTCCAGGTGTGGGTTTAGGTCGTGCAGGTCAAGCTATAAGCAAAATACCTAAAGTTGGTTCATTTTTGTCAGAAGCGGCTTCCCAGGCTATTCCGCAGGGGTTATTTGGCGCAACTCAACACGAAAATCCTATAGAAGGATTTCAGAAAGAAGCAACTGGTGCAGCTATTGGCACAGGCATTGGGCGCGGAATAGAGAAAGTTGCAAACAAATTATTACCCGCTAATTTATTTAAGACACCATTGTCTAAAAAGGAGCTGGTGCGTGCCTATCAGCAAACTAAGGGTACAAATACTGATATAGGTAATTTGATAGATAACCCAACACTACAAAAACTATACGAAAATAAATTAGTAAAGTATTCTAGTGAGCCATACGGCATCATGCAAAAAACCGCCGAACAGGTTACGAATAGGGGTAGTAGAATTTTAAGTAAACTGCTAGGCGAGCATTCCCCCGAAGATATTCCAGAAAAATTAACAGAATCTCTGCTCCAGGCGCATACAAAGCATCGCGCATTTAAAAACGATATTTATAATGCGGTGGATGACTTGGCGCAGAAAGAAAACCTAAAGCTAGCACTCCCTAATTTTGCTAAGAAAGCTCAAAATTATATGGCTGCCATTGAAGATACTAATATACTTAAGCATGAACCTGAATCTCGCGCAATTTTAAATAAATTAATCAATTATGCGCATCCAGTAAAGGAAATTAAAAAAACTGGCGCTATTTTAAGTCCGAAAGGAGAGCCATTAATCAATATTGCCGAGCAGAAATTTCCAACTCTGAAAGAAGCCAATATTTTAAAAGGCAAGTTAGGTCATTACGCAAAGATATTCGGCGAGTCTAGCGACCCAGCTCAAAGGAACATGTCAGGAATCTTCCATAATCTAAGTAGAACGCTTAAGGGTGACATAGAGTCATCTATTGAAAGCTCTGGCAATGACGTACTTAAAAAGGGCTATCAAGTAGCTGAAGAGAATTACAAAAAGAATTACTCGCCGTTTTTAGATAAAGATATTTATAAATTTATTTCTGGCAAAGCCCACCCCGAGACACTTTTAAATGACGTGATTCGCGGTGGCAGCGCCAAATCTCAAACCCGAAAACTAAAGGCACTAACAAACCTACTCCCAGAAAAATCTCGAGAACCCATTGCATATAATTACCTCGCAGGAAAAGCTATTGATAATGAAGGGAATTTAAATCCTGCCAAACTTGCTGCTGCCATAAAAAACCTAGGCAGCAAGCAAATGTCCTTATTATTCCCAGATAAAGCATTAAGAAAACAATTGCTTGATTATAAAACACTTGTTCAGAAAAATAAAGAACCTTTGTACGTCATGTTTAACCCTAAGACTGGGCAAAGAAACACAACTAATCCCCTAGATGTTTTGGGTGCTATTTTGGGGGCTGTGTCGCATGGAACACTTGGCGGTATTGTGGGTGCAATTGGAACCCATGTAGCTGCAAACAAGGGAGCCAAGTATGCGGCTAAGGGATTAACTGATGAAAATATTAGAAGAAAATTAGTAAAGTCGTTAGTTGCTGGCAAAGATGTTAAGATGAAAAAAACCAAGGAAGTCTTATCGAAAGCGGGCGCATATCTAAATCAATAGTATTTATATCGTGCAGCGTTTTCCTTGCGCTCTTTAGCCCATTTTATTGCTTGAAGCCTATTGGCTTCTTTGTCTTCTTTATAGTTCGAATATAAGTGTGATGCCACTAGTAAAGTAACGACGGTATAAAATAAATTATCCCAAATAAAGGATAGAAGCGCCAATACAATACCAGCAAATAGAAATAACCAATCCATAATCCACATATGCCCAATTAATAACCATAACCGATAGTACAATGATTTGTGTTATGAGTCAATAATGTTTGTTATATTTGCACAAAATCCTAATTGACCCACTCAACCAAAAGAGTACAATATAACCAATAAAAAGCCGAAGGGATTGGCGCCTAAATACAGGAGTTTTATCCCTATGGCATTAGACGATCGCTTTATACCATTATACTACCTATCCGAATACATGGTGGACAAGGTCACTGGCCTTCCTCTCGCTAACGGCACCGTGGGTTTTTATAGAGACGTAAATCGAAACGAGCTAAAGCCAATTTACCAATTATCTGGTAGTCCACCAAATTATACTTATGTCGCGGTTGAGAATCCCGTTCCTTTGAGTGCCGTTGGCACACCTGAAAATGCTGGCGCTGATAATATAGCCTTGTATGCTTTTCCTTATGACGGCGACCAAACCACATCTACGGGTGTTTTAGATTTATATTACGTTATCTGTGAGGATGAGGACGGCGTAGTTCAGTGGACGAGGGCTGGAATACCAAACCTAACCCAAGGCTCAGATCCAAGCGAAGCGCCTTCAGCTGTAGATAACGTTCTATCTAACCCGCAATTCAGTAAAACATTTTTAAACTCAGGCGCGAATATTTTAACGCTTTCTGGTAGTGCATTAACATTCCAGATAACACCTGATTGGTTTATAACTGCAAATGGCACTGGAACAATAACGGTAACGCAGCAACCTTTAACTGGCATTAACTTAGTGCCAACTAATCCAGCTTATGCATTAGAAATTACAGTTTCGAGTGGTATAACTTCATGTAGGCTGACGCAAAGATTTTATAATAACTCTGGATTATGGACTTCAACTGCCAATAGAGATTCATACTTAACTGGCAGTTTTGTAGCAAAAAGATTAACTGGTGTTGCTACTGGCATTAATATGCTTTACCACGAATCTAGTGGCAATGCGGCGCAATCTTTAGGAAGTGCGACTCTTACGGGTAGCTTTGTAAGATATAATTTTGAGCCTGTATTAATTCCTGAGTCTGCCAACTCTACAAGTTCCGATACGGCTTATGTAGATATTATGCTTGCCATTGGCGCGAATGTTTCCTTGCAGGTTACGAGCGTACAGGCTGCTGTAACTACAGTTGGCAATACTCTGCCGTATGATGAGCGGTCATCGAATCGCGAACAAGCCTTAATGGGTGATTTTTATATCCCTGCTTTAGCTTATAGGCATGCACCGAGTTTGTTGACTGGTTGGGATTTTCCTTTAAATCCTGCTCAAGTATTTACGACAAGTGCGCCGACTTATAATGCAACGCCAAAATATTCGTGGGATCAAACCATTTTCGCAACGTCTGCTAGTACTGCAACTATTACGGTAAATAGTCAGACACAAGCTTTTAGAGTTACTACAGGTGCCGCAACGCAAGCATTTTATGTAATGCAGTATTTGTCTGGATACCAGGCTAAGAAGATTCTAGGAACTACTTTAAGCGTAAATGTCTTTGCATCTAAAACGACTGCTGGCTCGGACGTTACTTGCCAGGTTCATTTATTCAGGGGCAGTAGTGCTGCTGTATTTCCAACTCTTTCAAATACCATAGGTGCATTGACTTATGCGTCTGGTGTAGGAGTATTTACTAAGAACTCAACGGCTGGCCAAGGCGCTGATTGGACAGAGATTCCGAGAGGCAATTTACCTACTGCGAGCGGCACTCTGCCAGTGGCGAATACCACAGTTGCCTTAAATAGCGTCACTGACTTAGGGTTTAATGGCTGGGAGATTACGGACGCAACGGAAGCATCGGACACAGATAAGTTTTGTATTGTTGTTACTTTTGGATGTCCTTCTAGCGGTACAGTCGTAAATATTAATTCTATTTCTTTAGTTCCTGGCGACATCCCTTGCAGACCAGCTCCACAGAGTCAAGATGAGGTTTTAAGGGAGTGTCAGTATTATTTTGAGAAGAGTTATGGTAACGATGTGTTGGTAGGAGCCACCTCTTCATCAGCTGGCACACAACTTTGGCCGCAAGCTTTTGGTCAACTTGGACAAAACACATTGTATTTTGATCAGGCCGCATTCCAGATTTTATTCAAGCAAACAAAGCGGACACCAACCCCAACTTTAACTTTTTATAGTTGGATTGCTGGGACTGCTGGTAGCGTGGATGCTTTTGTTTATGGCTTAGATACGGCATCTACATCGCACGCAAGCCCCAATGCTGCACTAATTGTTGCTAACTTTTGGACAGCTAGACTTTCAGCAGATAATGCTTCTTACTTTCCAACTTTATCTGCATTTGTTGGGCCTAGCATATTTGCGACCGCTACTGTAGCCCAAACATTTACTGATGGCACATCGTTTATTGAATTTCATTATACGTGCGATGCTAGGCTAGGAATCTAACAAGGAGCATAAATTGTCTACACCATTTAAGTTAACCAGGGATATCAACGGCTTCAACGGCTTTGGCCTTGTATTCAGTGATACTAAATACGATACGACTTTGGCGGCGAACGTTGAGCAAACTCTTGCGGTGCCGAATATCGTTACAGGTGGTTATCCCAGGAACTCAACTAACCCGACTTGGCTTGCAATATTTAGTTATCAACCTGGTGCTGCTGTGTGGGTTGCTAATAATGCAACCGCTACGGTTGCGGGAGTTGCTTTTGCCACTACTGATTCAGAATTAAATCCAGCGTGTCGTGAGGTTAAATCTGGCGATACTTTGCATTTTATTACTGCTGATGCAACGGCTATTTTAGGTGTTACTTTCTACGCCTTATTTTGAGATTGAGAAATGCTATATAACGGCACACAAATTGGGATCGGGGTTGATGAAGACCCTTTAGTCAAGAGCCTTTATATAGCGACTTGGAATGATGACGTTATTTTGCCGCCGCCTGGGAGCGACTTAATCATCACTGAACTAGGTTTTATAATGTTAGACGAAAACGGTGAGAACTTAATCACTGAGACTGCTTAATTGAAAGGAGCGCATCACTATGGCTGATGTAAAGTTTAGTCAATTCACGGATGGCGACCAATGTACAGTTGGTGATATTGTTGTTGGATTAAGAGGCGGCGTTAACTATCGCTTTGACTTTCCATCTACTGGATTTAAAGACGCGAGCGGCAATTTTCTTTTGCAATATGCAACGGCTGGTGGTGCTTCTGTAAATTATCCGAAACTTACAAACTCATTAACCAATACAGCTATTATTTATGGTGCTGATGGTACAGACGCAAATATTAAAATCAGTATCGAGCCTAAGGGGTCGGGTAACATTGTTTTAGATGGCTTGAACTGGCCTATTTCTGATGGCTCTGCCAACACTGTATTGTATACAAATGGCGCTGGGCAATTGGGTTGGACTACTGCTGCGTTCCCTATAACTGTTGGAGCTGCTGGAACTATAATACGTTCTAATGGCACTAACTGGGTAGCAAGTACAAGTACATTTGCTGATACCTATGCGATTAATACGATTCTTTACAATGCGTCTGCAAATACAGTAAGTGGCCTAGCTGCTACTGCTCGCGGTGTGTTGGTATCTGACAACAGTTCAGTGCCTTCAATGCTCGCTAGCGCATCTACTACAGGTCAAGTGTTGCAAGGGAGTACCACGGGAACACCTACATGGTCAACTCCCACATATCCTAGTGCGAGTGGTACTGTAGGGAAGATAATTCGTTCAGACGGAACGAATAACGTCTATACAACATCTACATTCCCCGATACCTTTTCAATTAACACTATACCTTTTGCAAGCTCTGCAAACGTAATAGGTGCGATTGCGGCTGCGAATGGCGGCGTATTAATCAGTAGCTCTACTGGCGTTCCCTCAATGCTCGCCAATCCATCGGCTACTGGAAAATTGCTAAGTTCGGTAAGTGGTGATGCTTCTGTATGGACTACACCAACCTATCCCGTAGCAAGTGGCTCGGCAGGCAAGATTATACGCTCTGATGGAACGAACAATGTTTATACCACTTCAACCTTTGCGGACACCTACGCTGTAAGTACAATACTTTACGCGAGTGGAGCAAATGCCGTGTCTGGTTTAGCAACCGCTAATAGTGCGGTTCTTGTAACTGGTGCTACTGGTGTTCCCGTTATGTCAGGAACTATGACCGATGGGCAAGTGATTATTGGCTCAACGGGGGCGACTCCCACGGCTGCAACTTTGACTGCTGGCACGGGGATATCAATTACGAATGCCGCTGGCTCAATAACTATTGATGCAACTGGCGGCGGCTTTGCTGTGGCTACTATTTCTGGTACTACGCAGTCGGCTGCTGTAAATACAATGTATATTGCCCTTAATTCTGGACAGACAACTGTGACATTGCCGTCTACCTATGCGGTTGGTCAGTCTGTCGTGTTGGTTGGCTCTACGGCAAATACCGGAGGTTGGATTTTAACGGCCGCTGCTGGTGATACGATTATGTATAACGGTACGGCAACTTCTGCTGGTGGCACATTGACTAGCTCTGCGTTAGCTGGACAGACGATTGAGGTGGTGTGTGATGTTGCAAACACCAGTTGGGTGGTGGTGGATACCGTTAATACAACTCTGACAACGGCTTAAGGAGAATTTTATGGCGGTTTTGAATGCAGTTGGTAACTCTTTGACCGGACTGACAGGAACAGGTAATTTTGTGGGCGCGAATACGCCAACTCTAATCACTCCTGTATTGGGAGTAGCTACGGCTACGAGTATTAATTTTGGGGGAGGGGCGCTTGATGCTTATGTGCCCAAGACAACTTGGACGCCAGTGTTTACATTTGCGACTCCTGGCGATTTATCCTTGTCTGGGATAACAAATACATCTACATATAGGCGCGTAGGAGATAGGGTCGATTTTGTGATGGGATATATATTTACTCCAACCTTTACGACTTCGGCAGGGGCTGCATCGATAACAGGGCTTCCTATCACTGGCGCTTCTGGCACAACAGCTAAGTTTTGCATGTCAAATTCTGCTACTGCGTCGGCAACTTATGCGGCAGGGCGCTCTGTAATGTTTGGGCAAATTGCTGGTGCCACAACCTCCATAACATTAAGCTCGGTTGGCAGTGCAGTTACAAGTGCAAATATGGATACAACTAGCTTTGCAACTGGAGTGTCGGTTACTTTATTGTGTATTGGCTCATATTTTGTTTAAGGAAAAATCATGTTAGAAAAAAAATTAAAATTCGTACCAGAATTCTTCCCAGGCTCAAACAGCTACACAATTCATCGCGATTGCGAAGTCTACGATACTAATGTGATCGAGAACAATGGATTAATCGCTACAGGTAGGCATAGCAAGGCGTTTACATGTGACATGCTTGAGGAAATGAAGGCCTATATCGGAGATGATAATCATGATGCGGTCAAGGCTGCTAGTGTGATGTGGACGCCTCAAGTTGTCGCCGATTTTAAAGCCTTTAGAGAACAGCAAGAAAAAGAAATGGCTAACCAATGATTTTAAAAACATTTAAACAAATAGCGCACGGATGCACTAACAAATAAGGAGCATTCAATGCCTATTTTAAATATTGTAACTTCTCAAACTGGTTTGGTGGGTACTTTGCCAAGCTTTGTTTACATCGCTACCAACGATACAATCGCGGAAGTGACTACTGCGGGTTATTTAAATAAAGCTGTACAACAAGGTTATGCTTTCAACGAAGCCAATATGGCTCTTGTTTCAACTAAAACTAGTCCTTCTGCTACAAGTACGCAGGTTGCTATGTTAGAAATATCACATAGTGGCAGCAATTGGTCGCTTGTGCCAACTGCTTCACCTGGGGATGTTGTGTTGCCAACAATTGCAAATCATATTGCGACATTTACAAATGCAACAGGAACTATATCGGAAGATCCGGCAACCGCTATTAGTGGCGGCAATATTCAAGCTGGTCTTTCTGGAACTGCTGGTTATTTATCGTCTTTTCCTTCAACCGCGGCACGAGGTAGTTTACGAGTAACTGCTGTTGCGAATACGGGCGATACTCTCGTAACACTTAGTAATGCTGCGCATGGGCAAGCAAGCGTATATTCAATTCCAGACTCAGGCGCTTCTACTGCAAATTTAATTGTTTCCAAGCTAACTGGCACTCAGCATATTACAGTTGGTAGCTTTGCTGTAGATGCTGGAACTATTGCTAGTGGTATTGCTACTGGCGGCCAAGTGGGAAGTTTTATAGCCTTTCCAACAACAGCCAGTAAGGGGTCAATTAGACTGACTGCCGCGGTAAATGCTACAGGAGATTTTAGTACTACTATTTCCAATGCTACGGCTCAAGCGCAGTCTCAGGTTATAACTATTCCTGATGTTGGAGCGGCCACGGGTAACTTCTTATTGTCAGGCTTGACTGGTGCAGGTATTCAGCACATAACTTCTGGCTCGCTAGAAGTAGATGCTGGCGCTTTGATAAGTGGTATTGCCACAGGTGGCTTTGTTGGTTTATTGAAAGCCTTCCCAACAACAGCATCAAAAGGATTTATTGCCCTACAGGCAGCGGTAAATGCCACAGGTGATTTCGGCACTACAATTACTAACGGTCTAGCAATTGCGCAAGCTCAAACTTTAACTATTCCTGACGTAGGCGCCGCTGCAGGGTTTATTAACGGTCAGACTGTAACCGCCAACCTAACGCCAGCTAGTGTTATTATTACTAAAGATATAACTTTAGGATTTGCTGCGTTAGCAACGGCTGGGCAGGTTACTATTCAGGCAGCGTTGCCTACTGCACAATTCAAGGTGCGTAACATTTTCGTAAATTATGGAGCGGCCGGCTTGTCTGGTGGTGGTGGCGATCGATTAATCACTATTACAGATGGAACAACTGTTTATAATAACGCTGGTATTACAGCGGCGCTTTTGGGTACGCCTGTTAATACTGTATGGGGTGGCACTGGAAATCCATTAGCTGGAACCGTTGCGCAAAATACGGCTACTGTTGCTGGCGCTAAGCTATATGCTGTTTATAGCGGAGGCACAACAGATTATGCAGCTGGTTCGGTTGTGATCACAGTGACCTATGAAAGAGTAGCATAAGGACAATACTATGTTATTATTCTCCCAAACAATAGGTTAGTGGTTAAATGTCCCTCCCCTGAGTTATTGTTTAATGCCCCTTAATTGGGGCATTTTTGTTTTAAATAATTATTTTTTGTGTTAGCTTTGCAGTATCCACCTAGTAGCTCAATTGGTAGAGTCCTTGATGTTTTCTTGGCGATGAAGGTTCGAGTCCTTCTTAGGTGGATTTAAAAGTATTTTAGATGCCACTTAACAACGGAGATGATTAATGTTACGAGAAGACTTACAAAAAAGAATCAAAGAAATACAAAACGCAATTGACCAAAGTGCCGCTAATTTAAATGCGCTTATAGGTCGCCGTGATGAATTGAATTATATTTTATCTGAGATGGATAAATTCAAAGCTGAGTGTGATAAGACTGAATGTGATGGCGATAAAGAGATTAATCTAACTGATGAGCAAAGAACAGATGTAGATAGCCCTGAGATGAATCCTGACCTTAGGTAACAGCGCAATAATAGAATAAAAAATATATTTTACAATCCCACTACGCCACAACATAACGTAATGCTATGATTATATTGCGGCAAGTTTATATCAATTGCTCAAGTTGATTTAATCCACTTCTTGCCGCACTTCTTGGACAAGGAGTCGTTTAAAATGGTAAAGCATCTTACGCCCATTGTCACTTTTTTACTGGTTTTATGGATATTATTTGGATGCATTGTTTTAAAAGAGAGAATAATGACTGTTAATTTAGAGAAATTTGAGAAGGCCGTTAAGGTGGTACTGGATCATGAGCGTGGTTATTCTGACAATCCTAAAGATCCAGGAGGCGCTACAAAATGGGGAATATCACTTAGATATCTTTTAGAAAGCAAAAACGACATTAATCACGATGGTAAGATTGACGCGGAAGATATAAGAGGATTAAAGGTTGAGCAAGCTAAACAGATTTACCTGCATGATTGGTGGATGCGATATAAATACGACCAGATAACCTCAACGCTAGTTGCTACGAAGACATTAGATTTAAGCGTAAACATGGGTGGCGACGCTGCTCACAAGGTCATTCAAAGGGCGATTAACATGCTTTCGATTAATCCAATAAAAGAAGATGGAATTATTGGCTCCAAGACGCTACATTATCTTAACTCGCTAAACGTTAAAGATTTGATGGAAGAGATTTGCGCGGAAGCAGAAGCCAAGTATAAGCGCGTTGTTGCTAAAAACCCTAATCTTAATTGGGCTTTGCATGGATTTTTGAACCGTGCGGCATGGGGGTGCGATTAGTTGGCTAGGCTTGAGGACAAGGAGTTAGAGGCCGCATTCGACTATATCCGCCTAAAAGGTTGGAATCATTTCACATGGCACTGTCCAAATGAATCTGCACGCAGTCCGCGCCTTGGAGCCAAATTAAAGCGCATGGGCTTATTGCCAGGCGTAAGTGACATTTTTATAGCCAAGCCTATGCGTAATTATTCAGGCGCTTTCATCGAATTAAAATCACTACAAAAAACACAGCAATACGGAAAGCCCACGCCAGCACAACTGGCCTTTATTAGAACCATGAACGAACATGGCTACTATGCTACAGTAGCCAACGGGTTAGATAGATGTATTGAAATTATTGATTGGTACATGAGTTAGTAATCGTACGGCTCATTTTCTTGATTTGTTTTCTGCATTTCATCATCGAGTTTCTTTAGATCATCAATGTCCCGCATTTCATCATGGGTAAGCCTATTTTTAACTATGTCAGGCTCCGTGCCGATTTCAATAATCGGCTCTTGTTGCAGCTCATCGCGGTCAATAAAGTAATAGGTTCCCACAGACAGGACTAATATCACTATGCCTAGTATTAAAAATTTTGTAACTGTCTCCATTAACTTCCTCCTTTAGAAAATATTTTAATCATCTTTTGTGCATTTTCTTCTGATAATTCCTCTATCGTCAAAGCGTTATACATCTTAAGCCCTGTAGCCACTCTAGATTCTGGTATTTTACGTTCGTAAATAATATCGTGAATCTTTTCTAGCGTTGTTTCAGATACATAGTTCGTATCAACCTCCAAGTTATGTCCGCTTTCCGCATCTCCAGCACTAGCCACGTCTGCATATTCTTGGTCTTGTCCTGTTTCCTTCGAAGCTTCCACAACTGGAATCGTAGGAACGTTTTCCTGGGGAACATTACCGCTTTGCATAGCATCCGTTTTAGCATTTTGAACTCCTTGTGTTGTTAGGCTTCCTATACCCATGTTCTTTTGGATGGCTTGGTGTAATGCATCTTTGGCCGAGGGTTTAACGTCTATTGTTTCGCCTTCGTCATAATCGCGCACTTCCTCAGCCATTTTAATACCAGATAATAAATCGGGGAATCTATCTCTAAGCGCAAACGCTCTAGCTCTCATTTGTAACATTCTTGATGGATTTGTAACCCATGGGGAAAAATTGCCCTTTCCTAGTAATCCTGCTTTTTTGGCGTCATCAATAGTGTATTGTTTTGTGTGAGGTGATTTGCCTTTCCTCTTTACTGTACATTGATACCCAACTACCTGATTATTAGAATCTAGCAATGGCAATTCCTCAACGTCTTCACATTCCTTGTGACCCATAATAAGCGCAAGCATGCCGTCACCCCATAAACATGGACGACCGTTAACAACGGCAATATGCTGCAATGATTGCTCTATTGGTAATCCTAATTGATAGCCCATTGCCATGGCCACAAAAGCATCATGTGGCTTGCCCATGTAGGCTTTAGGAACCATGCTAGACTTGCAAACATCTTCCGCGACTCTCTTGTAGTGTTCGTATAGCTTCGGGGAATATAGACTATCTTCCATTTGAGAGGCTTTCTCGGCTTGTAAGGTTTCAAGTTTACCTCTTAGTGTTAGTATTTCGTTTTGCTGCCTAAGCATTGTTAGCTCTTGTTGTACGGTTAGTTCGTTGGTCATTTTAAGTTCCTATTAATGCATTGAAATTCGACTCCGGGATGAGATTTAATTATCTCGTGAGCAATTCTTTCGCACTCAAATTTAGAATTGGCGTCTATAGCTGCCATGTAATTACCGTAATCATACATATAAATTAATAGAATCCATGCGGTCATCATTCACCCCCTAAATCAATATTTGCCCAACCAGGTAATGTTAGGCTTTGGATTCCGTAGCCTTCCCAAGAATTACTATCCTGGCATTTTTTAAGCTTACCCATGAGCTTATTAAACAATTTAATGCCATAGTCTAGCGCATCATCGTCTAGAACGAAAATCCCGATAGGATAAGGTTCGACTTTTTCGACTGCGATGTATACGAATTTATCCATTTTGATGTCAATTGAGCGTAACGCTTCATAAATCATTCCTGCTTGTAAAAAATAATGATAATCATAGGCTGAGCGCTGAAACGTTCTTGGACTTGCGCTTGCTGTAGTCTTTAAGTCGGTTACAAGGCCGTTGAGCATGATATCAGGACGCGCCTTGCATTGAATGCCGGTAGGTTCATGCGTAAAGAATATTGATTGCTCAATCTTTGCGCCCTGGTATATTAGTTGCTGAGAAAGCTCGTGTGCTTTAACTGATTTCGCGATAGCTTTTGCTAATTCGTATCTCTTTATACTTAACACGGCTCTCCCGCCAGCTTTAAGCATCATTTCTTGATGAGGAGCACTTCCTTTCTTTGGTAAATTTTCCTGATGAGTCACAAAAAATTCATTATCAAAGATGTGTTCCTCTAAAACTAAAGTATGCACTGCACTTCCTAGAATCAAATCTGCCTTATCGTCATCTGACCTATACTGCCCACTCAAATACTTATAGTGATAATGATACGGCGATTTCTCTAACTCCATTAAACATGAGCGCGAGATTGCGCTGCTCGCGTGGTATTTTTCATTAGATATCTGGTGGATACCATTTTCTATATATGGTCTGTTCATCTTTGCCCCTTTGTTAAGTTCACAGGTATAATACCACAATTTTGTATTAATACAACATATTTGTATTAAAACAAAAGTATTGTTTGACAAATGACTTTGTATTAAGTAGATTATGTTCGGAGGTAGCAAAATGACACGCGAAGAAGTATTGGAGTATTTTGGCTCGTTTTATAAGATGCGCATAGACACAGGCGTTTGGGAATCGAATCAAATGCACTGGCGCAAACTTGGTTATATACCATTGACCATGCAATATAGATTGCAAGCGGCTACGCATGGAGCTTTGAAAGCGTCTGAGGCTGATCCAAGAATGGAAATTATGAAGTCGCAATATGCTCATGGATGATGAAGTTAAAAGGGAACTTGAGGAGCTTAGAGAATTTAAGCGCAAGCACGAAAAGACTAAGCTTGATTTGGCTTTTGAAGAGATAGAGCAAGCTTTGATTCGGCACCCTGGGGCAAGAGGTTTTGATTATCAGATGCCCGTGGTTGCGTTTCGGATGTTGGCGAATGCTTTAGTTTTGTTGAGAGAAGAGATTAAGAAATGAAAACCTTTGAAGAACTATTTCCTGGCCTAAAATTTACGGACTGTAAGAAAGAGCCAATTTCTGATGCAGATAAAAAACGTAATCGTGAGGATGACCTTATGGAATTGGCGTCCATGGAAAGAAGGCTAACCGAGCTTAGAAAAGAAGTGTTTAGGAAGCGGAAGGAATTGGGAGTGGAGAGATGAGTTTATATAACAATTTGTTTGGGGTTGATTCGGAAGCTGGGTATTTATTACATATTTTAAATCTTACAGAAAATGACATTCCAAGATTTAGAACTTGCTATTACGACAATAAAAAGAATCTTATTGTGATTCATACTCGAACAGGCGGTGGCAACAGAGAATATTATGATAGCTTTGAGTCATGTCAAAGTAATTACCCAGAATATTTTGAAGGAGATGAGCCTCCGAGTGGTCCATGGAATTCAGACTTACAATCTCACCCTCTTTATATAACTGATTACGACGATAACTTTGATTGCACGTATGCGAACTTTGTTTTTAAAGTTCCAGAAGAGCATGAGGCAAAACTCAAAGAAGCATTTGAAGGGAAAGAAACTATTACTCCTTCAGAAAAATGGCAATTGTTATTTCAGTCTATGGATCAAAAGATTGCAGAAAATAAGGGGAAAGTATGAGTGAACTTGACCTTCCGAAAGTGCAGTTCTTTGACTCTTCTAAACTCCCGATGACTATTATCTGCAACGGCTTTAGCATGAAAGATGTGATTATGAAAGTATTAAATTCGAATGTGGCCACAATTTGTATGGATGATTGCTACATGGATAAATTGGCTGATGACATCCAAGAGGCCTTCGCGGTTAAGCTGGGGTTGAAACAGGGTTCTTAACAGCTCGATAGATATCTATGCAAATCTATCCAATTATACCCATAATGGATAGATTATTTAGTATTGTATTATAGCTATTAATTGCCAAAATATCCGAAATATTGGACGGTGTGAATTGCTAGACAATTCTATAAATCCGGTTGGCTAATGCCACCAGTATTCGAGTAATGTTGTAATACGGTCAGCTTGACCGGATTTTAAGCCTGTGGAGAATGAGGCTCTGGTTTAAGTTGAAAAACTTAAACGAAACCACTTCTGGGAAGCAGGAATTTAACACTAAAACTACCTATGGGTAGATTTGGATAAGTTTAAAGGAGCGGCATGCAAGTTAGGGGTACAGTATGCTCTGGATTATTTTTTAAAAATGCTTATGTGAGGTTCAAATGACCACCACAACCCTACCTAGCCAAGCAGACATTGGCACTTTAATAAAAATAAAGTCCTGCAATGGTGAGCCAGTGCGAGAGTCAAATATTCAATTTCCACAAGAAGTATTTACTACGCAAGTAAATGACAAAGGTGAATTAATTCCTGGTAAGTGGATTGTGGATGATGAGGGCAATACTTGGCGAACTTATAGGATGGTGAAGAATGATTGACCGCGAAAAACTCCATTCCCTATCAGGTGACGAACTAGAGCAGTATCTCGATGAGATAATTGCGTATAACGATGCCAAATTGGAATATTATCAAAGATTATTGGAACAACTACGCAAAACAATAGATGCAGATAGGGGGATAACATCAAATGATTGACTACGAAAAGCTCCGCCTTGCACACACCTTAGTGCAAAAAATCCACCTAGCAAAATTAATTCATTATCATAGTGAGCATGATGGAGATGAGTATTTTTTGTCCTTTCCTGGCGATACAAAACTAGAATCGTGGTCTTATACCGAAGTTGACGACCTAATCACCAAACTCCAATCCCTACTTGTAGAACAAAAGCCCGAGCCAAAATACAAGGTTGGTGATACCGTTTGGTTTAATGAGTGTGATTCTCCATATGATTTTATAATAGATGAAGTTATTTGGCATGAATCCGGCATATATTTATATGACGACAAAGAAGAGCGTGAACTATACCCCTCCCGCGAAGCCCTAATCCAGAGTCAAATTAAACATTGGCAGGGATTGAGTGTAGAAAAGCCAGAATTAACCGCCTTCGAGTTAGCTCGCAAGACAGAAGAATGCGACCACGACTTTGGCTCGATAGATGAAGGAATGCTGGCAAAAGATTTGGTCTGCATTAAATGCCATGAATTTCCATTTAAGGGGCATATTGTTGAGACTGCGTGCAACCATGAAAGTGATGGCAATGTCACCGCTTTACTATGCAACCCACCTATATATAACTTTAGGTGCAAACACTGTGGGGAATTTTATAAATGATTAAATGGATAATATGCCTATTCATGAGCCATGATTTAGATTTAACTGATAAAAGAATGTTAAAAGATTTAGATTTTGGAACTACTTACACGCAGGCTTTTTGCAAAAGATGTAAGAAATATAGGTATTTATGATGAATGACTTCATAGAACTAAAACGAGAAGATGGTTCTCTGTTTTTGTTTAGTTCATCAACGGGCTGGGAAATAAACGATCGGGGAATGGAGCCAGCACATTGGAGCAACTACAAAGAAGGTCGCAATCTAAATTGTGGAAATACTTACAGAGAATTGTATATTAAATTGGTAGATAAATATGAATGACTTCACAAAAGAAGAGCTAAAAGAAATATGGGAATCATTGGATGTTGAAAGGCTTCAAAGTGGCGTGTATGTATACACGGAATTAATGAATAAAATCCAATCCATGATTGATAACTATTGCGACCACGAATGGGAAAATATGTGCTGCGCATGTGACTTATATCACATTTATTGCCACAAATGCACCGCGGATATGGGGCATTTAAAGCAGAGGGTAGACTAGTGATGAACCAATTTACGAAAGAAGAGCTAACACGCATGTGTGACGGCATAGTGCTTATAAAAAACACTTGCAGTATACGCGATTCGTTACGAGCTGAGCTTGATGCGTTAGACGCAAAGTTATGTGGCATGATTAATAACTACTGCCCCCACACCTCCGCAATCCCAAACTTTGGCATAGTAAAGCATTGCACTGATTGCAAAGAGCTTGTGGGTGGTGAGATTCGTAATGATGGAACGGTGGGATATACGATTCCAAAATATGAATATGCTAGAGAAGGTGATGTGGTTACGTATAAGCTTAAGGGGTTTAAATGATTATTTCAGAAAAACAAATTATAGACTTAGTGTTTTCTGTATATGAGTTTATTGGAGTACTCAAGCAACTTAAAAGACAAAACAATTTGTCCGAGGGTGGTGATGGGCTATTAAGCGACTGCATTTCCCTCCTGCAAGCTATAAAAGACCAGCAATCCACAGAATTAAGGAATATAAATGACCAAAATAATTAAAATAATTGCCCTGAGCCTACTTCCAATTTATCACGCATATGCGGTTGCCGTTATGTCAGGTGCAGCGGTTGGGGGAGCCGTAGCTGCAGCTGCTGCAGCAAATGCGGCAGAAAGAAATAGTCAATTGAATCAGGTTAGGTTGGGTGAGCAGAATGCCAATAAAAATGGCAATATCTCTGGGGTTTTTGTATGCAGTGCCAAGGACCCTGAAAGCCGAGGGTATTATGCTCGAGATTATACAAAATGTTATTTTTGGAATTCAGATAAAGGGAATTATTCTGTATCCGTAAGTCAAATACCAGATGAATTTTTGCCAGGAAAAGAAATAGTTAATATTTTTTTGAATACTCATGATAAAAAATTTGAATTTTATTATAGGTGATAAATGACTAACCCAGACTACAAACAAGCGGCAAGAGAAGTAAGGCTGTTACATGCGGCATTAGAAGGTGTGATGATGGGCTGCAAGGGTGGCGGATTTACTCATAGCCTGGTTTCAAATGTTCGCGCCAGGCTTCGAACCATACACAAAGATATAACTGGTGAATTTTCGTGTTCGTTAGAAGAAGATGACGAGGAGATGGGATAATGGAAGACTTTGAAGAATGGAAAGCATGGTTTGACTCACACAAAGAACCGGACGGCACGATAAATTTAGATAAGCGCCCACATTTAGTTGACGAAATAAATAGGTGTATGGGGGTGCCGCCAAAGTCTTTTGATAACATTCCAGAAAATGCTGGTCATACTGTAAATTTCAATTTAGCGGAGATTGTTAGGAATGACTGACTTCAAAATAGCCGACACCGTATATTATTTTCAACACGTTGAAGATGGCACTCCCTTGGAAGAAGATGACTTGATTATAGCAAGTGAAAACTTTGAATATCTTGATGAATATACGTTGCAGAATTGCATATTAGGGAAATCCAAAAACGAAGTCATAGACGCAATGATTGCGCATTTAACAAAGTTAAGAGAAGGGTTTTAAAAATGGGCTGGATTAATTGCAGAGAAGAACTCCCCGAAAAACTGCAAAAGGTATTGTTTGTTTGGGAAATGGACAATGGCATAAAAAATACATCTATGGGTTTTAGGTGTGATGCTGGTTGGAATATATACTTGCCGTATCATTCATTTGCTTTGAGCAACGAGACTGTTCGCGTAAGCCATTGGAGTTACCTGCCTCGGCTTTCCCCCAAAGATTTACCCGAAATTGAGGACGATTATTGCACTATTTGCAAGAAGAATCACTTACCTATGTCTACATGTTTTTTTAGTGAGGAGCAAGAATGAAATTTGAATGGGAGTTGGTAACCCACCGTGACGACTGCGAGACAACGCATCGAGCAAAAGTTCCTGGTGGATGGGTATTAAGGGAGCAGGATTATTGGGGAAGTAGTGAAACAGTTGCTCTTGTATTCATAGCAGACCCACATCATTCATGGACAATAGAAAATGACTAACCCCTGGGAATGCCCACGCTGTAAGCGTATGAATGCGCCTGGTACGCCATATTGTATGGGTTGTGTGCCTTATGAGTTACCTGATTTTAAGTTAGCTGAATTCTCGCCGGACCTTAAGGGATGTGCCAATTGTGGTGGATATCACGGGGTTTTTGGTGGACAGCAGATCCAATGCATTGATTTGCAAAATGGGTTTAATCGTGGATTGCAGGAATTATAATGCCCCTAATCACCGTCCGAGAAGACACCAAATGCTCACAATGCTTTAAGGAACATCCAGGCTTTAAGGCGGATTGCGACCACACTTTATGCAAGAACTATGTGATGTTTACGGGTTACGTTTGTCCGCATTGTTTGGCTAATAACACTGGCTATTTTAGTGTTTGCAAGATTGGAGAAGCGAGCGAAAAGGTCAGAGAAAAGTATGCAAGTGCAATTAAAAATCTAGCGGATAGATAATATTTTATGCCCAACGATACTTCAATAATTCTTAGATTAGCCTGGCATGATCGTAACGTGAACATCTGAGAAGAATGAGGGAAAATAGGGCGCCATTTTGGGAATTATGAACCCCCAAACAATATTTGTTAGCTCATCTTCCCAGAAAAGCTCGCGAGTGCTAACATGTTATAATTGATTGCACAATGCAAATTAATGAGCAGTTTCCAAAATGGAAATAGCTAATTTTTAATAGCCAAGGATGGTCTAGTCAAACGGAAATTTATGAAAGTACAAAAAGAAAAACCCCGTGGCTGCAAAACTTTGGGGTTTTTGAATGGGAGTGTAACGCTGAAAAATTTTACCTTAAAGGTGAACCGGCTTTTTATTACCTAAAATTTAACAACCCTACAGGAGAAGTATAGCATGCCAGAAATAGAAAACAAGTACGTATTTAGCCCATTTTATAACAGGCTCAAGACTCAAAAGCGCAATCACGCTGAAGACATCGAGCAGTATTGTGCAAAGCATGGCATGCGGGAAGCCATAAAAGAAGATTTATTACATAAGCTAGAAGAGGTGTATTCAATATATTTTTAAATTAAAAACCCCCATTTCTGGGGGCATTAATTTGGTAAGTTAAGAGCATCCATTACTCACTCAGCCTATTCTAAACCATTTTGCAAGGAGCAGAATGTTCACCGTCTAGGCCAAGAACTGTAATTCATGCTCTTAATAAAGTCAATACTTTTTTAGGAGATTATCATATGCAGCATTCATTCGATGTAGAAGTCGCAAAATTATACACCGTTCCTGTAGCAATTTTTTTAAATAATATAGCTTTCTGGATTGAGCATAATATTGCAAACGATAAACATTTCTATGAAGGGCGTTATTGGACTTTTAATTCTGTCAAAGCCTTTGCTGTTTTGTTTCCCTACTGGACAGAAAAACAAGTCAGAACGACCATAAATAATGCAATAGAAGCAGGTCTGATAATTGTAGGAAACTTCAATAAACAGGGTTATGACCAAACTCATTGGTATGCTCTAACCGAGCGCGGAATGCTCTATTATCCATCACTAAATAGCGCAAATAGTGGGCAAGAATCGATACAGACCGCGCCAGACTTGATTTGCCCAAAAGGGCAAATGGATTTGCCCAAAAGGGCAGACCTATACCAGATAGTAAACGCAGATGGTAAACAAAATAATAAACCCCCTTTTATTCCCCCTAAGAAAACCAAGCAGTTAAAACCAGTAGAATATCCCGAAGTACTTTATGAACCCCCAAAAAAAACAAAGTCTCTTAGCGTAGATGTTTTATCAGAATGCAATCCTCACAATATTCCTGAACAGATGCTTGATGACTGGAAGGCTTCCCGCAAAGCGCCGATTACGGTTACGGCATGGAATAGGCTTAATAAAGAACTAGAAAAATTTAAGAAAGTAGGCCGCAATCCAATAGACGAATTTGAACGCATGGTTTCTCATGGCTGGCAATCACTAAGCTTCAAGTGGAGTAAAGATAATAAAACCGATGATCTTGATCATACCTCAACTGCTTGGATTGATGATTTAGAGGGCATGCCAATATGAAAACATTAGGTGAGATCGCAAAAGTTATTGATTTAAATACTTTTAAACAAGAATCTGAAAACAAAGAGCAAGATTCAATCAAAACCGCTGAAATTATAAATTGGTTATTTAAGCAAATAATTGCAATGTCACCAGCATACAAACAGGCTTGGTCTAACAATGCTTATTTTGAGGCCGCTAAAAGACAATGGGTTTTAGGATTTCAGGAAGCAAAGTTGTTTGATATGGCAAAAATACATTTTGGATTATCAAGGCTGCGTGCTTCTGGAAGTGATTTTATACCATCCGTTGGTAAATTTATTAAAATGTGTACGCCCACGCCCGAGGATTTGGGTTTACCATCCTTGCATTTAGCCTATGCTGAAGCTTGTAGGAACGCTCACCCATGCGCAGGTAATGAATGGTCACACGAGGTCGTAAGATTTGCAGGCAATAGTTGCAAACATGAAATAGTCACATTATCAAGCCAGGAATCAAAAAAGATTTTTGCTTATCATTACGAAATTGCAACGAGAAAATTTATAAATGGCGAAAAATTTGATTATAAGGAACCTGAAAAGGCTTTAGAAGAACAACCAATCTACAATGACAAACTTAAGGAGCAAACCATAGCAGACTTAAGAAAATTATTAGGAATGAAAAAGTGATCTCAGTATTAACTTTATCCCTATAAATTCCAAAGCCATTCCCAGAGCCATTGAGAGATTACAAAAATTTAATGCTTTGTAGTGGGTAAAATCAAAACCTCACCACGAGCCTTAAATTGCGTTTAAATGGCATGTGAATAATCAGACTTAAGGAATGGTGTTTTGGGATTAACATTATTTAGTACTAACAAATCGGCTTACTTAAATATGAAATCAATCTATTATTTTCTTCTATTTCTCGCTCGTAAACTTCTTCACGTAGGATTTTGTAGTGTTTTGGGGCGTCAATACCTATGCGAACTTGAAATCCCTTGACGCTTTCTACGGTAACGATTATGTCGCTACCTACAAAAACTCTTTGACCTGGTTTGCGCGTAAGAATAAGCATACTCATCCTTGATAATAGGTTGATGCGAGATAAAATCATGTCCGAGATGCCTATCAAGTATGGTGATATCTCGCAAGGGTAAAATTATGCTGTATAAGAAATAGGAAGTCTAGAGGGAGAATGCCTTTATAAAAAGGCTGGGAGATTGCCGCCAGGAAACGCATTAAGATGCCACGCTGTAAATTAAGTCCAACGTTAATAAGGAGCGTGGCAAGAGGGTTTTTCTAAAGTTAGTAAGAAAGCATACATAACAGGGTCAAAACGGCAAACAGCGTTAACAAAAAGCCAAGGCCGTTAAGGCATTCAATGAGTAATTGTTTCATGATTTAATCTCCTGTTCATGCCTATACTTATTTATAGCGTGACAAATATCAGTCAAAGCGCACTCAATTTGTTCTAATTCATCTAAGGTATAGGATTCTTTATGGTGCGTTATCATGCCCTGGTCAAAAAAGCTCATAGTTAGATGGTGCCTGATCACACCAAAATCTTTTATTGGTTCAAGATTTATTTTAAATTCATCCAAGAATTGCGACATCATTTTTAAACCTCTCCAAAGTCATAGTCGTTATTTTCATCATTCCATACTTCATTATCTTCATACAATTCTGGATTGTCTTTGATATGGAAATAATCCTCGTCACCGTGTAGGGAGTCTATACTGTAGCCTGAATAAGTCATGCTTCCCCCTTAATTTGCTTTTTTAGTATGCTCAATTCTTTGTCTCCATGGTCTAAGCATCTAAAAATCACTGCGGCTTGTACCATAGCGTCGCATTTATTATAACTTTTTTCTTTTGTACCATCGTCTGCGTGAATTTCTTTTATCAAATATTCGATAAGTCCTTGTAACTTTAATAAATTATTTAAACATACTTTAGTGGCTTCAATTTCATTGTTTTTCATTTTAGCTCCATGTTTGTTTTTGATTCTGGTTGTGTATTCTGCGACTCTGGTTGTGTATTTTGCAATGCTGGTTGCAGTTGTATTATGTTTATTGCTTCAGTAAGAGCTTGAATGGCTCCTAAGTTCTTAGCGTAAACATTCGTGTCGAATAAAGCCGAGTCCGCTCCTACTGATTCTATTTTTTTTTGATAATCGTTACGTAGGCACTCTAAAATCTTTATTGGACATTGTGGTGCTTGTTTGTGGAAGGTGTGGCTATACATTTATTGCTCCTTTGCTTTTAAGTTTTCAATTATGCCGTCTATTTTGGCGTGTAGGTCTTCGAACGATTTGAAGTGATAACGGTCATAGTTTCCATTATGTGCCTCGATTGATAATTCGAACTCCTCGCGGGAATGAGCTGCGTCCAAAGTGCTCATATAAATTTCTATTCTGCACCACCTTTTAGTTATTGCGTTTATTCTCCTAGTGATATCCAAGAGGATAGCTTTTAATTCTTTGTAGCTATATTTTAGTTCTTGTGTCATTTTGGTTCCTTGTTATGCCCCTTACGGGGCGGTTATTAATATGTTCTTTCTGCGAACTTACCAAATTCGTATCCGTAGCTATATAATTTAAATAAATCATTCATATCGCCGTTTTGGTAGATGCGGCCTTTTGCCCACATTTCTTTGTCTTCCTTATCAAGCCGTCCTCTCATGCTACAAGTCTTTAAATCTTTTTCAAAAGCGTCGATTAATTCGCAATGTTCTTTATCAAATAGTTTCATAATTTAACCCCTTGGATTGTAGCAAAACACATAACCGCCTTTGACCGCGCCATTTACTATTTTACTTCTATCCCATTGCCAGCGCATTTTGTCTAAAAATGCACACGCAGCTTTATAATATGCGCCAGAGTCGTTGCATTCATAATCGTGAGGGATTGTTATTGAATTGCCGTCAAAATCAAAAGCCTTGATTCTTGCGCCTTTTGTATTTGTTGGAGATAGATATTTAGTTTGTATTGCTTTCATGTTTTCACCCTCAGTGGTTGTTATTGATAATCAGTTATCTTTTTATTGTGTTATTTTGTGGAAAAAGCCAAGCCCTTATATTCCTCTCTTGTTATTCCCCATTCTTTACAGATTTTTTTAACAATTCTTTCATATTGATTATGTAAGCGTTTTTTGCGCAACTCTTCACGTTTTCTATTTTTCTCAATGGCTTCATGTAAATTCATTTTTACCCCTTGTTGTTAATCTCTAATATGTAAGCATCATAACAAAGCTTTTGTATTAATACAATACCTTTGTATTAAAAATATTAAACTATTTTATTGAGGCTTGATCTCATTGAGGTTTCACGGGCTTAAGTGTTTAATACGTTTAAAAAGCAAGTAGCATATTGATTTTACTAGTATAGGTGATATTATTAACGGAGTTATCAACAGAAATTGTGAATAAAATGCTCTTACGCTGTCATGCTTGCCGAGGAAGTAAAAAAGTATATCAAATTAATGGCGGATATACTTTAAGTCCAATGCTAGGTGGCTCTAAGATGAAATGCCCTGAGTGCGGCGGACTTGGCAAAGTTCTTTCGAAAGAAGAAAAAGAAGAACTTAAGTCTAAGCATGAAGAAGAAAAGCAAGAAAGTGCAAAAGTAGTTGATAAGAAGAGCTCCCCTAAAACTAAAAATGTTGCGTAAAATCAAGAGCTTATGAATGCGTATACCCTCTATAACACAATTTGTGTAAAAAATCTTCAAAAATATCAAAATAACTCACGCATACATTCAAAAGAACAAATACAGCAAGTAGTCAATAGCATCAAGGAGTTTGGCTTCACTAACCCTATTTTGGTTGATGAAAATAATACCATAATAGCAGGACATTGCCGTTTAGAGGCCGCACTTATTATTGGGATGAGTGAAGTTCCCTGCATTACGCTTACAGGCTTATCCGAAGCGCAAAAAAAAGCCTATGTGATAGCCGATAATAAGCTTGCTTTAAATGCCAATTGGGATTTCGCAATGCTAAAGTCCGAGTTTGAAGCCCTTAAGCTAGATGACTATGACTTGGAGAAAACAGGATTCGTTTTAGAAGAGTTGTGCGATATTTTAGGAAATGAAGAGCCACAAGGTCTTTGCGACGATAATGAATGCCCCGAGGTTTCAGGAGAAACAGTATGCAAGCCAGGGGACTTGTGGATTCTTGGTAATCACCGCCTGCTTTGCGGCGATAGCACGGTTCAAACAGATGTTGATAGATTACTTGATGGCCAAAGCCCTAATACAATGATTACCGACCCTCCATATGGAGTGAAGCTTGACATGTCATGGCGTGATACTGCCAAACCTGACGGTAGCAAAAACAATAAAAACGTGGTCAAGAATGACGATCGCGCAGACTGGTATGATACTTATGTGCTATTCCCAGGAGCGGTGGCTTACGTGTGGCATGCTAGCGCGTTTAGTGATGTGGTGATGACTAACCTTCGAGACGCAGGGTTTGAGGTTAAGCAACAAATTATATGGCGTAAAAGTAGCTTTGTATTGGGGCGATCTAATTACCACTGGCAGCATGAGCCTTGTTGGTATGCGGTTAAAAAAGGTGCAACGTCTAATTGGAAAGGAGATCGCAAACAAACAACGGTTTGGGATTGCGATGCGCCTAATCGTAGTTGCTCATCCTCAAAAGACGATAAGACTGCTCACCCAACTCAAAAGCCTGTAGAGTTATTTTCTAAGTCTATATTGCATCACACAAATCCTGGGGAATATGTTTACGATCCCTTTGCAGGAAGTGGTACTTTAATGATTGCAGCAGAAAAAACTGGCAGACGAGCTTTAATGATGGAGCTTGACCCAAAGTATGCGGACGTTATAATTCAGAGATACGAGCGATTTACTGGTAAGAAAGGAGAGCTTTATGGCGCGTGACCCCGAGACTATAACCAGGGATGACATCGGTTTATTTTTACCTCACGAACCCACGGAAGTTACAAGAGCTGAAGTTATGGCGTTAGTTAGCTTTGGAAACACACAAGAGCAAATAGCATCCTATCTTGATATTACAAAAAAAACACTAGAAAAACATTACAGACGCGAACTAGATACGGCAACAATTAGAGCAAATGCTCAAGTGGCTAAAAGGCTTTATAATAAGGCAGTGCAACAAGACGACCTTCAAGCACAGATTTTTTGGCTTAAGACTAGAGCGAGATGGAGGACGGTTGACGAAAATGGCGATCGAGTTTCTCCAGAAGATACTTTGTCAAAAATCCAAGCTTTAGTAGCGGATTTAAATAAAACTAATATGAGTGATATTTGACTGAACAAGAACACGCACAGCTAGTTAGCGACCTACAATCAAGCTTTTTCTTATTCATTCGAACATTCTACCCCCTATTAACTAGCAGACAATTCATAATACCCATGCCACCAGGTCGCGAAAGCCACGTTGTTACTATATGCCGTGTTCTTATGTCCGTTTCTAGACTTGAGATACTAAGAGAAATCACAAACGTACCGCCTGGCCACGGTAAGAGTACTCTATTAAGCTTTTGGGTAGCTTGGTGTCTTTGCAAGTGGCCTGATTCTAGGTTTCTTTATATTGCTTATGCGCAATCATTGGCAGCAGGACACACAGATACAATTCGCCGCATTATGATGCTTAAAGAGTATCGTGATTTATTTGGCGTGGAGCTAAGAAGTGACAGCAAAGCAAAGGATAACTTTAAAACTGTAGCAGGCGGCCAGGTAGTGGCTTTAGGCTCAACAGGGGCGATTACGGGACTTGATGCTGGCTTGCCTGGGCTTGATAGGTTCTCCGGGGCTTTGATTTTAGATGACCCCCATAAGCCTGATGAAGTATTTTCAGACACTATGCGCGAAAAGGTAATACAGAACTACCGAGACACAATTCAACAAAGGGCTCGCGGGATTAACGTGCCCTATATACTTATTGGGCAGAGACTTCATGAGGCTGATTTATGTCAATATCTTTTAGATGGCGAAGACGGCCACGAATGGCATAGCACCATACTTAAGTCTATTGACGATGCAGGGAACCCATTGTACCCCGAGGCATTCCCATTAGAAATGCTAAGAATTAGGCAGGAGCGCGATATTTACGTATTTAGCGCGCAGCACCAACAGCAACCCCAGCCGGCAGGCGGCTCTCTCTTTAAGCCAGAATGGTTTATCATTTTGGACGATGAACCCGAAATGCTAACTACATTCATAACAGCAGACACTGCCGAAACAGACAAAAGCTATAATGACGCGACTGTCTTTAGTTTTTGGGGTGTTTATGAGATTGAAACCATGGGGCGTAAAACTGGCGAGCATGGACTTCATTGGTTAGATTGCTTAGAAACCAGGATTGAGCCCAAGGACTTACAAGACACCTTCATGGATTTTTACAATGATTGTATGCGACACCCCAAGCCCCCCTTGCTTGCGGCTATTGAAAAGAAATCTACAGGCGTAACTCTGTTGTCAGTTCTAAAAGAATTGCGTGGGATGCAAATACGAGACATTGAGCGCAGCCGAGCAAGCGGAAGCAAAACAGCTAGATTTTTAGCTACACAACCGCATGTTGCAGCAAAGAAGGTATCCTTCACTATTAACGCCAAGCATTCCAAGGCATGCATTGACCACATGAGTAAGATAACGGCGAATGATTCACATCGGCACGATGATATTGCCGATACCCTATGCGATGCGGTTAAAATTGCACTGATTGATAAAACATTAATGATTGCACTTAATGACAACAACGACACAAAGAGTATAATATCAACCCTAGCACAATCTTTTGATAGAAAAGTTCAGTCGCAAAGATTAAGATACAAATAAAAAGCAGTACGATAGCAAAAGGGATTTGCGAAAACTTAAAGGACAAGCTATGGCATACAGCGAAGTCGCACAAAAGCATCAAGACAAACTTCCCGAAATTAAAAGATGTATTTCAGATTCTCGCGAATACTTCCAAGAAAACATAAATCGCTATAATGAATTTATGAATTTTGTGTTTAAGACTTCCTTAACACAAGATGACGAGAACTCATTGTCCGAAATAGGCAAGCCCACAGTTGAGTTTAATATTCTTGAATCTAAGATATCTCGCCTTCGCGGAGAGTTTGCCAAACAACAACCGAGCCTCACGGTACGAGCGGCTGACGGCGTTCCAATTCAGCATTTAACCCCTGATTTTATTCAATTAATAGATGTTATTGAGGCTCATTTACGCGCCGTATTCTTTGATGCCGCAAACGACAAGCTTGAATACGATGTTTATTCGGACTTACTTGCTGGAGGCTATTCCGTATTACAAGTTTATACCGATTATGTAAGTGAGATGTCTTTTGAGCAAAATATCTTTGTTGAGCGCGTGTTTGACCCAACCCTTTCGGGCTTTGACCCCTTGGCTAGAAAGTCGCACAAAGGAGATGGCGAGTACTGCTTTTGCCTATATCCATACAAGAAAGCAGACTTTGAGGAGAAGTTCGGAAAAGAATACACGGAAAATATGAAGTTCTCATCCTTTAGTGTTGACGGCTTTGCATGGTCATATAAAAACGGTGAAGAGGATATCGTTTTAGTTTGCGATTACTATTGCAAGAAGAAAAAACAAAAAAAGATTATTAAGCTTTCCAACGGACACGTTGTTACTGAAGAAGAATACAAAGAATTTTTACAAGCGTGGCAAGAATCAGGCCGTGTGGAACAACCCCCAATCCCTATAGGCAAGCCCAGAAAAACTACTCTTACAACAATTGAACGATACACCTTATGCGAAAACGCTGTACTTGACCATCAACCAACGAACTACAAGTATTTGCCCTTAGTATTTGTTGACGGTAATAGCGTAACTTTAAATTGTGGCCAGGTTTCAGAGCAGATGACAAGACCTTATGTGTACCATGCGAAGGGCATACAGATGCTTAAGAACTTTGCGGGGCAGTCGCTTGGTAATGAGATTGAGAATCTTGTGCAGCATAAGTTTGTAGTTGCCGTAGAGTCTATACCGCCAGAATATCAAAGCGCATATGCCAACGTACAGAAAGCGGACGTACTTGCTTATAATCACTTCCTTGATAAAAGAAACCCAGAAGTGACTTTACCGCCACCACGTGAAGTTCAAAGAACACCAATACCGCCAGAGATAACAAACGCCTTTAGAATATCGGACGAGATGACGCAAACAATTCTGGGGAGCTACGATAGTGCGCTTGGTATTAACGACAATCAATTGTCAGGCGTAGCAATAGCAAATGGTGCATTGCAATCCAATAACGCATCGGTGCCTTACTTGATAGGCTTCATTAAAGGGCTTAATCGAGTTGGGGAAATTATCGTTGATTTGATTCCAAAGTATTACCGTACCCCTAGAAGCCTTCCAGTGTTAAGGCCTAACGGCAAGCGTGAATATGAAATCATAAATAAGCGCGGTAGTTTATTTATGAACTATAACCCCAACTTCTTGCAAGTTAAAGTTGAAACGGGCGTTAACTTTGCTATGCAAAAAGAGATTGCATTGCAGACTATAGTTAAGCTTATGCAAGTAAGTCCTCTATTTGCGCAGTTTATAAATACCGAAGGGCTGCCGATGTTGCTTGATAATATTGATATTCGGGGCATAGATGAGCTTAAGATGAAAGCTGAGCAATTCATGAAGCAGATGAAAGGCCAGCAACAGCAGGCGCAACAAACTCAGTCACAACAAATGCAAATGCAGCAACAAGCAGCGCAAATGGCGTTAGCTAAACAACAGAAAGAGTTGCAGTCGCCAACGGCAGAACAAATTAAACTCATGGAATTACAGCAACAAGGGCAAGTTGATGCCGCAAATGTGGCTATTAAAGAGCGCGATAGCGAGACTAAGTTTATTGAGACTCTAGCTAAAGTGCGTAATCTTGATGTGGATGCTGAGCTCGAAAAATCTAAAATTGATGCAGAAAATGCTCGAAGCCAAGTCGACATGGTTATAGCTACAGAAAAGCATCAAGTGGATGTTGCAAAAACTATTAAAGAAATGAACGAGGTTAAAAATGAAACTAACAGCGAAAGCTAGAAAGGCGATTCCTAAGAGTGAGTTTGCATTACCAGGCGAACGAAAATACCCAGTAAATGACAAAAGTCACGCCGCAAATGCAAAAAGTCGTGCTCAGCAGCAATATGATAAAGGTAATATTTCAAAATCCACATTATCTAAGATAGATGCCAGGGCAAACAAGGTATTGAAGACAAATAAAACTACCTCCAAGAAAAAATGTTGATTCGAACAGTATTGTCACTTTAGTTAAAATATTATACGATAGTGACAATAAGTTGTAATGGTCGAAAGACTAAATGCCGAAAGGCATAAAAGTTACCGAATCTTAAATCGGGCTTGGCTTAGCGGCCATTTACGCACTCATGCGGTAGAAATGAGCGGAACTCAAACGATAAGAGGCTATAACTGTCACTCAGGTTAAACGTGAGGTTGTTAAATGGATGAGAATGAAATTGTTGAAGGCATGGGATTAACAGAAGCCCAGCCGCAAGATGAGATGTTGCCTAAATCTCGTGTAAA
>Ga0134127_10000474_pt1 | contig 37959 bp, 23 predicted proteins | sample KB31753_FD_96459 | JGI IMG/M metagenome (GOLD analysis project Ga0134127, IMG submission 96459) | Terrestrial soil microbial communities with excess Nitrogen fertilizer from Kellogg Biological Station, Michigan, USA - KB3-175-3 | ecosystem: Environmental > Terrestrial > Soil > Unclassified ...
GATTGCCAAAAGTCATTTCCGAAATGGTGGGGCAAACCTGCCGGTTTGCCGCGGCGCCCAGCAGGGCGCCGCCCACCATTTCGGAAATGACTTTTGGCAATCACTCTATGCGCTCCGAACTGTCTACGGTTGGCGGATTAAAAATCCGCGATACGGCAGAGTGCAACTCTGCGTTACGTGAGAATTCCGACCACAGTGGCCGTGAGGTAGCACGCGATGAGCCCACCCAGCATCGCCCGCAGCCCGAGTTTCGCCAGGTCCGCCCGCCGTTCCGGCACGAGTGCCCCGATGCCGCCGATCTGGATGGCAACGCTGGAAAAGTTCGCGAAGCCGCACAGCGCGTAAGTCGCCAGCTGGATACTCCGGGCGTCGAGCGTCTGGGCCGCGACGTGTTTTCCCAATTCCAGGTAACCGATGAATTCGTTCAGCACGATGCGTTGGCCGAGCATTTCTCCCACGGCCAGGCAATCCTTCATCGGCACGCCGATCAGCCAGGCGAACGGCGCGTTGACCCAGCCAACGATTGTCTCCAACTTCACGGGGGCCGCCACGCCGCACAAGGACTGCACACCTCCGAACAGCAGGTTGGCCAGGGCCACGACCGCCACGAACGCGATGAGCATCGCCATGACGTTGATGGAGAGCATCGCGCCGTCGCTGGCGCCGCGGCAGAGGGATTCCAGGCCGTTGTGCGTCTCGCGGGGCACCTTGGCCGAAGCCCCCGCGGCCGTTTCGCTCACCTCTGACTCGGGAAGCAGCACCTTCGCAATCATCAATGACGCCGGAGCGCTCATCACCGAAGCAACCAGCAGGTCCCCCGCTGAAATCTTAAAACCGACGTAAGCCGCCAGCACGCCGCCAGCGATGGAGGCCATTCCACCGACCATCATCGCCAACAACTCGCTCCGCGTCATCCGGCGCAAGTAGGGCTTGATCACGAGCGGCGCCTCGGTCTGACCCAGGAAAATGTTGGCCGCCGCTGCGAGGCTTTCGCTGCCACTGGTGCGCATCGCCCGCTGCATCACCCACGCCACACCGCGCACGATCCGTTGCAGAATACCGTAGTGGTAAAGCATCGAGGAGAGCGCGGAGACGAGAATGATGGTGGCCGTCACCGTGACGACGAAGATGAAGCCGTGCTCGGGCCCCCATTTTTCCGCGAGCATCTTCTCCCGGGCCAGCGGACCGAATACGAATTCGGCGCCCTGCGCGGCACATTCGAGCAACTTCAGGAACGCGCTCTGCGCGCCGTCAAAGAATGCCCGGCCAGCTTTCGTTTTCAGGATGAACCACGCAATGGCCAATTGCAGCGCCAACCCCGCTGCAACCGTGCGCCACGGAAACCGGCGTCGATTTGTCGAAAGGGACCATGCCGCTGCAATCATCACCACAAGGCCGAGGAGGCTCACGAGTTTGGGATGCACGCGCGGAGAGTAAGTCGAGTGAGCGGCGCGCGTCGAGTCCCCCAGTAGGACGGGCATCTTGCCTGTCTCCCGGGGTTTCCAGCCCCAGTTTCTTCCGCGGGCAAGATGCCCGCGGTGACAGGCTGGAAGCCTGTCCTACTTCACCAGCGAGCGTAGCACAGCGAGGTTCTCCACATCTTCGTGCAGGTCTTCGGACTTCGGCGTTTCCAGGCAGCCCGGCAGGTCGCGGAACCGGGCGTCGTTCACGATGTGTCGGAACGCTTCGCGGCCAATCTTGCCCTGGCCGATGTGGGCGTGACGGTCCACGCGTGAAGCAAAATCCGTTTTGGAATCGTTCAGGTGAAATGCGGCGATGTGTTGCAGGCCTATCAAGTCCTCGACTTCGCCAATGGCCTGGTTCCAGCCTTTGGGAGTGCGGAGGTCGTAACCCGCTTCAAAGAAGTGCGCCGTGTCCAGGCACACGGCGAGGCGCTCCGGCTTCTGAACGCGGTCGAAAATGGCCGCCAGGTGCGCGATGCGATGCCCCAGGCATGTGCCCTGTCCCGCAGTGTTCTCCAAGGCAACGCGCACCGGCGAAGCGCGCGTTGCCCGAAAAACTTCGTCGAGACCGGCGACGATTTGTTGGAGGCCCGCCTCCTCGCCCGCGCCCAGGTGAGCGCCAGGGTGCATTACCAGAAAGGGCAGACCGAGAGTGGTTGCCAACTCGATTTCCTGAATGAGCGACTTGAGAGATTTCTGGCGATTGCTGCCTGCCGGTGCGCCAAGGTTGATGAGGTAACCCGTGTGGCCGAAGACGCAGGCGAACTTCTGGACAGCCAGTTCGTTGGCGTAACGGACGAGGTCGTTCGTCCCATGCGGTTTGCCGAACCACTGCATGTTGTTTTTGACGAAGAGTTGGACGATCTCGCAGCCGATCCCGGCGCCGCGCTGGAGGGCCTTCCAGACGCCGCCGCTTGTCGACATGTGCGCGCCAAATTTCATGCAGCAGGGGGAACAGTGGAGCGCGCTGTACGTCAGACCTGCTTTCGCCATTCGTCTTCATCGAACCCGACGGCGCCGCCGCCGGGCGTCAGGAGAAACGGGCGCTTGACGAGGTTGCCATTCGTAGCGAGCAAATCGAGCGCTTCGGCTTCAGAAAACTTGGGCAGCCGGGATTTCAGGTTCAGCTTCTTGTAGTCGAGACCGGAAGTATTGAAGAGTTTCCGGAGGCTGCCGACGCGCGCGAGCATCTGTTTGAGTTCCGCCTTGGTGGGAGGCTGCTCGCGAATCGGGATGACCTGCGCCGTCACGCCCCGAGCCGCGAGGAATTTGAGCGCCTTCCGGCAGGTGCTGCACTTGTCGTAAGCATAGACGCGAATCATGTCGCGAGGATGCGAAGAGCGACGCGGGAACGAAACACAATTCGCAAATCCCACCAACGAAGTCCGGTGGGGCGAGCCAGACCCACGGTGGGGCGAGCGTCCCCGCGAGCCGGACCCACGACCAACCCTTCGGCTCGCGGGGACGCTCGCCCCACCGGACAGAGTGATCCTAATTCGCCGTTCGACATCCAGGAACCTCACCGGTAGCGTCGGGGCCATGCGGACTTTGGGCATCGGCACGGTGCTGCTGGTCCTTTCGACGTGTATGAGCGAAGGAACGCTGTTGCCGGCACGGAACGTCGAGTCGCGCCACCTCGGCGGAGCGCGCACCGTGCGCATTTATCTGCCGCCATCCTACGACCGTGCGCCCAAGCGCCGCTACCCGGTGCTCTACTTGCACGATGGGCAAAATGTCTTCAGCTCTGCCGGCACCAACTGTTGCTTCGGCTGGGGAAGCTGGGACCTGGACAAGACCGCCGACCGCCTCATCGCCGAGGAGCGCATGGAGGAGATCATCATGGTCGGCGTGGACAGCGGCCGTTCGCGCTACAAGGAATGTCGCGGGCTGCTTTACGATTCGCCCGGCAAACGAACCGCGGCGGCCAAGAATGCGCCAAAACGCACTGAGGAGAATTCGCGCTTTGATGCTTATGCCAAGTTTCTGACCCAGGAATTGAAACCGGTCATCGACCGGGAGTTTCGCACGCGCAAAACCGCGGCGCACACGGGCGTCATGGGTTCGTCGATGGGGGGCATTGGCAGCCTGGCGCTGGCGTGGGAGAACCCGAAGGTCTTCGGTCTGGCGGCCAGCCTTTCCGGAGCGTTTCAAGTCGAGAAGCGGAACTTCGTCGAATGCGTTCTCCAGCCGTACGAAGGCCGGCGCAAACCCTTCCGCGTCTACATCGACAGCGGCACGGTCGATTTCACCGGCGACGACGACGACCGCCACGACACAGACGCCGTGGCAGCGGAACTTCGGCGCATCGGCTGGAAGGACGGGAAGACTTTGCTCCACTTCACAGACAAGCATCCGCTCACCGAACCCGAGCTGGAACGGACCGGACTGCGGCGCGACAAGTGGCCCGAAGCCCTCCGCAGCCAGCACAACGAGCTGTACTGGCGGCTGCGGGCGTGGCGGGCGCTGGAATTCTTGTTTCCGAAGGAATAACCGGGCACTCCGCCTCCGAGGGCGTTGCGGCTTGCCGAGAGGAGTAATCGAGCCACCGGGTCGAGAATGCTGCGGGCCTGATTCCATCTGCCTCATTCCAGTCTTGACTCAGTGCCATGCAAGGCAAGGCATTGCGCCCCTGGCCTATCGCATTCGGCCTCAAGTCGAGCGCACTTCTTCCGAACAGTCTGGGTGAAACCGGTTAATTACTTTGACCCTGCCCGGAACTTTCCATAGGCTCGGTTGTTGAAGTTACGCAACAGGTTAGCACAAAAATGGCTTACGTTTCGCTTAAGAATATCGTCGCTCGCGCCACGAATACCTCCCCCGGGCAGGTGGACGACTGGCAGAAGAAGTGGCGTCTGGCGACGGCCGATGGTTCGCAGGATGGCCTGTTGGAGTTCATTTGCCGGGAGGCCGGCACCACCGAGGAGCTTTTTCTTCAGGCGCTGGCGGGTGTCCTGAACTGGCCGTTTGTCGACCTCAAGAAGCTCAATGTCCCCACCGAAGCACGCAACAAGATCTCCACCAAGGTCGCTTTCCAATACTTTGCCCTGCCGACAGACTACCAGAACGGCACCCTTCAGGTCGTCATCAGCAACCCGTTCGACGCGGGCATGCTGAGTGCGGTGCAGTTCGACGCCAAGTCGCCGGTGCAGTTCGCCCTGGCCCCGAAGCCCGAGATCGATAAGGCCCTTAAGAAATACTACGGCGTCGGTGCCGAGACCCTCGACGAACTGGCCAAGGAAGATGAACCGCTCGACCTTGACCTGGTCGGCGACAAGGAAATCACCGAGGGCGACCAGGAAGCGAGCGTCATCAAGTTCGTCAACCAGATCATCTGGGAGGCCTTCAAGGACCGCGCGACGGACATTCACTTCGAACCGGCCGAGGACGAGTTGCGCATCCGCTACCGCATCGACGGCATCCTTCACCAGACCCCGATGCCCCCGCAGTTGAAACGCTACCAGGCGGCGATTCTTTCCCGCATCAAGGTCATGAGCGGGATGAACATTGCCGAAAAGCGCCTCCCGCAGGACGGCCGCATCAACGTCCGCATCAAGGGCGAGGAAATCGACATCCGCGTCTCGACGGTGCCCACGGTTTATGGCGAAAGCGTTTCGCTGCGTTTGCTGACACGCGGCAAGATCTTTCTCACCCTTGACAAGCTGGGTTTCGACCCCGCCGAGGAAGGGGCCATTCGCGAAGTCGTCGTCAAACCCCACGGCATCATGCTCGTCACGGGGCCGACTGGCGCGGGCAAATCGACGTCACTCTACGCGTTCCTTTCCTCCATCAATTCCGTCACCAAGCGCATCATCACGATCGAGGAACCGGTCGAATACGAGTTGAAAGGCATCAACCAGATCGCCGTCCGGTCTGACATCGGGCTGACCTTCGCGATGGGCTTGCGCCACATCCTGCGCCAGGACCCGAATGTCATCATGGTCGGGGAAATTCGTGACCTGGAGACAGCCGAGATCGCCATCCGGGCCGCACTGACGGGGCACCTGGTCTTCTCCACCTTGCACACCAACGACGCCCCGAGCGCCTTCACACGCCTGGTGGACATGGGCATCGAGCCGTTTCTTGTGGCGTCATCCGTCGAGGCGATTCTGGCCCAGCGCCTCGTGCGAACCATTTGCAAATCGTGCATCACGGAGCAGCATTTCGAGCCTGACTTCCTGCGCAAGATACAATTCCCCGAGAAGGACATTCCGACGGCCAAGTTTTATCGCGGCGCAGGCTGCGAGGCCTGCCGGGCGCTAGGCTACCAGGGCCGGCAAGGCATTTACGAACTGCTCATCGTCACCGAAGCGCTACGCCCGTTGATCATGAGTCGCGCCCCGGCCAACACCATCGCGCAGAAAGCGATGGAAGGCGGCATGCGCACCTTACGCATGGACGGCTGGAAAAAGATCAAGGCACAGCGCACCACGGTTGAGGAGGTCCTGCGCGTCACGCAGACCGAGGAACACTTCAGCCTGATAAGCGATTCGGGGCTGGAACTTCCCGCGAAGAAGTAAGATGGCTGCTCCTCCCACGCGATGAAGACTCCTCGTCCAATGGCCCCCTGGGCGGAATGGGTTCACTGGATAGCCGGTGCCTTGTTTCTTTGCGGAAACTCGTTGGGGCTTTTCTTCACCGTGCCCATGGCCTGGGCCGCGACTGAGCACTGGAAGAAGGAGCCGCCGAAGAATAACGGCGAGGTCGTCGGCTTAATCATGGTGGGGTATGCCCCGTTGCTGGGGAACCTGATTGGATTATGGCTGGGGCAGCATTTTGTCCGGCTGCCCGGGAAAAGGCGCAGGAAGGCGTTCGCCGCGACAGGTGAAGCATCGCCCACCCACGGTCCGGCACGACCTGCCGCCAGCGCGGCTCCGTCCCGGCGCCGCGGTTCCACTCGCTGGAGCGCCTGCAACGTGCTCCTGCCTGGCTCGCAAATCCGGCAACTCTGGCAGTTCAACGCCGGCGGCAACAAATTCAACCTTGCCCGTTCCGAGTCCAAGCTCCCGAGTGAGCCGCTTCCGGAAAAGCTCGTGGCCAAGGATTGGCAGACCATCTTTCAGCCCCGCCTGAACATCGCGTGGCTTTCGGCGGAACGCGTGTTCCTTCGCGTCGTCCAGTTGCCCAAGGCGGACGCCGAAGAGACCCAGTCCATGCTCGATCTACAGCTCGAAAAGCTTTCGCCGCTGCCGGTCAACCAGGTCGTTTGGAGCTACGAGGTCTTTCCTTACGTCTCACGAGGCGGCGCCAGCGATCACCTCAATCCGCACGCCGCCGGCGAACAACAGACCGTCGTCGTCATCATGGTCGCCCGGAGCCACGTCGAGGAGTTCCTGGGACAGCTCGAATCGCAAGGTTACATTCCGGACCGGCTCGAACTGCCGTTGCTCGACGAACTGCGCTCGACGCAGGTACGCGATAATGGCGCCTGGGTCTTCCCCGGCATCGGCGGCAATCCCAGCGCCTGCATGGTCGCTTGGTGGTACGACGGGGTTCTGCAAAACCTCACCATGCTCATTCTCCCGGCTGGCGAGGCCCGCGCCCCCGCGTTGCGCGAACAACTGGCCCAAACCTCCTGGGCGGGCGAGATGGAAGGCTGGATGACGAGCGACCCGCGCTTCCACATCATCGCCGACGAGGCGACTGCCGCGGCGTGGCTTCCGAACTTCGATCCCAATGCGACCGTCGAGGTCATCCCGCCGCCGGCTCCGCCAGTGCTGGCCGCGATGACCGCCCGGCGCGTCGCCACAACGGCCGCGACGACGAACCTGCTGCCGCCGGAATACGCCAAACGTTACCGGCAACAGTTTGTCGACCGGCTCTGGATGCGTTCGTTGGGCGCCATCCTGATGCTCTACGTTTTCGGGGTCGTCATCTATATCTGCTTTGCGCAATTCGCTTCGATGCGCCTGGACGATGCTCAGTCCACGGCCCGCGACTTGAGCCTGCAATACACGAACGCGCTGACGTCCAAGGAGAAGCTCCGTGTCCTCCAGGAAACGCTCGATCTGCAGTACGCGGCGCTGGAGTGTTACAAAGCCGCCGCCGACACCATGCCGGTCGAGTTGACGCTCGAATCCATGCGTTTTGACGGCGGACGGGACGTGACGTACTTCGGCACGGCAGCGAGCGAAGCGGATCGCAGCAAGGTCCTCGCGTTCAATGAGGCGCTGAACAAGGTGGAGTACAACGGCCAGCCGCTGTTCAGCAAGGTCACCCTGGGGAGGATGGACAACCGAATGGGGAGCGGGGTGTTAAACTGGAGCCTCGTTGGCACGCTCAAGCGCAGCGACACTGAATGAAGAGTTTTTTCGACAAGTTGACTCCGGCCGAACGGCGCCTCGTCGTCTTGGTCGGCATCGCCTTGTTCGTGGTGATCAACATCTGGTGGATCATTCCGAGGTTCGGCGAGTACGGCAAATTCGAGAAAGAGCGGGAAAAAGCCTTGAAACTGATCGGGACTTACAACGCGGAGATTGCGCGGAAAGGCAGTTACGAAAAGCAAATCAACGAGTTGACGAAACTGGGGGGCCAAATCGCATCCCAGGACGCCGCGCTCAAACTCGTCGACGAAGTCAACACGCATGTCGCTCTCTGCGGCATCAACGTCAATAATATCACCCCCATGAACCGCGGTTCCTCGGGGGGCAAAACCAACTTTTTCGAGGAAGCCTCCGTCCAAGTCAGCTACAATGCAGGCGAGAAGGAACTGATTGATTTCCTTTACCGGCTGGCCGACAAGGAATACCTCATCCGCGCCAAGAGCCTGACCATTCAGCCGGACGTGCCTGGCCGCACGCGGCTACAGGGAAATCTCACGCTCGTTAAGAGCTACCAGAAAAAGCCCCCGCCCAAAGCGGCGCCGACGGTGCCCTCCAGGACCGGGCCCGCTACCAACACCACGACAAGGCCTGCGCCAAAAAGCACGCCCGCTCCCAAAACGGGCCCGGCCTCGACGAACGCCCCGGCTGTAGCACCCAAGAAATAAACCAATCCGGCGGCCGTTCATGAAAATATTCGCTCTCACGCTCCTGTCCGCGATGTTCGCCCTCGGGGCGGTCGCGGTCGCCGAGCCCGGCGTGAGGGTTACCGGCATCGCCCGCCGGAGCCATGGCCCTCTGGTGGCACTGCTCGAGATACAGTCTGCGCGGCCGGCTCCTCCCCTCAGACCGATTGTTGGGATTGGTCAACGGGTCGAAGGCGTTGAAGTTATCTCCATTGATGCCAAAACGGGCAAAGTCTCCGCGAAGGTTGGAGACCAGGCTGCGGAACTGTCCGTGGACGGAGGCGGTGCTGTGGAACCTGCGCCGGTGTTCCGACTCAAAGACGCTCACTCCAGTCAGGTCCTGAATGTTTACCAGGAGCTTTCTGACCGCACGGTCATCACTTCGCCTTCGCTGCCCAACGCGACCATCACTGCCGTGAGCAAGGGTGCGGCGGAGGGCGCCGTTGCTGCCGAGGCTCTGGCCCGCCTGCTGGGGGAAAAAGGGATTGTTGTCGATCCGCGCTTCGACAGATTTGCCTTTGCAACGGAGCCCCGTTTCGTCGCGAAAGTAGAACACATCCAAGCGCCGCCAGAGGCCCCAAAGGCCGGCGCGCGCCCGCTTGCGCCCGGGGAGGAGTTGTTTCCTCCCGGCCTGATCAAATTCTCAGAAGCGGGAACCAGCCAGGTCCTGAACATTCTTCAAGATTTGATGGGACGCACTTTGATCTTCAGCCCAAATCTGCCGGCGGCGCGAGTTACCGTGAAATCTCAAACCGCCATTGGCCGGGCCCAAGCTATTTGGCTGCTCGAGGCCGCCCTGCAGCTTGATGACATTGCGATCTCACTGAGCGGCGACAAGTTTGCCTTCGTGACGACCACCAAGGGTGCGTCGCGCGTTGCGAAGTTCAAAGCGCCGCCACCCGTTAAAGATCCCAGCGACGAAAAGTTCCCGCCGGGGTTAATCAAATTTAATGAGGCAGATCGCTCAATCGTGCTCGACATCTATCGCGAATTGGTCGGACAACCCTTGGTCCGCGCCCCTGACCTGCCGCCTTGCAAAGTCACGCTCAAATCTCAAACTCCGCTCACCCGCGACGAGGCCGTCTGGCTCCTCGAATCCGTCCTCTACCTCGGAGGCATCCAGTGCGTCCCGGCCGGCGACAAACAAGTCAAAGTCATTCGCGATCCCGGCGCGGATGCCAATCAGTACTAAATGCTGTGAAAACCAATCGCCTGATTCTCGCCCTGACACTCGCCGCCACCGGGCTCAACGCCACACCTGCCTCCGCGCAAGCCCCGGCTGCGCCCGCGCCGGCCGCACCCGCGCCCGGAACGCCCGCGGCAAATGACCTCATCGCCCGCGAAAAGGCTGCTGCCGCCGCAGCAGCAGCCCGCGCGGCGGCGGCGGCCACCAATCCGCCTGGCCGCACCCTCCCTCGCCCGATTGAGCCGCCCGCGACTATCGCCACGCCCACGGCACCCGGTGCTGCGGGCGCCGCCCCGGCGACCCCTCCGGCGCCTGGCGCTGCCCGGCCCCCGGCCTTGCCTTTTCCCGGCGCCGCAGCGCCTCGCGGGGACACCAATCGTGGAGTCCAGTTCGTGCCTCGAGCCGGGGCGGGCACACCCACCGCCGCCGCCCCCGGGGCGGCAGGCCCAGCCTTCCCCGCCCCTGGACCGGGAGCCATCGCCCCCGGGGCCGCCGGCGCGGCCGGAGCCGCCGGAACGAACCTGACGCAGGCGCAACTTCGTGCCGCCTTCACCAATGCCGCGGCGACCGGTGGCGAAGAAGTGTTTCCCCCGGGCCTCATCAAGTTCTCCGAGGCTGACCTCGGCCAGGTCCTCGACATCTACCAGGATTTGATTGGCCGCACCCTTCTCAGGGCCCCCTCCTTGCCGCCCGCCAAAATCACGGTCAAGAGCCAGACACCATTGACGCGCACCGAGGCCATCAACATGCTGGATTCGATCCTCGCGATGAATCAGATCGCGACGACCTTCCAGGGGACCAAGTTCATCAAGGTCGTGCCCGCCCCGTCGGCCGCGAACGAGGCTGAAAAGTTCAACGACATCCCGTGGGACCTGCTTCCCGAAGCCTCGAAGATCGTCACGCACGTCGTCCAGTTGAAGAATGCGCTGCCCGCGGACGTGCAGCAGGTCATCCAGCCTTTTGCCAAGCTGCCGCAAAGCATCATCGCGATCCAGAGCACCAGCATGCTCGTGCTGCGCGACTACGCCGAGAACGTCAAACGCATGCTCGAGATGATCGAGAAGGTCGACGTCGTGCCCGTCCAGGAGTTCATCGACGTCGTCATTCCCATTAAGTACGCGCTCGTCACGGACATCGCCAACGCGCTGGGCCAGTTGACGCAAGGGGGCGGCGTGGCCAGCTCGATTGGCCAACAGCAATCCCGGACCGGACTTTCCACTGGTGGTGGATTTGGCGGGGGCGGCCGTGGCGGATTGGGAAGTCCATACGGCGGCGGCGGCTTCGGCGCGCCGGGCTACAATCCCGTCACTCCATATTCTACGCCCGGCACGGTCGGGGGCAGCCCATACGGGGGCGCTGCTGGCGGGACGGGTCGCAGTTCCTTCGCCTCACGCCTGAATCAAATTGTCAACCGCGCCGCCAGCGGCGGCGGCGCGGCCGGCGACATCTTCGTGTTGGGGCAGACCAAGATCATCCCCGATGAACGCACCAACTCCCTGCTTATCTTCGCCAGCAAACAGGATCTGGTCACCATCTCGAACATCATCGAAAAGCTGGATGTCGTCCTGGCCCAGGTGCTCATCGAAGCCGCCGTCTTGGAAGTCAACCTCAACAACAACCTCGATGTCGGGTTCAACTACATCCAGAGGACCCCCACCTCGATCGGCAACGGCGAGGGAGCGGGAGCGATCAAGACGATACCCTTCCTGAACCTCGGCGGGGTCCTCGGAGGCAGCGGCGGCTCCAACTCGATCGGCGACGGCTTCACCTACGTCGCCAGCTTCATGAACTTCGACGTCGCCATCACCGCCATCGCCGGCGACGGCCGCGGCAAAGTCCTCCAGCGGCCGCGCATCCAGACTTCCCATGCCGTCGAGGCCAACCTCTTTGTTGGCCAGTCCCGCCCCTATCCGTCCAGCTACAGCGGCGGCGGCGGCCTTTACGGCGCCTACAACCAGATTCAGCAACTTCAAATTGGCGTGACCCTGTCCGTCCTGCCGCTCATCAACCACGATGGCCTGGTCGTGATGGACATCCGGCAGAAGGTCGAGAGCTACGACGGCGACGTGGATATCGCCAACGTCGGCAAAGTCCCCATCACCAGCCAGAAGGAAGCCAACGCCAAGGTGGCCGTGCGCGACCGGGAGACCATCATGCTGGGCGGCTTCATCTCCGACCAGAAGAACAATGCCCACGGCGGCGTGCCGATTCTCAAGGACATCCCAGTGCTCGGCTTCTTTTTCCGCAGCACCAAGACCACGGAGGATCGCCGCGAGTTGATCGTTCTCATCCGCCCCACGGTGCTGCCGACGCCCGACCAGGCCGCAATCTTTGCAAGCCAGGAGCGCGATCGGATGCCCGGCACCAAGGAAGCCGAGTTCGACTTTAAGGAGTCGGATCGCAAGCTGCTCGATGAGACCAACAGAAGGCTTCAGAGAAAGACCGACGACATTTACAAGCGCGAAGGTTTTACCCGCTAACGACGAGATCCGGCGCCGATGAAGTTCCTCAAGCAAATCCACGGGGCGCTTGCCTTGGCCATGCTGCTTCCCGTAATGGCGCGCGCCGACGCGGTGCTCAACGAGTGCTCTCAACCGGCGCTTGAAGCCGCCCTGGCCGCTGGCGGGCGCATCACTGTCAATTGCGATGGCACGCTCGTCATCAGCAACACCATCATCGTGTCGACGAACGCCTACGTCGATGCCACGGGCCATCGCGTCACGCTTGCGAGCTTGAGCGGCACGAACGCCGTGCGGCTCTTCACGGTGAACACCGCCCGCCTGTCGCTCATCAACTTCACGCTCACGGGCGGGAGGAGCACCAACGGCGGAGCCATTTACAACGACCGCGGGTTCCTTGAGTTGGAAAACTGCGCATTCTCGAACAACGTCGCCTTGGGCGCCAATGGCGGAACCGGCGCGCAAGGCGAAAGCCATGGCGGTGTGCAAAGAGGCGAGGATGGCAAGAACGGCGGCAACGGACGCAGCGCCTATGGCGGCGCCATCTATAATCGCCTGGGCACGACCTTCGTGACCCGCTGCTCGTTCCTCACCAACGCCGCCACGGCGGGCACCGGCGGCGCGGGAGGCGCGGGGGGCGATGGATTCGGCCGTGGCGGTAAAGGCGGCAACGGCGGCGCTGGCGGCAAGGCACAGGGCGGTGCGATCTTCAACTCCGGTCTCCTCATCATCAGCAACACGACGTTCATGCGCAACGGCGTCACCGGCGGCTCAGGCGGGCCTGGCGCCACGAACGGCACCGGGATTACGACCGCGAACCAGGGACACGGCGGTGCCGGTGGCAGCGCGGCTGGCGGGGCGATCATGAATACCAACCGCTCCAAGCTCTTCGTCTACGGGTCCACCTTTGCCCTCAATGGCGCGCGGGCGGGCGACAGCGCCGATGCCGGGAGCGAATCCCATCGAGCCCGTTCGGGCAAGCTGGGCCCGACCGGTTTTGGCGGGGCGGTTGCCAATTACGGGACGAACGGGTTCCTGAACTGCACTTTTTTTGCCAACCGTTCCACCGGCGGCGCAGGCGGCAACGGCGCCGCGTCGGATGTCAAAGGGGGGAAAGGTGGCGACGGCGGCCCTGCCTATGGTGGCAACCTCTACAGCGCCAAGTTTTCAGGCGCGACCAACTGTACCTTCTTCGACGGCGGCACGACCGGGGGCACGAACGGACTGGGTGGCGCGGCGGTTATCAACGGGGATCCCGGCAAACGCGGAGCGCGGCGCGGCGGCAATGTCTCCAACGGTGGCGGCACCTTCTTCCTGAAGAATACGATTATCGCCTTCGCCACACTGGGCACGAATGGCTACGGCACGTTCAAAGACGCGGGTTACAACTTGAGCTCCGATCGCAGCATCAAGCTCAAGGGACCGGGCAGCATGACCAACACCGACCCGGTCATCGGCCTTCTCGGACGCAATGGCGGGCTGACCGAGACGGTTCCCATCTTCTACGGCAGCCCCGCCATCGACGCCGGGGACACCAACTTCTGCCTCCCCTCCGACCAGCGCGGCGTTTCTCGTCCCTATTACGACCGTTGTGACATCGGCGCCTACGAGTTCGGACTCGCCTTGCTTCCGCCGACCATTACAAGCCAGCCGCAGCCGGTAACCGCCCAACCGGGCGCCACCGTGACTTACATCGTCGTGGCCGAAGGCGACCCGCCACTCACCTACCAGTGGCGCCGGGGCGGCGCCGATATCCCGGGCGCCACCGGCCCGGTGCTGACGCTCACGAACGTGCAGAGCGCGGACGTCGCCGGTTATGCGGTTGTGGTCGCGAACAACTCCGGTACCGTAACCAGTTCAGCCGCCTCGCTGGGACTCATCAACCCGGTCACCATCACCGAGCAACCTGAGTCCATCACGGTGTTTCCGGGCAGCAACGCCACGTTGAGTGTCACCGCGACCGGCTTCGGTACGCTGTTTTATCAGTGGTACTTGAATGGCCTGTTGATCCCAGGCGCCACCCAGCCGAGTTTCCTCGTCGTCAATGCGCAGGAGTCTGACGCAGGCAATTACCAGGTCCTTGTTTTCAACTCCTTCAGCTCGGTCACGAGTGCCGTAGCGACTCTCACGGTCGGAACGGAGCCACCGACGATCACGACCGAACCTGACGATGTTACCGTCGACTCGGGTGAGGCAGTTGCGTTAAACGTCGTCGCCGATGGCAGCCAGCCGTTGCGATACCAATGGTATCTCAACGGCACGAACGCATTGGCGGGCGCCACAAGCCGCAGGTTCAACATCACCAACGCCCAGCCCGTCCATTCGGGGAATTACACGGTCGTCGTCACGAATGCGCTGGGTTCCATCACGAGCCGCGTGGCCGTGGTCACGGTCCTTGCTGTCCCGCCAAGGATCACGTCCCAATCCGACGAAGTGACGCCTTGCATTGGAGGCACTGCCACGCTCCGCGTTGATGCCCGTGGCACGGAGCCTTTCTTCTATCAATGGCTCCAGGACACCAACCTGATTGCGGATGCAACGAACGCAACGTTCGTGATTAGCAACTTCCAAACGAACAACGCAGGCAATTACAATGTGGTCGTGACGAACTCCGTTGGCTCGATCACGAGCGCCCCTGTGGTGCTCGGGTTTACGGATTTGCCTAACATTACCCGGCATCCTCAGAACCTGCTGGTTGTGGAGAGCTCCAATGCCACGTTCACTGTCGAGCATTGCCCAACACCGGGTCCGTTCAGTTATCAATGGAGTTTCGTCAGTGACGAGACCAGCGAAGTTATCGAAATCCCGGGCGCCACCAACGCCTCGCTGACCATCTCGTCGGTCGATTTTGCGGACGCAGGATCATACTCGGTCACCATTACCAACCTCATTGGCGACGCGGTGAGCGAATCGGCTCAACTGAGCGTGACCGTACCTTACACGACGAGCACAAACAGCTCCCCCCTTACCATCAGCATCACATTTAGTACCACCGCCGGTTTCACATACTCAGTGGAACGACAAAATCCGGACGACCCGCAAGTGTGGGATCCACTGGCTGAGTATGAAGGCAATGACCAACCGCAGACCCACTCGGACGATACATTGGAAACAGTGGGGATCACAAATCCCGTTTACCGAGTCGTCCGCCGTGTGGAGGAACAGTAGCAACTACCGTTTCCGCAAGACCGTGTCCCGCTGTGCCCACGCCGGATCGGCGTTCGGAAAATCGAGGTTGTAATGTAACCCGCGGCTCTCGGGCCGTTGCAACGCCGACTCCACCACCAGCTCCGCCACCGTCGCAATGTTGCGCAGTTCCAGCAGGTCGCTCGTCACAACAAAGTCCCAATAGTAGTCCTGAATCTCTTCCTGGAGGTTGTTGATGCGCTTGCGGGCCCGCTGGAGGCGCTTATTGGTCCGCACGATGCCGACGTAGTCCCACATCAGCCGGCGAATCTCCTCCCAGTTGTGGGAGACGACCACCATTTCGTCGGCATCGTGGGCGTTGCCTGAATGCCAGTCGGGGATATCCCGGCTGGGTTTGGGCAGGTCCGAAGCCATTACACGCTCCGCCGCCCGATGCGCGCAAACCAGCGCTTCGAGCAGCGAATTGCTCGCGAGCCGATTGGCGCCATGTAACCCGGTGCAGGCCACTTCGCCCACGGCGAACACTCCAGCGATGTCCGTCTCGCCATCCACGGTCGTCTGAACGCCCCCGCACTGGTAATGGGCCGCGGGCACCACCGGGATCGGCTCCCGGGTAATGTCGATGCCGTAGGACAGGCAGGTCTGGTGGATGTTCGGAAAACGTTCAATGAGGAACGCCGCCGGCTTGTGGGTGATGTCGAGCAGAACGTGGTCCGCGCCGCTGCGTTTCATCTCGTTATCAATGGCGCGGGCGACCACGTCGCGCGGGGCGAGGGACTTGAGCGGGTGCTGGCCATCCATGAAGGGACACCCGTCGATGGACTTGAGCACGCCCCCTTCGCCGCGCACCGCTTCGCTGATGAGAAAGGACTTGGCTTTGGGATGATAAAGGCAGGTCGGATGAAACTGGATGAACTCCATGTTCGCCACCGCCGCCCCCGCGCGATATGCCATCGCCACACCGTCGCCCGTCGCGATGTCGGGATTGGTGGTGTAGAGATAAACCTTGCCGCAGCCGCCGGTGGCCAGAAGCGTCACCGGCGAGGCAAAGGTCTCGACGCGTCCGCTCTTTTTGTCGAGCGCGTAAACGCCGAGGCAACGATTGCCGTCGCGGGACGCGGGCGCTTTGTCCTGTCCCAGCTTGCGGGTCGTGATGAGATCGATGGCAAAGTGATTCTCGAAGATTGTGATGTTGGGCTGGCGCGCGATCGCGGCGAGAAGGGAGCGCTCGATCTCGCGGCCCGTCACGTCTTTCGCGTGCAGGATGCGGCGTTTGGAATGGCCGCCTTCCTTGCCCAGATCCAACTCGTGTCCGCCGGTTCCCGGCGCCGGCTCGCGCTCTGAAAACTTCATGCCCAGCTCGATCAATTCCGCGATCCGCGCGGGCCCCTCTTCCACAATGGTGCGGACGACCGGCTCGCGGCACAAGCCCGCGCCGGCGGTGAGGGTGTCCCGGACGTGCATCTCGAACGAGTCCTCCTTGCTCGTCACCGCCGCGATGCCGCCCTGGGCATAATTCGTGTTCGACTCGGCGCGGTTCTTCTTGGTCAGGATCGCCACGCGCCCGCGCTCTGCGACTTTGAGGGCGAAGGACAGGCCGGCGATGCCGCTGCCGAGGATGAGGAAGTCAAATTGTTTCATGACGTCGGCTGACCATTGAATCGTAGAAACGTTAAATCGTTAAATCGTTAAATCGTTAAATCGTTAAAAACTTAAAACGTGGAACCGTTGATAGATCCCTCGCCTTTCATTCGACGATTGAACGATTGAACGATTTAACGTTTCTACGATTCAACCACTCACAACCTCCCATTATCAATCAGCCGCGTCTTCCCGATGAAGACAGCGAGGGCCATGTGCGTCCCCCGGGTGGCGCGGGCAACGGGAGCGAGTGTCTCGGGATGAAAGAACTCCACATAGTCCACGCGCGCGTCGGGTTGCCGCTCGACGAACCGCCGCAGTTCGCGTTTCAAAAGTTCACTGTCAACGGGCTTGGGGCTGGCATTCACCCGTTGGCGGGTCAGTTCGAGGGTCCGAATCAACACGGCCGCCTGGCGCCGCAGGTCGCCCGTCAAATATTGGTTGCGCGAACTCATCGCCAGCCCGTCTGGCTCGCGGCGCGTCGGAGCGACGATGATTCGCACGGGAAAGTTCAAATCGCGGACCATTCGGCGCACAATGGCGGCTTGCTGCCAATCTTTCGCGCCGAACACCGCCACGTCCGGCAGCACGATATTGAACAACTTGGCCACGACGGTTGTGACGCCGCGAAAGTGCGACGGGCGAGACCGCCCTTCCAAGGATTGGGAGAGCGCGTCCTCGGAGATCCAGGTGCTCAAGGCCTGAACTGGCGGATACATTTGCGCGGCCGCCGGTGCGAACAAGATATCGACGCCCGCCGCGCGGCATAGTTCCGAGTCGCGCCGCAGGTTGCGAGGATACTTCGTGAAATCTTCGCCCGGTCCGAACTGCGTCGGGTTGACGAACAGGCTCACCACGACACGGCCACTGCGGCCCACAGCCCGTCGGGCGCGGCGCACCAGGCTGAGGTGCCCGTCGTGCAGGCCGCCCATCGTTGGCACGAAGCCAATGCGCGTCCCGGCCCCTCGCCAGCGCCGCGCTTGCGCCTGCATGGCGCGGACGGACTTCACGGTTCGCATGGCCAGAACTTGTTCAGCCTGCCGCACGGAGGCAATGCAATTGTCGGTGGGAATGGGGAAATGAATCCCGAAGTTCGAAGCCCGAAAGAAGTCCAAGTCCGAACCTTGAACTGCGGAGGCCACAACCTCTGAGAAGCTGACGGCGGGATCGGTAGGCGCGTCGCTCCGCGCGCGCCGCGGACGTTGAAGATCCTGAGGGCTGAAAAACTGCCTTTAGCGCACGCAGCGCGCAGGAGCGACCCCGCCGATGCGGGCTAACGCTTAAACTCCATCGGCATCGACTGCGGCATCTCGTGGGCGCACGGCTGGTTGGTCGGTGCGTCGGCCGGGCGGTCATTGGCCTTCGCAAGGCCGTTGGCCAGCAAATAGGCTTCCACCTCTTCGCCACTGATATCCGGCAGCATGCGGCCGTTGACCTCGACGCAAGGACTGAGCATCTGGCCGCTCTTCTCGATCATCTCCTGGCGTTGGGCCGGATCGTTAATGATGTCGCGATCCTCGTAGGGCAAATCGTACTTGCGCAAGATGGCGCGCACGCCCTGGCTCCAGCCGCAGCTTGGTTTGAGGTAAGCGATAATCTTCGGTTTGTTCATGTCCCACACTCTTGGCCAAGGAACGGCGCGCGTCAAGGCTGGGAACGCAACCTGTTGACGGATTTCGAGTTTCGAGTTTGCGGTGGGGCGAGCGTCTTCGCGAGCCGGCTGTCGCAAGAGCGTCCCTCATTTTGGCGGAGCGGAGGACCTTGTTCGCTGACCGAACTGGCGACAGCCGCCCCACACTTGACGCGACACGCGACACGCAACACGCTTCTCTCATGGCGCGCGTCCTGATCGTACCCGACAAGTTCAAGGGCACGCTGACCGCGCGCCAGGCCGCCGAAGCCATCGGGCGCGGCTGGACGGCGGCCCGGCCGGATGACTCGATCGAGTTACTGCCCATGAGCGACGGCGGCGACGGCTTCGGAGAAATCCTCGGCGAGCTGCTCGGAGCAGAGCCGATCACAACGAACACGGTCGACGCTGCTCATCGGCCCATCGAGGCGGTCTGGCGGTGGCATGAGCCCACCCGGACGGCGATTATCGAGTCGGCTGGCGTCATCGGCCTGGCGATGCTGCCGCCAGGCAAGTATCACCCATTCGAACTGGACACCGAGGGCCTGGGCACGGTGCTCAAGGCCGCGGCGGGCCGCGGCGCGCGCCGATGCCTGGTGGGCATCGGAGGTAGCGCCACAAACGACGGCGGCTTCGGCCTGGCGCGCTCCCTCGGCTGGCAATTCTTCAATGCTCATCACGAAGTCCTCTCGCGGTGGACTGGACTGCACGACCTGGTCGTCGTCCGTCAGCCGGAGCGGGTGACCCTGTTCGACGAACTGTCGGTCGCCGTCGACGTGCGCAATCCATTGCTCGGCCCGGAAGGTTGCAGCCGCATTTATGGTCCCCAGAAAGGTCTGACCGAGTTCGATCTGGCGGAGCGCTGCCTGGGACAGTTGGCCGCCGTGCTCGAAAAGCAACTCCAGCTTCGGCACGCGGAGGAACCGGGTGCAGGAGCTGCCGGGGGACTCGGGTTCGGCTTGCGCTCCTTCGCCGGCGCGCGGCTGGAGCCGGGCTTCGCGCTCTTTGCCCAGCTTGCGCGGCTCGAGGAACGGCTGAGCAAGGCTCAACTGATCCTCACCGGCGAAGGAACGCTCGACGCCTCGAGCCTCATGGGCAAGGGCGTTGGCGCTCTCGCCCAAATTTGCCGGAACGTGGGCGTGCCGTGCATCGGCCTGGCCGGGGTCGTGAACGTAGCGCGGGCTGGCGCCACGTTTACCGCGGCCCATGCGTTGACGCCGGAATTCACGACGGCCGGCGAGGCCATGAGCAACCCGGCCGTCTGGTTGGAACGGCTCGCCGCAAAAGCAGGCGCCGAATGGCGCCCAGCCTTGTCGTAAGAAAAGGGGCCTACTTCCTGTGACTCTTCCCAAATCGCAGGGAGAGCAGGACTATGCCTGAGGGTTGCCGGGTACGAGGGTCTAGCGACACGTTGTCCCATCCGTCGCCGAATTCCATTGGAGCAGCCGGATTGATGGCCTGCCAGGGCTGGCCGGCTTGGGTCGCCCGAACCAGTGCGCCTTCCAGGACCACTCTCGAAACCTGGCCCGTGGCCGGCTGAACCAGGCCGCGGATGGCTTGGAATTCAGCATCCGAATCCACCGGTTTGGGGAGCGCCTGCTGCAACTTGGCGTCACCAGGCGATTGCGCCGGGTTATTCGTGGATGCCGGCGGATTCTGTGCGAAGGCGAGGACCGGCAGAGCCGTCAGGAGCGTAATGAGTGCATACTTCGTTCTCATAAACTATTCCTTTCAACCCAACCTCCCTCTCATCGCCAAGGTGTCAATGGCGCGGCGACGACGAGTTATTCACAGCCTTGAACGCGTTGGTGCGCAACGCGAACCACTCCTTGATCGCTTTCGTTAAGTCCGGATTCGTCACGTCTTGATGTCCGAACTCCCAAAAGCCGACACCGCGCAAGGTCGTGCGGTTCGAAAGCACGGATGCATTGGTGTCGAGCACCGCGCTCATCTTCCGCTGCACGCACTCGGGAGTGGTCCACCAGCGGCCGGCGAAAGGCACTTCGCCGGAAGCAACGTCGATTGCGTTGGAGAACCAGACACGGTTCGTCGCCCACCTCTCGCGCAGCACGGGCCACGAATCATTCGCGGAAGAGTAAAAGGGCAGCCCGAATATGATGCGTTCGGCAGGGAAACCATGGGTGATGAGGTAATGGAGCGCGCCGCGAGTGCTGGCCTCGATTCTCTCGAAGCCGCCACTGAGCCATTGAGTGGCGCCGGGATTGGTCAGCGGCCCGTTGGCGGGGTTCTTCCAGTCGTATCCGAAGTAGAATACGAAATCCGCGCACTTGGCCAGCCGTGCCCAGTCGTATTGGTCGATGTAAAAGCCCGGGCTGGCGCCGAACATGACGATGTAATTGGTGCTCGCGCCCTTGAACGCCGCATGGATGGCCTGCATCATCGCGGTGAACTCACCCTTCTCCTGCGCCGAGGACGGGAACTCGTAGTCGATGTCGATGCCGTCGTAGCCCCAGAGCTCCACGGCATGCAGAAGCTTTTCCGCGAACCTCTTTCTCCGGGCAGGACTCGCCGCGATGGTCGCAAAGGTTTCGCGCAATCGCTCGGGCGCGCCGCCGCCCACGCTCATCACCACTCCCTTGCCCCGCCGATGCGCGTAGCTGAGCAACAACTCACGATAGTGCGCGAACCTTCCGAGGTCATAGCCCAAGGTGCCGTCTGCCTTCGGCTCGACGAAGCCATGAATCACCAAATCGACGGCGTCATAGTCCAACTGGCTGAGAGTCCAGGCCGGCGAATAAGGCGTGCGCAGCTCGTTCAAATAACCGAAGACGAGCGGGCGGGTCCGAAGCGTGGAAAGGCCGTGGCGGGGAGTAGCCGCAGGAAGCGCGGCCGCACAACCGATCAGGAGCAGACACCGCCACAGGCAGCTCGAGCCAGACCGCGCGCGCCGGCGGGCGGACTGAGAAAAGGCAGGTTGGCAATGCATCTTTTGAGCCTCCTCAGTTCTCATCCTCCTCGCGACTCTCGCGAGAATTGCCGGGCGGCTCCAGATTCCGGACCGCTTCCGGGGACAGCGGTTCGGCAATGGCGTGTTCTTCTCCAAACCATTTGCCCAGATCAATCAACTTGCAACGGCGCGAGCAAAACGGCCCGAAGGGCGTGGCAAACCAGTCACCGCGCCGCTTGCAAGTGGGGCACTTAATCTGAGCCGTGTTGCTCACCGACGATGGGCGCAGCTTAACCTGAATTCGTTAAAGGGGAGAACCAATTCGTGACAACAACCTGTCATCCTTCTGGACACAACTGCCTCAAGTGCCTCGTGGTGGGCGCATCGCTCCGTGTGCGCTCCATCGGCACGTGCACCCTACCTGCTGTTTGCCTGCGCCGGGTCTTATGTTACCTTCGTTCTTTGGGATGATTCGGCTGATTCTCTTCGATATTGACGGCACCCTGATAGCCACCGGCGGCGCAGGGGAACGGGCTTTCACGGAGGTCTGTCGCGCGGAGTTCGGCGTCCTCAACGGAACTCTCAGGCTTCATTTCGCCGGGCGCACCGACCCGTCGATCGTTCGCGACTTTTTCGCGCACCATGAGATTGAACCCAGCCCCGAGAACTTCCAGCGTTTCTTCGATCGTTACGTCTTTCAACTGGAACATGTGCTGGGCAACCTCAACGGGCGCGTGCTCCCGGGCGTCCTTGCCTGGCTCGCGGCTCTCGCGACACTGACGCCCCCGCCGCGGCTCGGGTTGCTGACCGGCAATATTGGGCTCGGCGCGCGCATCAAGCTGGGCCATTTCGGCCTTTGGGACCGCTTCGAGACCGGCGCCTTTGGCGACGACCACGAGGATCGCAACCAACTGGCCCGCATCGCCCGTGCTCGCGCTCGGAAACGGTTCGGTGACGAGCTGCGCGACGACGAGATCCTGGTCATCGGTGACACACCGCGGGACATCGAGTGCGCCCGGGCCATTGACGCGAAAGTGCTGGCCGTCGCCACCGGCAGCTACACGCTGGACGAGTTGCGCGCGCATAAGCCCGAGTGGGCCGCTAAAACCCTGGAGCACATTTCGCCCGCGGAAGTCTGCTCGTAAGGAGGCGGAAAGAGGCCGGCGAAAGGTGAGAATGGGAACGAGCGCTCGTCTGCCCACAACTGGATGCGCCCGCTCTTAAGAGCAGGCTTGAATTCGGGCTGAGTTCTGCGGTTTACTAGGGGTGCTCCCTTCGCAAGTATGGAACTCAAGCGACTCCGTTTAGTCACGCTGGCCGGCACGATTGTCACCGCGATAATTCTGCTTTTTGACTCCCCAGATTTGCGCGCGCAGAACAATGGGATTCTGCGCGAGGTCTATACAGGCATTGCCGGCGGCGCGATTGCCAATCTCACAAACCACGCCTCTTTTCCAAACAGCCCCGCGTTGGAGAGTATCGAGCCGATCTTCGAAGGGCCGACCGCCGGGGACTTTTACGGGACGCGGATGCGCGCGCTGCTCACGGCCCCGGCCACCGGTAATTACATCTTCTGGATCGCGACAGATGACCAGGGCTACCTCTACTTGAGCACGGACGACACCCCCGCGACCCGGCGACTCGTTTGCGCCGAACCGCAGTGGGGCGGCGTGCGGGATTGGGACGGCAGCCTGGATCGGCGCACGAACGCGACGGCGATTTTCCCCGCGATGAACCCGAATCTGCCGGCTAACCGGTCGGATTATGCCTTCGGCACGATCACGCTCATTGCCGGACAGCGTTACTACATCGAGGCATTGCAGGCCGAAGGGCAGGGCGGAGATAACATCGCCGTCGGCTGGCAATTACCCGACGGCACACAGGAGCGGCCGATCCCGGGCAACCGCATGGTCCCATACGGGCTGGGCCCGCCGCTCATCTCGCAACAGCCGGCCAATTCCTCCGTCATTGAAGGGGGCGCGGCCTTGTTCACAGTGCGGCTCCAGCGGATGTTGGGCGCGACTTTTCAGTGGCGCCGCAACGGGGCCACCATCGCCGGAGCGACCAACGCCACCTATCTGATTTCCGTCGTGTCGTTGGCAGACAGCAACACGACCTATTCCTGTTCGATCACCAACGCGTATGGCGGCACGAACAGCGCGAGTGGAATCCTCACGGTCATCCCCGACTCGGTGAGGCCCACGATCAACACGGTCGGCAACATCGGCGAACCGCAAGTGGTGTTCGTCGTGTTCTCCGAGCCAGTCGAGGCGCTCTCCGCCACCAACCTTGGCAACTACTCCATTACCGGCGGCGTTTCCACGGTGACCCTCGCCCGCGCCTCGTTCGGAGCGGACAACCGCACGGTCATCCTCACGACCACGACGCCGCTCAGCCCCGGGGTAACCTACACCCTCACGGTGAACAACGTCCGCGACCGCGCGACGGTTCCCAACACGATCCTGCCCAACTCGCAGCGTACCTTTTCGCTGATCGTGCGCCCATTGGATATCAGCTACCTCTCGCTGCCACGCGAGCCAATCGGCCCGTCGTCCCGGCGGCACGGGGTGATTATTTCGGAAGTGATGTTCCACCCCACGAACCGCGCTGACGCGAAAAACCTGGAGTTCCTCGAAGTTTACAACTCGCAACCGTGGTTCGAGGAATTGGGCGGCTGGCGCATCTCGGGCGCGATTGACTACACGTTCCCGTCGAACACCGTCCTGCAAAGCAAGAGTTTCCTGGTCGTGGCGGCCAGCCCGGCGGACTTCAAATCAGTCTACACGACGGTGCCAGCGACCAACGTCTTCGGCCCCTTTCTTGGCTCGAACGGCTTGCAAAACAGTTCGGGCACGCTTCGGCTTCGCAATAATGCCGACGCCGTTCTCTTCGAGATGCGTTACACGGGCGACCCGCCGTATCCCGCGGCGGCCGATGGCGGCGGCCATTCGCTGGTCATCGGCCGCCCGAGCTACGGCGAGCGGGACGCCCGAGCCTGGATCGCCAGCGAGGCGGCCGGCGGCACTCCGGGCGCGGCGGATGCGCCGACGGGCAATACGTACCGCAATTTGATGCTCAACGAAATCCTGGCGCACACCGACCCGCCGAACCTTGACTACATCGAATTGCACAACTACGGCATCGCGTCGCTCAACGTCAATGGGGTGATCGTCACCGACGATCCGGACACGAACAAGTTCGTCATCACGGCGGCTATCGGAAGCACGTTCATTCCCGGACGCGGATTCCTCGTGTTGAATTCGGCGCAAATGGGCTTTGCGCTCTCGGCGAGCGGCGAGACGATCTTCCTCAAACATCCCAGCGGACAACGCGTGCTCGACGCGCTCAAATACGAGTCGCAGGAGAACGGGGTGCCGCTGGGCCGCTATCCCGACGGGGCCAATGCTTGGACGCGCCTGGCCGCGCCGACGCCTGGTTCCAACAATGCGCCCTACAAGGCGAACCAGGTCGTCATCAACGAACTCATGATTAACCCCGTCAGTGGCGACGACAACGACGAGTTCGTCGAACTGCACAATCGGGGGACGAACATTGTCGATGTCGGCGGCTGGAGGCTGCGCGATGGAATTTCGTTCAACATCCCGCAGGGCACGATTATCCCTGCGGGCGGTTACCTGGTGATTGCAAAGAACGCCGCGCATCTCCGGGCCAATTATCCTGCGCTCGGCACGGTCAATTGCCTGGGCGATTACTCCGGTGTCCTCGCCAACAACGGCGAACGCGTTGAACTGAATTTTCCGGATGATTTGGTCAGCACCAATGCCCAGGGCCAGCTTCGGACCAATACGATCCATGTGACCATCGACGAAGTGACCTACGGCCCCGGCGGACGCTGGGGCCGCTTCGCCGAGGGCGGCGGCAGCAGCCTGGAACTGCGCGACGCCCGTTCCGACCGGCGGTTGGCGCCCAACTGGGCGGACAGCGAAGAGTCGGCCAAGAGCGCCTGGTTCAACGTCGAGGCGACGGGCACGATGGACAATGGCTACGCGGACGCCAACCAACTTCACGTCACCCTGCTCGGCGACGGCGAGGCACTGATCGATGACATCGAACTGATTCCCGCCGGCAGCACGAACGTGATGGGCAACGGTACGTTTGAAACTGGCGTCGACGGCTGGGTCTTCCAGGGCAATCACGCCAGGACCAGTTGGGAGCCGGCGGCCGGTTACAACAGCGCCCGCTGCCTGCACCTGCGGGCTTCGGGCCGCGGCGATACCGGTCCGAACCGCGTGCGCACGCAACTGCCTTACACGCTTGCACCCGGCACCGTGGTGACGGTTCGCGCGAAGGCGCGCTGGCTCAAAGGGAATCCGAACGTCAGCCTGCGCGTGCGTGGCAATTGGACAGAGGCGGTCAGCTCTGTTTTGACCGCCAAGAACCTCGGCACGCCCGGATTGCCGAACAGCCGGGCTGTTCCGAATGCAGGCCCCGCGATTACGGAGGTCCTCCATCACCCGGCGCTTCCCGCTGCCAGCCAGCAGGTGCTTATCACGGCGCGCGTTCACGATCCGGACGGGCTGTCGTACCTCGCGGTGAACTATCGAGTGGATCCCAGCACCGCGTACACGGCCGTTGCGATGACGAACAACGGCGCGGGCCTTTACTCAACAGTCATTCCCGGCCAGGTGGCGGGAGGAACCGCCGCGTTTTACGTGCAGGCGCTCGACAACTTCCCTGTGCCGGCCGCGGGCACGTTCCCCGATGACGCCCCCAACCGCGAGTGCGTCGTGCGCTGGGGCGACACGACGATTCCGGGCACGCTCGGCACGTACCGGCTCTGGCTGACGCAAACCAACGTCTCCCGGTGGAGCGCCGACGGGAAGATGAGCAACGAGCCGAAGGACACAACGTTCGTCTACGGCACGAACCGCATCGCGTACAACGCGGGTGCGTGGTTCCACGGCAGCCCCTGGCACTCGCCGGCCTACGATTCACCGGTCGGCGCGAGTTGTGATTACGACATGGGCTTCATGGAGGACGAACCGTTGTTGGGTGAGACGGACATCAACCTGTTCCGCCCCGGAAACGGCGGCGGCGAACCCACGGCGCAGGCGGAGGTTCAGGGGTACTGGTTCGCCGGACAATTTGGGGCGCCTTTTCTTTACCATCGGCCGGTGTTCGTCTTCGTGAACGGGCAGCGGCGCGACAACCTGTTCCACGACGCGCAACAGCCCAACGGCGACTTCGTCGAACAGTGGTATCCGGACGATGCGGACGGCGACTTGCACAAGATCCAAATCGGCTTCGAATTCGGCGATACGGCGTATGGCTACGGCGAAACAGGCTTCGCGAGTGTAGGCGCCGACCTCAATCGCTACCTGACGGCGGGCGGCGCGTTCAAACAGGCCCGTTACAGGCAGACCTGGGCCCGGCGCAGCGCGACATTCGAGGAGCAAAACGACTACACGAACATTTACGCCCTCGTGAATGTGGCCATGACTTCCGCGCCCGTCGGCAGCGATGCCTACACGACCACCCTCACCGCCGCCACCGACGTCGAGGAATGGTACAAGGTCCATGTGGTCCAGCACATCATCAACAACCCCGACAGCTTCTCCTACGGCGGCGGCCAGAACGCCTTCGCCTACAAGCCGCGACGCGACACCTGGAAGCTGTTCCTATGGGACGTCGACTTTGCCTTCGGCGGCGATCCCGCGGACGCCAACCTGACCGGCATCGGTGGCGCCGAACACGGACCGCGCAACGATCATCCGCCGTTCGCGCGCCTCTACTGGCAGACGCTGCTGGAGGCCGCCAACGGCATGATGACTCCCGCCCGTTCGGACACCATCCTGGACGCGCGCTTCAACGGCATGAACGCCGGCGGCGGCAACGTCGGCAGCCCGGCCGGCATCAAGTCGTTCATTGCCACCAGGCGCAACGTCATCCTGAGCCAGACCGCGTCGCGCCAATCGCCGTTCACGATTACGTCCAACGGCGGCGCGGATTTCATGACCAATCGCAACCTGATCACCCTCTCTGGCACCGCACCGCTCGAAGCGCGCTTCATTTTGATCAATGGAGCGGCGTTCCCGGTCGCCTGGACTTCAATCAGCAACTGGACGATTCGCATCCCGTTGCTCGCCGGCACCAATACCCTCGTGCTCACTGCCGTTGACTCGAAGGGCGCAATCGTCGCCGGCGTCTCCGGGACGATTCGCATCAACTACACGGGCGCCAACGAACTGCCGCAGGAGCGCGTTGTTCTCAATGAAATCATGTACAACCCGGTGTTCGCCAATGCGGGCTACGTCGAGATCCACAACACGTCGCCTTCGAACGCGTTCGACATGTCCGGTTGGCGGCTCAACGGCATCGACTTGACCTTCGCGAACGGAACGGTCCTCGAGCCCGGACAGTACTTTGTCGCGGCGAAGGATCGCCAAGTGTTCGCGGATACCTATGGGCCGGCGATTCCCGTAGGGGCCGATTTTCCTGGAAGCCTGGATAACGGCGGCGAAACGCTCACACTCTTGAAGCCCGGTGCGACGCCGGCCGAAGACCTCATCATCGATCAAGTGACCTATGACGATGACCTGCCCTGGCCGGCTTCCGCGGACGGCGGCGGCCCGTCGCTGCAACTCATCGACGTCCTCCAGGACAACAACCGCTCCGCGAATTGGGCCGCCGTAACTGCGGCCTCCACGAACGCGCCACAGACGCTGCTCCGGTTTACAAACGTCTGGCGTTACATGCAGACCCAGAACCTGGACGGGATCAATTGGGCCGCGCCCGGCTACAACGACACCGGCTGGCCCTCCGGCCCGGGCTTGCTGGCGTACGAAACGTGCGGCTGCCTGCCCGATCTCATCCGCACCACTCTCACCACGAACAACGGGAGGCTCACCTTCTATTTCCGCACCCACTTCACTCTCAATGGCAGCCCCGCCGGCGCCTCACTCAAAATCTCGACCGTGCTCGATGATGGGGCGGTGTTTTATCTGAACGGACAGGAATGTTTTCGCCAGGGCATGCCCGCCGGTGTGGTGAACTACGGCACATTGGCGGCTCCGGGTATCGGTGATGCCACACTGACCGGGCCGTTCATTGTTCCCGGCAATGCGCTGCTTTCGGGAGACAATGTGCTCGCCATCGAGGTCCATCAAAGCAGCGCCGGCAGCAGCGACCTGGTCTTTGGCATGTCGCTCGAGACGACCTACGACGTGCTGTCGCGCTACACGCCCGGCGCGGCGAACTCGGCGCGTTCGACATTGCCGCCGTTCCCGCGTGTGTGGTTGAACGAACTGCTGGCGACGAACTTTTTCCTGGGCACCAACGGCATTACCGACGGCGCGGGGGAACGCGACCCGTGGGTCGAACTGTACAATGGCGGCACCAATACGCTCTCCCTCTCCGGGTTTTACCTGGCGAACAATTACTCGAACCTTACGCAGTGGCCCTTCCCGGCCAACGCCAGCGTCGGCCCGAAACAATTCCTGCTGGTCTGGCTGGACGGCGAGCCCGCCGAGGCGACGCCGACTGAATTCCACGCCAACTTCCGCACGGCGCCGGACTTGGGCTCCGTGGTGCTCTCGAAGGGCGCCGCGCTCGCCGACATCGTGGACCACCTGAATTACACCGCGCCTGTGCCCGGCCGCTCCTACGGCTCGTTCCCCGATGGCGCGGTCAGCGGACGGCGATTATTCTCTGTCGTCACGCCAAGGACGACCAACAATCCGGCAACGCCACCCGCCGACGTGCGCATCAACGAATGGATGGCCGACAATGACTTCACGCTGGCAGATCCCGCGGACGGCAACTACGAGGACTGGTTCGAAATCCACAATCCGGGCACCAACTTCGTCGATCTCAGCGGCTATTTTCTGACCGACACCCTCGCGGACACGACGCAGTGGCAAATTCCGGAAGGCACCCTCATTCCAGCGGGCGGTTATCTGCTCGTGTGGGCCGACGAAGAAACCGGCCAGAACGCACCAGGCCGGGACCTCCACGCCGCGTTCAAGCTCAGCGCCGACGGCGAAGCGATTTGGTTGTTCGCACCAGATGGGCAGATCGTCGACGGCGTCGAGTTCGGCGGTGGCCAGATTACCGACGTGAGCCAGGGCCGTTTTCCCGACGATGCCCCAACGATCTTCCTGATGACCAATTCCACGCCGCGCGCACAGAACATTCTTTCCAGCCTGAATGCGCCGCCGACGCTTGCCCCGCTCATCAACCGGACCGTGGACGAAGGCTCAATGCTGACCTTCACGGCCGTCGCGAGCGATACCGACGTGCCAGCTCAAATGCTTTCTTACTCGCTCGATCCCGGTGCGCCGGCTGGGGCGGGGATCAACGCGTCCAACGGGCTCTTCGCCTGGACGCCCGCGGAGGCCCAGGGTCCGGGCAGTTACCCGATCACCGTCCGGGTGACGGATGACGGCACGCCAAACCTCAGTGCGACTCGTTCGTTCACAGTGACCGTCAATGAAGTGAACAACGCTCCGACGCTCACCCCGTTGATTAGCCGGACAGTCGCTGAGAACAGCCTGCTGACCGTCACAAATTCCGCGACCGATTCGGACACGCCGCCGCAATCGTTCACTTACAGTCTCGACCCCGGCGCACCCGCGGGCGCGGTCATCAACCCGACCAACGGACTGTTCACCTGGACGCCTTCTGAAGCGCAAGGACCCGGCAATCACGCCATCGTTATCCGCGTCACTGACAATGGCGACCCACCCATGAGCGACACGGAAACGCTCACCGTTTCTGTGACGGAAATAAACGTCGCCCCGACGCTCTCCTTCGACACCAATCAGACTGTTGACGCAAACTCAACGCTGTCGTTCGTTGCAATAGCGACGGATTCCGACCTGCCCGAGCAATTGATCAGCTTCAACCTCGATCCGGGGTTTCCGGCCGGCGCCGCCATCGATCCGTCCTCGGGCCAGTTCACCTGGACGCCGACGACGGCACAAATCGGCACTTACAACTTGACCGTACGCGCGACCGATAATGGCACGCCGCCAGCGAGTGGCACGCGCCCGCTGACCGTCGTCGTCCAATCGTCGCTGCGAGTGAAGATCGCGCTGAATGGCGGCCAGGTGATGATTAGCTTCTCGAGTTTGGCCGGGAGGCATTACCGCGTGGAGCACAAGCAAAACCTCGGCGACGCGATGTGGACCGAGCTCGCGCAAGGCACGGGCACCGGCTTGCTTCTCTCCTTCCCTGATAATCTAGGCGCCAACTCGCACCGCTTCTACCGCGTCGTCCAGACCGACTAAGCAACCCATTTCACGGCGCGATCATTGCCGAGCGTGCTGGTCTCCATGATCTCCCGCGGTCTTCTCCGCAGGAAATGCCTTGCCGCCCATCTCCGTGTAGACTTTCTCGACCTGCGCCGGGAAGGAGTCGCCGGCATACTTGGCGATGCGCGGTTGCTTGAGAATGACTTCTCGAATCGATTCGACGCGCGCTTTCATCTCCGGCGGCTTCCGATGCCAGTGTTTCTTCACCTGTTTGCGCAGTTCGATGAAGTAGTTCTTTTGGTCGGTCAGCAATTCGCCGCCCGCGATGGGACCGTATCCGGGGCAAACGGTTTTGGCCCCGAGCTTCTCCGCGGCGGTCAGTGTGCGAATCCATTGTTCGGTGTCGCCGTCGCCGGTGTAGTTGTAAGGACCGTTCACGCAAGCGTCGCCGGTGAACAGAATCTTCTCCTTCGGCAGCCACGCGAAGCCATCCCCGTGCGTGTGCGCAACGCCAAAGTGCAGCAGTTCGACGCGCTTCCGTCCGTCGTCGAAAATCATTTCCGTCTCATAGAGCAGCGTGGGCGGCTTGAGCCGGCTGGCGGCGACGTCCTTGCGGTTCTTCGCCTCGTTTTCCCAACGGCCCGGTTTGCTCCCGTAGTAGCCGGTCTCGTATTTCATCATTTCCTCGATGACGCCCTTGTGTGCCACCGGCACGGCGCCGTTCTCGACCCAAATGAGGTTGCCGTACGCATGATCACCATGGTGGTGCGTGTCGAAGGCGAAACGAACCGGCCGCTCACTCGACGCCTTGATTTTGGGCAGGACTTCCTTGGCGCCGGATGGAAAGTTGGCGTCGATGACGAGTACGAAGTCTTCAAAGACAATCCAGCCGTTGTTGCAATGGCCGTGGGCCTTGAGGTCGCCTTCGTGGAAGTAGACGCCGGGTGAGAGCTTGGTGACTTCGTTAACGCCTGCGCGCACCGGCAAGGCGAACAGAAGCAAAACGAAGAAACCGTGGAAGCATAAATGGGGGCGAATTCTCATATGGCAAGGTTGGAAGAAGTTGAATCGCTTACCTCAGTTAATTTCGATTGTCTGTTTCCCCTCACCTGAGGAAGAGGGAGGAGACACGAGACATTGTTTGTGAGCTGCTCCACGATAGAGCTACCTCAAGGTTTCCGGGGCGGCCGGGAGCGCTTTGATGTGAGCCTCCACTTCCACTCCGCTGACTTTGGTTTCGACGCGCTCCTTGAGCATCTTGATCCCCTTCACGTCGTACATCCGGCCTTCCGGCGAAATCGCCTTCACGCCATAGAACACTCCTTGGGGCCCAAGCGCCTTGATATGAATGATGCTCCCGGAGCGGCTGACGCCTTTGACGTCGAGCTTCTCGCCGCCCGCCGTGAGCGCCTTGATTGCAAAGATGGTGCCGTCCTCGCCGATGGCTTTCACCGGCGCGTATTTGTCATCGCTCACGAGGATTTTCACCGGCAGACGCTTGCCGTCGACGAACGCCTTGATATCCAGCAGGTGAAGGTTTCCCTCGGCTTCGATGGCTTTGACGTCGTGAAGCTTCCCTTGTGCGTCGATCGCCTTCACGTCCAGCAACCGGCCTTCGGGATGCACGGCCTTGATATGCCAGATTTTTTCCTCGGCGGCGCGCACCGGGGTGGACAGCAGAGCCGCGAGAATGAAGCAGGAGCCCAGGGTGAAAGTTGAGTGTTTCATGGCGTGGATTGGCAAAGTTGGTCTCGATTCTCGTCAGGCTCGCCGCAGGCCGTTTTCGGTGGACGGGTGCTGATAAAACTCGTTCGAGCCTGATCCTGTCAATAGCTGTGGCCTGCCCAAGCCCCGCTTGATTCAACCGGCAATCTGGATTATCAGTGTGCGGCGTCATCAGCCCGCTTTCCTGTGAAGAGTCTCAAACAGTGGCATTCTGCGTCTCGCAGCCGCGGGTTCCTTGCAGCCTGGTTCGCTGCGTCGCTCGCCGGAACCAGCCTGCACGCGGCTATTTTCGATTTTTCCGCTCAGTACCAGGGCGTGACGGCATCGGCCGGAGTTGGGAACGTGACGATGTCGGTATTCGACGAAGAACGGTTGATGACCAAGCCTCTGACGGTCGGCTCGAGCACTACCTTCGATTTGAGCGTCGTCAATGGGGTCGTGGCCTGGAGCAGCGGGAACACCGTCTACTACTACACCTACGACGCGATCGCCGGGACTTGGAAGGGCGAGTTTGTGAATCCCGCTCCACCGGCGAGCAATCTCCAGACCACCAACGGCATCGTCACCTGGAGCACGACTGCGGGAACGGTTTACTACCGGGTCTTCGACCGCGCCCGCGGCCAGTGGCGAATCGGAAGCGCCGCCACCGGTCCCACTTCAAACCTCGGCACCGTGGACGGGACCGTGGCGTGGACCACAAGCGGCAGCGCCCACGCGCGCGTCTACGATCCCGCCAAAGGAACCTGGGAAGCGCGAGACGTGAACGGCATTACGCCCGGCGAACTGATCAACACGAACGGCGTCGTGCTCTTCAGCCGCAATTCGCCGCTTCCGGGGACCGTCTATTACAACGTCTACGATCCGACCCGGTCCGGCTGGCAGTCCGGCAGCAGCGCCTCTGGCATGACGTTTGACCTGCGTTGCTACAACGGCGTCGTCGCCTGGAGCGTCAATCCCGCTGTCTACTATGCCGTCTACGATCCCAGCCGCGGCCAGTGGATGACCGGCAGCAAGCTGGACTCCGGCTACACTGCGGACCTGGCAATCTCCAATTCCGTCGTCGTGTGGAGTACGGCCTCCGCCAGCTACACGCGCGGTTATGATCCCGGCACCGGCTCGTGGGGCTCTGGGCCTGCCGTGCGCCTGGCCCGCTTTGCCGTTTCGACCAATAGGGTGAATGCGCCGCTGCTCGTGCACTTCATCGACATGTCGATTGGCGGCCTCGCATGGAATTGGAACTTTGGCGACGGCGCAACCAGCACGCAACGCAGTCCAATACACCGCTACACGAATCTGGGCGGATTCACCGCCACGGAAACCGTAACCGGCTCGTTCGGCACCGCCTCGGCCAGCAGCAACATCGTCACGGACGTCACCGTGCCCGCGGGCACCGTCTTGATCAACGGCGGCGAGGCGTTCACCACGAACTCGGTGGTCACGCTCAGGCTTTCCGCGACCGACAACAGCAGCAACGTCGTTGCCATGCGGCTGAGCAACGACGGAGCGAACTGGACCAACTGGGAATCCTACGCAACGAACAAGAACTGGACTCTGAGCAGCGGCAGCGGAAGTAAGACGGTCTTTGCGCAATTTGCCGACTCGGTGACGAATGTGTCCGCAGTCGCCAGCGACAGCATCCTGCTCGACACTTCGCCGCTGCCGATCGTGTTCGCGCCGGCGGTCAGCGTCGCCGAGGGCGCCGAGGTGGCGACTGTCCAGGTTTTGCTCAGTACGAACTTCAACCGCTTGGTGTCCGTGAACTACGCGACGGCCAACGGCACGGCCAACGCCGGCACGGACTTCGTCAATGCCTCCGGCCGGCTCGATTTCCCGGCAGGGTCGACCCAGCAAACGTTCACGGTCAACATTACGCAGGATCCCCAGGTCGAATTGAACGAGACGATCCAAATCCAGTTCAGCAATCCCACGAATTGCATTCTGGGTCCGTCCGGTGGGATTACCATTCTCGATGACGATCCGGCCTCCGTCTTCTTTGCGAGCACCAACTTTACAGTCCTTGAAGGCGCCTCCAATGGCGTCGTCACGCTCCAGCTTACGGCGGCGTCTGGCAAGGATGTCTCTGTCGGCGTGCTCGCGACCAATGGCACGGCTTCCGCGGACGACTTCACGGCGACCAACGTCGTGGTTTTCATCCCGTCCGGAGAAACCTCCGGCAGCTTCCTGCTACCCATCACGAATGATGCATTGGACGAGCTCAGTGAAACGATTGCCCTGCAAATCGTCGCCGTCTCCAACGCTACGGCGGCCTCGCCGAGCACCGCCACACTGACGATCATTGATGATGATCTTCCACGCGTTGGCTTCAGTCGCCGGACCTACACGGTGTTCGAGAACGAAGGGTTTCTCTTCCTCAACGTGTGGCTCAGCAAACCCGTTACAACGGACGTTGGCTTCGATTACCTCGTGCTCGGAGGCACCGCCACGCCGGGCGCCTCGGGTGACTATTTGCCGGACACCGGACGCCGCACCATCGCCGCCGGCTCGACCAACGTGACCCTGCTCGTCAACCTCGTGGACAACGCCCTCGCCGAGCCGGACGAAACCGTCCACGTCAGCCTCAGCAACATCACCGGGGCTGCGCCCGGCCCGAATGCCGAGGCGGACATCGTCATCTACGACGACGATGGGGCACCGCGACTGGTCTCCTCCCGCTGGGGCACGAATGGCGTCTTCTACGCGACCGCCCGCGGCCGGGCCGGCGTGGTGTTCACCGTGGAAGCCTCCACCGACTTGGCAGGCTGGACGCCGCTATTCTCGCGAACCAACACGACCGGCACGACCGGCACGACCGAATTCTCCGACCCCGGTTCGCTCATCGAGACGAATCGCTTCTACCGAACCCGAGTGCCGTAAGCCACTCGCCCTCTACTTGGTGGGCGTCACCGTGGGTTCGGGCTTGGACTTAAAGCGCCCATCAAACCAACTCTTCCAAAACTCCAACGCCGCGGCACGTTCCTTGTCGTCCGGCGAGCGCTTCAAGCCCGCCTGCGGCTTATAGCCTGGGCGCGACTTGCCGCTCCACATCACGAGGATCTTCTCGATGGGCGGCAACAGTTCCGCCCTCTCTCCCATGCGAGCGATCAATTCCGCTGCCAAATCTTGCGCCGGATCCTTGCCACGTCGCGCGCGCCCGGTGGACATCACGGCCCGCGCTTCCTCCGGGAGCTGCGCGATGGCCGCGGCGCTGGTCCTCACCACTTCCGCGTCATCGTGAAACAGGCCCTCGTAGATCAGGAAGGGCAACACCGACCGGCTCGGCCGGCTGGCCCAGACGCGTAGAATGCCGCCGAGCAGTTGCGCGTCAACCGGCCGGGAGTTGTCCAGTTTCGAGTATTCCGCCAGCAGAAAGTCGTCCACAGCCGGCGTCCGAAATCGTTCGAGCCCGCGCAGCGAACGGAGCTTTGCTTCCACGTTTTCATTCGTGCGGTAGGCGGTCATGAGCGCCTCGGCCTTTGCAGGCGGGCGCGCGTCGGACTGTGCCCAGGACGGTGCGCCTCCCAAGGCAAGGAACAAGCAGAGCAGCACAGCGCAGCGAAGGATGAACGTTTGGACCATGGCGTCAGAGTAGCAAATTCGGGTGCTGATTGAAATGACGAAACGAGCACGCGGGTCCGAGCAGGCGCGCAGCTTCAGGCAGCTTCGGCACGCCACCGCTCGAGTGGATCTGACGGCCCGCAGATTCCGGACGTTCGAGGACGCGCCTATCCAAGCACGTACTGGCTCACGAGTTGTCGGTAGGATTCCAACTGCGCGTGCTGCCACTCTTCGCCCCGGCCCAGTTCGCCCGCCAAAAGTTTGGCGGCAAGTGGCGCGGCTTCCAGGCTTGCCCGCGCATCGAGTAGCAACATCCGCGTGCGGCGCGAAAGCACGTCTTCCAAAGCCCGCGCCATTTCATGTCGCGCGGCCCAGACCACTTCGGCGCCCGTGTAGGGAAGCTTGGGATGCAGCGGTTCGGCGAGTTCCCGACGGCCTCGCGCCAAGGACTGCACCGCCTCGGCGTCCGCCCCGAAGCACTGGAGATGGTTCCACGGCCCCGTGGGCTGCCACCAGCCGTGCAGGCGCAACTGGCCCGTGCCGCACGGTCGTTCTTCCAGTCCCCCGACCATGGCCGCCTGGTTCACTGCGTCTTCACCCATTTTGCGATACGTCGTCCACTTGCCGCCGACCACGGTGACGAGGCCGGACTTCGAGACGAGCACGCTGTGATCCCGTGGCACGGAAGCCGTATCGCTGGCGCCTCCGATTTTCCGCAGCGGCCGGAGCCCGGCGAAGGTGCTCAACACATCCTCACGTTTTGGATCCTTGCTTAGGTAACGGGCGGCATGCGTCAGAAGAAACTCTATTTCCTCCGGCAGCGGTCGCGGTTCGAGACCCACTTGGGCCACCGGCGTGTCGGTGGTCCCGATCAGCGCGCGGTCGTGCCAGGGAATGGCGAAGAGCACCCGGCCGTCATCGGTTTTCGGGACCATGATGGCGCTGTCGCCGGGCAGGAACGATTTGGGCAGCACGAGATGCACCCCTTGACTGGGCGACAGGAGCGGTTCGGCCTCCGGCTCGTCAAATTTCCGCAGGCCGTCGGCGAAAACGCCGGTCGCATTGATGACCACGCGCGCGGAGAGTTCGAATTCGCGCCCGGTCTCGGTGTCCCGCACCACGACGCCTCGGACCAATCCCTGTCGCTTCACCAGCGCGACGACGGGCGCATAATTCAGAAGTGTGGCGCCAAGCCCGGCCGCGGTTTGCGCCAGCGTGATCGCGAGTCGGGCGTCATCGAACTGGCCGTCATAATAAATGATTCCTCCGTGCAGCCCTTCGGGCTCCAGCGTCGGGATGCGGCGGAGCGTCTCGTCGCGCGAGAGATGCTGGGAAGGGCCGAGCCCGAGTCTGCCGGCGAGCAGATCGTAAATCTTCAGTCCAACGCCATAGAACGGCGCTTCCCACCACGTGTAGTTCGGCACGATGAACGACAGGTGGCCGACCAGATGCGGCGCGTTTTGCGTGAGCAGACCCCGCTCACGCAGCGCTTCGAGCACCAGCCCGACGTTGCCTTGTTGAAGGTAGCGAACGCCCCCGTGAATCAACTTGGTGCTCCGGCTCGAAGTGCCCTTCGCGAAGTCGTGTTGCTCGAGCAGCACCGTCTTGAATTTCCGCGACGCCGCGTCGACCGCAATACCCAGCCCTGTCGCGCCACCACCAATGATGGCGATGTCCCACGAGGCGCGCCGCTCCGTGGCGGCGGCCAACATGTCAGAGCGGTTCATGTAGGATTTCGGCTTCGGCGAGAGGGCCGCAGGGACTCCGGCGCCACTTGACGATTCTATTCGGCTTCCGCCCATGCCTTCGCCCGCTCGACCGCTTTCGCCCAGGTCGCCCGAAGCTTCGCTCGCTCGGCGGTGCCCATCTTCGGCTCGAACCGTTTGTCCACGGCCCATTGCGCGGCAATCTCGTCCAGCTTTTTCCAGTATCCTACCGCCAACCCTGCCAGATACGCCGCACCGAGCGCCGTGGTCTCGGAGACTTTGGGCCGCACCACCGGCACGCCAAGCACGTCCGATTGGAATTGC
>Ga0134127_10000477_pt1 | contig 37819 bp, 37 predicted proteins | sample KB31753_FD_96459 | JGI IMG/M metagenome (GOLD analysis project Ga0134127, IMG submission 96459) | Terrestrial soil microbial communities with excess Nitrogen fertilizer from Kellogg Biological Station, Michigan, USA - KB3-175-3 | ecosystem: Environmental > Terrestrial > Soil > Unclassified ...
CTGGAGATCGACCTGTCGCAGATGGAGATCAACGACATCAAGCGGCTGTCGGACATTCCGCTGCCCGCCAACGTGACGCTGGTCGATCTTGCGCATGGCCGCGACGAGCCGGTCGTGTCGATCCATCATCCGCGCGCCGAGGAAGTCGAAGCGGCGCCGGCCGAGGCTGCTGCCGCGGTTGCTGGTGCTGCGCCCGCTGCGGGTGCCGCTGCTCCGGGTGCGGCGGGAGCTCCTGCCGCGGGTGCCGAGGCCAAGCCGGCCGATGGCAAGCCTGCTGCCGCGGGCGCCGCTGCGGGAGCGAAAGCTCCTGCCGCTGCACCGAAGAAGGAAGGCGGCAAGAAGTAAGCAACGCTGGCATGTCCGCCCGCCCCTGTGTTTGCAGGGGCGGCGCGGACTGTTTCGCATTGCTCTTCCGTCGTTCCTACGATGGCCGGCACTCCTCTCAAGATCATCGTCGGTCTCGGCAATCCGGGACCCGAGCATCTGCTCACGCGCCACAACGCGGGCTTCTGGTTCGTGGACGCGCTCGCGGCGAAGGCCGGCGCGCGCTTTCGCAGCCACACCAGATTCCAGGGCGAGATCTGCCGCACGCAGCTGTCCGGCAGTGAGGTGACGCTGCTCAAGCCGATGACGTACATGAATCGCAGCGGACTTGCGATCCGCGCGCTGGTCGACTATCTGAAGGTTCCTTCGGCCGAAGTGCTGGTCGTGCACGACGAGCTCGATCTGCCGGTCGGCGACGTGCGCTTCAAGTTCGGCGGCGGCGCCGGCGGTCACAACGGTCTGCGCGACACGATCACGCATCTCGGCGCGGACTTCTGGCGGTTGCGGCTCGGCATCGGCCATCCCGGCGACAAGGCGGAAGTCATCGACTACGTGCTGCGGCGTGCGCCGAAGGACGAGGAGGAAAGCCTGCTCGAAGCAGTCGGCGAGGCTCTGTCGACGCTGCCGGTATTTCTGGAGCAGGGGGCCGAGAAGGCCATGAACTGTTTGCACGGGAACGGGAAGGGCTAGTCCGGCAAAAGCCACGCCTTTTGCCGGACGTTTGTCGAAAGGGCCTCGGCCGCTTTCGACTGGAGAAATATGGGCATCAAGTGCGGCATCGTCGGTCTGCCGAACGTCGGCAAGTCGACACTTTTCAATGCGCTGACGCGCGCGCAGATCGCGGCGGAGAACTATCCGTTCTGCACGATCGATCCGAACGTCGGCGTCGTGCCGGTGCCGGATGCGCGTCTCGACGTACTCTCCGGCATCGTCAATCCGGCGCGCATCCTGCCGGCGACGGTCGAGTTCGTCGACATCGCCGGGTTGGTCGCCGGCGCTTCCAAGGGCGAAGGGCTCGGCAACCAGTTCCTCTCGCACATCCGCGAGACCGACGCGATCGCGCACGTCGTGCGCTGCTTCGAAGACGACGACATCGTGCACGTCGCAGGCCGCATCAAGCCGCTCGATGACATCGAAGTGATCAACACCGAGCTGGCGCTCGCCGATCTCGATACCGTCGAGCGCGGGCTGCAGCGTGCGGAGAAGGCCTCGAAGGCCGGCGACAAGGATGCGATCCGTCAGCGCGAGCTGTTGAAGAAGCTGCGCGATCACCTGGATTCCGGCAAGCCCGCGCGGTCGCTGGTCAAGGATCCCGAGGAGCGGCGCCTGTTGCAGGAGCTGCACCTGATCACGCTCAAGCCGCTCATGTACGTCGCGAACGTCGCCGAGAATGGCTTCAAGAACAATCCGCATCTCGACACCGTGCGTCAGCGCGCAGTCGAGGAGAATTCCGAAGTCGTCGCGGTGTGCGCGGCGATCGAAGCGGAGATCGCGCAGCTCGAGGAGGCCGATCGCGCGGATTTCCTGCAGGAGCTGGGGCTCGAAGAGCCCGGCCTGAATCGCGTGATCCGTGCCGGCTACAAGCTGCTCGGGTTACAGACGTACTTCACCGCCGGGCCGAAGGAAGTGCGCGCCTGGACCGTGCGTATCGGTGCGACCGCGCCGCAAGCCGCCGGCGTGATTCACACCGACTTCGAGAAAGGCTTCATCCGCGCCGAAGTCATCGCCTACGACGACTACGTCGCGAACAAGGGCGAGCAGGGTGCGAAAGAAGTCGGCAAGCTGCGGCTCGAAGGCAAGGAGTACGTCGTCCACGAAGGCGACGTCATGCACTTCCGCTTCAACGTCTGAAGAGACGATCGTGACCGCGCGCGACTTCGACATTCGCGACGACCGCTTCCGCCAGTGCATCCGCACGAGCGCGAATATCGAGCGACTGCATACGGGCTGCCGCTGGACCGAGGGTCCGGTCTACTTCCCGGCGATGCGCTCGCTGCTCTTCAGCGACATCCCCAACGATCGCGTGCTGCGCTTCGACGAGCAATCGGAGGCGGTGAGTGTTTACCGCCAGCCTGCCGACTACACCAACGGCAACACCGTGGATCGGCAGGGACGACTCGTGTCCTGCCAGCAGGGCGCGCGGCGCGTGGTCCGCACCGAGCACGACGGCTCGATCACCGTGCTCGCCGATCGCTTCGAAGGCAAGCGCTTCAACAGCCCGAACGACGTGGTCGTGAAGTCCGACGACTCGGTCTGGTTCAGCGATCCCTCATACGGCATTGACTCGAACTACGAAGGCTTCCAGGCCCCGAGCGAGCTGGGCGAGCGGCGCGTTTATCGCATCGACCCGCGCAACGGCTCGGTGCGTGTCGTTGCGGACGGGTTCGCACAGCCCAACGGCCTGGCGTTCTCGCTCGACGAGCGACGCATGTACATCGTCGACTCGGGCAAGGGCCGCGGCATCATGCGCGTCTTCGACGTGCACGGTGACGAGCTGCGCGGCGGCGACGTGTTTGTCGAGTGCGCTGACGGCATGTACGACGGCCTGCGCATCGACGTAGATGACCGCATCTGGACCAGCGCCGGCGAGGCAGTCCATTGCCACGAGCGCGACGGCACGCTGATCGGCAGGATCGTGCTGCCCGAGCGCGTCGCCAACCTGTGCTTCGGCGGTCCGAAGCGCAACCGGCTGTACATCACCGCGACGTCGTCGCTCTATTCGGTACTGCTCGCCGTCAGCGGCGCGAAGACGTTTTGATTGGTGCCGGGAGAGAAAAACAGGGGAAACTGAGCGCCGCAGCAAAGTGCGCGGTCGCTTATTCTGACTTCCTCCGACGGCGACTCTGAACCGCTTGCCGGACGCTGGATGCGTCGCGATGGAAATAACTCGCAAGCGAAGCGACCGACGCGACTCCAGTGCACAGTGCCGTATCCGTGATCCAGGCGCGAGCGCGCGTAACGTTGACCAGGCGGCTCGGCGAACGCAGCTCCACCTCAGTTGCCCCGAACTTCGTGCACGCTTCATCGATGACCTGCTGCAGCTCGGTGTTGGACCTTGGCTTCCAGTTCTGTCCCAGAATCCTCTGTGCGAACGCATCACTTCCAAGAATGCGCGGGTCCCGACCATTTCGATCGGCAAGCGGCGAACCCGTGGGTGCGGATCTGATCAGGGACTGATAGGCGGCAATCGCGCGCTGGTGATCTGCGCCGAGCATCCGAAGTGCAAACTCAGTCGTCACCCATGGTTCCGCGCGCCTTCCCAAATACACGTGGTGACTGGACCAGGGATATTCATCCGGCGACGACACCAATCTTGCGCGTACGGGATTGAGATGGATGTATCGAAGCAGCGTCAGAAGGTATTCATCGGCATCGACCAGCAGCGCGTGATAACGCTTCTCGAACAGATGTCCGGTCGTTTGAAGCCGCGCTTGCACTGTGCGCGCGTACCTCCCCGCCACTAGCAGCATGACTTTGCTGAGCGGCGTGTCGCCGACCCGAAGCAGCGCATGCACATGATTGGTCATATAGCAGTACGCATGAAGCTGCGCGCCGCAATCGACGATGATCTCCATCATGATGCGGGTCAGCAGACTGCGATCGTCAGACGTGAAGAAGATGTCCTGACGATGATTGCCGCGCAGCGTGACGTGATACATCGCGCCAGGGGCGTGAATACGAGGGGATCGCGGCATTCCGTGCCTCTGAGTCCGTGACCGGTCGCATGTTACTCGCCGCACCCCGCAGCGACTGCAGTGGCCGACACGGCGTTTTGCAGAGTTTCGCAGTCACCGTCTGCTGCTGCGCTGCTCACTTTCCCCTGTTTTCTTCTCCCGGCACCTGGTTAGGCGAGCGTGTACAGGCAGTCGACGAACGACTTCACTGCGCCGTCGATGCCTTGAACCTTCGGGTTGTTCGACTCGATCACGTAGTACTCGTCCGGCGCGTGCGCGCGTTCGCCGAAGCCCATGCCGAAGCTACCGACGCGAGCTTGAGCGGCTCGCCGGTGAACACGGAGCTCGGGTCGGAGCCACCGGAGCGCGGCAGCAGCAGCGGTTCGATGCCGTACTGGCGATAGGTCGCTTGCTCGGCGCGGATCAGCTCCGAGTCAGCCGACGTCGACGAGACCTCGTTCATGCCGCCGTTGATCACGACTTCGATGTCGCCGAAGCCGCGCTTGGCGAGATGCGCCTTCAGTTTCGCGACTGTATCGTCGGGCGTCATGTTCGGCACCAGCCGCATGTCGAGCTTCGCGACCATCCGGTTGGGCAGGATCGTCTTGCCGCCGGGGCCGCTGTAGCCGCCGACCAGGCCTTCGATCGTCACCGTCGGCCGAGACACGCCATCTTCCAGCGCCTGGCGCCACGTCGCGTTGCGTGCCCAGGTCTTGAGGCCGATCGATTCCATCAGCTGCTTTTCGTCGAGGTGCTGTGCCGCGAGGTCGAGCATCTTGTGCTCGGCCGCCGAGAGCGGCCGCACTTTTTCGAAGAAGCCGTCGATGGCGGGATCGCCGTTCGGCGTCACGAGCGAGTTCAACGCCTGCACGAGATGCCACGCCGGTTGATCGACGCGCGCTGCGAGCGATGAGTGCACATCGCGAGTCGGGCCACGGCCCCACTTCGCGCCGCTCGCGATCAGATCGCACTCGATGTCGCCTTTGTTGCCGAGTGTGATGACCACGCTGCCGTCCCACTCCTGCTCCGCCGACGGCATGAACACGCCGACGCTCTTGGACAACGCCGAGCGCACTTCGGGCGCGAGCACGATCTGCGGGAAATTGGGCGAGCCGATTTCCTCTTCGCCTTCCGCGACCAGCACGAGATTGACCGGCATCTTGCGGCCGGCGCCGCGGATCGCATGCAATGCTGCCAAAAATGACGCTTGTGGCCCTTTCTGATTCACGGCCCCGCGACCCATCACTACTTTGCCGCGATCGGGCATGTCGACGAGGCGCGCCTCCCACGGCGGCGACGACCATTCCTCCGGGTTCACCTGCTTCACGTCGTACATGAAATACAGGCCGAGCGTGCGCCTCGCGCCCGCGTCGAGCGTAGCGAACACGCCAGGATGACCTTTCGTCTGGATGCACTCGGCACGCTGAAAGCCCGCATCGAGCGCGAGCCGCCGCATCATGTCGCAGCCCTGGGCCATGCCGACGTTCTCGGCGGCGATCGAGCCGACGCCGATCCACTCCTGCAATCGCTTGACCGATTCGTCGTGCCGACGCTCGATCTCTTTATAGATCGCCTTGCGATCGCCGGCGCCCGCGGCGCGCGCAGGCCCGGCGATGGCGGCGCCCGCAGCGAGCGCGCTAGCGGCTACGAAGTCTCTACGAGTAAACGATGTCACGACGAAACCCCCGCGGCATTTTCGTTATCGAGGCCGCGAGAGCCTAGCTCACGCAGCCAAAAACTGCAGCAGCGTCTCGGTGAATTCGCTCTGTCGTTCGATCTGGAGCAGATGAGCGGCCTCGAGCATCACGAGCTGCGCGCCCGGGATCGAAGCGGCAATCAATGCATGGTCCGCGGGTGTCGTGCCCGGGTCCTGCGTGCCGCCGATCACCAATGTCTTGGCCGTAATCGTCTTGATCGATTGCCGCTGGTCCATGTCGCGAATCGCAGCGGCGCAAGCGGCGTAACCCTGAGGCTGCGCAGTGAGCAGCATCGCGCGAATCCACTCGACCTTCTCCGGATGCGCCATGCGATAGGGCGTCGTCAGCCAGCGTTGCAGGATTCCGTCGAGCAACGGCGCGATGCCCTGCGTGCGCACTGCCTGGATGCGTGCGTTCCAGGTCTCCTGCGAAGGCATGTAGGGCGAAGTGCTGCAAAGGGCGATCTTGAGCACGCGGTCCGGCCACAACGTCGCTATCTGCATCGCCGTCATGCCGCCGATCGAAAGACCACACAAATGCGCGCGCGCGATACCGCACGAGTCGAGCACGGCGAGCGCGTCGCGCGCGAGCTGTTCCATCGTGAGCTCGGTCTTCGAGCCGGTCGTCGACTCGCCGTGACCGCGCACATCGTAGCGCACGACCTCGTAACGCTCCGACAGCGCGGGAAACGGGTCGTCCCAGATTTCCAGGCTCGTGCCCAGCGGGTTGAGCAACAGCAGCGCGGGCGCACCGGGCCGCGGCGAGTGATCGCATCGCAGCTGTGCATCTTCCGTCGTGACCACCTTCATTACCGCAACTCCCTCGACGCCCGGTGACCTAACGCTTGTCGGCGGCTCCCGGGTGCTCTGCAAAGTTTGCATCGATGGATTTTTCGATGCGCGCCAATAGCATGCGCTCATTTCGAGGTTTGCGCACGCGCGTGAGAGCACCCAGCGCTCCATCGTTCCAGCGCCTGGGAGGGCTGGCAAAAAAGATATCGGCTGCTACTCTTCGATAGCGATCGCTATCTTTATGCGGGGAGACCACGACATGAACGACTCGAAAGCGGTCTTGGGCCTCATGTGCGGGTTGTTGCTGCCCGCTGGCGCAGCGCTGGCGCAGCAGGGATCGCCGACACCACAAATCGAAGAGATCATCGTCACCGCGCAGAAGCGCGCGCAGAGCCTGCAGGAAGTGCCGGTGGCCGTGAGCGCATTCTCGGGCGCAGCACTGCAGGACCATCACGTCAGCGACGTCACGGACCTGAACCAGCTGGCTCCCAGCTTGCAGGTGAAGACCGACGACAATGCTGCCAATCCGAAGATCTTCATCCGCGGCGTCGGCCTCAACGACTTCAATCCGAACACCGCGAGCGCGGTCGGCTTGTACACGGACGGCGTGTACATCGGCTCGCCGCTGGCGCAGATGGCGCAATTCTTCGACATCGACCGGCTGGAAGTGCTGCGTGGACCGCAGGGAACGCTGTACGGCCGCAACACCACCGGCGGCGCGATCAACGTGATCACGCGCAAACCGACGCAGCAAACTCAAGGCGACATCAGCGTCGAGGCCGGCCGCTTCGATTCCATCAACGTCGAGGCGGCACTCGGCGGACCGATCGTCAGTGACGTGGTCGCCGGGCGCATCGCCGTGAACGTCATCCAGGATGACGGCTACAGCAAGAATCGCTTGACCGGGCACTCCGGCAACGACACCGATCGCTGGGCGGCGCGCGGCTCGCTGAGCTTCACGCCTTCCTCCACGTTCGATGCACTGGTCCAGTTGCGCTACGGCAAAACGCAGGGCGGCTCGATCTGGGCGTACAACCGCTCGCTGTTCCCGTTCACTGCCGAGGCGACTGGTCCGGACGGTCTGTGCGCGAGCGGCTTCTACACCTCGGGTCAGTGCGGCGACGTCGGGGGTTACTCGAATACGAGCAGCGATCTCTATCGCGGCGACTATCACTTCGAAGGCAAGGACGAAGTCGAAACGCGCGGCGCGTCGGCGACGCTGACCTGGGACCTCGGCAACCTGCAGCTGGTCTCGGTGTCCGGCTACGACCATGCCGATCGCGACGATCGCGAAGACACGGACGCGGGTCCGAACGACGTCATTACGGCGACCTATCGCGCCAAGCAAAGCGTGTTCAGCGAGGAGCTGCGACTCCAATCGGCGAACGAGCAGTCGAAGGCGGTATGGGTCGCCGGTTTGTACTACGCGCACGACGATCTCGACACGAACTCCTATCTCGACGTGCTGCGCGTGTTCCGGCCGGCGTTCGTGACGCCGGACAATCCGAACGGCTTCGCGCCGGAATTCAGCGTCGGCGTATTCGGTTACCCGTACACGCAGAAGACCGAGAGCTGGGCGGCATTCGGTCAGCTCGACTACGACTTCACCGAGCAGCTGACGGGCACGGTCGGGCTGCGTTACTCGGGCGACAGCAAGGACTTCAACTACGCCTCCACCGCGGAGTTCGACGAGATCACGATCTTCACGCTGGACGAGAGCAAGGACTTCAGCTCGGTGTCCGGCAAGCTCGGCCTGCAATACCGCTTCAACGACGATGCCAACGTCTACGGCAGCTACAGCCGCGGCTACAAGAGCGGCGGATTCTTCGGCGGCCAGACCGTTGAGCCGGCCGACCTCGCGCCGTACGACGACGAGAAGGTCGACGCGTTCGAGATCGGCGCGAAGCTGCAGTCGCCGGAGCGGCGCATGCGCAGCAGCTTCGCCGCGTTCTACTACGACTATCAGGATCTGCAGGTCTACACGCTGATCCTGCGCGGTGCGATTACTGTGCAGAACTTCACCAACGCATCGAACGCGCGCATCTATGGCGCGGAAGCCGAGTTCAGCATCACGCCGATCGATCGGCTCGACCTGTCGATCTCGGGTGCCTGGCTCGATGCGACCTACCAGGACTTCAATTCCGTCGGCCAGGATTACTCGGGTAACGATCTGCCGAACGCTCCGCATACCAGCGTTACGGCGGCACTGCGCTACGAAATCCCGCTGCTGGGCGGCGCGCTCGCGCTGCAGACCGATGCGACCTATCGGTCGAAGGTCTTCTATGACACCCGCAACGTGGAGCGGCTGTCCGATCCGAGCCGCACGTTTGTCAATGCTCGTATCGGCTGGACGACGGCGGACCAGCACCTCGAGTTCGGCATCTGGGGCCGTAACTTGTTCGACGAGACCAACATCAGCGATATCATTCCGATCGAAGGGCTGGGCTTCGACCTGTTCTCGGTCGGTCCGCCGCGGACAGCGGGCGTCTACGCCCGCTATAACTACTGACAAGAACAGGAGCAGCTTGAACGCACCCGCCGAATGGATCGGCGAACGCCCCACCGCGCTACAGCTCGGCGTCATCCTCCTGATCGGTGTCTGCGGAGTGATGATTGCCGGGCTGCAACCGCTGCTGTTGGGAACGCTTGCGCAGGAAGGCCGCATCAGCGCGGCGCAGCTGGGTCACGCCGCAACTGCTGAGTTGTTGCTAATGGGTGCCGCGAGCGCCTACGCGGGCGCACGTTGGCAAGCCGAGCGCTTGCGTGCGATCGGCGCAATCAGCGCGATGGTGCTCGCAGCTCTCAATGTCGCGACGGTCTGGGCGAACGGAGAGACCGTCACCTTGATACGAGCTTTCGCGGGCGTGCCGAGCGGCATCCTGATCTGGATCACCATTGCGATGATCACCCGCTCGCCGACGCCGGAGCGCTGGTCGGGGATCTATCTGACGATCCAGACGCTGGCGCAATTCGTGCTCGCTGCTGCACTCGCCGCCTGGGTCATCTCGCGCTCGGGCGCGAACGGCGGATTCGTGGCGCTCGCGGTCTTGTGCGTCGTCTGCGCGTTCGCTTCATTCCTCCTGCCGGATCGTTTCGCGCCGCTGGTCGCGGACAACGCATCCACGAACATGCCGAGCGCTCGCGGCCTGATCGCGCTCGTGGCTCCTTTCCTGTGGATGGCTTTCATCGTTGGCGTGTGGGTCTACGCAGAGCCGTTGTCGCGACAAGCTGGACACGCGCCGACTGTGGCCGGCGTAGCGGTCTCGATATCGCTCGCGTGCCAAGTGCTCGGCGGCGCCACTGCCACGCTGCTCGCCGGCCGCTTGCGCTGGTTCGCGGCGCTTCTGTTCTGCGCGCTGCTCAACGTCGGCTGCTTGCTTGCGTTTGCGGTGTTGCCGAGTGAATCGCTGTATCTGCTGACGTCAGGCGTGTTCGGTTTCCTGTGGCTGTTCTCGCTGCCGTTCATGGTGCCGATGGTGATCGCCGCAGATCCGACGCGTCGCGCAGCGGTTCTGGTCGGCGGCGCTGAGCTGGCAGGCGGCAGTCTCGGACCGCTGCTCGCGTCGTTCGTCGTCAGCGATGTCGACGTACGCGGCGCACTGGGCTTCGGCGCCGTCTCGCTGGCGTTGACCGTCGCAATCGCATTCGGGCTGCACCGGCGCGAGCGGGCCGTGCCGGCCACCATCGTGGAAACCTGACGAAGAACCATGAGACGAGCCGCCAAATCGACCAGACGGAAATCACGCGCCGCTCCCAAGCAAGAGCGCGCGATGCTAACGCGCGAGCGGTTGCTCGACGTTGCCGGCGAGCTGCTCGAGAAGGTCGGCATCGAGCGCATCTCGACCAATATGATCTGCGCGCGCGCCGGGCTGACGCCGCCGGCGCTGTACCGCTACTTCAAAGACAAATACGCAGTGCTCGAGGCGCTCGGGCTGCGCTTGATGGATCGACAGAACGTCGTCCTGTCCGCATGGCTCGACGAGCACGTGCCGAACGGCCTGGACGCGCTGGCCGATCACACCGCCGACCTGTTGCGCGAGACAGCGGCTGTGACGGCGGCCGAGCCCGGCGCGATCTGGACCTTGCGCGCGCTGCGAGCAGTACCGCAGCTCGCGCACGTTCGTATCGAGTCGCACCGGCTGGTGACCGATCGCATGGTCAAAGCGTATGCGCCGTTGGTGCCTCGCATGTCGAAGAAGGAGCTGTGGCGTCGCGTGCGCGTTTCGGTCGAGTTCGGGTTCGCGGTCGACGAGATGCTCAACGAGGAAGACCGCATCAAACGCAGCGACATCATCGAGGAAGCGGCGCGCATGTTGCGCTGGACGCTGCGCGATCCCGCATGAACGCCATAGCGGAATGGAGGAACTGGTCCGGGAGCGTCCAGGCGAAGCCGTCGCGGTCGGCCAGTCCTCGGACCGAGGAAGAGCTGGCCACTATCGTGCGTGGCGCGGCCAAAGTGCGCGTGGTCGGGGCAGGACATTCCTTCATGCCTCTGTGCGCGACGACCGGCGTGCTGCTGAGTCTCGCGGAGCTGGATTCGCCGATCGAGATCGCTGCCGATGGTGCCAGCGCATGGGTCCCGGCGGGCTGGAGCCTGAAGCGCCTGACCGCTGCGCTCTGGGAACGCGGCTACTCGCTGCCGAACCAGGGCGACATCAATCCGCAATCGCTCGCGGGCGCGACTGCGACCGGCACGCACGGCACCGGGGTCGAGCTGGGCAGCCTGTCCACGTTCGCGCGCGCGTTCCGCCTCATGCTCGCCGATGGCTCGATCGTCGAATGCAGCAACGAACACCGGCCGGAGCTGTTCGAGGCGCAGCGACTCTCGCTGGGATTGCTCGGCATCGCGACGCGCATTCGCGTCAACATCATGCCGGCCTATCATCTCGAGGAACGCATCGAGCGAGTGCCGCTGGCGGCGGCGATCGAGCAGTTCGAGAGCGTCGCGAGGACGCATCGGCACGCGGAGTTCTTCGTCTTTCCGTATGCCGACGAAGTGATCATGAAGACGCTGCATCCAGTCGCTGAGGCCGGCGCGCTCAAGGAGCCATCATCGAGCGACGAAACGATCTTCCGCTTCTGTTGCGACGTGACGGCCGCGGCGCCTGCCGTCGCACGCGTGCTGCAGCGGCAGCTCATGAGGTTGATCCGACCTTCGCGGCGCACCGGCCCCGCGTACCGGATTTTCCCGTCCGAGCGCACGGTCTCCTTCGAGGAGATGGAATACGAAATGCCGCGTGCAGCAGGCCTGAGCACGCTGCAGGAAGCGATCGCGTGGGTTCGCAAGCGCAAGCTCCCGGTCGCGTTTCCGTTCGAGTTCCGCTGGGTCGCGGCGGACGACATCTGGCTCAGCCCGTTCAACAACGGCCCCGGGGCATCGATCTCGATGCACCAGTACAGCAAGATGGAGTGGCGCAACCTGCTGGCATCCGCCGAGCCGATCTTCCGCGCCCACGGCGGGCGTCCGCACTGGGCCAAGCGCCACACGCTGACGATGAAGGATGTCTTCGCCCTCTATCCGCTGGCAGAGCGTTTCTGCAAGATACGCGCCCAGGTCGATCCCGCGGCGAAGTTCGCCAACGCGCACCTCGCCGAGCTGTTCGGGATCGGACCTTGAATGATTGGTGATCCGATGCTCGACGACGTCCGTTTGCATGCCCACCTGATCGGCAAGCCCGCCTCGCGGCGCGAGCTGAACACGCCCGTGCTGGTGCTGGACCGCGACGCGCTCGGCCGCAACGTGCAGAAGATGGCTGCGCTCGCCAAGCGCTCCGGCGTGGCTTTGCGGCCGCACGCCAAGACTCACAAGAGTCTCGCGATCGCTCGCATGCAGCTCGATGCCGGGGCGATCGGCCTGTGCTGCACCAAGCTCGGCGAAGCAGAAGTGCTCGCCTCGGGCGGCATCGAGTCGATCCTGATCACTTCGCCGGTCGTGTCCGTGCCGGCGATCGAGCGCTTGGTCGCGCTCAACGAGCGCATCGCCGATCTCATGGTGTGCGTCGACAACCCCGCGAACGCCGTCGCGTTAGCCGCCGCGGTTCGAGGGCGGCCGCTCAAGGTCATCATCGACGTCGATCCGGGAATCCGGCGTACGGGAGTCGGATCAGTCGAAGCAGCAGTCATGTTGCTGCAGGCGATTCATTCGAGCAGCAACCTCGTCTTCAAAGGCGTGCAGATGTACTGTGGCATTCAGCAGCACATCAAGGATTACAAGGAGCGCTACGCCGCGATCGAAGATCGCACGGCGTATCTGCGCACCATAGTCGCCGCGCTGGAAGAGAAGGGCGGCGCTGCGGCGATCGTCACCGGGTCGGGCACCGGCACGCATCACATCGATGCACAGCTCGGCTTGCTTACCGAGTGGCAGGTCGGCTCGTACGTGTTCATGGATCGCCAGTACGCGGAGTGCGACCTCGCCGGCGACCAGCAGCAGGCGTTCGAATATTCGCTGTTCATCGACGCGCGCGTGGTCAGCGCGAATACGCACGGCATCGCGACGATCGACGCCGGCTACAAGGCGATGGCAACCGACGGCGGTCCGCCGGTCGTGCTATCCGGTGCGCCGCAGGGCTCGAACTACATCTTCATGGGCGACGAGCATGGCTTGATCGTCGACCCGACGCAGAAGCATTGCTGGTCGATCGGCGACATCGTGCATCTCGCGGTGCCTCACTGCGATCCGACGGTGAATCTGTACGACGCGTATCACGTCGTCAGCGGCGAGGTATTGCAGGATGTCTGGCCAGTGAGCGCGCGCGGCCGATCCCGATAGCTCTGCTGAGTCCATGCCTCGCATCGAGCACATAGCCCTCTGGGTTGACGATCTCGACGCGCTCAGCGCGTTCTACGCGCGAGCGTTCGGCGCGCAGGTCGGTCCTCGCTACCTCAATGCCGCGAAGGGATTCGCATCCTGCTTCCTCACGTTCGACTCGGGTGCGCGAATCGAGCTGATGACCACGTCGCGCCTGGCGCCGACGCGTCATGCGCCAGGCACGCAGCGAATGGGACTCACGCACCTGGCGATTTCGCTTGGATCGGAGGCAGCGGTGGATGAATTGACGGCACGCCTGCAGTCCGATGGGGTCACGGTGCTCGACGGTCCGCGGCGCACCGGCGATGGGTACTACGAAAGCGTAGTGCTGGATCCCGAAGGCAATCGAATCGAGATCACGGCATGAAACGAACGCGTCGCGGCAAGCGTTTGGCACCGTATGATCGAAGATCTGACGGTTCGCCACCGGACAATCGATATCGACGGCGTCGAGACTTTCTATCGCGAGGCCGGCAGTGAGCACGCGCCAGTAGTGCTACTTCCGCACGGCTATCCGTGCTCGTCCTACGAATTCCGTGACTTCATGCCGGCGCTGGCCGACCGCTGGCGACTGCTCGCGCCGGATTTTCCCGGGTGCGGCTACAGTGCGACACCTGCAGACTTTTCGTACGACTTCGACGGCTACGCCGCATTTCTCGAACGCTTCACCGCGGCTCTCGCAGTACCACGCGTCGTACTCTATCTGCACGATTTCGGCTCGCAGATCGGCTTGCGCCTGGCGATCCGGCGCCCGGAACGGATCGCGGCGCTGATCGTCCAGAACGGTGACATCTACGAGGATCAGCTCGGCCCGAAGTACGCCGCGCTCAAGGAGTACTTCGCGCAGCCAACGTCGCAGAGGCGGCGCGAGCTCGCGGCGGCCGTGAGCGAAGAGGGATTCAAGGACGAATTCTTGAACGATGTCGCCGCCGCGGTTGCCGAGCGCATCCCGCCGGATTTGTGGAAGCTGCATTGGTCGCTCATGACGCCGCAGCGCCACGAGATCGCGGTCAAGGTGATCGCCGGGCTCAAAGAGAACCTCGCGTGGTTCCCGAGGTACCAGGCGTACTTGCGCGAGCATCGACCGCCGACACTCATCGTGTGGGGGCCGCGTGACGGCTACATGCCGGAGGGTGCGGCACGCGCCTATCTGCGTGACTTGCCGGATGCCGAGCTGCATCTGTTCGAAGACGGTGGACACTGGCTGCTCGAAACGCATTTGGACCGGACCGTTGGCCTGGTTCGCGCCTTCCTCGACCGCCTCAATTCCTGAGTCGATACGAGCGCGGCGCCGCGCCGGTGCTGCGCGCGAAAAATCGCGAGAAGTACGCGGGGTCGGCGAAGCCGCAGGTCTCGGCGACCAGCGTGACGCTCATATTCGTGTAGAGCAGGCTGCGCTTCGCTTCCAGAAGTCGACGTGCATTGAGAAGCGCGAGCGGCGCGCTGCCCGTGCTACGGACGCAGGCGAGTCGAAGACGCTCCGTGCTCACGCATAGCGTGCGTGCGTAGTCCGCGATGCTCATCTGCGTTCGGTAGTTCGCTTCGATCAGTGCGCGATAGCGCGCCGCAAGTTGCGAGTCGGGCGAGCGCATGTGGACCGGATCCGGAGCGAGCTCGAGCTTACGGCGCAATGCGCCGACGAGAATTGCACTCAGCCACGACTCCGCGGCGATGCGCCGCCCGGGCAGATGACCGCGGAACTCGCCGACCAGCGATTCGAACAGGCCGCTCATCTGCGTGGCCGCTGCCGCCGATAGCTGCGTGACACTCGGCTCGTCGAGCACCCAGCCCAGTTCCTGATGCTCGCGGGCGATTCGTTGCAGCAGCGCGCCCGAGGCCGTGACGATCCAGCCGTCGGTGCGCGGTTTGAAATCGAACCCATGGACGCACGACAGCGGCACGCTGATCAGCGCGACCGGCGCGAACTCCTGGCGACTGCTGTCGGCCACGTACACGCCGCCGCCGCGCTGGACCAGCAGCAGGTGGTGCAGCTCACGATGCGCATGCGGCCGAATTGTCCAATCGTGGAGGCGGCTGCGCTCGGCGATGGACTCGACGTGCAGGAAGCTCTCGTCGACGTCCTGGCTGGCCTCGCCGTAGAGGAAATACTGGGGAATGCCGCGTCGCGCCACTGCTCGGCCTCATGCTGCGAAGGCGTGCCAATGCTACTCCTGCCAGCCGCCTCTGGCTTGGGAAAAGTCCAAGAAATTTGAGCTTTTCTCCATCGCCAGCCGCCGCGCAGCCGCCCAGCATGTCGGTCATGCGAACACAGGTGGCCATCATCGGAGCCGGACCTGCCGGGCTGCTGCTCGGTCAGCTGCTGCATCGAGCAGGCATCGACGCTGTGATTCTCGAACAGCGGACGCCCGAGTACGTGCTCGGCCGCATTCGCGCAGGTGTGCTGGAGCAGGGGACTGTCGATGTGATGGAACTGGCGGGCGTCTCGAGTCGCCTTCATGCAGAGTCGCTCACGCACGGCGGGGTCGAGATCGCTGCGAATGACGTGCGCAGACGTATAGCGTTCCAGGATCTCATCGGCAGAACCGTCACCGTCTACGGCCAGACCGAAATGACGCGCGATCTGATGGATGCGCGCCAACAGAGCGACGCGACTTCCATCTATGAGGCCGAATCAGTCCAGCTGCACGACATCGACAGCGACTCGCCGTCCGTCACGTACACGCATCACGGCGAGTCGCGAAGCCTCGAGTGCGATTTCATCGCGGGCTGCGACGGCTATCACGGCGTCAGCCGCGGCAGCATTCCGTCGGACAAGCTGCGAACGTATGAGCGCGTCTATCCGTTCGGCTGGCTGGGGGTTCTCGCTGACGTGCCGCCGGCATGGGACGAGCTGATCTACGTCACTTCGGATCGCGGCTTCGCCCTTGCGAGCATGCGTTCGTCGACGCGGGTGCGCTGCTACGTGCAGTGTCCGCTCGAGGATCATGTGGATCAGTGGAGTGATGATCGCTTCTGGAACGAGTTCAAGCTGCGCATCGGTCCGGAGGTCGCTGCGCGCATGACGACTGGCCCCTCCATCGAGAAAAGCATCGCGCCGTTGCGCAGCTTCGTGGCCGAGCCGATGCAGTGTGGCCGGCTGTTCCTGGCCGGGGATGCAGCTCACATCGTGCCGCCGACCGGCGCGAAGGGACTGAACCTCGCGGTGAGCGATGTGTTCTATCTCTACGAAGGCTTGCTCGCGTTCTACGCAGAGCGGTCGTCGCGCCGTCTCGACGAGTATTCGTCGCGCGCTTTGCATCGCGTGTGGCAGGCGGTGCGCTTCTCCTGGTGGATGACTACGTTGCTGCATCATTTCCCGAACGAAGACGCGTTCGGTGCGCGAGTGCGCGAGGCGGAGCTCGAATACCTGTTCGCTTCTCCGCTCGCGCAGCGCGTGTTCGCCGAAAATTACGTCGGGTTGCCCTTGTAGCCTCAGCCGTCGAACGAATCGCACGACACCTTGGCGTGCCAGTTCACGAACATGCCGGTTGGATTGTCCTTCCACGCCCACACGTGCAGCGTGTAGAACGCCGGCAACCCGAAACGATTCGGACTCTCGAACAAGTGCAGCAGCTGTCCGTTGAGCTGCGGTGTTTCCGCGTGCTTGGCGTGCCAGTCCGCGGCCAGCACGAGGAAGTCGGCGCCGACGAGACGCAAGCGTCCATTGGGCTGCGGCTCGTAGATCACGATTTCCGGCCGGCTCGCATCCAGCTCACCGTCCCCGACGAGCGACATGTTCACGTAGTGCAATCCCATTGCACCGACGTCGGGACCGGACACACAGCCGAACAGCAGGTGGTAACCCTCGGCTTCGGCGGCGGCCGGATCCCGAAATTGCGCGGTCGCCTGACGCACGAGCCGCACGAGCTCACCGGCATTGTTGTTGCGGTCGTCGTGCGGCACCGCGCTCGATGCGAGCAATACGCCGAGCGCACAGGACGCGATTCTTCCGATCTTCATGGCGATCTCCTCAGGGCACGCAGTGCCGGTAACAGCATTGGAACCTTGCGTCGGTATTCGGCGTAGGCCGCGCCGTGTTCGGTGAGCAGATCCTGTTCCTCGAATTGGATCGCGAGCACGATGTACGCAGTCGTCGCCACGGCGAACACCAGGTGCGCAAGCGTCATCGTCGGCGTCATCCAGAACGCGAGCAGAAAGCCGAAGTAGAGCGGATGCCGCACGAATCGATACGGCAGCGGCGTGCGAAACGTGATCGGCATGTACGTCCGGCCGCGCAGCGGCAGCCACGCCTGCCGCAAGCCGAACAGGTCGAAATGGTTGATGAGGAACGTGACGATCAGCACCGTGCTCCAGCCCGCGGCGAACAACGTCCACAGCACGATGCGGGCTGCATCGTTCTCGACCGTCCAGATCGGCATGCCGAGCGGGCGCCACTGCCAGAACAACAGCAACAAGGCGAGGCTCGCGCACAGGACGTAGGTCGCGCGTTCGATCGACCACGGCACGATGCGGGTCCATCGCTCCTTGAACCAGCGTCGCGCCATCACGCTGTGCTGAACGGCGAAGATGGCGAGCAGCGCGCAATCGATCGCCAGTGCGCCGGGCAACGAGCCTGCAAGCGGCCCATCGAGCTGTCGCGGCACGATGAAGCCGCCGACGAACGCAATCGCGTAGAGGAAAGTGGCCAGGAAGATGCAATACGCCGCCAGCGCGTAGGCAAAGCAGAGCAGTCGTTTCAGCACGGCAGGACTCCTCTTGGCATGTAGGCAGAGTCGCGCGGAGCCTGCGCGCGTGCCATGGGAGCTTTGTCCCGGTTGGGCTAGAATTCCTGCGCGCGCGTGAGACGAATGTCCCGATGACGAATAAGCCCGACACCAAGACGCTGCGTCAGCAGATCCGCTTCGTGCAGGCCACCGACGGTGTGCAGCTTGCGTGGGCGCAGTCGGGCCGCGGACCGACGCTGGTCAAAGCCGCCAACTGGCTGACGCACCTCGAATACGAATTACGCAGCCCGGTGTGGCGGCACTGGCTCGAGTTCCTTTCGAAGCACTTTCGCCTGGTCCGCTATGACGAGCGCGGCTGCGGCATGAGCGGCTGGCAGCCCAAAATGCTCACGCTGGATCAGTGGTCCGCAGATCTCGGCGCAGTGATCGATGCCGCACAGCCGGAAGGCCGGGTCATCCTGCTCGGAATCTCACAAGGTGCGACGGCGTGCGTGCACTACGCGATTCAACATCCGGAGCGTGTCGCTGCTCTGGTTCTATATGGCGGTTATGCGCGCGGAGCCAATCGGCGCAACACCGGGGACGCCGCCAATGCTTTCAGGGCGATGATCGATCTCGCGCGCGTGGGCTGGGGCAAAGACAATCCTTCGTTCCGGCAGATCTTCACGTCGCGCTTCATCCCCGGCGGCACGCCGGAACAATTGCAGTGGTTCAACGACCTGTGCCTGAAGACCACGACCGGCGAAATCTTTGCGAGCCTCTATGGCGCGCGGGCGTCCGTCGACATCGAGGCGTCGCTCGCCGCAGTACGCGTGCCGACGCTCGTGATCCACGCCAGAGGCGACGAGGTGATTCCAGTGGCGGAGGGGCGGTTGCTGGCCGCTGGCATTCCCGGCGCGGAATTCGTCGAGCTCGATTCACGCAACCACATCCTGCTCGAAGATCAGCCGGCATGGCTGCGCTTCCAGGAAGCGGTGCTGGCATTCCTGCGGCCCGACCGCAGCGCCGACCAGTCGGTCTTTGCCAGTCTGTCGGAGCGTGAGCGCGAGGTGCTGACGCTCATCGCCGATGGCCTCAGCAACACCGATATTGCCGCGCGCCTCGATATCAGCGAGAAGACCGTGCGCAACCACACGTCGAATCTGTTCGACAAGCTCGGGGTGTGGTCGCGCGCGCAGGCGATCGTGTTCGCCCGCGATCACGGTTTTCGCGACTGAAGTCGGCGCCGTTACTCCGCGGCCGTCAGATTCCTGATCGCGCCCATGACTTCGATCGCGGTCTGCTCGATCAGCGGCGACAGCAGATCTTCGCCTTTCTCGCTGGCTTTGACCGACGACGACTTGGTCGCGAACGGCTCCACGACGCCGGCTTTCATCAGCTGGTACTCGAGCGTGATCTGGTCACCCTTCTTGATGTTCTTCTCGCTCGCGCCCGTGATCGCTTCCATCGCTTCCTGCTGAGCATTCTGCGCAGCCGCGGCGGATGCGGCGGAGGCTACGGCTTGCCCTGCCATGATTGCGCCATAGTTGCCAGTCATGCCGCCGACACCGGGGACCATCATGCCCGCTACGCTCGCGATCGGTGCCGCCGCCGCCAGCAGCTTGCCGAAGCCTCCGCCGCCTTTCTTCTGAACCACTGACGTGTACAGGATGTACTCGCAGGCCGCCTGCTGTGCTTCCGCATCGACTTGCACCGGGATGCGTGCAGCGAGCGAGATGAGATCCACCGTCGGACCATTGAGGTATGAGAGCAGCGTCTGGCGCACCGGCTCGCCGACGTCTTCACCCGAAGAACCCTGGCCGAGCTGCGCCCTCGGCAGCACCAGGCAGATTCGCGATTTCGCGGGGGCCGGGGCTGCGGCAGTGCCGCCGGCATTCGCAACGGACGCAGCAGCTGCCAACGCAATACTCGCGGCAAGCGACACGGACGAAAGTACGAGCTGGTTCGTTGTCATGGCGTCGACTCCCCGGGCAAAACTGGTTTGGCGCGCTTCTCTTATAAGAGGCGCTGCACGGGCGAGGGCAGACCAGAACAGGGATTGCTTTTCGTGGGCGGATGTGCGGTCGGACGTGCGATCAGAGCGGGAGGATCAGGCGCACTCGCGAGCCGCTCTCGGAGGAAGAGAACTCGATCGAGCCGCCGAGCTCGTGAGCGCGGCGCCGCATGTTGCCGAGCCCGCGGCCGGACTGCATGCGGGGCGTGTAACCGCGGCCGTTGTCGATCACGTCGACGAGAATCGTGGGTCGTCCTGCCGCATCCTGGCCAGTAGCCGTAATCACCGTGACCTCGGTTGCGGCTGCGTGCTTCAGTACGTTGGTCAGCGATTCCTGCAGGACGCGCAGAACTTGCAGGATCCGGTGCGGGCCGAAGTCGGCCAACGGCGGCAGATCGGTAACCTGCCACAGGAATCGCAGCCCGGCCTGCTGCACGCGGCGCTCATTGCGCGCGCGGAAGTTGGACAGCACCGCCAGCAGGTCGCCTTCCACGGGATCGCTCGAATCGATGATCAGGCGCAGATCGTCGAGCGCGCCGCGCAGGATCGGTTCGAGCGGTTGGAAACTCGCATTGCTTTCGATGACGGCCAGCGCATGCACGAGCTGACCGCCGATGCCGTCGTGCATGTCGGTGGTCATGCGCTCGCGCTCCGCGCTGATCGCGCGCTCGCGTTCCAGGCTCTGCAGCCGCGCATAGTTGTGCTCGAGCTCGCGACCCTTGGCGGCGACGCGATCTTCGAGCTCGCGATTGAGCGTCTCCGCTTCGGTCAGTGCGCGTGTGACGCGGCTCAGCAGCGTCAAGCCAAACACGATGAGCACGAGGCTCACGGTGTACGACAAGTAGTGAACCGATCCTGGCCACACCAGGCCATAGTCACTCAGATAGTCGTAGACGCCGACGACCAACGTCAGAACGGCCGCGAGCAACCACAGTTTCACTTCGAACACCGGCTTGCGGCGCACCGCCCGCAGCAGCCGCCAGGCAATGTAGGCGTTGATCAGCATCAAGCCCGGAAACCAGACATAGGCCTGGACCCATGACTCCTGATGCGATCCCAGGCGATGCGCGAAGATGGTCAGCGTGCAGACCACGCCGAAGATGAGAAACCACTTCTCGACCCGCGGCTGTGGCCCTTCGCAGCCCGGCATGCGATTGATGAACAGCGCCGAGCAGATGGTGAACCAGCCCAGCGCAATCGGCGGCAGCGAGAACCAGAAGCCCGCCGGCGGAATCAGTATGTCCGGCTCGATCAGCACCCAGTTGTACACGGCCCAGGCGAAGGTCGCGCCGGAAAACCACCCGTAACCCGTCTCTGCAGGGCGCACCCAGACCAGTCCAAGCGTGAGCAGGAACATCACCAGCAGCGCGACGATCACCGCTTGTACGAGCGTGACCTGCAGAAAATTCGTGTATGCAAAGGCAGGCCGGATGCTTTTCGCAGGGCCGACGTAGGTAGGGTTGCGGTATGCGGCGTAGCGCACGCTGACCTGGTGCACCTCGATCCTGTTGATGCCCGGCTTCAGCAGCGAGGGCGAGAACTCGAAATACAGGGGCGTCCGGAAGTACGCATACGGCGGCGTCATCGGCGAACTCGCACCGACCAGGGAATCGTTCACGTAGACCGCGAAAGTGCCGTACGTGAGAGGGAAGTAAACGGCCCACAGCTCGCTCGGGGTCTGCTGCAAGTCGACCTCGCCCTGATACCACACGCTCGCGACGTTGCTGGCATTGACCGGCGTGAAGGCGACGGAGTCCACGAGATTCTCTGGCGTGATGTCCCGGCTGAACTGCGGCGGCTGCTCGGAATCGCTGATGACCACACGGGCTTTCGCGCGCAGCAGCGCCGGGTCGATCGACGGCGAGCGATCGACGATTGTCATGGCGCACAGGTAGACGATCGGGGCCAGGACCAGGCTGACCCAGTAGAACAGCGAAGGCGCTCGTACGGGAGGCGAGTCGATTGCCTGCATCGGAAGGCGTAGCAGCTCAGGAACCAGAGTTGATCAATCCCATGCGCGTTGCTTCGTACACGGCTTCGCTGCGCGAGCTCACCGCGAGCTTGCCGTAAATGTTCTTGGTGTAGGAGCTCACGGTGCTGGACGTCAATCCAAGCAGTGAGGCGGTCTCGGCGTAGCTGAAGCCCTTGGAGGCCAGCGCGAGGATCTCCATCTCGCGCGGCGTCAGCGCGACGCTCGACGTCGCAGGGAGCTGGCTGGGATCGGGGCGGAAGTGGCGGATCAGATGGCGCGCGATCGCCGGGCTGATCGGCGAGCCGCCCGCGAGCATCTGCCGGATGGCTTCGCCGATGCCGACAGCGGCGTCGTCTTTGAGCAAGTAGCCGCTCGCACCGGCCTTGATCGACGACACCACTTTCATCTCATCGCCGAACACGGTGATGACCATGATGAGCACGCTGGGCCAGCGGCGTGCAGTCTCGCGAATGATGTCCAGACCGTCGCCGTCGGGCAGGCCGAGGTCGACCAGCAGCACGGCGGGACGCGTCGCTTCGAGCGCGGCGCGAATCTCGCGGCACGTGCCGACGGCGGTCGTGACCTCCAGGCCCGCTTGGGCCTCGGCGATGCGGCGCACGAGCGAGGTGCGCGTGAGGTCATCGTCCTCGACGATGAAGATCGTGTGAAGCAGAGTGCCCATCCCCGGGACCTCGGCTGCGATAGCCGCAGCCTGCAGCGCGAGCATAGGCGCATCGCGCGGCAGACGATACCCGGAAAAAGGGGTTGTGTAAGAGGGTTCGACACCCTGCGCGCGGCGGGCACACCTCCGTGTGGCCCGCCGGAACTGCGTTGCCTACTCCAGCCCCATGCAATTCGCGTAATAGGTGACCGTCGCGGGCCAGTCGGAAAAGATGCCGCGGATGCGAACCTGCTGCGCGAGCGCGTCCAGCGCCTTGTACATGTCGCCGTCCCTTTTCACCGCACGGCTGTCCGGATCGAAGAGATAGTAGAAGCCGGCAGGGCCTGCGCCCTTGCGCAGATCGGCGCGCTCGAAGCTCCAGGTGATGATGTCGAAGCCGGTGTTCTTGGTGTCGAGCGCGTACTGCGACGGCACGATCCGGTCGTTGGCATCGACCGCGAGCAGCGCGAAGATCGGCGGCGCGATGATGCGCACGCCGGCACGACGCAAGTCCCGCAGCTCCTCCAGCGGGATGCGCGGCAGCGGCGGGCTCACCGTCGGATCGATGTCGTCGAGATAAACCGCTTGGCGGCCGAACTGCGGTTCGTGGTTGATCCAATAGAGGATGTCGTTCTTGTTGAATGACTGAGCGAACACGTCTTTCGGGCTGACGCCGGCTTGCTTGAACTCGTCGATCATCGCTTGCGCGTAGTTTTCCTGACCGCCGAACACCGTCATGATCCGCTGCTTATCGCCTTCCTTCAGCTCGGGCGTGTGTTTGACGCCGAGTTTGCGATTGAGCGCGATGCTCTCGCGCAGTGTCAGCAGCGTGACGGCAAACGAGCTCGCCGTCCTTCGTGAATGTCACGTCGCACTCGACGATGCCCGCGCCTTGACGCGCACCGGCCTCATACGACTCTTTCGTGTGCTCCGGGAACTGCAGCGGCGCTCCGCGGTGTGCAATCACGAAATCGCTGCGACGGAACGGGCCGTTCTCGCAGCGCTCCAGCTTTTGCTTGAGCCGGCTGTTGTCCATGCCCTCGATCAGGAAGAAAGGCCGCACGCCGACCTGGATGCTCGAGTCCTTGCGGGCGTCGGAATCATGTGCCCAGCCTGCATCGAGGACTGCGAACGACGCGAGGGCCAGCATAGCGAGCGTCAACGAGCGCAATCTCATGAGATCCTCCAGGGGTGCTGCGAATAAACGGCAGCCGCAGAGTGCCAGCGCGCAGTGGCCCGCCCGTGAACGTTCGGTTGCCGTTCAATGAACGATCGGTTCGACCGCCCTGCCTGCGGGTCTTCCCCTTGTGCGGATGTGCGTGTCGCAGGACCACGCTCATAGTCGGTTCATGCATGGAACGGTAGTCGCGCTAGCTGTCGTCACTACTTGTGCAGCTGTGCTCGCGCAGGCAGCACCGGCAGTCGTGGTGGGCGACGGCATCAAAGGGCCCACGCAGATGGTGTGGGTTCCCGGCGGCGAGTTCCTCATGGGCAGCGACCATGAGCTCGCGCAGGCGAACGAGCGTCCCGCCCATCGTGTGAAAGTCGCCGGGTTCTGGATGGACCGGCATCACGTCGACAACGCGCAGTTCCGCCGCTTCGTCGAAGCGACCGGCTACCTCACCACTGCAGAGAAGAAACCCAACTGGGAGACGCTCAAAGTGCAGGTGCCGCCGGGCACGCCGCGACCGCCGGACTCTGCGCTCGTGCCGGGTGCGATGGTGTTCGTCGGCAGCGATCATCCCGTCTCGCTCGATGACTATTCGCAATGGTGGCGCTATGTGCCGGGCGCAAGCTGGAAACATCCGCAAGGCCCGGGCAGCAACATCGACGGCAAGGACGATCACCCCGTAGTGCAGGTCTCGTACGAGGACGCACTGGCGTACGCGAAGTGGGCCGGCAAGCGGCTGCCGACAGAGGCCGAGTGGGAGTTCGCAGCGCGCGGCGGCCTCGAGCAGGCGACATATACCTGGGGCAACGAGTTCGCGCCGGGCGGCAAGAAGATGCTGAACTTCTGGGACACGAAGCAGCGCAAGTTCCCGGTCGTCGTGAATCCGGAGGCAGGCGGTGCGGCCGGCACGTCGCGTCCCGGAAAGTTTCCGGCGAACGGCTATGGCCTCTACGACATGACGGGGAACGCTTGGCAATGGGTCACGGATTGGTATCGAGCCGACTACTTCCGGCAGCTCCCGCACGACAAGTTAGCCCTCGATCCGCGTGGACCCGCCGACAGCTGGGACCCGGCCGATCGCGGCGTGCCTGAAAACGCACCGAAGCGAGTAACGCGCGGCGGTTCGTTCCTGTGCAATGCCGACTACTGTCTTTCCTATCGTCCGAGCGCGCGCCGCGGCAACGACCCGTACAACCCGATGTCGCATCTGGGTTTCAGGCTCGTCATGTCGCAGCAGGATTGGGAAGCGAGCAAGCGATGAGCACGCCAGCGACGTGGCTCGCGAGCCTCGTGGCTCTCGTGATCGCGGGTGCTGCTGTTGGCGCCGAGACATTGTCTTCGTGGAACGATGGCCCGGCGAAGCAAGGCATCGTCACATTCGTCAATGCAGTTACGCAGAAGGGCGGCAAGGACTTCGTGCCTGAGTCCGAGCGCATCGCTGTCTTCGACAACGACGGCACGCTGTGGAGCGAGCAGCCGATCTACACGCAGTTCGCTTTCATGCTCGACCAGCTGCGAGCAGCAGCGCCCAAGCATCCCGAATGGAAGAGCAACGCCGCATTCAACGCGCTGCTGGCGCAGGACAAGAAGGCGCTCGCGGAGATCGGCCAGAAACCTGTGCTCGAGCTGCTCGTGACGGCGAACAGCGGTATGACCGTCGGCGAGTACGATCAATCGATACGCAACTGGTTGAGGAGCGCGCGCCATCCGCAGTTGAAACGCCCCTATACGGAGCTCGTCTATGCGCCGATGCAGGAGCTGCTCGCGTATTTGCGTGCGAGCGGATTCAAGACATTCATCGTCTCGGGCGGCTCAGTTGAATTCATGCGGCCCTGGGCGGAGCAGGCGTACGGCATTCCGCCGGAGCAGATCATCGGCAGCCAGCAGGACGTGAGCTTCGCGATGCGCGACGGCAAGCCGGTGCTCACGCGCGCGCCGCAGATCGTCTTCGTCGACGACGGGCCTGGCAAGCCGGTGGGCATCTACCGGCAGATTGGCCGCAGACCTATCGCCGCGTTCGGCAATTCCGACGGCGATCTGCAGATGCTACAGGTCACTGCTGCGGGCGAGGGCCGACGCCTGATGCTGCTCGTGCATCACGACGACACCGAGCGCGAGTTTGCATACGACCGCCAATCGCACATCGGCAAGCTCGATAAAGCCTGGGACCAGGCGCAGGCCGACAACTGGATCGTCGTCAGCATGAAGTCGGACTGGAACAGGATCTTCGCTTTCCAGAAGTAGAGGAGTGTGTCATGCAGAGCAGGTACGTCGCGTCGATCGTCGCGCTGGGTTTCGTCTTCGCGGCCTCCGCGCAGGCGCAGCAGCAGCCGGCGGCAGGCGGCAAGAAGACGAACATTGTGGTGTTCTGGGGCGATGACATCGGCCAGTCGAACATCAGCGCCTATTCGCACGGCGTGATGGGCTATCGCACGCCGAACATCGACCGCATCGCGCGCGAAGGAATGATGTTCACCGACTACTACGCGGAGCAGAGCTGCACGGCCGGTCGCGCGTCATTCATCACGGGCCAATCGGGGCTGCGCACCGGGCTGACCAAGGTCGGCATTCCGGGGTCAACGCTCGGCTTGCGCAAGGAGGATCCGACGATTGCCGAGATGCTCAAGCCGCTCGGGTACATGACCGGGCAATTTGGCAAGAACCACCTCGGCGATCGCAACGAGTTCCTGCCGACCGTGCATGGGTTCGATGAGTTCTACGGCAACCTCTACCACCTCAACGCCGAGGAGGAGCCGGAGAACGTGGATTATCCGAAGGACCCGGAGTTCCGCGCGAAGTTCGGTCCGCGCGGCGTGCTGGACTGCAAAGCTTCAGACAAGGATGACGCGACGGTTGACGCGCGCTTCGGCAAGGTCGGTCGTCAGACGTGCAAGGACACGGGACCGCTGACCCGCAAGCGCATGGAGACGATCGATGACGACGTCGTTGCGCGCGCCGTGGATTTCATCAAGCGCCAGCAGCAGGCCGGCAAGCCGTTCTTCGTGTGGATCACCACGACGCACATGCATTTGCGTACGCATACCAAGCCCGAGAGCCTCGGCCAGGCGGGGCGCTGGCAGAGCTTCTACCACGACTCGATGATCGATCACGACAAGAACGTCGGCACGGTACTCAAAGCGCTGGACGATCTCGGCATCGCGAACGACACGTTCATGTTTTACAGCACCGACAACGGTCCGCACATGAACACGTGGCCGGACGGCGGCATGACGCCGTTCCGCAACGAGAAGAACACGAACTGGGAAGGCGCCTATCGCGTGCCGGCGATCGTGCGCTGGCCGGGCCACATCAAGCCGGGAACAGTGTCCAACGACATCGTTGCGCATCACGACTGGCTGCCAACCCTGCTCGCTGTCGCCGGCGACACGGATGTCACGCAGAAACTGCTCAAAGGCTACAAGCTCGGCAGCGCGACGTACAAGGTGCATCTCGACGGCTTCAACCTCGTTCCCTACCTGACAGGTGCAGCGCCGAAAAGCCCGCGCGAGTCGTTCCTTTACGTCAATGACGACCAGCAGTTGACCGCACTGCGCTATGACAACTGGAAAATCGTGTTCATGGAACAGCGCGTGCCAGGGACGCTGCGCGTCTGGGCGGAGCCGTTCGTGACGCTGCGGCTACCCAAGTTGTTCAACCTGCGGATGGATCCGTACGAGCGTGCAGACGTCACCTCGAACACTTACTACGACTGGTTCATGGATCGCGCGTACATACTCACGCCCTCGCAGGCCTACGTAGGCCAGTTCCTGTCGAGCTTCAAGGAGTATCCGCAGCGGCAGAAGGCCGCGAGCTTCAACCTCGACGACGTGATGCGCAGTATGAGCGAGGGGGCTGGATCGAAGTAGCGGGGAAACAGGTGGGTGGTGGAGAGGGAGGGACTCGAACCCTCGACCTCGGCATTATGAGTGCCACGCTCTAACCAGCTGAGCTACCTCTCCACGAGGGGCGGCGATTCTACAAGAATGAACTTCGACCCTCAAACGGGCGTTCCTCTCCCTCCAAAAGGCCGGAGGGATGAGGAATGTCCGGGAATACACAGGCCGACGAGCAAGCCATCCGCAAGCTGATCGACGACTGGATGCAGGCGACCGCCCGCGGCGATCTCGACCAGGTGCTGTCGCTGATGTCCGAGGACGTCGTCTTCATGACCGCTGGCCGCGAGCCGTTCGGCAAGGAGGAGTTCGCGGCGCAATCAATGGGCCTGAAGGACGTGAAGCTCGAAGGCACGGCGAGACCGGTGGAGATCAAAGTATTGGGCGATTGGGCCTACTTGCGCAATCACATCGACCTGACGATGACTCCGAAGGGCGGCCAGCCGATCAAGCGTGCCGGCTACACGCTCACGATCCTGCAGCGCCAATCCGGGCGATGGGTCATCACGCGCGACGCAAACCTGATGCCGCGATAAACTGCGGCGCATGCCTGCAGCTCAAGCTTTCTCCGTCGCCGGTAAGGTCGCATTGATCACCGGCGCGTCCAGCGGTTTCGGCAAACACTTCGCGAAGGTTCTTGCACGCGAAGGCGCGAAGGTCGGGCTCGCCGCGCGACGCGTCGATGCGCTGCAGTCGCTTGCGCAGGAAATTCGCAGCGCCGGTGGCGTTGCCGCGGTCGCGCAGCTCGATGTTGCGGATGCCGCGTCGATCCCGGCGGCTGTCACTTCGATCGAGCGTGAGCTCGGCCGCATCGACGTCCTCGTCAATAATTCCGGCACTTCGATCGTGAAGCCGTTGCTCGAGTACACCGAGCAGGATTGGGACGCAGTCATCGACGTCAATCTCAAGGGCGCATTCTTCGTCGCCACCGAAGTAGCGCGGCACATGCGTACCGACGGACGCGGCGGCAGCATCATCAACATCGAATCGATCCTGAGCTTCCGCCAGACCGGTCACATCCCGGCGTACGTTGCCTCGAAAGCCGGCCTCACGCAGCTGACGAAGACCATGGCGCTGGAGCTCGCTCGTCACGACATTCGCGTCAATGGCATCGCGCCCGGTTACTTCTCGACCGACATCAATCGCGACTTCCTCGCGAGCGAGGCCGGGGCCGCGATGATCAAGCGCATCCCGCAGCGGCGCGCCGGCAACGTCGAAGATCTCGAAGGTCCGCTGCTGCTGCTCGCCTCGGACGCCTCGCGCTACATGACCGGTACGACGCTCGTGGTCGATGGCGGCCATCTGGTCCGCAGTCTCTAGAATTCTTCCCGGAGTAGACGATGCAACCGAGTCCTGCGATCACGCCGCGCACGCTGTTCGAGCACGACCACGATATGTTCCGCGACAGCTATCGCCGCTTCGTGCAGAAGGAAATCGGACCGCACACGCAGCGCTGGCGCGAGCAGGGTTTCGTCGACCGCGAGGCGTTTCGCAAGAGCGGCGAGCACGGCTATCTGCTGATGTGGGCCGACGAAAAGTACGGCGGCTCCGGCATCCGCGATTTTCGCTACGAGCAGGTGATGATCGAAGAGAACCTGCGCTACGGCGACATCGGCTTTTTCAACACGCTGCACTCGCGGCTCGTCGGTCCGTACCTCGGCGAGCTCGGCAACGAAGAGCAGAAGCAACGCTTTCTGCCGCGTTGTGTTGCCGGCGACTGCATTCTCGCGATTGCGATGACGGAGCCGGGCGCAGGCAGCGATCTGGCTGGCATGAAGACGCGCGCGGAAGACCGCGGCGATCACTGGGTGATCAACGGCTCGAAGACGTACATCTCGAACGGCCAGATCGCCGACCTCATCATCGTCGCGGCGCGCACGGTGCCGGACAAGACGCACGGGCTCGGACTGTTCCTGGTCGAAGCGGACATGCCGGGGTTCAAGCGCGGCCGCAACCTGAAGAAGATCGGTCTCAAAGCGCAGGACACGTCCGAGCTGTTCTTCGACAACGTCAAGGTGCCGAAGGCGAATGTGCTCGGCGATCCGACGCGCGGTTTCTACTACCTCACGCAGTTCCTCGCGGAGGAGCGGCTGATCACGGCGACCCAGTGCATCACCAATGCGCAGGTCGCGTTCGATCTCGCGTACGACTACATCAGCAACCGGCGCGTATTCGGCCGTCCGCTCGGCGCGCTGCAGAACGCGCGTTTCAAGATGGCGGAAATGCGCGCGCAGATCGATGTCCTGCAGACATTTATCGATCACTGCGTCACGCAACACAACGCCGGCAAGCTGACGCCGCAAATGGCGGCGGAAGGCAAGCTGCTCGCCAGCGAGCTGGAAGGCCGCGTCGTCGACGAGTGCCTGCAGATGCACGGCGGCGCCGGTTACATGGAGGAGTTCCGGATTTCGCGCATGTTCACGGACGCGCGCGTTTCCCGCATCTACGCGGGTGCCTCGGAGGTGATGAAGGAGATCATCGCGCGGGGCGTGGGGCTCGACGACCGGAAGATGAAATAGCCCCTGCCACAATCCATCACTTTCCTCCCCCGCCCCGCCACTGCCCGCTGCAGATCCAGCCTGCATTGCGGCTCTAAATAGCTCCCACGGGTAGATCGTCACCCGCTGCAACGACGAGTACCGGTGAGGAGGGGCGGATCATGTTCAAGAAGGTGCTGATTGGAGCGGTGGCCGTGGCGTTGGCGTCGGGCACCGCGTACGCGGGCGAAAACAAGCTCACGAAGGAAGAGGGTACGGGTATGGCCACGGGCGCCGCGACCGGCGCGATCGTCGGCGGCCCGATCGGAGCGATGCTCGGGCTGATGATCGGCGGCATCGTCGGCGACAGCATCGGCACGGCAAAGCGCGGCGAGAAGGAAGCCGTGCTGCGCGCCGATGAGCTGCAACAGGAGCTCGTCGATACGCGCATCTCGCTCGCAAAGGCGAGCGAGCGCACGGGCGGCGACGAGATGCTCGATGCGCTGGCCGCGCGCCTGCACGCGGACGTGATGTTCCGCACCGGCACGGCCGAGCTGGACATCGAGGTGCAGAAGAAGATCGGGGATCTCGGCCAGATGCTCGGCACGCATCCGCAACTGGAAATCCAGCTGCATGGCTTCGCCGACCCGCGCGGCAAATCCGAGAAGAACCTCGAGCTGTCGATGGCGCGTGCCAGCGCCGTGCGTGATGCGCTGATCAACGGTGGCGCTGCGCCGGAGCAGATCCGCATCTCGGCACACGGCGAAGATCTCACGACCGCGCCCAAGGACGATTTGGAGGCGTATGCGTGGGAACGGCGGGTGAGCATTTCGATCCGCCCGACCTCGCCTGCGGCAGTCGCGCAATCGCGCTGATTGCCTGAGGTCGATCCCGGGCTGCTGCGATTAGGAGCAGCCCATCGCCGGGCTACGGAGCGGCCCGGCGACCCTTCTCCCGGAGGACTACACTGAGGGCCCATGTCATGTGTCTTGCGAGCATCGTCATGACCGAAGCCATCGTGCCTCGAATCGTCGACTTCACCTCGGCGCCGGCCGAAACCAGTGTCTCCAAGCCGCCCGCCGATCGTCTGCTCGCGGGAAATCCCGAGCACACGGCACGCAACTACTTCAGCGATAGCGGCGGCCGCTTCTTCGCCGGCATCTGGGAGAGCACGCCCGGCCGCTGGCGAATCCGTTACACGGAGAACGAGTTCTGCCACATCACTCGCGGCCGCGTCCGCATCGCAGACTCGACCGGTCAACAGTGGACCTTCAAAGCCGGCGACTCCTTCGTCGTTCCCGCCGGCTTCGCCGGCACGTGGGAAGTGTTGGAGCCGACCGCAAAGCTCTACGTGATCTACGAACCCGCTGCTTCTTAGTGCGCGGACAGTCGCGTTCGCCCCGAAGTGGGGCGTAGACTGCAGGCGCTTGGGTCGTGGTGGCATTCGTGCGTGGTCGGTGCGGCTGGCATGCTTGCTGCAACGGTTGCGCAGGTTCAATTGACCGCACGCCTGGGCGTGCTTCTCTCTCGGCAATAACAAGGGGACGCATCATGAGAAAAGTGAGGATTCTGGCTGCGCTCGGGCTGCTCGCTGCGGCGACGGCCGCGAACGCAGAGGTGTCATCCACTTGGACTCTCACGAACGACTACGATTTCCGCGGCATCACGCAGTCGGCCAAGGACCCCGCGGTTCAGGCGAGCCTCGACTACGCGCACGAGTCGGGTTGGTACATCGGTGGCTGGGCCAGCAACGTGGATTTCTGCGGAGACGACGCTGACCCTGACTGCCTGGACCCGAGCTATGAGCTCGACCTGTACACCGGCTTTTCGGGCGGCGAAGAAGGCGGCCTGGGCTGGGATGTCGGTCTCGTCTACTACACCTACGAGGAATCCGATCTCAACTATCCCGAGATCTACGGCAAGCTCAACTACGGCATGTTTTCCGGAGCGCTGTTCTACTCGAACGACTACGTGAACAGCTCGGAAAACGCGTTCTACATCTCGGGCGATGTGAGCGTGCCGCTGCCGCAGAATTTCTCGATCACGGCGCACGCCGGCTACAGCTTCGGCGATTTCTGGGACGGGCCGCCCGGTGACTCGGGCTCCGACTACCTCGACTACTCGGTCGGGGTGGGCTACACGGTCGGCCACTTCGATCTCGCGCTGAAGTACGTCGACACGTCGCTCGACGACGGCGACTTCGCCTTCTCGCGCGATGACGTGTTCAACTCCGAAGGCCGCGTGGTCTTCTCGGTCGCAACGACCTTCCCCTGGGGCGAGAAGTAACGGAACCTGACCCGACCTACGGCATGGCGCTGTAGGTCGGGCTTCAGCCCGACTCTTACGCGACCTCTTTGATGATTCCCGCGAGCGTCGTGACCAGCTGATCGATGTGCGCCGGCTCGATGATCAGCGGCGGCGACAGCGCGATCGTGTCGCCGGTCGTGCGAATCAGAATTCCTTTCTCGAACGCCTTCACGAAGATCTCGTAAGCGCGCGCGGCCGGCGCCCCGGCCCGCGGCTCCAGCTCGATGCCTGCAACCAACCCGAGGTTGCGAATATCGATGACGCGCGGCAGTTCCCGCAGCGAATGCACGGCGTCTTCGAACGTCTTGGCCATCTTCGCAGCACGCGTCAGCAGGCCCTCGCGCTCGTAGATGTCCTGCACTGCCAGCCCCGCGGCGCAGGCTGTCGGATGCGCTGAGTACGTGTAGCCGTGAAACAGCTCGATCGCGTTCTCCGGGCCTTTCATGAACGCGTCGTAGATGTGCTTGCGCACGAACACCGCGCCCATTGGGATCGCGCCGTTGGTCAGCGCCTTCGCGGACGTGATCATGTCGGGCAGCACGTCGAAATATTGCGCGCCGAACGGCGCACCGAGCCGGCCGAAGCCGGTGATGACTTCGTCGAAGATGAGCAGGATGCCGTGCTTGTCGCAGATCGAGCGCAAGCGCTGCAGGTAGCCCTTCGGCGGCAGGAGCACGCCCGCCGAGCCGGCCACCGGCTCGACGATCACAGCAGCGATCGTCGATGCGTCATGCAACGCGACCATGCGCTCGAGATCGTCGGCGAGATGCGCGCCCCACTCGGGCACGCCGCGCGAGAACGCGTTGTGCTCGATATCGTGCGTGTGCCGCAGATGATCGACGCCCGGCAGCAGCGTGCCGAAGAACTTGCGGTTGTTGACCATGCCGCCGACCGAGGTGCCGCCGAAGCCGACCCCGTGATAACCCTTCTCGCGTCCGATCAGCCGCTGGCGCGCAGCTTCGCCGCGCAGCCGGTGATACGCGATCGCAATCTTCAGCGCAGTGTCGACGGCCTCGGAGCCGGAGTTCGTGAAGAACACGTGATCGATGTCGCCGGGCGCGAGCTTGACGAGCCGGCTCGCGAGCTCGAAGCCGGGCGGATGGCCCATCTGGAACGGCGGCGCGTACTCCATCGCCGCGAGCTGCTTGCTCACCGCTTCGGTGATTTCCTTGCGGCCGTGACCGGCGTTGACGCACCACAGCCCGGCGACGCCATCGAGCACCTTGCGGCCGTCTTCGGTCCAGTAGTGCATGCCCTCGGCGCGCGCGAGCAGTCGCGGGTGCGTTTTGAACTGACGGTTGGCCGTGAAGGGCATCCAGAATGCTTCGAGATCGGCGCGCTCGGTCGTTGGCATGGTGTCAGTCCAGGGTGATGGAGAAGGAGACGAGGCGGCCGCGATGATAAGAAAATTCGACACGCCGCTCAAATTACCCGTAAGTTATTCATAGCATTCAGCCCAGAGTGTCGATTATCCTAAACACCTTCATAGGTCAGCTCTGGGGACAGCCGACGATGACGATCGACGTGGGCGCGCACCTGAAGGCAGTGCGCACGATGTATGGCCTGTCGCAGCGGGAGCTCGCGAAGCGCGCAGGCGTCACCAACGGGACGATTTCGCTGATCGAGCAGAACCGCGTCAGCCCGTCGGTGAGCTCGCTGAAGAAAGTGCTGGACGGCGTGCCGATGTCGCTCGCGGAGTTCTTCACGCTCGACCTGCACGTCAACCCGCAGGTGTTCTACGCGCACGATGAGCTCACGGACATCGGCGATCGCGATGTCTCGCTGCGGCTGGTCGCTGCGCAGCGGCCGAATCGCGCGATGACGATCATGCACGAGCGCTATCGGCCGAAGGCGGACACGGGCCCGGACATGCTCAGTCACAAGGGTGAGGAGGGCGGCATAGTCATCGCGGGCCGCGTCGAGCTGACGGTGGGCGCGCAGAGCCGCGTGCTCGCGCCCGGCGACGCGTACTATTTCACCAGCGCGGTGCCGCATCGGTTCCGCAACTTCGGCGATGAGCCCTGTGAGATCATCAGCGCCTGCACGCCGCCCACGTTCTGAAGCCATGAAAGTCACTGTTGCTGCCACTCAATTCGCCTGTTCCGGCGACCGCGTCGCGAATCTCGCCGCTGCCGAGCGCACCGTCCGCGAGGCGGCGCGCCAGGGCGCAAACATCATCCTGATCCAGGAGCTGTTCGAAACGCCGTATTTCTGCATCGAGCACGATCCGAAGTACTTCAAGGTCGCGATGCCGATCGAGGAGAACCCGGCAGTGCGTCGGTTTCAGGAGCTCGCGCGGGAGTTGAACGTCGTGCTGCCGGTGAGCGTGTTCGAGCGCGCCGGCAATGTGTTCTACAACTCGGTCGCCATTGTCGACGCCGGCGGCGCGTTGCTCGGGACGTATCGCAAGACGCACATTCCGGAGAGTCCGGGCTATCACGAGAAGTTCTACTTCTCGCCGGGCGACACTGGATTCAAGGCGTGGCGCACTCGGTTCGGCACGATCGGCGTGGCGATCTGTTGGGATCAGTGGTTCCCGGAGTCGGCGCGTGCGATGGCGCTGCTGGGCGCGGAGATCCTGTTCTATCCCACGGCCATCGGCTCTGAGCCGCAAGACCTCAGCATCGACTCGCGCGATCACTGGCAGCGCGCGATGCAGGGCCACGCGGCGTCGAACATCATGCCGGTCGTCGCGTCCAATCGCATCGGCACCGAGCGCGGCGAGCGTTGGGAAGTCACGTACTACGGCTCGTCGTTCATCACCGATCACGCGGGCGCGATCGTCTCGCAGGCGGCGCGGACCGGCGAAGCGATCGTGACGGCGACCTTCGATCTCGATGAGCTGCGCGCGTATCGCACGTCCTGGGGCGTGTTCCGCGATCGTCGGCCCGAGATGTACGGTCCGTTGATGACGCTGGACGGTCAGCGCTAGCGTATCGCCGTGCAATTCTTCGCTTCCTGCCCACCGGGGGTCGCTGACCTGACGGCCGCCGAGCTGCGCGCCTGCGGCGCGACCAACACTCGCGAGCTCAAGCTCGGTGTGCTGTTCGAGGGCACGCTCGAGACGGCGTATCGCGCATGTCTGTGGTCGCGCACTGCGAGCCGCATTCTCATGGCGCTCGGTAATTTCCCGGCTGCCACGCCCGAAGAGCTGTACGCAGGCGTGGCCGCAATCGACTGGACTCAGCACCTGGCGCCGAACGGCACGCTCGCGATCGAGTTCGGTGGATCCTCGGCGGGCATCAAGCACACGCATTTCGGCGCGCTGAAAACCAAGGACGCGATCGTCGATCAGCTGCGCGAGCGCACCGGGCAGCGGCCGTCGGTCGAGCTCGAGCGACCGGACCTGCGATTGGACGTGCGCCTCGATCGCGAGCGCGCGACGTTGAGCCTCGATCTCTCCGGCGACAGTCTGCATCGTCGCGCGTACCGCGCTCGTGGAGTGGCTGCGCCGCTCAAGGAGAATCTGGCGGCTGCCGTGCTCTTGCGCAGCGGCTGGCCGGCGATTGCCGAGAACGGCGAATTCGTCGATCCGATGTGCGGCAGCGGGACGCTCGTGATCGAAGCCGCGATGATGGCGCTCGATATCGCGCCCGGATCGTTGCGCAGCTATTTCGGTTTCGTCGGTTGGCGAGGTCACGATCGCGAGCTCTGGCAACGCCTGGTCGAGGAGGCGCGCGCGCGTCGTGAGGCAACTGCGAATCGACGCATCGTTCTGCGCGGGTACGACAGCGACGCGGCGGCGATTCGTGCGGCCATCGAGAATTCCGAGCGGGCGAAGTTGCGCGGCTTCGTGCATTTCGAGCGGCGCGAGCTCGAGCAGTTGGTCAAGGAGAGCGACGCCGCAACTGGCTTGCTCGTTACGAATCCACCGTACGGCGAGCGCATCGGTGATCAGGACCTGCAGGCGCTCTACGCGACGCTCGGTCGAAAACTGCGCGAGCAGTTTCAGGGATGGAGGGCGGCGGTATTGACTGGCAACCCGCCGTTGGCGAAGGCGATCGGCATCTACTCGAAGCGCAGCCACACGCTGTTCAACGGCCGCATCGAGTGTCGCCTGCTGCGCTTCGAAATCACGCCGGAGGAATTTCAGCAGCCGCGCGCGCCGGCTCCGGACGCGGCTGAAGTGCGCGCACGCCCCGGTGCACAGATGTTCGCGAATCGCCTGCGCAAGAATCTGAAAGCGGCGCTCGATTGGGCGCAGCGCGAGGGGCTCGACTGCTTCCGCATCTACGACGCGGACATGCCCGAGTACGCATTCGCCATCGATCACTATGGCGACGGCGCGGGTAGTCGCTGGGTCGTCGTGCAGGAATATGCGCCGCCGCGCACGGTCGACAGCAAGGCTGCGCGCCAACGACGCGACGAGGCGCTCGCCGTCATTCCGCACGAGCTCGACATTCCTGCCGATCGCATGTTCGTACGCGAGCGGCGCCAGCAGAAGCAGGGTACGCAGTATGAGAAGCTCGCGCGCGAGCGCGAGTTCGACGTGGTGCGCGAGCAGCCTTATCGCTTCTTCGTGAATTTCACGGATTATCTGGACACCGGCCTCTTTCTCGACCATCGCCCGACGCGGCGGCTGATCGCCGAGCTCGCGAGCGGCAAACGCTTCCTCAATCTGTTTGCCTACACCGGCACCGCGACCGTTTACGCGGCTGGCGGCGGCGCCGTTGCGTCGACGACCGTCGACATGTCGCGCACCTATCTCGATTGGGCGAAGCGCAATCTCGCGCTGAACGAGCTGGCCGTGCCGGCGCACGGTTTCGTGCAGGCGAACTGTCTGACGTGGCTCGAAGAGCAGCGCAGCGCTGCGCGTCGCTGGGACTTGATGTTCATCGATCCGCCGACTCATTCGCGGTCCAAGCGCATGACGGAAGACTTCGACGTGCAGCGTGATCACGTGAAGCTGCTGAGTCTTGCGCGCGAACTGCTGACTCCGCGTGGCACGATCGTGTTCTCCAACAACTACACGCGCTTCAAACTCGACGCGGCAGCGCTCGCTGCATTTGAAATCGAAGACATCAGCCGCAATACAGTTCCTGAGGATTTTTCCCGCAACCTGCGTATCCATTCCTGCTTCCTGCTGCGCTCGCGCGGCTGAAAGCAGGCGCTGCAGCGCGGAAAGTCCGGGTTTTTTGCTTGGATTCTGCAAAATAGGGGCCCGTGCTGATTGCCATGACAGATGCGTTGCAGCACAATTGCGGGCGCGTTTCAGACCTCCCCCGACTCCATTTTTTCCAACCGCGAAGTGCGTTATGAGCGGCGATGCGTTTCAGCTTTTTTTCCATCCCAAGCTCGGCGTGGTCATCTACGACCCGCTCGCGCAGATGGGCCTCGCCCGTGAGCAGATGCGTCTGTTCAAA
>Ga0134127_10000478_pt1 | contig 37709 bp, 28 predicted proteins | sample KB31753_FD_96459 | JGI IMG/M metagenome (GOLD analysis project Ga0134127, IMG submission 96459) | Terrestrial soil microbial communities with excess Nitrogen fertilizer from Kellogg Biological Station, Michigan, USA - KB3-175-3 | ecosystem: Environmental > Terrestrial > Soil > Unclassified ...
CCACCGGGAATGAGCCAACAATATGTTGTGCCCCATTCATCGCAGCCTCATCGCGATGAGTGGGTAAGACTATTCTCTCGTTCAATAAGCCGCCGGATGCCCGCGTCTATTGCATTTAGCGACCCGGATTGAACCAACAATATGTTGTGCCCCATTCATCGCAGTCTCATCGCGATGAGTGGGTGGACTATTCTCTCGATCAATAAGCCGCCGTGTGCCCGCGTCCATTGCATTTAGCGACCGGGATTGAACCAACAATATGTTGTGCCCCATTCATCGCAGCCTCATCGCGATGAGTGGGTAGACTATTCTCTCGTTCAATAAGCCGCCGGGTGCCCGCGTCCCTTGCATTTAGCGACCCGGATTGAACCACCTACCTCTTTCTTAACGCCTCCAAAAACTCCCCCGCCCCAAGCGTATTCAGCACATCTCCAACCGTCAGCCACGCTCGCCTCAATTGCCGAATCCCATACCGCCACTCCCCTACTACTCGCGTCACATGCGCATCCGTATTGATCGCGATCTTGCATCCGCACTCTTTTGCCAGCCGTAGATCGCGATCGCTTAGGTCCAGCCGCTCCGGCGCGGCATTATGCTCCACGGCAACGCCCAGTTCCGCGCACCGACGGACTACTGCGCCTGTGTCCACCGCATACGGCTCCCGACGCAGAATCTGCCGCCCCGTCGGATGCCCCAAAATCCGCACGTTCTTGTTCTCTACCGCCCGAATAAGCCGCGCCGTCATCTCCTCCCGCGGCTGCTGAAAGTGGCTGTGGACACTGGCAATCACCACGTCCATTTGCGCCAGCACTTCGTCATCCATATCCAGGGTTCCATCCACGAGGATGTCCACTTCGACTCCCGTGAACACCCGGATTCGCCCCTCCATCTGCGCATCCACCTCGCGAATTCGTTTCATGTGAGCGAGCGCTCGTTGTTCGTCCAGCCCATTCGTCATCGCCAGATTCTTCGTGTGCTCGGTAATCGCGATGTATTGCAGCCCGCGTGCAATACCAGCCTCCGCCATTTCAAGAATTGAATTGCGCCCGTCCGTCTCCGTTGTGTGCATATGGACGTCGCCCTTGATGTCCGAAGCTTCGATCAATTTCGGCACCGCGCGTTTGGCCGCCGCTTCAATCTCTCCCAGATTCTCCCGCATTTCCGGAGGCATCCAGTCCATCTCCAGAGCCCCGTAAATCTCCTCTTCTGTCGCAGAGGCTACCACGGACTCATCTTCCAGCCGCGACAGCGCCCACTCATTCAACGTGTACCCCATCTTCAGCGCTCGTTGCCGGAGCACCACATTATGCGCCTTTGATCCCGTGAAGTACTGCAGAGCCGCCCCATAGCAATGCAAAGGCAGCAGCCGCACATCCACCTGCAGCCCATTGCTCAGATGGAAACTCACCTTGTTCTCGCCCTTCGCGATCATGTCGTGAATTCCCGGATATGCCGCGACGTACTCTACCGCTCCATCTGTATTCCCCTGAGCACACGCCGGTCCGGTTACCAGCAGGTCCAGATCGCCCGCCGTCTCCCGGCCGCGTCTCAGCGACCCCGCCGGCGTAACTCGCTCGATTCCGTCGAATGCGATCAGGTAGGTCGTCAGCCGCTCCGCCGCATCCTCTACCTCGTCAATCCGGAACCGCCCCACAGCCTTCCGGTAATCGTCAATTCCCTTCTTGATCTTCTCGATCTGTTTCTCGCCCATCCGAGGCAGTCCCTTCAGCCGACCCGCCTCGATCGCCTCCGCCAGTTCATCAATGTTCCTGATCTTCCCCGCGTCCCACAGCAGAGCCACCGTCTTCGGACCCATCCCCGGTAGCTTCAGAAGTTCCAGCAGTCCCGCTCCATACTTCGTCAGAAGCTCATCCCGCACCGGCAGAGATCCGGTCGCAACAATCGCTTGAAGATTGGCCGCCATGCTCTTCCCAATTCCCTGGATAGCAAGCAGTTGGGCCACGTCTCCCGCGACAGCTCCCAGGTCCGCCGTCGTCTGTTCCACCGCCTCGGCTGCATTGCGATAGCTGCGCACACGAAAGCTGTCCGCTCCATCGATCTCCATCAGATCGGCGGTCTCCTTCAGCAGGCAGGCCATGATCGAGTTGTCCATTAGGTAGCTTCTCCGCGATCAGTATCTGTCATCGCACCGCGGAAAAACGAGAAAGGCAGGGAAATGTGAGGGGCCAGAGAAGGTCAAACCTCTTTGGCCCTGTGAGTTCAGAATGAAAGTACGTGGAGAACCGAGCTTCTTCGAGTTCATTTCAGCCTGAAGCGAAAATGGCCCGGAGCAACAAACTCCCCTCACCGCTTATTGCGCGGTTCGGAAACGCTCCAGAGTCTCCCGTACTGCTAGGCAGCGTTATGGGTGGCCGCGTCTCTCAAACGGGTAACTGCATCCGCCTGAGGACCCTTCTGCCCTTGGACGATGTCGAACTCCACATCATCGCCTTCTTTCAGAGTCTTGTAACCATCCAGTTGAATTGCCGAGTAGTGGACGAAAACATCCGGCCCGTCATCACGTCCGATGAATCCGTAGCCCTTGGCGTTGTTGAACCACTTGACTTTGCCTTTGTACTGAGCCACAGGGTTTGCCTTTCTTGCCTCTTAGGGGGTTGGTCGGTGAGCAATGGAGTATGGGGAAGCCAGCCCACCCTACCGACTATGACGCTCATTCTTTGTCAAAGGTTTATTGAAACCTCCACAAGTTTCACAAAATGATCGGGCCGGCGAATCTCGCCGGCCCCCGTCAAAACCTTCTCCCAAAAGGAACTTACCTTCCTACTTCTTCCGTTTCTTTTCCAGCTTCCGCGCGTAAAGCAGCACGCTGCAGAGTGTCTTCCCATCCTTGATCGCGCCCTTCTCGATCATCTTCACGATCTCCGACAGCTTCACCAGTCGGAACTCGATCTCCTCATCGTCCTCAGGATGAGCATCACCCGCTATCAGCCCCTCTGCCTGAAATACCTTCATCGATTCACCCAGAAACCCCGGGCTTCCGTAGTACTCCACCAGCGGCTTCCATTTCTTCGCGCGATAGCCCGTTTCTTCCTCAAGCTCTCTCTCGGCTCCAGCCAGCGCATCCTCTTCCGGATCCAGCTTCCCAGCTGGAAGCTCCCACAGATACTGCTTTGCAGCATGCCGATACTGTCGTTCCATTACGATCCACGGATCCTTTTTGCTCCTCGACTTGTCGATCGCCAGAATCACCACGCTCCCGTTATGCCGGATTACATCGCGCTCGCTCTTTTTCCCTCCTGGCTCAATCAGCTTGTCATGCAACACCCGGAATAGCCGTCCCTCGTATACCACCTTCGAGCTCAACAGCTGCTCCGTATCCGCCCCTCGCGATGGATCTGACTTCATCTTCTTTGTCTTCGTCTTCTTGGGCGGTGTATGTGGCTCCGCCTTCGGACCCTTCGCCTTTTTGATCTTCTCGGACTTCCTCGCCATCGTGGGAAAGTTCTCCTTCTTCACTCAGAAGAAGTATAAGCGTCAGCCCCGCTTGATCTCCTCATTTGCGGAACGGCACACCTCGCTCGATCGGCCGCGCCCACCTCCGTGCGGAGTCCCCTTTAAGGGTGGTGGATAACACGGGAGTGATGCTGGATTTCGGGAGAGTTCCGTGACGATCGGAATGTATTGATGGCGATGACGAAAACAATGACCATCGCGAACATGACAAGCATTACAAAGCTGCGACAAGACATTTTGAAATCTCTGTATCTAATCTCTAATCGAACGACCCAGAATAAGCGGACTGCACTCGAGAATTGGACTGCACTCGATGTCCTTCTTTGAGATGAATCCTCACAACCTTGGGATGTACGCCACGACTCATTCAAGTCACGGGACAAAATTCCCGGTTGTAAAAGAAGGCGAAGCGCGCCGCCTCGCCTCCCTTGTCTCACTGAATGTTCCGGCGTCTCCTTCTTTCTTGCCCTACAAGGTCTTCAGGAACGCGACCAGATCATCCTTCTGCTGCGCTGTCAGTGCAAGATTGAACCTTTCGTTATAGAACTCGACGGCGTCATTCAGCGTCTTTGCTCCGCCGTTGTGGAAGTATGGCGCACGTGCAGCGAGTCCGCGGAGCACCGGCCCCTTCATCTTGCCGATATCCGCGCACTTCCCAGAGATCATCGCGCGCCCAAGATCGGTCACCTGCACCGTTTCGCCCGTCGAGATGCACTGCACGGTGTAGACCGGTAATCCGGCGATGTCCAGAGCTGGCTTCACCGGGTAGGCGGTGGTACCAATCCCAAGCGGCACAGACAACGAGTGATCGCCGGCATTGGGCGTGTCATGGCACGTCGTGCAGGTGCCCATAATGAGCGGTTGCTTCAGCGCATCGTTAAGTCCGGTCACACCCGTAATCGGAATCGGGAGATTGTTGAAGAGAACTTCTCCTCGTGCAACCGACTTCCTATAGGGCGAATGTGATCCCTTCCACGATTCGTAGAGAGTGAACACATTTTGGTCGAATGCCGCACCGGTTGGGTCGCCGCCGAGCGCATCATTGATTCCGATATAGGTGCTCTGCTTCGCCAGATGCATGGCTCCGCCGGTTGCACCCTGCGCATCAAGATTGCCCGCATGCAGATCGAATGCCTGCGCAGTGGATAAGCCAGATTCGAATTCCGCGATCTTCGCCAGCTGTTCCTGCGTCGGCGCCGCGCCTTGTGCGTGTCCTGTAATCGCATCCTGCGCCTGGTTTGAGAGGCTCTGCGGCAAATTCATAGACTTGCCGGGAATTGCGCCGGATACCGTTTCTCTTCCGTCCCACATCACCGCGCTCAGAAAGTTCACGTTTGTCGAAGGCAGAGGCCGACGGTAGAAAGCCGGATTCGATGTTGTCGTCTCCGGGCAGTGATAAGGGTCGTCAATCCCAATGATCTGGAACTCGGCATTCAGCGGCACCGCGAGAGATATACGAATCAGCGCCTTGTTCAGCAGCAGGCTGTACGCCTCCACTCGAGCACTCCGAGTCGACACATCCGCGGTGGGACAGTTCGACCCGTCATTCGTCCGGAAGATCGGCTCCAGGCCGCCTGTCGCATAGAATTTTGCCCGCACATCCGCGGGCGTAATTGACCACGCAGATCCCGGGATGTGGCACGTGTTGCAGGTCCTGCCATTCGTTCCCAGTGGACGGAAGAACGGGTTCGTGATGTCTACCTTGCCGTAAGTGCTGAGGATTCCTGAAGAATTGAAGGTGAAGAGTGGATTCGGGAAGAGAATTCCGCCTGGTAGGCTCAGCGATGCCGTTAAGGCGAGACAGAACAGAATCGGAAGTCTGTGTCGCTTTGAACCAAGGAAGAATCTGCGAATGCAAAGGGAGATCTTCTGTGACTTGTTGTTCTTGATCATCGCTCTTTAACTCCGGGAGAGTGATTGGCCAATCGACTTTCTGACTAGTGAGCCAGAAGCACACAAGCGTTTCAGTCAGGGCAAGAGAAAGAGATTGGGCCGTTCTTACCTCTGTAATCGGAATCTGGAGAAAAAAGACGACAGGACTTTCGAAATATTCTTTTTACCGCTCGCGGCCCCGCTCATTCCAAAGGAGTAAAGCTATGTCAGCCTCATCACTATGAAGTCGCCAACCTCCTGGCAGAGCGCGCATTCAAGTGATCGGGTCCCAGTGTTTTGTCGAAGTGCTCGGCAGCTGATCGGAAGGCACGGCGAGCTTCGTCCAACCTTCCCCCTGCCTTCAGAGCGTTTCCCAGTGCCATGTAACTGCGCGCAAGTTGCGTGGAGAACGTGCCTGGCTCCGCCTGCTCCTGCAAGAGTTTGACCGCTCGCGAGGCATCCGCAATAGCCTGATCTCCGGCGCCGGCGTTCAGCTCTATGGTGGCACGGTTCTCCAGCATGGAAGGTAGAGCGTCGGAACCTCGCCCTCCGGCTTTGATTGACTTCTCGTCGATCATCAAGGCGTCATCTGCCAGACGCAACGCTGCTTTCAGATCTCCACGGTGGAATTCGTTCTGAGCTTTTTCAATCTCTAGAACCGCAAAGGCGTAGTGAGTGGGCGGAAGATCCTGTTTGAGGCGGGGTTCTACCTCTTTCAACATGGCATCGGATTGGTCAATATTGCCTTGATCGCGATAAATCCGAGCCCTTTCCAGTAAACCTTGGTTGACAGCTAATGCGAACCCCCTTGCTTTGGCCCGTATAGTAGCCTCTTCCGCGTAGGTGGACGCTTCCTCCAATCGACCGAGTGTGCGAAGTGTCTTTGCGTAGTTGAGCAAAACCATTGGGGAGACGGCCTCATCGTTATCACTGTCGCGGCTGATTCTGATAGCACGCTGATAAAGCTTCTCCGCCTCTCGAGGACGTCCGAGTTGGTTCAGAGCATACGCCCAGTTATTGAAAAGGACGACCCCATTCTGAGTGTTTTCGCGCCCAAGTGACTTGAGAGTTTCAGCAGCTCTTTGAAACGCGGCAACGGCTTCGCGATTCCGTCCAGCCACCCGAAAAGCAGATGCCGTATCGATCGCAATGGTCAACTCCAGAACCTTATTGTGAAACATGGATGTCTCGGAGACTCGTTGCGCTTCCAGAACGCGAGCGATCCCACCCTCCGTGTCGCCGCGCTCCTGCGCAACTTCGCTTCCACGTAATAAACAGTCCGCGCGCAGAGATGCGTACTCGGGGCCAGCCGGCATCTCGCGCATACCTTCCTGAAACAGACTTTCCGGCCGCTGACCGTTCTCGCCGCTCCGGGCAAGAGAGTTGGCCAGATCGCATGCAGCCGAGGCTCGGACCGAAAGATCGGAAATGCTTCGCGATAATTGGTATGCCTCGTCCAGCACCTGGACAGACTTGGCCGTTTCATCCTGGGTTGAGTATTGCTCTCCGATCGCATCCAGAAGCTCGACCCGACTCGTTTCATCAGTCGCCGACTGCTGTTTGACGATACGCTCGGCACGGTCGAGGAGATCATTTACCTTGAATGGCTTGCCTGAAGGCGCCGCGTCAGACAGAACAAAAGAGATCAATTCATTGCTGGCCTCGGCACGGGCTAGCTGCCTGAATGCGAAGTCTCGTTGTGTGCGTGCAGTTCTGGTCTGAAGGAGCGTACCGGTGACCCCCGCAGATATTCCCAATAGCGCCAAAGTGCCAAGCGCTACAGGAGTTCTGTTCCGTCGCAAAAACTTGCCCGCTCGATATATGGCACTGTCCGGGCGCGCGCTGATCGGTTCGTGCCTCAAGAATCTCTGCAGGTCATCCGCGAATGCATTCACGCTCGCGTAACGCTCTGACGGGTTCTTCTTGAGCGTCTTGGCGATGATAGTATCCAGATCGCCGCGCAGATCGTGGCGCAATTTCTCCGGGGAGGTTCCCCGCTTTTCGGCTACAGCATTCGGAGTGCCCGTAACGCTCGCATCCGAGAGACGCATTGGCTCACTCTCTGTGATCGCTTTCACAAGTTCTGCGGGAGAGAGCGAGTCCGAGCCCGTGGGGTGCCTCCCAACCAGCAGCAGATAAAGCAGCGTGCCCAGAGCATAAACATCCGTTGCAGTAGTGATAGCCCCGCCGGTGATTTGCTCGGGAGCGGCGTACTGCGGAGTAAGTGCATTGCCGCCGTCGATGGTCAGTTGAGTGGCATCACCCGATTGATCATCCGCCAGCAGTTTGGCGATGCCGAAGTCCAGCAACTTGACGCATCCGTCCGTGCGCACCAGCACGTTTGAAGGCTTGATGTCCCGGTGAACAATCAGGTGTGCGTGAGCATGCGATACAGCACTGAGAACATCGAGAAAAAGTTCGATCCGGGAATTCACCCCGAGATTGCGCTCATCGCACCAGCTATCGATCGACTGGCCGTCAACATATTCCAGCACGATGTAAGGCTGCCCGCTTGCGGTGACGCCGGCATCGATCAGCTCTGCGATGTGAGGCTCCGAGACTTGAGCCAGGATTCTGCCCTCCCGCTTGAATCTCTCTGCGCCCGACTGCGAGCCCAGCGAGAAACGCAGAAATTTGATCGCCACCTTGCGCTCGAATCTGCCGTCACTTCTCTCGGCCAGCCACACGGTCCCCATTCCCCCTTCTCCGATTGAAGAAATCAGGCGATAGGCTCCGATACACTGACCTGCCATCGATGTTTCTAAGGGACCGATTGGCTGTCCCGATAGAAATTCCTCGTCCCTGACTAATGCGTGTTCGCGAAGAAGTTCTTGCAATAGCGGAGCGAGTTCTGGATTGATTCGATGGAAATCTGCCATCCAGGCCCCGCGCTCCTCATCTGCGAGCGAAAGCACTTCGTCCAGATAGGGACTGATCTCCATCCATTGACCATGAGTGAGCGACATCGATCGTTAACCTTCCAGATCTCTGTTTAGCTTGCGGTGGAGATAGATGCGAGCCTTCTCCCATTGGCGCTGCACGGTTCGTTCGGAAAGGTTCTTCATCGCTGCAATTTCGGTGAAGGTGAAACCGCAAAAGAACTTCATATCGACAACCTCTGCCAGCGAGGCATCGACCTCCGCCAATTGGTCCAGTGCAGTTCCCAGTTCCTCCAATTCGGAATAGTTTTCTGCCCGTTCCAGCACGGAATCCCACGACGTGATGTGAAATTGGCCGCCCCGCTTATGTGCGCTCCGCGTTCGCGCGTGGTCGATAATCAATCCGCGCATGACCCTGGCGGCATAGGCCATAAAACGCGAGCGGTCGGGGAAAACTGCTGTGCTCCTGCCGGCCATTTCGATGTATGCCTGGTGAAGCAGTGTTGTCGCACCGATGCTCATCGGCATCTGGTGCGCGAGTTGGCACCGAGCCAGCCGATGAAGCTCGTTGTACAAGGCGCTGAAGAGGTCGTCGGAAATCGACTTATCGCCGCGCTCGGCGGCCGCAAAAAGTAACGACAGAGAAGATGACAATTCGTTTGGCCCCCTGACCTCAGATCCGAAGCTGTGGGCGTGACCGGAGCAGCCGCACAGAGCAAAACGGCAGCTTAGGTCAGCATCCTACCCTGATCCTGTTTGAACGACAAGATCACTTAGCTACCGATCCGCTGCAACTCCCCGTCAAGAAATGGACAAGGCGTCTCCATCAACCGGCGCGATCGCAATGTAAAGGGGCCGGTTCCGGGAAGTCTGGCAACCGCTCTAATTCCAGGACATGGGTGGGAGCACACAACGACCCTTTCCTCAGCAGATTTGCATATTATTTGCCTGGCACGGCGCAGAATTGTGACTGAGGCATGGGCGTAACGGACCTCGTCGAAACATCCGGTCGCCAGATTCCGGTTCACTCGATAAGTTTGTCGGAATGGAAGCCGTGCAGACGGGCAGCTGCACTTTCAACTCGCGCAAGCGAACAGCGGCAGGATGGCCCACCCGGAGCTAAGTCCTTATTTTTAGCGAATTTAGAAATCAAGTCATTTGGAATCATTTACTTATAGACATCAGCCGTCCGCAAACCGCTGAAAACACAGGGAGAGATGGGGAGGGGTATAGTCACACGAATCGCTGAACTGGCTGTTCTGTGGAAAAACGGCTTAAGATTATCGATCGACTCGCCAGCTAGAATCAGGTCATGTCGATCAGCGCTCCGAAGCCGGAACTCGCCAACGAACTCCGCTACGCACTGGATGTCATGGAAGAGAATTCTCACCTCGGTCTGGACGATGAAGCTGCCACTCGGCTGCGTAATATTCTCGTTCGCAGAATCGAGCAAGCGGAAAACTCCGGATCTGCGCGTCCGGCTGAAAAAGAAAAGGTATTCGCCTGAAACTGCGGTTTATGGCTTCCATGTTCCTGTTTCCGGCTCCTTCACTCCTGTTCGATGCTCTTTATGCATCGAATCCATCTGGCATGGCATCCTTAACGCAGCCGCTTTGAGCCGCCAGATTTCTGGGGTTCAGCCAGACGAATCCATCCAGAAGGTACGTGTTGCCGAGTTCTGAGTGTTACCCAATTGACGTGGCTCCTGGCCAAAGTCGGCTTTTCCTCGACTATTGTGCCGTTGATCCGGCTGTTCGGCCGTTCTATTCTTCCCTGCCCCGCGAAACTGCATGGCAGAAACGATGTCCGAAGCCCGATCACTGGAACGAGATCGCTGACCTGCTTGCCCAGCAAAATCCCTCTTCTGCCGCAGCTCCTTCCATCGCAGCACTTCGCTCAGGCGCAGGCACTGTGCTTACCGGTCAGCAAGTCGGCCTCTTCGGCGGACCTCTCTACACACCTTTCAAAGCCGCTTCCGCTCTCGCCCGCGCCAGACAGGCCACAGCAGCAGGACATCCGCATGTCGCGATCTTCTGGCTGGCAACGGAAGACCACGACTTCGCCGAAATCAATCACGTCACCTTTCCTTCAAGGAAAGAACTTCGCAAACTCGTCTATGCGAAATCGCCTGCGGCTCCTGTTCCAGTTGGAAGCGTTGTGCTCGACGAGACGATCGAACCGCTGATCGATCAAGCCTGGGAACTGCTCGGCACATCGGACGCAATGGATGCTCTGGTTGCCGCATACAAGCCTGGTCGCACTTTTGGGCAGGCTTTCGCGGAGTTCTATGCGAAAGCCTTCGCCGCTCAAGGTCTGCTGGTGATCGATGCAGCCAGTGCGGAAATCCATCGCCTCGGCTCTCCAGTGCTTAAAGCTGCAATCGAGCGCGCCGACGAGTTTCACGCCGCACTTGCCGATAGAAACAAGGTCCTTGAAGCCGCTGGTTATCACGCGCAGGTTGCAGTCACGCCCGACTCGAGCCTGCTGTTCCTGATCGACGAGCGAACTGGCGCGCGACTTGCACTAAAGCGCATACCTGCAGCCGCTAACGAGTCGAACGACCTGTGGCAAGCGGGCCGCGAGCGCTATACAACGGCTGACTTGCTTGGCATTCTCGCGGCGGAACCCGCGCGGATCTCTCCTGCAGCGCTGCTGCGTCCGATCTTCCAGGACTATCTTCTCGGGACTTCGCTGATCATCGGCGGTCCTGCGGAGATTGCGTACTTCGCGCAGTCAGCAGTGCTGTACGAGCGGATTCTCGGACGCACAACCGCTGCGGAGCCGAGATTCTCTGCAAGCCTGATCGAACCTGCCATTGGCGAATTGCTCCGCAAGCACGAGCTTGGTCTTGATCGCGTCTATCGCGAGAACGCCGACTCATTGGCTCAACTTCTGGCCGCAAGAGCGATGCCGATCGAAGGTAAACAAAAGCTCTCCTCAGCAGGCAGTGCCCTCGATGCAGAGCTACAACCGCTGCTTGAATACATGAAAGCGATGGATGCAGGTCTGGGACGCTCGGCGGAAACTGCTGCCAGCAAGATGCGGTACCAGATGAATCGGCTTCGGCGGATTGCAGCCAACTTCGAGATGCAGCGTGAAGGCTCGCTTCGCAGACATGCGGAAGCCATCGAGCGCGCATTGAATCCTGGAGGCGTGCTGCAGGAACGCGTTCATGGAGCAGCTTACTATTGTGCACGTTATGCCTTTGAACTCGCTGAAACGCTTACTGAACTTGCAGCCGATCCTTGTCCTGGCCACAAAGCTGTGTGGCTCTGAAGAAAACTATCCTATTGACGAATGAAATTGGTAAAGCTCTAATTCCGAGCATGGATTTTCGGCGGAGAGGCAAAATTGCCGCCATCAAAGCGCGACTCGAGATTTGCGAGGCTGAGCGTCACGAACTCCTGCATGTGCTGACAACAAGGGGAGCGAACCTGGCTAAGATCTCAGAACACGCCGACCGCATTCAGAAAGAAATGCGCAGACTCACGAATGAGTTGAAAGTCCTCGAACTGCCCGAGCCTGAAGAATGAACGGTTAGCTCGCAGCCGATTCCAGCTCCGCGATTTTTGTAGGCGGTCCAGTGAGACCCCAACCTGCGTGGCCACGAAATGTATCCGCGAAGAGCTGGAACTTGCGACCGCAGGAAGAGCACTCGAGGTTGTGTTCCACGATGTCCGAAGGCCATTCAGGCTTGAAGAGATCCTGAAGTGAGCAAGTGCTTTCCAACAAAGTGAGCGATCCGGATTCGACGACGCGCAACACGCGAAGAGGGATTTTGGGTGTGGTCCTCGATCGGGACGACTTATACGCGGACCTGATCTGCGATGGCTATCACGTTGCTCCGGAGGCGGTCCGTCTTTGGCTCAAAGTCAAGAGGCCCGAACGCGCCATTCTGATCACCGATTGCCTTTCAGCCGCGGGAATGCCCGATGGCAGATACATGGCGGGCGATACGGCGGTACATGTGCAAGGGGCGGCCTGCCGGACGGATGCGGGCGTGATCGCGGGAAGCGTGATCAGCCTGGAACAGGCAGTCGCAAACTTGCGCAGCATGACGGGAGCCGACCTGGCCGTCGCTGCACGCATGGCTGCGAGCAATCCCGCTGCGATGCTGGGTCTGCCCTCCGAACTCAGACCGGGTGCCTTGGCGGATTTCAACGTCTATGACGAACTCGGCATCAGGCGACACACGATCGTACGCGGGCTGCTGATCTCGTGAGCAAGCACATCCGATGGCACTGCACAACGCATACCGCTGCTCCTGAAAAGATCCGTTAACACTTCCGCTCCGTCTGGTCCCTAACTACAGGAATCAGGAGAGAAGCTGGCCGGCCGCTCTGGATTGGCATCGTGCGTGAGGCAGATCACTCGCAATCAATCCTGGAACCAAACGCGAACTGCCTGCGTATCTGGCTTCAACGGGCAGCGAACTTGTAATTGTGACCTGTCGTGCGCCGGGCTTTAGTTGGAACTGGAATTGGTTCGGCCAGTTCAAAAATTCATCATCCGCCGTAATCTTGCGGCTCGTTCATTTTGTCGTTCATTTGTTCTGGGGAGCGGGATAGCTCCAGTTGCTGGGAGGTGCTCCATGGCATCGCATAGAAGCAGAAAGGTCTGGATCTGGATTGGCTCCGTTGTACTGCTGTTCATCGTTGTGATCGGTGTTGCGGCTGCCCGCCTGGTGCGCACCGCGAACATTGATCCTAACCGTATCGCGAAGGTGCAACGCGGGGATGTTGCGCGATCTGTGGTTGCTACAGGCAAGATCCAGCCCATCACCAAGGTTGAAGTGAAGAGCAAGGCTTCCGGCATCGTCGAGAAGCTCTATGCGGACATCAACAACAAAGTCCACAAGGGTCAGCCTCTCGCACAGCTGGATCAGCAGGAGATTCTCGCCCAGGTTGAAGCACAACGTGCACAACTGGCGGCCGCTGAAGCAAACGTCGCCACCTATGAGGCAAATATTGAGCAGGACAGGGTGAACGCCGCAGCGCCCGACCTGTCGATGTATAAGGCAACGCTCGAACGCCATCAATTGATGGCTAAAGAGGGAGTTGTCAGCAAGCAGTCGTTGGATGACGCCAATCGCGACTACCTCGCCGCACTCACGAAGCGGGATGCTGCGAAGGCGCAGATCGGCGTCGATACAGCGAAACTGAAGCAGGCCAAAGCGCAGGTGGCCCAGAGCAAAGCCAGCCTCAAACAGCTTGAAGAACAGCTTTCATACACAACTATTGTTGCGCCGATGGATGGCGTGATCCTCTCCCGCGACGTTGAAATGGGAGATGCAGTCAGTTCTATTCTCGTTCTCGGCTCCACGGCTACGCTGGTGATGACAGAAGGCGACGTGAACCAGGTTTACGTACAGGGTAAAGTCGACGAGGCTGACATTGCCCACGTTTACATGAATCAGGCCGCCCGCATCAAGGTGGAAAGTTTTCGCGACCGCGTATTCAACGGAAAAGTCACCAAGATCGCGCCGCTCGGAGTGGAAAAAGACAACGTCACCACATTCGAAGTGCGCGTCAGCATCGATAATCCCGGCGGCGAACTCAAAGCCAACATGACGGCCAATGCCGAAATCATGCTCGATGAACACAAGGGTGTATTGATGGTCCCGGAAAACGCGGTCAGCTACGACGCACAGAAAAATGCTTTCGTGCAGGTGCCGGACAAGAGTCAGAAGGAGGGAACCCGCAAGGTCGCAGTGGCCATCGGTCTCTCCAACGGATCGCAAACCGAAATCACAAAGGGATTGAAGGAAGGTGACCAAGTCGTACTTCAGCAATAGTGAAGTTCGATGTCGTCCGGTCGAAGTTTGCAGTCGTTAACATTTGCTGTTCGCCAGTCGTCATCGTTATAGCGGATCGGCGAGGATAAATGCGGAAACTTACTCTTATTTCGTCTGGAGACATCCCGTGCGAGCGCTGTTCGCACCCGTACAAGGGTGTCCGCAAACGAACAGAGAGCCTTTTGCGCACAGATCTGGGCACTTCCGCTGAACCGAAGAATCGAATGAAGTTGGACCGGAGTATGCCTTTGGCAACACGCATGCTCCTCTTCAGATGTACCAGTTTTCAGCCCTCCCCCGTCAGCGTTGTATCTGAGTGTTTGCATAGCCTGGTCAGGAGACCGAAACCGGAGCGAGCAGATTGAGCAGAACCAGAGCCCTTACCGCAGCGAGTCCATTTGAATCGAGGAACAGATGAAACATTTTGCGTTAGCAACAGCCGTTCTGGCACTGTCAGCCCTCCCCGCGTTCGCCAGCGAAGCCACTTTCGAACGTAACCTCACTGTCAACGGCCACGTGGAACTCGCAGTTTCTACTGGCTCGGGACATATTCACATTAAGCAGGGCTCAGGAGATCGGGTCCACATATTCGGGCACGTAAAGTCCAATTGGGGCAGCGGCAACGATGGGAAGGTGCAGGAGATCGCCAACAATCCTCCGATCGATCAGACTGGAAACATCATTCGCATCGGCCAGCGCCATGAGAATTACCACAACATCAGCATCGATTACGACATTGAAGCTCCGGCCAACTCCTTCCTCGAAGCCAACTCTGGCTCGGGCGACATCAAGGACGAAGGTGTAGGCGAAAATGCCAAGCTCGGCACAGGGTCCGGCAGCATTTATGCGACTGGATTGCAGAACGGATTTATCGCGAACACTGGATCCGGGGACATTCATGCAGAGCAGTCCGGCGGTAAGGGAGACGTAAAGGTTCAGACCGGCTCCGGGAGTGTGGAGCTCAAGAACGTCAACGGTGGACTCCGTGCGGGCACCGGCTCCGGCGACATTAAGGTGTGGGGTTCGCCGACCTCGGATTGGAAGCTCGAAACAGGTTCCGGCTCGATTGAGTTCTGGGCCGGCAACAGCGGATTCAACCTTGACGCGTCGACCGGCTCCGGTTCGGTGCATACCGATCAGGAAATGACTGTTCAGGGTTCTTTTGACCGTCACCACACGATGGGCAAGGTACACGGCGGCGGACCAACCGTCCGCATGCAAACCGGCTCCGGCGACATTCGCGTTCACTAGGGTTGTTTGATCTTGATTTCAGGAATTAGTCCAATTTCTGAGATCGGGTTCGCAGCGGGTCTAGGTGGCCTTGACTGCTGCGAATAAGCTGTAAAGTTCGTTCCTCAGGCGAGGCCTCAATTGCCATCAAGACCGCGATGGCAGAAGTACCTCCTGGAAAGGCCTCGCCTGCCTTTTTCCCTCCCCAGCACTCCACCTTTTTCACGCGACAAAACCATCAGCAATAAGGCATGGAATCTTTTTCGCGCGCACGGTGTCTATGTGAAGTGGGAACCGCAATGCTCTGGAACGAAGCCCATCCCGAAGAAGCACAGCTGGCACAGTCCCTCCAGCGAATGTGGTCGCGATATGAGTTCGACGCGAGCCCGGTTCGTGCTCTCATGTGCTGGCTTGGCTTGCACCTCTGGCTTCAGCCCGGTTACACAGCGTTCACGCGTCGCAACTCCATTCGCTTCTGCCCTGCCTGCTCGAGAGTGCAGATCAACGGGCGCGTCTACAGCTGATTGTCGGCCCATCTCATCTTCCCTTTAAACTGAACACATGATCCGTGTTCTCCGTCCTGTGCCAGTCGATCGCCTCAAACTGCTCGTGTTCGATCTCGATGGCACCCTCATCGACTCCGCGCAGGACCTCTGCAACTCAGTGAATGCGACGCTGGAAAGATTCGGGCGTCCTCATCTGACTGACGAACTCATTGCAACCTATATTGGGAACGGGGCGCTCATGCTTGTGCGTCGCGCCTTCGCTGCCGACGACGGCCGCGAACCTAGCGAAGAACTCGTGGCGGAAGCGTACAAATACTTCCTCGACTACTACCGCGAGCATAAGCTCGACTACACCTACGCGTACGAGGGTGTTCTTGAAGCCCTCGATGCGCTTCACAAAGTTCACGATCAACTTGAGGTCCCGAGGCGTGCGGCCGGATCACAGCGCGCAGAAGCGCCGAAGCGCGCAATGGCAGTTCTCACCAACAAGCCCGTTCGCCCTGCACAGGCAATCTGCGAAGCTCTGGGACTTGCACCATACTTTCTCAACATTTACGGCGGAAACAGCTTCGCAACGAAGAAGCCGGACCCCGAGGGCCTTCTGGCTCTGATGAAAGAAGCCGGAGTCAAGCCAGAGGAGACGGTCATGATCGGCGATAGCCGAGTCGATGTCCAAACTGCCCGTAATGCAGGCGCATGGTGCATCGGCTGTACATTTGGCCTCGCCCCAGGAAGCCTCGAAGCGATTCCACCGGACATTCTTGTCGACTCGCCCGCTGACTGGACAGCCGCTCTATCTCCTGCGAAAATCGACTTATAACGACGTCTTTGTTAAGGGACTGTTAGCGTAGGAATGCGTTGGATTGCACCGCGCTCGGTACCACCGCAGTCCTGGAACTTTCTCGCAAGTGGCAAGTTTCTTCTCTGGGACGCCGCAGAAATGTAGTCCATCTGCTGGAGACTTTGCATGTTGCGTTTTCCTGCCTTGGCCGTTGTGCTGTTTTCCTGTGCCGCTGTGCTATCCGCCGCGACCACCGAGTCCAACTCCAAATCACAACCCGCAGCAACGGTACAGGGAGTGGTCGCCGACCCAACCGGCGCGATCGTTCCGAACGCACAAGTGAATCTTGTCGATGCTGACGGGGCTGTCGCAGGAACCACCACGTCAGACGGCGTCGGGAATTTCCGGATGGCCGCGCCGCACCCTGGCAGTTTCACATTGATCATCTCCGAACCCGGATTTGAGACTGTCCATCTTCCCGTCACTGTGAACCCAAATGTTGTCCTGGTGGCTGCCGCATCACATGTGCTTGCCGCGCCGCTCCATATCACGCTGCCCATCGCAGCCGTTGCCACAAATGTCCGTGTCAATGGGGATACCGACGAGGACCTTACCGCTTCGGAAGAAAACCGAGATTCTTCAGTTCTCACTTCGACCGAACTCAAAGAGCTTCCAATCTTCGATAACGACTATGTCGGTGCGATGAGCGTCTTTCTCGATGACAGTGCCTCAGGAACGGGCGGTTCCGGCCTGATGGTTGACGGCGTCGAGGCGAATCGTTCGCCCGTGTCGCCGTCAGCAGTGCAAGAAGTGCGCATCAACCAGGATCCTTACTCGGCACGGTATTACTGGCCCGGCCGTGGACAGATGGAAGTTATCACGAAGTCGACCGCTGACAAATATCATGGCCAATTCAATTTTTCCTTTCGCGATAATTCGCTGAACGCGCAAAACGCCCTCGCACCTTCCAAGCCGTTTGAGCAGCGCCGCATTTACGAAGGCCACGCCACCGGCCCTGTCTTTTTTTCAAAGAAGAGCAGCTTTCTTGGCAGCTTCAGCCGTGCCGAAGAAGACCTGAACTCGGTCGTCAATGCGGTCGTCGTCCCAACTCCCGACAGCCCCACCGGACTCCTCCAGGCCAACGTCGCCACTCCCAATCGGGACACGGAATTCAGTGCGCGCATCGCTCACCAGTTCGGAGATAAACACTCAGCATACGCGCAATATGCATACGAAAACTGGACAGGAAAGAACCAGGGAGTCGGGGGCCAGACGCTCGCCAGCGCTGCCTACAATGGCCTGTGGCACGAAGACGACATGGTCATCCATGTGGACTCGACCCTCTCGTCTGTCCTGCTGAACCAGTTCTCTGTCGTCGGCGAGCACACTATGAACCGACACGATAATGTCATCGAAGCTCCTCGCGTCAATGTGGCCGGCGACTTTACAGGCGGCTCGGCGCAGAGCGACTACCTCAGCACCGAATACAACTTTCGCATTAACGACATGGTCACGTGGACTCGCGGTCGTCATACGATCAAGCTCGGCGCCGGAATGCCGCACGTCAGCCGCCGCGCATACGACGACAATACCAATGCCCTCGGCTCCTACACCTACGGCCCTACGCTCAACCCCGACGGTTCCGTCGCCGCCAGCGCGCTTGAAAACTACTCCAACAATCGCCCTTCGGCCTTTTCGCAGAATACTGGCGATACGCACTTCATCTATCACCAGCAGGAGATGGGCGCCTTTATTCAGGATCAATGGAAGATTAACGATCGCTTCTCCATCACGCCCGGTATTCGCTACGACTGGCAGAACTTCCTCGCTGAGAAGCGCCTCGGCTTCGCGCCCCGCGTGTCCTTTGCGTACGTGATCGACGACAACTCGAAAACAGTTCTCCGCGGCGGTGGCGGCATCTACTATGACCGCTTTGGCTCCGGCCCGATCCTCGATCTCGTGCGCTATGAAAACGCCCGGCGTCGCGCGGTAAGCATCTCGCTCGATCCGGCGAGCGAACCTGAAAGCGGTTGCGTTCCGGTGAGCGACTGCACGGCAGTGAAAGAGCAGCCCGCTAACCTCGCGCAGCTCGCCCCCAATGCAGCAATTCCCTACCAGATGCAGTACGGGCTCTCGATCGAGCGTCAAATCGGGGAGAAGGCTACCGCCGTGGTCAGCGGTTACTCAGCTCGTGGCATTCACGAGTTCCGCTCAGTCGATATCAATGCGCCTACGCCTGTGTCCGGCTACACCGAGCGTCCCGATCCCAATTACGGCGTAGTCCGTCAAATGGAGCCTGAAGGCTTCTTCGAAGGCGACGGCCTCGACGTCTCCTTCCGCGGACGAGTCAACAAGTATTTCACTGGGTTTGGCCGCTACACTTTCTCGCATTACGACTCAAATACAAACGGCATCGGCTGGTTCCCGCAGAACCAGTACGCTCCCGATGATGAGTGGGGACGCTCGAACTGGGATCGCCGGCATCGTCTGGGCATGTACGCAATGGTGAATCCGAAGAGCATCTACAATGTCGCCGCGGGCATCTTCGCCAACACTGGCCGCCCCTGGACGATCACTACTGGAACCGACGAGTACGGCGACAGCTTATTCAACACACGCCCTCATGGTGTCGAGCGCAACTCAGAAACCTTGCCTTCTTACGTAGACCTCGACCTGCGCTGGGGTCATGACTTCGCCATCACCGCTAATCAGGATGAAGAAGCTCCGCGGCTCGGGTTTTCCGCCGGCGCATTCAACATCCTCAACCACGAGAACCCCTACAGCGTTGACACGGTGGAGACTTCTCCGACCTTTGGAGACGTCACCTCCGTAGGGCCTCCACGCCGGATTCAGCTGGGCATGCGCGTCGAGTTCTGATGCCCAGTGGAGCACGAGAACGTTCACTCGGACACAAGGTGCCTGCTGCAAACCAGGCAGTTGGCGATGTGTTCAGCGTAGGCGCGACGAGCATTGATGTGTATTCCGTCGGCTCTCCTCGCCGCCTGTGAAATCTCCCTGAGCTTTATCGGGCCAAGCGGCAGCATCTCAACCGCCTGTCTGTCCACTTCCGCCAGTCCCCATTCCTTTAGAGCGTTCACAGCAGAGTTGTATAGACGCAATCCTTCCTTACAATGCTTTCTCACCGTTGCTCCTGACTTGCCAGAGCCGAGGATGTAGGAAGGAATATCTGGTTTCGCTCTGGCGGTCTAAGTTAATTGATTCTCTAATTTACGAGTAGTACGACAGCTCTTGGCAGCCACTGGAGGCTACTGAATGCTTTGATGCGCGGCAACTGGTGAGAGAAGTCCGCCACTCCAGGGTGTTCTAGTCACCGGAACGCCTGGCATTTCGAGCGCTTTCACTTCTGCCGATTGATCGCCCCTGATGGGGCCTTCCTTCGGCTGAACACAGCTGCGTCATTACCTAAGTGCAGCGGTACTTCGGAGTATCCGTACAACCCTTACGTACTTCCGTGATCGTTCTGAATAGCTAAACTACTTACAATTACTCGCCATAAATCCTGCGGAGCCCGAATGATCGGACGTGTAAGCTGGCTCGGTAAAGTCTTAAAGCCTGATTCGGATACGATTGCCGCGTCCATTCGCCGGCTCGAGAAATTCGTCACGCCCGAGGCGGATAGAGCCCAGCGACGGAAGGTGGAGCAGTTTGCCGCATATCGTTGGAGCGGATCTGATCTGGCCCAGGACAAAGTCAGCGACATCAGTTCTTCCGGTCTGTATCTCATCACCCAAGAGAAATGGCGCCCCGGCACCATTCTTTCTCTGACTCTGCAGCGCGAAGGACCGTTGGATCCTGATCCGACGCGCCGAATCACCACACAGGCAAGGGTAGTGAGATGTGGACCTGACGGCGTAGGACTCTCGTTTCTCTGGGCGAAGGAAGATCCTCGCTCCAACCAGTGGGATAGTCTCCTAGAGTCACTCATCATTCAGACGCGGCCAGGTGACATGCTGAGCCTCGTACGGATGGTCGAAGCATTCGCATTTCTCGGCCAGATTTGCCCGGACGGAGTTGACGAAATCGGGGAGTGGGTTCGTACTCGCGCCAGCAGCCACAAAGTTCTCAATGCTGTGGCAATCGCACTCAAAACAGAGGATATTCTTGACCAGGAAGAAAGCGGTCAAAAAGCCATCCGGGTCAATCCTCAAGTTGCGGTGCGCATTCTCGAGGTCGGATCCGAAACACACGAAGATTGGCTGCATCGCTTCTGGGCGGGCCTCCTGATTTCTTCGACCGCCGTAGTCGAAGGCGACCCGACAGGTCTGGAGTTTATTGATCTTTTCAGCCAACTCACCACGATCCCAATCCGCATCTTCACGGTTGTTTGCACAAAAGCATCCAAGGTGTTGTCAGAAGCGGGCGACGTGAGCGCAGAGCCCCTGGCATGCAACCTCGAGCAGCTGGCATCGACGGTAGGGGCCCGAGGGCCCCAGATGCAGCGCGATCTTGCTTCGCTGGGCTCACTTCACCTTATAGAGAAGAACGCTGCTGCTTCGCCTGCCCTGGTCGCGAGCAGCGAAATCTGGATAACACCGACCCGTCTCGCTCTCCAGCTGTTTGCGATCTGTAATGGACATCGCGGAAGGCTCCAGGACTTCTATTTCGTAGACGCTCCCGAACCGGCGGCAAGGTGATCGACTGTCCGCCGGTTTGGTTCTGAGAAGCGCCGAATCCTAAGGGGAAGGACAGAACGGCCCATCTTCCGCGCGCTTTAGCTCGGCGTTGGCTTTCCGGGAACTTTCTACCAGCGCAGCGCGTACAATTTCGCGTGAGGGTCATCATGACTCAACGCTTGTTCTCTGCTTTCCTGCTCGCGTCGGCGCTTGTTCTCGCAGCCACCCCCGCGCGCGCGGAAAAAGATCGAGTGCAGTTTGGCAGCAATATCGTCGTGCCGGAGGGCCAGTCAATCCACGACGCCGTCTGCTTCTTTTGCAGCGTCAACGCCAGGGGCGACATCGACCACGATGTTGTCGTGTTCTTCGGCAACGTTCATATTTCGCACGAGTCGAAGCACGATGTCGTGGTGTTCTTCGGAACAATCCACGCTGACGATGATGCCGCGATCGGCCACGACCTGGTCAATTTCTTCGGCACGACCCGTCTCGGGGAAGATGTCTCCGTAGGTGGTGATGCCGTCGTAATGTTTGGCGGATTGAGTGCAGCCGATTCAGTAAATATCGCAGGGAACCGTGTCTCACAACCGGTATGGATCTTCTGGACACCGCTGATCGTTCTCGGGCTCATCATTACTCTCATCGTTCACGAGGTCCGTTCATACAAACGGCGACGCTACTTTGCCGCGTACGGATATGCGCCGGTACCGCCTCAACCGGTTCAGTCCATATCTTCGCCACAAGCTCCAACAGGTACGCCGGGATCGGTGCAGCAACATTAAGGGCAGTCCATCGCTAAACTAAACTGCAAGTGTGAGCACCAGCCGTTTTACGACAGAACGGCCGCTACGGATTGTGATACCCGGCGGCAGCGGTCAGGTCGGCAGCGTTCTTGCGCGCTATTTCTCTCAGCGCGGTCATCACGTCATCGTCCTCACGCGCGGCCCACACACTGCCGAATGGGAAACTGTCCATTGGGACGCACAGACAGCCGGCCTGTGGGTCCAGTACCTCGATGGAGCCGACGTCTGCATCAACCTCGCCGGCCGAAGCGTGAACTGCCGCTACACTCCCGAAAATCAAGCCGATATTTATAACTCGCGGATCATCTCGACGCAGCTTCTCGGTGAAGTCATAGGCTCTCTCGCGAATCCGCCGCGCGTGTGGCTAAATGCATCGACCGCTTCGATCTACCGCCACGCTCTCGATCGCCCTATGAATGAGCAAACCGGTGAACTAGGCGGAAACGAGAAAGGCGCGCCGAATAGCTGGGATTTTTCCATCCGCGTCGCGAAAGACTGGGAGACCACCTTTTTCAAGACCGACACGCCCATCACGCGCAAGATCGCGATGCGTTCCGCGATCACACTCAGCCCTGCACCCGGCAATGCTTTCGCTGTTCTTTCGAACCTCGTACGCGTGGGGCTCGGCGGGAAGCAGGGCAACGGCCGCCAGTGGATCTCATGGATTCACGAAGAAGACTTTGCCCGCGCCGTCGAGTTCCTCATTGCCCGCGAAGACCTTCATGGGCCGGTCAACATCACATCTCCGAATCCCGAACACAATCGCGACTTCATGAGCATCCTGCGCGAGGCATGGGAGATGCCCAACGGCCTTCCTGCGCCGCGGCCTGTTCTCGAACTGGCAGCCTATTTCATGCGCACGGAAACCGAACTCGTGCTCAAGAGCCGCCGCGTCATCCCAACCCGACTGCTTGAAGCAGGTTTCCAATTCGATTTCCCAAACTGGCCACATGCCGCCCAGGACCTCGTCGAAAAATGGCGCAGACGGCCGTGACCCGGCTCGAGGTCCGGCACTCCAGTCGGAGCTAGATTCTAAAAACTAGCGGCGGTCTGTGGGCGTGATATTCGTGACAGGCAAATCCCAATGCGCGGCGAGGATTTCAAACCGCCGCTGCTCCTCGCGCTTGTATACATCCTGATCCGGCCACAACTGCTTGATCAACGCACCTTCATCCGGATTCACAGTAGTCGCAACAGTGGAGTTTTTGAACGTAATGGTCACGCGATAGTCCCATCGGCCATCCTCTGTCGTGTGATACGCCGGGGATTCGATATTGACCGCGATCATGCGGCCTGTGGACTGAATCTTCTTCAGCAGGGGATAGTGGTTCTTCAAGAATAGGTCGAGAAACTCCTGCTGATGGCCCCATTGCACCTTGTAATAGTACTCGACCGTGTAGGGCTGGTCGGCGCCACCCTGAGGAGGAGCGCCTTGTGCGATGAGATGTGCGGGAAGTGCAAATGTGAATGCGAGGAAGAGAACAACTGAAACAACCATGCGCATGAAAGCCTCCTGGGAGTTGAATGGCAGATGGTTTCTGCCATTCTAGCGTGAAGGCTTCCCTGCGCACTTGCTCGGGAATTTTATATAAATACGCGCCGCGAACCCGGGCCCGACTACTCTATCGAGGCGAATGAAACATGATCCAGGAACGACTTTTACAGCTGTACAAACTACATGCCTGCGATGTTCTGGAGTGCCACCTTGCTCGGGATCTCGAGAATCGATCCGTGGAACGCCACAAGTCTGCGGCTCTTGAAGGTTGAAAGGGTACGTGTGACGGTCTCTCGCGAAGCACCGATGAATTCGCCGATCTCCTCGTGCGTCAGGGAGAAGCGGAACCGCATCCCGGTTTCCGTCTTCTGGCCGTTCTCGCTCCAATCCAGCAGCAGTCGCGCCAGTTTCTCCGGTGCGGAACCGGCCAGGGCCACCGTGCGAAGTTGTTCGCAGGCGACCTTATACTGCAGGCTCAGCTCCTGGGTGACGACCTGGTACACCTCAGGGTGACGCGCCATAAAGCCGAGGAACTGATCACGCTCAATCACCGCTATACGCGTCGGATACAAAACCTCAGCAGTCATCTCGCTTGGCAGTCCGGACAGCACTGAAGAGAGACCAAGCACTTCGCCGGCCTTCGCGATGCTGAGAATCAGACGCTTGCCATCACTTGAATTTATCGACAGTTTTACTTCACCCGAGATGACGATGAAAATTCCCGAAGGAATCGACTTCTCTGAGAAGAGCAGAACACCCGGTTGATACAGGGTCGGGAATTCCATCGACTCGAGATCGCGAAGCGCTGCGGGAGAGAGCTTCTTGAAGAACTCGCCCGGCCGCTGAACGTTGGAATTAGTAAGTGTTTCGCGCATGGTTTGCATCGTCATTCCCCCTCTTCCAGAACCACTGTTTTATTGGCTGTAACTTCTTCGGCCAGAAATTGCGTCCAGGGTGTAGTAGCAACGAACTCAGCATGGGTTTGAGCGTAGATGTCTCTCAGCACCTGCTTGCCGCCGGCATCCGCATAGGTGACGTTGTGCAGATCGATAACCAGCTTCCTTGCTTGCAGGCGCGTTGCCGCTTCCAACCAGACCCGATCGAGTTCGTTCGCCCACGGGCCTGCTACTCGCCCTTCCAACTTCATCTCGACTGCTTCCGTCGTATCTTGAAATGTGATTCGCAACGTATTCAGGCCCTCATCAGCCTCGCCCTCTATAAGGCATGTGGTGTGCCAAACTCGTGTGACGAGCTGACCTCGGTTAGTTTGTGGCTGATTTTGAAGGATTTATTTCTTATCTGGAGTGAGCCAAATCACTACTGACGATGCAAAACTGACGAAGTGACGATGACGACATATCGTCAGCAGACGAGATCTCGTCACGTCAAGCGATCATCATTCCCAAACATTGAGCTTGCGGGGAGGGGTATCTGCAATCTCTGATCGCGCACCTCTATATATAGTCGCTGCGCTCGATCCCTAACTTCTTTAATTTCGAATTCAGCGTAGTACGTTTGAGCCCAAGCCGGGCGGCGGCTCCGTCGGCCCCACCGATCTGCCCGTCAGTTTCGCGAAGCACCCGGAGGATGTGCTCTCGCTCAGCGACCTGCAATGTTGGATTGGTCCGCTCCAGCTCTTCTTCCTCTTCGGCCACCTTCGTCTCCAATTCGGCCAATGGGACATAGAGCGAAGATCCGCGCGTGAGGATAACGGCGCGCTCAAGGAAGTTCTCGAGTTCTCGAATGTTTCCCGGCCACGGCCATCGGCAGAGCGCCTGCATGGTCTCTTCCGGGATGACTGTTATGTTCTTTCCCAGGCGGCGGCTGTGTGTCGTCACAAAATGCCGCACGAGCACCGGGATATCACCCGTGCGGTCCCGGAGAGGCGGCGCGAAGATCGGAAACACCTTCAGCCTGTAATAGAGGTCGCTGCGAAACTGCTTCTCCTGCACCATCTGGCCGAGGTCACGGTTCGTTGCGGCAATCAACCGCACATTCACGGGGATGGGACGGTTGCCGCCCAACCGCTCAATCTCCTTCTCCTGCAGTGCGCGCAACAGCTTCGGTTGCAAATCCACCGGCAATTCCCCGATTTCATCCAGGAACAGCGTGCCTTCATGCGCCAGTTCCACGCGCCCCATCTTGCGCGCGATCGCGCCTGTGAAAGCGCCCTTCTCATGCCCGAAGAGTTCGCTTTCCAGCAGGCCTGCTGGAATTGCCGCGCAATTCACCTTTACAAACGTCCGTTCGCTGCGGCCGCTAAGCCGGTGGATGGCGCGAGCCAGGAGTTCTTTCCCGGTTCCGGTCTCCCCCTGGATAAGCACGGTAGCATCCGTCGGGGCCACGGTTTCGATCTGCTTGAGAACCTGCCGCAGACCTCCGCTTTCTCCCACGATGTCTTCAAACCGATTCTCGACATTGATCTCTTCTTCGAGATATTGCTTTTCCTGCCGCAGACGATCGCGGAGTTCGGCGATCTGCCTGAACACCACCGCGTTGCTCACCGCCATCGCCACCTGGTCCGCGACCTGGACCAGCATCTCGACTTCGCGATTGGTGAATGCAGCTTCTGCGCGGCTGGCAACGGCAAGCACACCGACCGCCACGTCGCGGTGAATCAGAGGCACCCAGCAGCCCGACTTCATTCCAATTCTGGTCAGATGGGCGGCGCCTGGTGCCAGATTTGAATCCCAGATGCGATCTAACACGATCGGCTCGCGCACCCGGAATGCGCGGCCTGCAGGCGATTCTTCTAGGGGTACACGCACATCAGACTGCGGGCCTTTTTCATCGGTTGCAAGAAACTGAACCATGAGATTCCCGCTCTTCTCATCGTACAAGCCCAAGGTCGCTGCATCCATTTGGATCACTTCGGACAAGCTTGCCGAAATTGCGCTTAGAAGCTTCCTGACGTCCAAGTTCGCCAGCAACGCCTGGCTGAGTTGCAGCATGACGGCTTCTTCCGCGCGCTTCCGATCCGTGAAGTCCCGCGTTACCTTTGCGTAGCCCGTAACTTCGCCCGTTGCAGGATCGCGAACCGCTGTGAGTACGACATTGGCCCAGAAGCGGGTGCCGTCTTTGCGAATGCGCCATGCTTCGTGCTCCACGCGTCCACGCTCGACCGCCAATTTCATTAATTCAGCTGGTCGACCACGTTCGATGTCCTCCTGCGTGAAGAACCGTGAGAAATGTTTCCCGATGATTTCGTCCGGCGTGTACTGCTTGATCCGCTCTGCGCCTGGATTCCAAGTCGTAATGTAACCATCCTTATCCAGAAGATAGATGGCATAATCCCGCACGCCATCCAGGAGAGAACGAAGTTGCAGATCCTTTTTGCGGACCAGGTCCTGTGCTTCACGCTGCTCCGTCACGTCCCGAATAATGCTCAGCACCGCCGTGCCTTGAGACGTCTGCAGCGGCTTGAGCATGATATCGACCGGAAACTCAGTATTGTCCTTACGCATCCCGAAAAGATTGAGAGCAGCGCCCATCTGCCGGGCGCGTGGATGCGCATGATAGTTTTCGCGATGAGAAGGATGCTGTCGCCTAAACCGCTCCGGCAGCAGGTCTTCAATGGACTTTCCAGTCAGTTCGGCGGACGTGTAACCAAATAATTCTGATGCACGCGGGTTTGCGGCCCGGATCGCACCGGAAGAATCAGTGACAAGAATCGCGTCTGGAGAGATATCAAATAGGTTCTCCAGCGCAAATTGAGCGAATTCGGCCCGTGGAGTCCTGGCCGTAGGCGCGTCCTGTTCCGGGGAATCAGAAAGGCGCATCGTGGCTCCAAGCTTACTGGTTGCAAAGATACCCGCTTCACATCACCCATGGCAACCGAATCGAAGGTTGAGTCAGTTGCCCTAATTGGCAATCACTCTCTTGAGCCCATGTGCAGCCAGTCCGCGCCCGAACGCACAATGCACTCGACTTAAGCCGACGGGCAGGGTTCTCTCCAACCCGCAGAGAGCTTTGAATTTGGCGGCGGCCTTGATCTCTAGTTCATTGTTTTCGGCAGCGGGCGGTCTCGCCTCCGGTTTGGTTCTGTTATCCCCTTCTGCCCTGTTTGCAGCAAGTCTAAGCCGGTGGATTGCGGGACGTGGACTGCCGTTCACTCTTTCGTGCGACTTCAGAGTTCCCGGGACGAGCGGACGCCAGTTCGGGACGTTACAATCGCACCAAGCTCGCGGAGGAACGACCCCTGATGGATAAACGATGGGTTCTCATCGGTGCACTCGTCGTGGGTGTATTCCTTTTCATGATTCTTCTCGTGCCATTTGTCGTGAATCCCGACACCTATCGATCAACTATCGAGACGCAGCTCTCAGCTGCGCTGGGACGAGAAGTGACGATGGGTAAGCTTTCCTTTGCCCTTATGGAAGGAAGCCTGACCGCGGAGGACATCGTCGTTGCCGATGATCCTGCTTTCAGCGATGTTCCATTTATTCAGGCGAAGAGTCTCGCAGTTGGAATCCAACTCCTGCCCTTTCTCTACCACCACCAGGTACGGATCACAAAAATAAAGGTCAATACCCCTTCCATGCAGCTGATACAACACAGCAATGGCAAGTGGAACTACTCGAGCCTCGGTCGAACTTCCAGCGAATCCTCTTTCCAGCAGCCGACGTCTGTATCAGACTTCAACGTCGGCGAATTGAAGATTGTCAACGGCAGCGCCCTTGTATCCTCAGTTCCGGCTACAGCAAAACCCTTCCAGTACAGCGACGTAAACCTGACGGTGAAACAGCTCTCGTTCCTCAGGTCGTGTCCCTTTGAGCTATCAGCAAAGCTTCCGGGAAGCGGCACGCTCAAGCTGACCGGAGACGCTGGTCCGATTTCGCAGAAGGACGCATCACAGACACCCTTTCGGGCAAAGCTGAAATTGCGCGATTTCAACCCGGTCGCATCCGGTCTAATCGACGCAAGCAAAGGGATCTCGATGGACAACGACGTCGATGCGGAAATTACGTCAGACGGCACAAAGCTCTCCAGCACCGGCAAAGTCAACGCCTCGCGCCTGCAGCTCGTTCCCAACGGATCGCCCTCCCGGGAGCCCGTCGCTGTTGACTTCTCGATCGCTCAGGATTTACTGACTCGCGAAGGAACCGTATCGGACATCGCCGTTCATAGCGGTACAGCGGCCGTCCATGTCAACGGAACGCTCAAGTTCGCTCCTGAGGCGATGACGGTTAGTCTGCATCTCTCCGCCCCGACCGTACCGATGGAACAGCTTGAGCGCCTGCTCCCGGTCGTCGGTGTCCGTCTGCCCGCCGGGTCGTCGCTTCAGGGCGGAACTCTTACTGCCAGCATCACCATCACCGGCCCGGCAACAGCCGCCACTCTGGCTGGCCCAGTCGAGATCGACAACACGAGACTCGTTGGCTTCGACCTTGGGTCCAGGATCGAAGGTCTTAGTCGGCTAGTTGGCACAAGTAGCGGAACGGATATCGGGATTCTCAAGGCTCGTGTGAACACCTCACCACAGGGCACGCGCCTTACAGAGATCTATGGAGAGATGCCGCAGATCGGGACCGCGACCGGCGACGGAACGGTTGCGCCTGCAGGCGAGCTCGATTTCCATCTGACCGCAAAGCTAAACAGCTCCAGAGCCGTCGGCCCGCTGAGCGGTCACGCAATCCCACTCACGATCACCGGAACGGCAACCAACCCCTCGATTCGAGCTAATGTTGGCCCTATCTTGCATAAGACAGTCAGCAATGACGCCCCTTAGAGCGGGCTCCCGTCCATATAAGACGATTCTGTACGGCGGGATTTAGAATGACGGACAGACAATCTTTCCTGATCTGCACATCGCGCAGAACCCGCTTTACCGGATGGTTCGTCAGCGCCAAGGAATCCACAAGCATGAATCAAATATCTTGTTTGAGAGTCGCCCTGGCCTCACTGGCCCTCGCGCCAGTTTGTGTGATTGCGCAACAGGCTCGTCAGTACACCAACGCGGACTACGCGAATGCCGAGAAGTTCATGGCATACAATCTGAACCCTCTCGCCTATAAGGGTCAGGTCAATGCACAATGGCTCGATGATGGCCGCTTCTGGTACCGGGAAGTGGACGACAATGGCACAACGTACATCGCCGTCGATCCAGCGAAGAACTCGCGCGCTCCTCTCTTCGATAACGAGAAGCTCTCATCTGCTCTCAAATCCGTGTTGAAGGGCAGTACCGATGCAAGGCACCTGCAGCTCTCGGATATTTCGCTGACTAATAACGACCACACTCTCACGTTTACCTCTCACGGCGCAATCTACCAGTGCACGATTGAGAGCAACTACTCCTGCAAGTTGCTCGGGGGCGGTCCACCCGCAAAAGGTCAGAACCCGGAGCCGCCGCTCACTCTCTCGCCCGACAGGAAACTCGGTGCATTCATTCGCGAGTGGAACCTCTGGGTCCGCAATCTCGAGACCGGGTCTGAGACGCAGCTCACCACGGATGGCGTGGAGAACTTTGGCTACGCTACCGACAATGCTGGATGGAAGCACTCTGATGCGGCGATTCTTCTCTGGTCGCGTGACTCGAAGAAGATTGCCACCTTCCAACAGGACCAGCGTAAAACGGGCGAGATGTACCTCGTTCCCGTCACAAACACACATCCAAAACTCGAGGCATGGAAGTACCCGCTTGTTGGTGACAAAGAAGTGACCATGATTGAGCGGGTGATCATCGACGTTGACAGTCGCAAGGTTATCCGGCTCAAGATGCCGCCCGATCAGCACCGGTCCACGCTCTGCGACGACATCGCGTGCGACGGCAATACGCTAGCAGACGCGGAGTGGAGCCCCGACGAGAAGCACCTCGCCTTCGTCTCCACTTCCCGCGATCATAAGCAAGAGTGGGTTCGCGTCGCCGATGCTCAGACGGGCGAGGTCCGGGAAGTGATGGGCGAAACTGTCCCGAAATTCTACGAGAGCGGCAACGGCAAGATCAACTGGCACTATCTGCCCGAATCAAACGAGATCCTCTGGTTCAGTGAGCGCGATAACTGGGGCAATCTCTATCTTTACGATTTGACAACCGGCAAACTGAAAAACCAGATCACTCATGGTCCCGGCAACGTGACCCAGGTGCTGTACGTCGACGAGAAAGCGAAAACCATCTACTTCCTCGGAGTTGGTCGCGAGAAGAGCCTTGATCCCTACTTCGAGCAGTTTTACAGTGTGAAATTCGACGGCTCCGACCTCAAGCTCCTCACACCGGGGAAAGCCGATCATCGCATCAAGGTCTCGCACGACGGCCGTTACTTTACCGACACATATTCCACGCCGACGCAGCCGCAGGTCACAGTTGTTCGCGACGACACGGGCAATACCGTAATGCAAGTTGCGAAGCAGGACATCTCCCGCCTCACAGCCTCTGGTTGGCAGCCACTCACGCCCATCACCGTGAAGGGCCGTGACGGGACAACTGACCTTTACGGCTTCATGTTCAAGCCCACGCACTTCGACTCCTCACAGAAATACCCGATCATCAACTACGTTTACCCTGGGCCGCAGATCGGTTCGTGCGGCGGACGCGAATTCCGTGCTGCGCATGGCGACATGCAAGCGCTCGCAGAACTGGGCTTCATCGTGGTTTGCATCGACGGAATGGGCACGCCGTTCCGCTCCAAATCGTTCCATGAGGCCTATTACGGCAACCTGGGCGACAACACCATTCCCGACCAGATTGCCGGCATGAAAGATCTCGCCAAACAATACCCTTTCATCGATCTCGATCACGTTGGCATCTGGGGACATTCCGGCGGAGGCAATGCCACCGGTGCGGCATTACTGCATTATCCTGACTTCTTCAAAGTCGGCATCGCTGAAAGCGGCAATCATGATCAGCGCGACTACGAAGACGATTGGGCTGAAAAATGGGCAGGCATCGAGGTCAAGAATCCAGACGGCACCAGCAACTACGATTCGCAGGCCAACCAGAACTTCGCCAAGAATCTCAAAGGCCATCTGCTTCTGGCGCACGGAACGATGGATGACAACGTCCCCCCGAACAATACGCTGCTGCTGGTGGATGCGCTGATCAAGGCCAACAAAGACTTTGACCTCGTCATGATTCCGAATGCGGCTCATGGCTACGGCGCCGCTTCGCAATACATGATGCGGCGCCGCTGGGACTATTTCGTGCGCTACCTCGCGGGAGGCATACCGCCAAACGAGTACCAGACCAGGCCTTATTCCGAGGTGATGAAGGTCGTCCGCGGCGGCCCTGATGCTGATGAATAGAAGTGGCGCAACCGTCGTCCGAGCTGTATCGTTTGGCTGGATCTGGAGGCGTTCGCAATGTGTAAAGCAATCCTCGCCGTACTATTCGTCTGCTCGAGCCTTGCAGCTGCACAAAATGTCAACTCTACTGCGCGAATTAACGATAAGTTTGCCAGCCTGACCGAGCAGTTCATTCACGAGACCCTCGCGCAGTCACCCTCAAGCGCGTCTCAGGCCGGCTACCACCATCACCGAAACCCGAAAACTGGCAAAGACATCGCGCTCGATTCCCTTCTGGACGACGTCAGTCCCGCAGCCTTCGCCGCTCAGCGCGATTTGTACGCGAAGTGGCGCGAGCGCTTCCACAATGAAACTCCGATTGCATCGCTCGGAGCCGAAGACGCTGCCGACTGGCGGCTCATTGACGACCAGATCGAGCTTAATCTTCTCGAACTCGATCAGATTCAGAACTACCGCCACAATCCCACTGTGTATGTCGAACTGCTCGGTGCTGCTCTTTTTCAGCCGCTCACAGACGAATATGCTGCTGAAAATATACGAGTGAATAATGTCCTTTCCCGCATTGCCTCTATTCCAAGATTTCTCGACCAGGCAAGCACCGTGCTTGCCGACGCCGATCCTATCTTCATCAAAGTCGCTGTTGAAGAGAACGAGGGCAACATCAACCTTATCCAAAGCACGATCGCATCGGCGGCCTCAAAAAGACCGGCGCTGAAGACGCGCTTCGATGCGGTCGCGCCACCGGCAGTTGCGGCGCTGAAATCGTTTGACGGGTGGCTTCAGTCGGATCTCGCCAAACGCAAAACCGACCGCACATGGCAACTCGGGAAAAAGTTTTACGATCAAAAATTCCGTCTGGTGATGGAAACGGAGATCGCTCCCGAAGAGCTGCTGTCCGAAGCGGAATCCGAATTCAGCAAGACTCGGGCCGAGATGCTCGAACTCGCTTTGCCGCTCCACAAGCAGTATTATCCCGACCACGACGACCACGCGAGTCTCCCGCAACAGCAGCGTGAGAACAAAATCATCAGCGAAGTTTTGCAGAAGATCGCCGATGATCACCCCAACCGCAACGCCCTGCTCGACACCGCCAAAGAAGATCTCGTCGGCATTCGTCAATTCATTCTCGATAAGAAAATCGTTTCCCTGAAATCGCGTGACAACCTCAAGGTCATTCCGACGCCCGAATTCGAGCGCGGCATCTATTCCGTCGGAGGATTCCACTCCGCGCCTCCGCTCGACCCCAATGCTGAAGCCGAATTCTGGGTAACTCCGATCAGCGCCGGCACACCTGAGGCCAGCGCGGAATCCCGCCTGCGCGAATACAACAACTGGGTTCTCAAGTGGCTCTGCATCCACGAGGCTCTTCCGGGTCACTACGTGCAGGCCGAGCACGCGAACGACGTGCAGCCGGTCACGCGCCGACTGGTTCGGGCACTCTACGGCAACGGCGCGTATGTCGAAGGCTGGGCAGAATACATCGCGCAGAACATGATGCAGCAGGGCTTCGCCAACAACGATCCACGCTACCGCATCAGCTACCTGAAGGTCTGGCTCCGCGCGATTGGCAACAGCATCCTCGATATCCGCATGCAGACCATGGGAATGACCGACGATGAGGCGATGCACTTCATGATGGATGACGCCTTCCAGACGCGTGCCGAGGCAGAGGGCAAACTCCAGCGAGCCAAGCTCAGTTCCACGCAACTTCCCACCTACTTTGTAGGTACCGAAGAATGGTGGCGTTTGCGCCGCGCCTACGAAGCGGCGAAGGGCAAAGACTTCAACTTGGCCGAATTCCATGATCGCGCGCTCGACGAAGGAGCCTTGCCGGTTCCGTGGCTCAAGGACATTTTGCTTCCCAAGCAGTAAGCTCAACCGTACTGACCATCTATGGTCAACGGGAGCACGCCATGAGCGCACACGATCAAGACTCACCTCGCATGCTTGACTTGCCAATTGGCACGACAGCATCTGGCCAGCGCAACGAGACAGACTCCATGGGCCAGATCGACGTTCCTGCCGAGCGCTATTGGGGAGCGCAGACGCAACGCTCGCTCATCCACTTCGCCATCGGCGAAGACCGCATGCCGATCGAGGTTTGTCACGCGTACGCATATATCAAGAAAGCGGCTGCGCTCGTTAACGCCGAACTGGGCGAGATGGCAGCTTGGAAGGCTCAGCTCATCGCTCGCGTGGCGGACGAAACCATCGCGGGAGCGCTCGATAGCGAGTTCCCTCTCAGTGTCTGGCAAACCGGTTCGGGCACGCAGACGAATATGAACGTCAACGAGGTGATTAGTAACCGAGCGATCCAGCTCGTCGGCGGCAAACTGGGCAGCAAAGACCCGATCCATCCAAATCAGGATGTGAACCAGTCGCAATCGTCCAACGATACGTTTCCGACGGCGATGCACATGGCGACCGTGCTCGCATTCGAGACGCAGCTCATTCCTGCCGTGATCGAACTGAAAGATGCGATCTGGGAAAAGGCTCGTGAGTGGGTTGATGTCATCAAGATCGGGCGAACGCATCTGCAAGATGCGACTCCGCTCACTGTCGGGCAAGAATGGTCAGGCTATGCAGCGCAGCTTGACGATTCGCTGCTTGTCATTCGCGAATCGATGCAAGGGCTCTATCGAGTGGCGATCGGCGGAACTGCGGTTGGAACAGGACTGAATGCGCCGGACGGATTCGGCGAGCGGGTTGCGGCGAAGCTGGCGGAGATGCTGCATCAGCCATTTGTTTCGGCACCGAACAAGTTCGCGGCGCTTGCATCGCTCGATGCGATGGTCGCGGCGAGCGCTGCTCTGCGCGGACTCGCGGTTGTGCTGATCAAAATTGCGAACGACTTGCGCTGGCTTGGTTCAGGTCCGCGCACGGGTTTGCGCGAGCTTCGGTTGCCAGAGAATGAGCCAGGAAGCTCGATCATGCCTGGAAAGGTGAATCCTACACAGCAGGAAGCGATGATCATGGTCTGCACGCAGGTCTTTGGAAATGACACTGCTGTTGCCTTCGCGGGATCGCAGGGGAACTTCGAGCTGAACGTGATGCGACCTGTCGTGATTCGCAATGTGCTGCACAGCACGCGGATTCTGGCCGACGCGTGTCGCCAGTTCACGGAACATGGAATCAAGGGGATCACGCTGAATCGCGAGCAACTCGACCGTAACGTTGAGGAGAGCCTGATGCTCGTTACGGCGCTCAGTCCGATCATCGGTTACGACAAAGCCGCGAAGATCGCGCATGACGCGCTGGAAGAGAATCTGACGTTGCGTGAAGCTGCCATTTCGAGCGGCGATATTTCCGTCGAGGATTTTGAACGCGCGATTGATCCCCGAAAGATGATCGGAAATCCGCGGCGCGATGTCCGTCTGGAGTAAGAAATCTGCACAAGAAGTTTGCTGTCGGATTTTCTCCGGCGATTGACTGGCCACACGCCCGATCCCAATGCGAGTGCTACTAGGGAAAAGAGAGGTGGAATGATTACCGGAACACGAACCCAATAGGCCAAGCAGCGTAGAAAGGGTCGTTCATACTCCGATTCTAGATCCAGGACTCGTTTTCAAACCTGAAAGCGATTGTTCATTCAAGCAGGTCACTGCTCACACTGAATGTCGCTGGCCCGCTTGTTCCTGGTTCTTTGTTTCCCACCCTAGCGACAAACGACGTCGTCTGGATGGGCACCAGGCCTGTGATGTCGGTGAGCGCTTACCTTCCCGCCCAAGCAGAGCTTGGACGGGGCACCCAGATTCTGTTCGACCCTGGAACGCTATCACTTCCCTGTCTGGATCTTCTTCTGGCCTTCGGGTCGGGGGACGAAGATGTCCTGCCAGACGAGGCCGCATTCCTTCACCATCGCGAGCGGGTGCTCGAGACGGCCCAGGGTGGCATCGGCGTTGTTGGTTCCGAAGGAGAACTTTGCGCCGGCGGCTTTCGCCTGTTTGATGAACGAAGCGCTGGGAATCTTATAGCGGTTGTTGATCTCGATGGCGACGTTGTTTTCGATGGCAGCGGCGATGATCTTGCGTCGGCGGTCAGGGGTCCAGAGGGTTTCGTAGTCGGCGGCGATCTGCTTCGGAAGGAACGTGGGATTGGCGTAGATGTCGATGGGCTCGCGCATGACGCCGAGGATGCGTTCGACCAGCATGTCCATAAAGGCCTGTGCGTCGGGGATGGTGCCGACTTCATCGTCGATCCAGAGACGCATGCGCTTGCCGTGATCGTCAGTGAAGGTCATGGCATCGGTGAAGACGTAATCGAAGCGGGCAATGGATGCGGGCGAGACAAGCGTGCGCCATTCGCGGCCTTCTGCCTGCAGGGCGATGAAGCAGGGCTGGCCTTTCATCGAGCCGAGATACTGTTGGACACTGTCGTCGCTGTGCACGGGAAAGCCGAGGCCGCAGTTGATGGCGATGCCGTAGTTGATGCCGAGGCGGCGGGAGTTTTCGAGCGCTTGCTCGATTGTGAGTCCGCCCTTGAGATGCACGTGGTAGTCGACGACGGGATAGTTTTCGGTGGAGAGACGGATGACTTCGCGATAGAGGTCGTCGACTTCTGGGCGGTCGGAGTTTGTGGATTCGGCAGCGTCGGGCAGCGGGCGGACGCGGATGTTGCGGAAATGCGTGGTGCTGCCAGGATCGTGTCCCTGGAGGGCGAAGGTGCCGTGATTGAGGACGCGGCCGAATTTGGTGTCGGCCTGGAAGGGCTGAGCGGGCTCTACATAGTCGACGACGAGCATGTCGTTGATTCGGGTCTGCACGCGCTTGCCGCGAACAGTAATGGTGAGCGTGAACCACTCGTTGTTTCGGTCGAAGGTTTTGTAGACGTTGCGGACTCCGTAGAGCGAGCCGGTCTTCTTGCGCTCGACGTAGCCGGTGAGTGGAGCGGGAGGATTGTTTTCAACCTGCACTTCGAATCCGGCGGACGGAAAACCGGAGGGTTGGAATTCGGTGTGGAAGTAGACGCCGGAGTTGGAGCTGGGCAGTGTTTTGATTTCGGCGCTAAATTCAAAATTCCGAAAATCGGCGTTGTGGACAGTGCCGGTGTAGAAGAGATGAGAGCGCTCGCCATGAGCGACGATCTCGTCACCGATGACTTTAAAGGAGCCTTCGTGCTCACTGGGCTTCCAGCCATCAAGGGATTTGCCGTCGAAGAGGGGGATCCAGTCGGTGGGCGCGCTGTCTTCTTGTGCCCAGCAGGAGGTTGCTGCGGGAGCGGTGAGGAGCATGGCGAGGATTTCGCGGCGCGTTAGCTTGGGCATGGGTCTCCGATGCTTGCTGGTGAACGGATCATTGTAGATGCTTGCGGCAGGGACACAAAGACCCGCTCATCGCGATGAAACTGCGATGAACGGGGCACACACCCATCCTTATCGAGAGCAGAGAAACTTGAGCGGGCCACCTGCCGGGAGCGGTGAGGAGCATAGCGAAGATTTCGCGGCGGGTGAGTTCAGGCATGGGGGCCCCCGGATGAGCTTAGTTGTTGAACCGATCAGTTTAGAGCTTCGCCCCAGTTTGCCGACGTGTACCCCCTCCCCCCCAGGCCTCTATTGTTTTCATGGAGTTAGAGCAAACGACGGCGCCAAAATTATCATTCCATTGAACTTAAGGTCTAAATTGTAGATTGCATTCGACTTAGCGCGAAACTGAGCATGGCGCCAAGCTGGCGGGCGCGCGTGTTCGTAACAATCGATCCTGAGTTCGCCGGATACTTCTCCCAAGCAGGGTGAGCTGCAAAAATTTGCCGGATGAACGAAGCTCAGGGTGTCGGCGGAAATCACGCTCTCCAGGCGAAGCCGGACAGATTTCGGGTTGATCTTCTAGCGCGCGGGATCGCGAGTTGAAAGGCCCTTCTGATCTGAGTATGACGAAACTGTCGAATTGATCTGCAACACAGGATGCCGAAAATCGGGTTCTTTCTCCCAGGTCTCAGAAGCGAGACATGGGGCACCCGAATGCTAGTCAGGTCGGTAGAGATCAGGAGACGAGCTTGAATCCGTGC
>Ga0134127_10000480_pt1 | contig 37555 bp, 26 predicted proteins | sample KB31753_FD_96459 | JGI IMG/M metagenome (GOLD analysis project Ga0134127, IMG submission 96459) | Terrestrial soil microbial communities with excess Nitrogen fertilizer from Kellogg Biological Station, Michigan, USA - KB3-175-3 | ecosystem: Environmental > Terrestrial > Soil > Unclassified ...
CACGTTTTGGGCGTTGTGGAAGCTGCGCAATTCGATCGCGGCCGCCGACTACGACTATCGCGCCCACGACAGCGCCATCCCGCTGCAGCGCTACTGGCAGCGCAGCCGCTATCGCCACATCACGGAGCTCATCGCCGGCCAGGGGGCGGTGCTCGACGTCGGGTGCGGATCGAGTCACATCATTGGCGCGCTGGCGCCGGGCAGCGTGGCGCTCGACGTCCTCGCGAACAAGCTGAGGTTCGCCCGGCGCTTCGCCGCGCCGCGGGTGCGGGCGTCGGGGTTCGCGCTGCCGTTCGAAGACGAGAGCTTTCCGTGCGTGCTGTGCTCGCAGGTGATCGAGCACGTCCCGATGGTGCCGTCGATGATCGACGAGCTCTGCCGGGTGCTGCAGCCCGGCGGCCGGCTGGTGCTCGGCACGCCCGACTACGATCGCTGGGAGTGGGTCTGGATTGAGAAGGCCTACGGCATGGCGGCGCCGGGGGGCTACGCCGACGAACACATCTCGCACTACACGCGGCGCGGACTGCTCGCCGATTTCGCCCGCCGCGGCTACACGCACGAAGCGACGCGCTACATCCTCCGCGGCGAATTGATCCTCGCCTTCCGGAAACCGGGGCGGGAGCGCGTCGCCGGGTGATGGATCGCCAGCGCACGCTCGCGCTGACGATCGGCGCGTGCGTCGCCGCGCTGCTCGTGCCGCTGGCGTGGCCGCTCGTCACCGGACGGGTCTTTGCCTACAACGACCTGGCCTGGTTCCATCTGCCGACGCGCTACCTCTATCACCAGGCGCTGCGGGCAGGCGACTCGCTGCTCTGGACTCCCTCGATCTTTTCCGGCCTGTATCTGCACGGGGAGGGACAGCTCGGCGAGTTTCATCCGCTGCACCTGCTGCTCTACGGAACGCTGCCGCTCCAGGCCGCCTTCAACCTGGAACTCATCGCCAATTACCCCGCGGCGTTCGGCGGCATGTTGTGGCTGCTGCTGCGGCTTCGCTTCCCCGCGCCGGCGGCGCTCTTCGGCGCGATGCTGTTCGCGTTCAGCGGGTTCAACCTGCTGCACCACCACCACGTGAACATGGTCGCGATCGTCGCGCACCTGCCGTGGCTGCTGGCGGCGACCGACCTGCTGATGGTCGACGGCTCGCCGCGGCGGCGCGCAGGGGCGTTCACCGGGGTCGCCGCGATTCTCGCGTCCGAGCTGCTGCTGGGCTTTCCGCAGGGCGTGTTGTGGAACGGGATGGCCCTCGCGGCGTTCGCGGCGTACCGCGCCGTCGAGATCGGGCAGTGGCGGCCGCTGGCCCGGTGCGCGTGCGCACTCATGGTGGGCGTCTTGATCGGCGGCATTCAACTGGTCCCGTCCGCCGATACTGTGCTGCACTCGCTGCGCGCCGGTGCGTCAAGAGAGTTCGCGCTCAGCTACTCGCTGCACCCGTTGAACGTGGTCCAGCTCTGGTCGCCGTACGCGCTCGAAGGGGGCGCCTACGGACCGCTCGACTACCCGTGGTTCCACGAGTTCGGCATCTACTCCGGCGCCGTCCTGCCGGTGGCGTTCGTCTGGGTGTGGGCGCGCCGCGCCGCGCTCCCGCCGCCGCGCCGCCGGCTGGTGATCGCGGTGACGGCGTTCGCTGCGCTCTGCCTGATCCTCGCGTTCGGCCGTCATGGTGGACTGGCGGTGCTCCTCACCTACGTGCCGGTGTTCGGATCGCTGCGCGCGTCGGCGCGTTACATCGTCCTGGTCCAGTTCTCGCTCGCGATCCTGTCCGCGATCACGATCGAAGACCTGCTGGCGATCGGCGACGGCGCAGCCGCGCCGTCCGTGCGGTCGACCACGCTCGTCTGGATCCCGGCGTCGCTGTCCGCGGCGACGTTTCTGCTCAACGCGGGAATCCCCTTCAGGAGCGAGCTCTTCTCGGTCGCGACACGGGCGGCGCCCGGGCTCCTGCTGATCGTCGTCGTCACGGCGCTCGTGGTGGCAGCCGCGCGGCGCGCGCCATGGGCGCTGGCGGCGCTCGCCGTCGTGACCGCCGCCGACCTCGGGTGCTGGGGAATCGGGTTCGTCTATCGCGAACGCCCCCGCACGATCTACTCGCTCACGCAAGCGGTGGCTCCGCCCGGCCCGGCCGTCGAAGACTCGTATGCGGCGGCGCCGGCCGAGGGGCGCTTCCGCGGCGACCTGCTGGTGCTGCGCGGCTACCGTCTGACTTCCGGATATGTCGCGTTGTATCCCGTGACTCACCACCCGATTGACAGCATGGTGGCACGGAGGCTCTCGGGCACGCGGTGGGACATCTCGCCGGACGGCGTGCGCACGCCCTTCGCTGGCGGCGTGAGCCGCGCGCGGCTGCTCGACGATCAGGGCCGGGAGGCGTCCGGACGCGTTGAAATCGACGTGGATCGGCCGGGCTACATCGTCGTTCACGTCGACGCGCCCGATCGCCGGGTGCTGGCGCTGACGGAGCGATTCAGCGAAGGCTGGTCGGCAACCGCGAGTATCGGTCCGCGCGTGACGATGCCGATCGAAGGAGACTTCCTCGGCGTCGGCGTGCCCGCCGGCGCGCACCGCATCGTTTTCCACTTCATGCCGCGCAGCTTCGTCTGGGGCGTTCGCACGACCGCGGCCGGGTGCGCGGCGCTCGTGGCGGGCGTGCTGGTTCTGCTGCGTGGCGCGCGGCCGGGCCGCGATGAATCGGGTAATCTGTAAGCGCCCATGCGAGTGAAGGCCTTCTCGATCGCCGCGGCGCTGCTGATCGGCGGCTGGTCCGCCGCCGCGGGCGATGCCGCACAGGCGGCGCGTAAACCGGGCGCGGCCGCCGCGCCCGCCAAGCGCGAGCGCGCGGTGCCGTTCAAGGCGGGCGAGACGCTGACCTACGACGTCTCGTGGTCGTCCTACGTCACGGCCGGGACCGCGACGATCCGGATCGCGGAAAAGAAGCCGTCCTATTCGTCGGTCGCCTATTACATCGTCGCGGAAGGACGCCCGACGCCGCTCGTCTCCAAGCTCTATTCGCTCTACTACAAGGTGGACACACTGCTCGACGCCTACTCGCTCCTGCCGCAGCGCGGATCGGTCTACAGCGAGGAAGGCAAGCGGCATCGGATGAAGACGACGCTCTTCGATCATCCGCGGCGCAGCGCCGATTTCCAGGTCGAGACGCGCACCGTGGTCAAGAAGACGATCGGCATTTCCGCGGTGGCTCAGGATCCGCTCGGCGCCTTGTTCGTCCTCAGGTCGATCCCCCTGACCGCGGGAGAGAAGATCACCATGCCGATCTGCGACGGCGGGACCAGCTACAAGGTGCTGATCGAAGCCGGTCCGGTCGAGGCCATCAAGCTCGCCAGCGGCACCGTCCAGGCGCAGCGCTTCTCGGTGACGCCGCCGGCCGAGGCCGGCGCGCGTGCGCTGGTGGTGTGGCTGTCGACCGACGCGGCGCGGGTACCGGTGAAGATGTCGGCGCAGCTTCCGGTCGGCGCGTTCGTGCTGACGCTGTCGTCGCGCGGGTAATGGGCTGGATCGGCCGCGCGCTGTCGCGGAAGCTGACGCGGATCTCGCTCGACCGCTTCATCGCGTCGCACGCCACCGCGCGGCGCACTCTCGACATCGGCGCGCAGAACGGGCCCTACGCCGCGCACTTTCCTCACCGCGTCGCGCTCGACATCCGCCGTGGGATCGGCGTCCAGATCATCGGCGACACGCAGGCGCTCGGCATCGCCGACGCCACCTTCGACGTCGTGCTGTGCACCGAGGTGCTCGAGCACCTGCCGGAGCCGCAGCAGGCGGTGGACGAGATGTTCCGCGTGCTCAAGCCGGGCGGCCAGCTCCTGCTGACGACGCGGTTCCTGTTTCCGATCCACGACGCGCCGCACGACTATTTCCGCTACACGAAATACGGCCTGCGGCACCTGCTGCGACGCTTCGAGATCCTCGAACTGCACGAAGAGACGGACGCCGTCGGCACGCTCGCCGTGCTCGTGCAGCGGCTCGGCATGCAGGCGCAGACGCTCGGATGGCGGCCGCTGCGCGCGATCTGGCTGCTCGCGGCGCAGGCCGTGCGGCCGCTGTCGTTCCTCATCACCGAGGAGTACGGCGACAGCCGCAGAACGACGCCGGAACGCGGCATCATGACCAGCGGGTACCACGTCGCGTGCCGGAAACCGGACGCATGATCACGCCGCGTCCGCGGTTGCTCCTCTCGGGGCCGGCGGCGACGGCCACGGCGGTCGTCGTCCTCATCGCCGGCGCCTATGCCGCGGCGCAGCGCGCCGGCTTTGCCGGCGACGATTTCATGATCCTCCACCGCCTGCAGGCCCTGCGGCACCCTACGGACGTCCTGGGATTCTTCCACGGCGAGTTCTTCGGCTATTACCGGCCGTTCGGCTTTCTCGCTCACGCGTTCGACTGGGCGGTCGCCGGCGCCGATGCGCGGCGCTTCCACCAGACCAACATCGTGCTGCACGCCGTCAGCGCCCTGCTGGTGCTGCTCATCGGCCGCGAGCTGGCGCCGCGGTCGGCGGCCGGCGCGATCGCCGCGTTGCTCTTCGCGCTCCATGCATCGAACCATGAAGCCGTGGTGTGGATCTCCGCCCGCTTCGATCTCCTGGCGACCTGCTTCTCGCTGGCCGCGGTCTGGTGGATGGTGCGCGGGGCGGCGGGGGAACACGTGGTCCCGCCGCTGCTGTTCCTCTGCGCTCTCCTCTCGAAAGAGTCAGCGGTCGCGCTGCCGATCGCGGCCGCGGGGTTCGCCGTGTGCGGACTGCGCCTGGGACCGGCCCGCGCGGTACGCTATCTCGTCCCGTGGCTCGCCGCGCTGGTCGTCTACAGCGTGATGCGCCATCTCGGCGGCGGCGTGTCGGCGATCGGCGGGTCCGGACGGCTTCCCAAGCTGACCGCGTTCGCCGCGCTGCTGGCGCTGCTGGTGTTCGTCGCGGGCGAGCGCCGGTTGCGCGTCCGTCAGTGGCTGCTGACGCACCGCGGCGCCGCGCTTGCGGCCGCGGCCGGTCTCGTCGCCACCGTGTGCGCGGCCGCAGCGGCGGGCGGGGGGGTCGGACGGATCGCGGCGGAGAAGCTGGCCGTCGCCGGTTTCGCGCTCTTCCATCTCGGATCGCCGGTTCTCGACGTCTTCGACTTCCCCTTCTACCTCAACGAAGGCACGACGATGTACTGGCTGGGCGGCGCGATCGCGCTCGGCGCGCTGGGGGCGGTCGTCGCCGTGCTGTGGCGGCCGCTGGTGGACGACGATCGCCTGTGGTTCCTGGGCTCGCTGCTCGCGGCCGCGATGCTGCCGATCTCCGCGCTCACGGAGGGGACGCGCTACCTGTATCTGCCGTCGGCGGCGCTGTCGCTCATGGTCGGCGTGCTCGGCAGCGGCGTCCGCGGTCGGGCGCGCGTGCCGGCGCTGGCGCTCCTCGGCGTCTACCTCGCGGTATCGGGCGCGCAGGTCGTCGCCAAGGTGCGTGACTGGAACTGGGCCGGACGCATGATCGCGGAAGGGGCGCAGATCGCGGATGACGCGCTCGCGCCGTCATGCGGCGAGGGGCACATCGTGTTCCTGACCGAGCCCGTCGCCGTCCGATCGGTCTACACGCACTTCCTCTACGAGACGTTCGAGCCGCCGCGCGGCTGCATGCCGGGGACGTTCCAGGTCCTCCTCCGGATGATGCGGGTCGACGGCGCAGTCGACGTGTCCTGGGATGGCCCGTCGCGCATCGTGATGACGGTGCCGGGGTATCGCGACAACTTCGTCGCCTCGGCCGATCTCCGGAATTTCGATCGGCCGGTTCGCGGCGACGCGCCGATGGCGATCGACACGCCGCTCGGGCAGCTGCGCGCCGAGCGGATCGGGGCGGACGAGCGGCTGACGCTCTCCCTCGCACCCGACGCCGATTCGTCGCACATCCATTTCTTCTATTACAGCGTCGGCCGGATCCGCCGGCTGAACTGACTATAATCGCGCGAGGTGACGCCACGCCCGACATGCTGTCGCTGGTGATTCCGGTCTACAAGAACGAGGCAAACCTGCCGCGCCTGCAGCGCGAGCTCGAGCAGTTCGCCGGCCGCTTCGGGCGCGACCTCGAGGTGGTCTTCGTCGTCGACGGCTCTCCCGACGGCTCGCTGCGCTGGCTGCAGCAGCGGCTGCCGGCGTGGCACCTGCGATCGCAGCTCGTCGAGCTCAGTCGCAATTTCGGCTCGTTTGCCGCGATCGCGGCCGGGCTGCGCCAGGCGCGCGGCGACTATATGGCGGTCGTCACCGCCGACCTCCAGGAGCCGCTCGACCTGGCGCTCGAGTTCCACCGCCGCATGGCCGCCGGCGAGGCGGATGTCGTCTTCGGCTACCGCACCGGACGCGCCGATGCCGCCGCCTCCAGTTTCGTCTCCGACACGTTCTGGCGGCTGTACCGGAGGTTCGTCGTCCGCGACATGCCGAAGGGGGGCATCGACGTCTTCGGCTGCACGCGTACCGTGCGCGATCACCTTGCGGGTCTGCAGGAAGTCAACACGAACCTGATCGCGCTGCTGCTCTGGCTGGGATTTCGCCGCGCCTTCGTCGGCTACGAGCGGCAGCCGCGCCTCGAAGGGCGCAGCGCGTGGACGCTGGGAAGGAAGATCCGCTACGCGCTCGACAGCGTCTTCGCCTTCACGGATCTCCCGATCCGCGCGCTGCTCCTGCTCGGCGTCCTGGGCACCGTCTTCGCCGTGGTCGCCGGCGTGACCGTGTTCATCGGCTGGCTGACCGGCCACGTACCGGTCCTCGGCTATACGCCGCTGATGCTGGTCATCACGTTCTTCGGCGGGCTGACCGCGCTCGGCCTCGGCATCACCGGCCAATACCTGTGGCTGACGCTGCAGAACTCGCGCGGCAGGCCCAACTTCATCGTGCGCTCTGCGGAAACCTTCGATCGGCCGCGCGCCGACTACGCACCCGTCGCCGGCGCCACCAGCGCGCGGAACTCTTCGTAGTCGCGAATGTAGTCGGAGGGGTCGTAGAGATCCGACGCGAACACCAGCAGCAGCGCGTCGGCGGAATACTTGTACTGGATCGCCCAGATCATCGGCGGCAGGTACAGCCCGAGACTGGGGGAATCGAGCAGCACTTCCTCGCTCGCCGTCCCGTCGTCAACCACGACGGCGACAGAACCACGGGCGCAGACGAGGAACTGGCGGCACTGGCGGTGCGCATGCTCGCCGCGCACGTCCTTGCCCGGCACGTCGTACACCATGAAGTACCGCTTCGGGACGAACGGCAGGTGCGACGGGAACTCGCCGGCCGACAGCGTGCCGCGCAGATCCTCGACCAGCACCATCCGGTGCAGCGTCACGCCGCGCACGCCGGTCGGCGCGATCGGCTGCTCGGGCTGCGGCTGCACCGTCGGCGCCTTCGCCGGCCGCCGCGCCGTATCGACGTAGCCGACGATGCGCGCGGGGTTGCCGGAGACGATCGCCTTCGCCGGCACGTCGTGCGTCACCACCGCGCCGGCGCCGACCATCGCCCGCGCGCCGACGCGCAGCCCGGGGAGAATAGTCGCGCCGCTGCCGATCGAGGCACCGCGGCCGATGTGCGTCTGCAGCACCTGCGGCTGATACTTCTTGCTCTGCGGGTACTTGTCGTTCGAGAACGTCGCGTTGGGTCCGATGAAGACGTCGTCGGCCACCCGCAACCCGTCCCACAACTGCACGCCGCTCTTCACCGTCACGCGATCGCCGAGCACGACGTCGTTCTCGATGAAGACGTGATCGCAGATGTTGCAGTCCGCGCCGATGCGCGCGCCCGGAAGGATGTGCGCGAACGCCCACACGCGTGTTTCTGCACCGATCGACGCGCTCTCGCAGAGCGCCTGCGGATGTACGAAATAGTCAGCCATGGATGAGCATCGATCGTAGCCGCAATCGCCGGCCGCGGGCAACGAGTCACCCATGAGATACTGGCCTCTCTTGGCCATGACGGTATCTCGCGCTCCCGCGTCGGGAGCCGCCCGCTCCCAGGCGATGCTCATCGCCGCCCTCCTCGTCGTGACGATCGCCGCCCTGCTGATCCGCTGCCTCGCGATCGCCGAACCGCTCGGGATCGACCAGAGCCTGTGGGCCTCGGCGGTGCGGGGCATGTCTCGAGGCCAGCGGCTGTATCACGACGTGTGGGAGCAGCGCCCGCCCGGCATCTACTGGATCTACTACGCCGGGTTCTCCGTGTTTGGCTGGACTCCTGCCACGGTCGCCTGGCTCGACATCGGCGCTTCCGCGCTGACCACGCTCGCGCTCTTCGCGCTCGGACGCGCGCTCGGCGATACGCTCACCGGCGCGGCGGCGGCGGCGGCCTACGCCGTGCTGACGATGCCGGCCTGGCTCTACGGGCACGGCGGGTTCCTCGAGCGCAGCGTGTGCGAGACGTTCATCGCCGTCTGCATCGCGCTGGGCGCGTGGTGCGCGGTCCGCGTGCGCGACACCGGATCGCTCGCCGCCGCCGCCGGGCTCGGCCTGACCGCGGGTATGGCCGTGGTCCTCAAACCGAATGCCGGCCTGTACTTTCCCGCGCTGCTGCTCTGGCTGGTGCTGTATCGGCGCGACGCGATGGCCGACGTCGTACGATCCGTGATCGCCGCCATCGCCGCGTCGGCGATCGTGCCGGCGCTGGCGCTGCTCTGGCTCTGGCGCCTGGACCTGCTGCACGACGCGAAAGTCGCGGTCGTCGAATTCAACCGCTTCTATGTCGCCGAGGGCTTCTCGCCAGCGCGCTACGCCGTGGATTTCTCGAAAGCGGTCTGGCTGCGGATGAAGACCGAGCCGCTGTGGACGGCGGGCGCGGCCGGCGCGATGGCGGCCGTCTGGCAGCTCGCGCGCACGCGCCGCCTGCCGCCCGCGGCCGGACTCGCCGTGATCTGGGGCGGCGCGGCCGTGCTCGTCATCGTCGTGAACGGTGCGCGGTTGTTCAACAGCTACTTCATCCAGGCGCTGCCGCCGCTCGCGCTGCTCGGCGCCTGGCTGCTGGCGAGCGCCTCGCGCCAGGGGCGCGGGCCACGCCTCCTGGCGTTGGCGACCATGTTGCTGATGGCCGCGCTGCTCGTCCAGCGCGGCTACCTCCCGCGGGTCGCGGCATGGGCCAGCGCCGATCTCGGCGCGCTGCGCGGCACCGAGCAGGAGGCGCAGTACCTGGAGCGCTTCGGCGGCTACGCCAACGACCGCGGCTATTCGGCGCGCGCCAACGCGGAGATGGCCGGTTATATCCGCACCCACACCACGCCGGACGAGCGCATTTTTCTCTTCGGGATCAACGGGGCGGGCGTGTACTTCCTGGCCGACCGGCTGACCGCCCATCGGTTCCTGCGCGTCAATTTCTTCGTCGTCACGGAATTCCCCGACGAAGAGTTCCGCCTCGCGTCGGTCACGGCCGATCTCGCCGCGAGCCGGCCGCGGTACCTCGTCTTCGAGACGCTGCATTCGGGATCCGAGATGGGGCGTGCGGTGGACGGGCTGCGGCGGGATCCGGCCATCGTGCAGCTGCTGGCCGGCTACACGCAGGACGCGCAGATCGAGGACTTCACGCTGTATCGCCGGACGGACTGACCGTGGCGCCGGCCGAAGGAGTGAGGACGTCCGACACTGGCGGCCGCGTGCTCGAAGCGGCAGGAAGGGTCGCCTGGATCGCGGCGGCGCTGTCCGCGATGGTCCTGCTGTGGTCGCTGTCGCGGCACCAGCCCGGGTGGGCGATGGCGATCGTGGTCTGTGGTCTTGCCGTGCTCAGCGCCGCGCGGCCGTTCGACGGGCTCCTGGTCCTCGCCGGGTTCGGCCCCGTGGTGACGATCTTCTCGGTGCTGCTCGACGTCGACAACTTCGGCGTCCACTATCCCGAAGCCCTCGCGCTCGCCTTCATCTCGGGCGCCGCGGCACGACGGGCGCACGAACGGCACGCCTTCGCCGTTCCGCCAAGTGTGGTTGGGCCGGCGCTCGTGCTCTTGACGGCCGCTGTCGCTTCGGCGTTCACCCAGGTTCCGGTCCTCAGCCTGGAGCAGCCGGGACTCCGCATCCCCGGCGTGCCGGTGACACTGGCAACCGATTACCTCGTGCTGCAGAACCGCGTCACCGCGGCGATTGGATTCGCGGCCGGGGTGGTGCTGTTCCTGCTGGCCGCCGACATCTGCGGGCGGAACGCCGAACGGCGCGATCGCGTTCTGGTCATGATGGTCGCCGGCGCGGCCGGCGCAGGCCTGTTGAACGTCGTCCGCCTCGTGACGGCGGCGATGCGCCGTGAGCACGCGGCGGCCGCGCTGTGGACCTACGCGATGCAGTCGCGGATCAATGTGCAGTATCCGGACTGGAACGCGGCAGGATCGCATTTCGCGATGATGCTGGTCGTCACCCTGGCGCTCGCCCTGACGGCGCGACGGCGTTCGTACCTCGTTCCACTGATCCTGATCGGCGCGGGCCTCTGGCTGACGGGATCGCGCACGGCGATGGCAGCGGTGCTGGTCGCCGCTGTCGGGATGATCATCCTGCGGCAGGGACCCGGACGGCAGCGCACGATCGTGGCGCTCTGCGCGGTCGCCACGATCGCCGCCGTCGCACTCGCCGGCTGGTGGTGGTATCCGGCGACGCGCAACGATCCGGCGGCGTTCTCGCTGCGCACGCGGCTCATTCTCTGGGAGGCTGGCATCCGGATGGCGCGGGATCATCCCCTGTTTGGCGTCGGTATCGGCGGATACTGGGAGTTCTCGCACGACTACGCCCCGGCGTTCCTCGACAGTTTCTGGCGGTCGCACGAGAACGCGCACAACTACTTCATCCAGCTGCTCGCCGAACTCGGTATTCCCGGGCTGATGGTGTTCGTCGGCGTGATCGGCGCGTCGCTTCGGAGCGCGTGGGCGCCCGCGGCCGCCGCACGCATGTCACCAGTCTGGACCGCCGGATTGATCGCCTATCTGTTGACCTGCCTGACGGGCCATCCGTTCCTCGTCCCGGACGCCACGTATCCGTTCTGGATCGCCCTTGCGGTGGCCGCGGGGGCGGGCGGATCAGCGGCCGTGCCGGTTGCGGCGCGCCGGCGATGGCTGCGGGCCGCGGTGGCCGCGGTGATTGCGGCGTTCATCGTGACCGTGCCGCTGCGCGCGCGCGAGGCCAGCCGTCACGCGCGAATGGAAGCGATCTCGGCCGGCTTGTCAGCCTGGCAGCGGGGCGCGGACGGCACCCGCTACCGCTGGGCGGGCGCGCAATCAACCTTCTTCTACTCGTCGGCGAGCGGCGGGATTCGGATCCCGGTTCGTGCGGGTCCGGATGCGCCGCCGGCGATGGACGTGCGGATCTTTTTCGACGGGCAGGAAGCCGATCGCGTGCGCCTGCACGCGGGAGAGGGCTGGCGCGATCTCCGCCTGCTGCGCCGGCGGCAGGGGGGCGACAACGACTACATCAAGATCGATCTGACGGCGACCGCGCCGGGCGGCGCGACGCCGCTGACCACGCCGGGCGGCCAGGTGTTGATGGTGGGAATGCCGTCGATCGTGTGGACGCAATGACAGCGGCCGCAGCAACGCGACCGCTGTCATCAACACTCTGCTCTACTTCATGATCGGGATATCGGTCGAGCCGCCCCACGTCCTGGTGACGCCCGCAGTGAAGTTGCTGGACGAGGTCAGCCAGAACCACTGACCGGTCGCGGGCCGCCACACCGTGATGTCGGCGCGGCCGTCGCCATCGAAGTCGGCCAGCATCGGCCGATCCCCGTTCCCTCCCCACGTCGTGGTGAAGCCTGCGGTGTAATTGCTGGTCGACGTCAGCCAGAACCACTGGCCCGTGGAGGGACGCCACACCGTGATGTCGGCGCGGCCGTCGCCATCGAAGTCGCCGAGCAACGGATTATCGCCGCCCCCTCCCCACCGTCTGCTGTCGCCGGTGAAGAAGTTGCCTGTCGACTTGAGCCAGAACCAGTCGCCGGTCGACGGACGAAACACCGTGATGTCGGCGCGGCCGTCGCCATCGAAGTCGCCGAGCAGCGGCACGTCGCCCGGACCGCCCCAGAACCTGTTGTTCACGCCCACGTAGCCGCTCGAGGAGGTGAGCCAGAACCACTGGCCGGACGACGGGCGCCAGACCACGAGATCGCCGCGGCGATCGCCGTCGAGGTCGGCGATCATCGGCACGTCGCCGGACTGCCCCAGCGCGACGCTGCTGAAGAAGGCGTCGTTGTAGCCGGTGCCCGAGATTACCCAGTTGAAGGTGCCGTTCGGGCGCCAGAAGACCGGATCGACCATGCCGTCGCCATCCATGTCGGCGGACAAGGGCACGTCGCCGGCGCTGCCGCTCCCCAGTACCTTCGTCATCCCCGAGGCGGTGAACCCGCTTGCGGAGGTCAGCGTGAACCAGGTCCCCGTCGACGGACGCCAGACCACGATATCGGTCGCGCGATCGCCATCGAAGTCGACGCGGCGCGCCAGCTGCGCGGTCGCGTGCACCACGAGCTGCGCCGGCGCGCTCGGGACCGAGTTCGCCGTGTTGGTGAACACCGCGCGATACCACTTGCCGTTGTCGGACGCATGCGCGATGAAACTGAGCGTCGTGGACGTGGCGCCCGGGATGTTCGTCCAGTTGATCCGATCCGTGCTCACCTGCCACTGCACGGTGGGATCGGGCGAAGCGTCGCCGGCCGCGGTAAACGACGTCAGGTTGTCCGGATTGATCGCGTGGAAGAGCGGCTGTTGGAGCACGACATTGCCGAGCGTGTGGTTGAACTGTACGCAGCCTTCAACGTCGGCCGGATACCCGGCGCCGATGTCGTCGAACGCCTCACCGGTCATGTCGACGACCACCGCCGTCTGCACCCGCCCGCGGGCCTCGTCGGCGATCACCTTGCGGTCGGGAGGGGAGGACAGCGTGTCGAAGACGGTGCCCCACGCGGCGCGGGTGCGGTCGTTGAACAGATGCAGCTCGCCGGCGGGTCCGGCCCCCGGCGCGACCGACACGAAGTCGGAGAAGCCGTTGCGGTTCACGTCGCCGTAGACGATGGTCGACCCTTCCTGGTATCCCGTCCCGGCGCCGTAGATCGTCAGATCCGCCCCGGCCAGGCTACCTGACGCGCGTCCCGCGCTCGCGCCAAAGATGACGTAGATCTCGCCGCTGTCGAGCCGTCCGTTGCCGGGCCCGTCGCCACCCGGCGCGCCGATGATCAGGTCGGAGAACTTGTCCTTGTCGATCGGCGCGATCTGGAGGGACTTGCCCGCCGTGTCGCCGACATCGATGCCAAAGTAGCGCGCGTTGTACTGGGTCGCCAGATCGAGGACCGGCGGGAACGAATTCGAAGTCCGGCCGAAGACCATGTAGACCACGCCGACGTTGCCCCCTTCGCCCGGCGCGCCGATCGCGAGATCGTAGCCCGCGCTGACGTTGGGAACCGCGTGGCCGAGAAAGTCGCCGGCCGCGAGGATCTGGCCGACGCCGTCGGCCGCCGATCCCTGGATCTTGAAGAACGCCGCCGACGGCGTCGACAGATCGATGCTGGCGGCGATATCCGGCCCGCCATGCACGACGTAGACGGCGCCGATGCCCGGGGCACCGATGATGATCTCCCTGAACCCGTCGCCGTCGAGGTCGCCGGTTGCCAGCGCCGCGCCGAGCCGCGCGTTGGCGGGCGCCCCCGTGATCGTCACCACCGCGTTGGCCGTCGTCAGCTGGCTGGTGGTCAGCCCGCGGAGGAACATGTAGACCTTGCCGCTGTTGCCGTTGGCGCCCGGCGCGCCGACGACGAGATCGCGCCTCGGCGACGGATTCGTGACCGCCTCTTTCATCGTGACGTAGCCGGCGGCGGTCGCTTCGCCGAAGCGATCGCCCGCGGCGGCGCCCGTGATCACGACGTTCGCCGTATTGAGCCTGAACTGCCCGGTGAGCAGCGGACCCGACAACACGACATACACACGCCCGGTGTTGGAGTTCCAGGCCGGCGCGCCAACGATCAGCTCGCGACGCTGATCGGTGCTGACGTCACCGCGATCGAGAGAAAGCGCCGCCTGCGAGCCGGCGGTTTCACCGCGCCAGACCTCACGATCCGCGGCACTGGAAAGAAGAACCTGCTCTTGCGCTGCCGCACTGCCCGCGATCAGAACGATCGTCGCCGCAGCGGCCATTGCTTTGAAGTGCATATAACTCAGTCGCCCCCTACGTCGGGAACGGTTCAGCAAAGCATGTGCCCCTGCAATTAATCGGGATAACGCCGAGATCGCGGCGATTTGAGCAACGCAATACCCATGATCGGCATTGCGCTGCCCGCCGCCCTCCCGGTCATGGGAAAGCGGCGGGCCAACGTGAGGCGGCTATTTCACAAGCGGGATAATTTGGGCTCGCGTCACTTGACGACCGGGACGTCGCCGGCCGCTCCGCTCCCCAATATCTTGACGAAGCCTGAGGTGAAGCCGCTGGTCGACGTCAACCAGAACCACTGACCGGTCGAAGGGCGCCACACCGCGATGTCGGCCCGCCGGTCGCCGTCGAAGTCGCCGAGCAGCGGTACGTCTCCCTGGCCTCCCCACGTCGTTGCGAAGCCGGACCGGTAGCTGCTGCCCGACGTGATCCAGAACCACTGGCCGGTCGAGGGGCGAAACACCGTGATGTCGGCCCGGCCGTCACCATCGAAATCGCCGAGCAGCGGTTGATCGCCCGCCCCTCCCCACCGCCTCGTGTCACCCGCATACCAGTTGTACGACGACTTGAGCCAGAACCAGTCCCCGGTCGACGGCCGCCACACGGTGATGTCGGCCCGGCCGTCGCCATCGAAGTCGGCGAGCAGCGGCACGTCGCCGGCCCCGCCCCACCGTCTGGTCTCAGCCGTCGTGTAGTTGTGCGACGACATGAGGCAGAACCAGTCGCCGGTGGACGGCCGCCAGACGACGATGTCATCGGCGCCGTCGCCGTCGAGGTCAGCGAGCATCGGCACGTCGCCGTAGCCGCCCCATCGTCTGCTGTCCGCGCCGGTAAAGTTGCTCGACGACATCAGCCAGTACCACGTGCCGTCGGTCGGCCGCCAGACGACCAGGTCGTTGACACCGTCACCGTCGAGGTCGCCGCTGAGCGGCACGTCGCCAACACTGCCGCTGCCCCACGACGTTCCGGACGCGCCGGACGTCGTCGATCCGCTGAGCGACGACGACCACGTCCAGGCGCCCGTCGACGGGCGCCAGATCGTCAAGTCGGTTCGATTGTCACCATCGAAGTCGGGAGCGGGCGTGGCGGGTACGGGACGATTACGAACCACCGCCGTCACTTCAACGGCTGGCGCACTGATGATGCCGTCGGCGGTGTACGCCTGGACCGTGACGTAGTACGTCCCTTCGGGAATTGACAGCAGGCTGTACTGTGTGCGATTGCCGACGTTGACTTGCGCCGTGTAGACGCCGGGCTTGGTACCGTAGAGAAGAATGTAGCCCGTGACTTCCGGCTCGGGATTGGGGTCCCATGCGAGGGTGACGGACGCGGCCTCGAGGCGCGCTGCGTTGAGCAACAGCACGACGACCAGCGCCGCGGCGGCACGAATAAGTCCGGATTTGCTGTCCATGAGTGCTCAAGGTCGAGGCAAGAGGGCTGCCTCAGCTGTCTCATGGACTTTTTACGATTTCAGGCCTGTTTTTGCAGATCGCGACCGTGAACCGGACGCGAGGGATGACAGTTTTGTTGGCTGGGTTACCGAAGGGACCGTCAGCTCAGGAGGAGGCGGCCGGAGCAGGACGCTCCGGCCGCATCAAGAATCTACCGAACCATCACAACGTCGCCGGCGCCGCCGAACGTCAGCGTTCCCTGCGTGCGCCAGCCGGTCGACGATTCCAGCCAGTACCACCCGCCGGTCGAAGCGCGGAACACCCCGATCTCCGACTTGCCGTCGCCGTCGAAGTCGGCGAGCAGCGGCTGATCGCCCTGTCCGCCCCACGTGGTCGTGAAGCCTGCGGTGTACCCGCTGGTCGACGTCACCCAGAACCACTGCCCCGTCGAGGGTCGAAACACCGTGATGTCGGCCTGGCCGTCGCCGTCGAAGTCGCCGAGCAGCGGCCGATCGCCGAACCCGCCCCACCGTATGGTGCCACCAGCGGTGTTGTTGCTCGACGACTTGAGCCAGAACCAGTCGCCGGTCGAGGGTCGAAACACCGTGATGTCGGCCAGACCGTCGCCGTCGACGTCGGCGAGCAGCGGCACATCGCCGGACCCGCCCCATCGTATGTTGCCACCGGCGGTGTTGTTGCTCGACGACTTGAGCCAGAACCAGTCGCCGGTCGACGGGCGCCACACGGTGATGTCTGACCGACCGTCGCCGTCGATGTCGGCGAGCAGCGGCACATCGCCGGCACCGCCCCACGTCACGGTGCCAAATTTCGTCTGGTCGTAACCGGTGCTCGACGTCAGCCAGAACCACTGGCCCGTCTGCGGACGGAAGATCACGATGTCGGCGATGCCGTCGCCATCGATGTCGCCGGTGAGTGACTGGTCACCGAGCGCGCCAAAGGTGATGCCGGTCTGCAGCGCATTCGTCGTCACCGCGGTGGCGCCGAACCAGGTGCCCGTGCTCGGCCGCCAGACGACCACGTCGCTCCGCCCGTCACCATCGAAATCGCTGCGCGTCGTACTGACGACGAGCGCTGCGGCCGTTGTCAGGGCAGCGCCTCCGGAGTTGGAGAACTTCGCGCGGATCAGCTTGCCGGCATCGTTGCTAGTGACGAAGATCGGAAACGACGCAGACGTTGCGCCGGGAACGTCGACGAAATCTCCGGCGGTTCGCGGCTTCACCTGCCATTGCACGGCCGTGGACCCGGTGGCCGCCGCCGTGAACGTCACGGTTGTGCCGAGGCGCGCCACGATCGTCTTCGGATGGCTCGTGATCGTCGGCGGCGCAACAGGGAGCGACCCCGAACCGGTCGCGACGATCTGATTCGCCAGGCCGTACCCAGCGTTATAGCGCGAATAGGAGATACTCCACTGTTTCCCGGTCTGTCGGGCGCCGACGCGGGGCGCGTATGAACCGCCGGCTCCGGTTGCGCCCGCGCCGTCAGTGAGCGGAACCGCCGTCCCCAAGGGAACACCCGCCGAATTCATTTCCACACCCGGAACTTCTCTGGTGCCGACACCCTCGCTCACCGCGAGAATAGTGCCGCTCACGGGATTGAGAGCGAAAGCAAAGGAGGTCGGCGTCCCGAGCTGGCTACTGATCAGCGTGGGGAAGCTGGCGAGCGGAGTGCCGCTCGAATCGAGTTCCATGCTGAACGAGCCGCCGGGGGCAGCCCAGCCGAGGACGTAGCGTCCGGCCGCATTGACCGCGAGCGCGGTGTTGAAAGTACCGGTGGACTGCCCGAAGGGTCCCGAGGCCGGGATGACGCCCCCTGCGGTGTTCACCCGGGCGAGCGCCATGTAGGCGCCGAAACCGGCGAAGCCGACCCCGAATTCCTGCGTCCGCGGATTCCAGGCGACGGCGGGATCACGCGTGTTGATTGGCCCGACGGTGATCACTCCACCCTCGGGTACCCCTGTGACTCCGTTGACCAGGCGCCCTCTGACGGCATAGCCGTCTCCCGTCCAGGTCACCAGGAACTTCTTGGCCTCCGGCGAATAAGCGAGCGAGGGCCCGCCAGCAGTCGGAGCGGACACCGCCCCGCCGGATACGTTTACGCCGCCAGGGTCGATAGCGACCACTCCACCGGGATACGACACGACGGCGGAGTGCACGAAGTTCGGTCCGGTCCCCGCCTCGTGCCAGGTGACCAGGAACCCCCCGGCGCCGCCATTCAAATCGGGACTGTATGCGACGCGTGGATTGTTGGCGAACCCGCCAGGAAGGGCAGGTCCGGTCGTGAAAGTGGAAATCACATCTCCGCTGTTGTTCGCGAATGCCGCCCAGACGGTTCCCCAGGCCATGACGCTGAGATACACGTCATTGCGCGGGTCGTGCGCGACGTCGCCGAACAGCAGGACGCCTGGAATCAGCTGCTTGGTGACGCCGGCGCGACTGACCTGCGCCGCGGCTGGTGAAGGGGCGAGAAGGAGCCCGGCCATGAGCCCTGCACAGATGCCGGACATGCGCAGCCGACGCGCGCTGCGGAGACTCGACTGAGGGAATGCGTTCATATGTGTTAGAGCGATGGCAAAAACGTCGTTTTCTGTTTCGGTCGTACCTGTCGGCAGCTTTAGGATCCAGGTGGATCTCAAGGCCGATCAGAACAATGTGTAAATGAACGGGGCTGCCGCGGTGCCGCCGATAGCAATGAGCGCGCCAAGCAGCAGCAAGACGAGAATCAGCGGCGCGATCCACCATTTCTTGTTGGCCCGTGTGAAGTCCCACACCTCGCCGAGGAAGCTGCGGGGAGGAAGCTCCGCCTGCGCGGCAAACTCCGAAGGCTGCGGCAACTGATCTCGGTTCATTCTCGGTGTACTCAGAACTGCCGGAAGTACGAGGCCGCCGACCGCCGCGCCTCCCGCGTGTGCCAGAAGCTGCGGGCGGCGGCCTTCCGCCGGGCAAGAGAATCGTATCCAACCAACCGTAGTGTCAAGCCGATAATCGCAAACAGCACGAAGTAGGTGATTCCGAGGACCAGGTGCGAGATGGTCCACCCAATCGGGTATGCGGCGGCGATCCATGCGACGACCAGCGGTCTGAGGCGCGCCGGCGCGACCAGCGCGACGAGGGCCACTGCCGCCGCCACCCCCCAGATGGCGATTGGGATCGGCCATTCCCCGGTTCGGCGGAACACGGCGTAGCCGAGGACCGCGGCGAACAGCGGCAGCCAGAGCAGTCCGAACTGCCGCAGATCACGCGGTGACGGATTCCAGTTGATGTCCAGCATGCGATCGTGACTCCTCGCCGGCGGTCGGCGGCCTCTGCCCAATCATGATGAAGAAGCCCCCCTCACGACTTCCCGTCACCACCTGCGCGGCCTGTGACCAGGCGCGGCGTGCCTTCGACCCCCGAGTCTCCGCGGCGAACAAGCCGCGCGAGACGTCGCCGGGATCGGGCGAGAAGGATGGCAGGCTGCGCACGAAACGGAGGCCCGCGTCATCGAACCAGCGCAGCACCTCCCCGAACGTGTGCGTCGACTCGTGCGGGTGCTGGTACTGGTCGGCGAACCAGGCGCGCTGCTTCTCGCGTCCGATCCCTTCGCGCAGGTAGGGATCCAGCCACCGCGCGCGGTTGCCGGTCAACCGGAAGATCGCCCGGCGCGCGTTCGTCGCGGCGCGTCCGAACCGGTTGTAGAGGCCGATGACCATGTGGCCGCCGGGGCGAACGAGCGGCACCAGCGCTCTGAACCCGCCGTACGGGTCGCTCGTGTGGTGCAGCACGCCATTGCAGAGCACCACGTCGAACTGCGCCGGCTTGAAGCACGGCCGGAACAGGTTCATCTGCACGAAGCGCACGCGCGACAAGTGGTGCTCGCGCCGGAACGTCTCGCCGAGCCGCAACGAGTTCATGCACAGGTCGGTGCCGACGACGCGGCGGCAGCTGATGCCGAGAAAGTTACTGAGCTGGCCGGTGCCGCAGCCCACTTCGAGCACCGTGGTGTTGAAGCCGATCGCCTCGTTCAGCTGTTTCGCGTAGACCCCCCGGCGCGACTTCTCGATCAGCGAGCGCAGCGAGTCGTGCTCGTCATAGTTCGGAAACGGGGTTTCCTCGTAGAACGATTTGACCGCTTCGGTGACATCGCCGCCGGCGCCGAAGCCGTCGTGGGGCGCGAACATCTGCGGAATGCCGTCCTCGATTGCGAACTGCCGTCCGCAGCGGGTGCATGCCGTCCGCGTTTCACTGCCGCGCTGCAGGTCGGCGCCGCAGCAAGGGCTCACCCACAACGCGTCGAGAATCGGGTCGCCGACGGTCACTTGCGTCTGAGGCACCCAGGCGGGCTGCGCGGTCTTCTCCACGACGCAGTGGCCGAGTGCGAGCACGTCGATGTCGCAGTTCATGAACGTGTCGACGGCGTCGCGAGGCGCACAGACGATCGGATCCCACCCCAGATTGAAGCTGGTGTTGACGACGACGGGGCAGCCGGTGCGTTCGTGGAAGGCGCGAATCAGCCGGTGGTAGAGCGGGTTGCGCGCCGCGTCCACGGTCTGGAGCCGCGCCGAATAGTCGACGTGGGTCACGGCGGGAATCGACGAGCGCTCGACCTTCAGCTTGTCGATTCCTTCTGCAGCCGCGAGCGCCGTCCCCACCCCCTTGCGCTGGCGATCGGCGACGGGTGCGACGAGGAGCATGTAGGGACTCTCGAGGTCTTCCGGAACCGAGAAGTAGTCGGCGGCGTGCTCCTGCAGCACCGACGGCGCGAACGGGCGGAAGCCCTCGCGGAACTTCACCTTCATGTTCATCACGGCCTGCATATCGGGCCGCCGCGGATCGCCGAGCAGGCTGCGCGCGCCGAGCGCGCGGGGCCCGAATTCCATCCGTCCCTGGAACCAGCCGACGACTTTCCCGGCCGCGATCGCGTCCGCGACGTGATCGCACAGCTCCGCATCGCCGGAGGCGCGCTTGAAGGGCACGCCCGCTGTCTCCAGATAGGCGGCAATCTCGTCGTCATCAAAGCGGGGGCCGAGCAGCGAGCCGCGCTGCCCATCCGGCACCGCCGCCGTGCGCGGGTTCTGCAGCAGTTGGTGCCAGATGAATTGCGCCACGCCGAGCGCGCCGCCGGCGTCGCCGGCGGCCGGTTGGATCCAGATGCGGTCGAACCCGCCCTCCTCGAGGATGCGCGAGTTGGCCACACAGTTCAGCGCCACACCGCCCGCGAGACACAGGTTCGTCATTCCCGTCGCGGCGCGGACGTGGCGCGCCGTGCGGACGACGATCTGCTCGGTCACCTTCTGGATCGACGCGGCGAGATCCATGTCGCGCTCGGTCAGCAGCGTGTCGGGCCGCCGCGGCGGCCCGCCGAACAGATCCTCGAACTTCTTCGACGTCATGGTCAGCCCCTGCGCGTAGTTGAAGTACGACATGTCCAGCTGGAACGAACCGTCGTCCCGCAGGTCGACCAGGTGGTCGAGGATCAACTTCGCATAGCGCGGCTGGCCATAAGGCGCGAGCCCCATCAACTTGTATTCGCCGGAGTTGACGGTGAATCCGGTGTAGTAGGTGAAGGCCGAATACAGCAGCCCCAGCGAATGCGGGAAGCGCATTTCGGCGGTAAGGCTGATTTCGTTACCGCGGCCGACGCCGAACGCGCCGGTGCTCCACTCACCGACGCCGTCGAGTGTCAGGATCGCGCTTTCGTCGAACGGCGACGGGAAGAAAGCGCTCGCCGCATGAGATTCATGATGATCCACGAAGACGTAGCGTCGTCGGCGCGCGTCACCGAGTCCGCGCCGCAGCGTGCGTGAGAGAAAGAGTTTCTCTTTCAGCCATACCGGCATCGCCCTGCGGAAGGAGGCGAATCCGTCGGGCGCGTAGCTGAGGTATGTCTCGAGGAGGCGATCGAATTTGAGCAGCGGCTTCTCGTAGTAGCCGACGTACGAAAGGTCGGCCGTCGTCAGACCACCTTGCTGCAAACAGTACGCGACGGCACCGGCCGGGAACCCTTCGTCGTGTTTCTTGCGTGAGAAGCGTTCCTCCTGCGCGGCCGCGACGATTTCACCATCCACCAGCAGGGCGGCGGCGGAGTCGTGATAGAACGCGGATATCCCGAGAATCGCGGTCATCGTGCGCTATATGGCCCAAAGGAGCGAACCGGCCGGCAGCTTCGGTCCGGACGTCCAGGAAGTGCATGAGTATCGGGCGGAGCGGCGGCCATTTTATCACCGATTCGCGGCAACCCGGGCCGCGTACCAGTCGGCCAGATAGCGGGCCATGAACCCGTGTCCCCGTTCGGTCCAGTGGCAGTCGGCGCGAAGATACAACGGCGCGCGATCCTCCGGCGGGCGCGTGTCGACCCATTGCCGCATCGCGTCCGTCGGGTCGACCACTTCGATCCCATAGCGCGCCGAGACGCTGCGGAGCCACGATTGAAGACCGGAATTCGGCGGCAGGACGACGCCGTCATCGATGCGGCCGAACAGACGGCCGACGGAGCACTCGCGTCCACCGACCTGCAGCGGGTTCGGGACGTGAACGATCACGAGCCTGGCGCCGTCACGAGCGACGTCTTCGGCAAAACGGCTCAGCTCGGTAGCCGTTCGGTCGGCCGCCGCTTTCTGCGTGGCGCTCCAAAGCTCGAGGGGACGCAGCAGCGGCCACAATCCGGAGTCGGTGAGCGCCCGCAGATCGGGTGGGAGCGCGTCGAGCGGCGTCGACAGGATGGCGTCCATTTGTTCCCGCGAGAGCGGCGGCTCGTTGAGGGTTCGGGCCAACCGCTCGGCTTCGCCGTCGTCAAGGCGGTCTGCCGTCCTGACGGTACCGCGCATCCACGAGAACGCGCGCTGAACCTGGGCGATGCTGAGCCGCTGCCACGTGTCGGCGGCCAGCCGGGCGACCCGCACGCGCTTGTACCAGATGTAGTTGGCATCGACGGGCACGTCGAAGTACCGGGGGCGGCCGTCAGGTCCGAGCACGGCGCTGAACGTCGTCGGTTCGTCCCCCTCGGTCCACAGATCGTTCCAGAAGAAGAACAGCAAGACCGTTTTGGGCTTGAGCTGACGGCCGACCTTCAGATACCAGTTCCACTCGAGGAGCGGCGACCATCCGCGCATCCCGTGCGCGACAACGCGCAGCGCCAGCGATCGGTCCTTGAGTGCCTGCTGCAGCCGCGGTCCGAGCGTCTGTTCCCACGGCAACTGGCGTGCCTCGATCATACTGTCGCCGATGAGGAGGAGGTCGGTCTCCGGGGCGGACAGCTCGGGTCCGCGAATCCCCCGCGAGTTGATCGAGACGAGGACCGGTGGGAATTCGTCCAGCGCGTTCGGCTTGTTGATGAACGCGGCCTTTGGTGGGGTCAGGCTGTAGAACTCGCGGGCGTACTCGCGGCTGTCGACCTCCTGCACGTTCTGGCCGAGCCGCGCGGCGCGAACCGCCGCTTCCATCACGCCGACCGCGAACAACGCCGCGAGCGTGGCGACGAACGTCTTCAGTCCTGATGCGCGCGTGCCGAACGCCGCGACGACGAGCATCGCGACGCCGACCACGCTGACGAGCATCGAGACCGCGCAGCCGAACGGCGTCACGCCGAACGCGGCCCCTTCTATGCCGACCGTCGCGAGGATGGCGGCAAGCAGGAGAACCGCGCGCCGTACGCCGTCTCCGCGCGGCGTGCAGGCCTGCGTTGTGATGAAGCAGCAGGCGAGCGACCAGTTCACCAGTACGTAAAGCAGGAAGAATCGTAGCGCCGCCGGCCGCTGCGTCCACCAGAAGCTCCTCGCCAGCACCAACGAGGCGGTCGCGATCCACGGCACGAGTGCCACTGTCGCGCGCGTCCTCCATCCGGGCAGAACCGAGCGCGACCGATCGCGCGCGCGGCGCGAGAGCGACAACGTCAGCGCCGCGGCGATGAAGACGGCGCCGCCGACACTCGCGACTCGCCGGCCACCGGTCGGTGCCAGCCGTCCAAGCAGAGAGAAGCTGATGATGAGGATGCCGATGTTCGCCAGCAGCACCGCACGGAGCGATCGCCACCCGCGATAGAATTGAGCGTGCACTTGACGAATCGTATCGTATCTATCGGGGTCCTCTCTGTGCTGCTCGGCGGCAGCGTCGCGGCGAAGCAGACCAGCTCGGTCAAACCGCCCGCACCCGCGAGCGAGACGGCCGCCGTCGCTCGCGGCTGGACGCTGCTTGCCGAGGGGCGCGCCGCGCCGGCATCGCAGCTCGCTGCCGATCTGCTGCGGCAGTTTCCGCGCAGCGTGGCGGTCGGGACGCTCTTCGTGGATGCGGAGATCGCGCGCGCGGGGTCGACGGCCGCCCTCGCGGCGTACGAGCGCTGGCTGGATAAGCGCACGCTCGAAGATGGATACGTCCTGCGCCGCGTCAGCCGTTCGGTGCTGCGCGATCTGCTGCGCGACTCCAATGGTGTGGTTCGCGCGGAGGCAGCAGCGGCGCTGAAGGATGATGGCGATCGCCCCGCGGCGGACGCGGCACCGGCGGCGGAGTCAGTCGACCCGCTGCTCGCGCAGATACAGCAACCCAGCCCCGGCCGGTCGCGCGTCGTCGCCGAGCTCGCGCGAAGCCGCGATCCGCGCGTCGTGCCCGCGCTCGTCGCGGCGCTCGGTGACGATGACATGCTGCTGCGCGCCGCGGCCGCCGAGGCGCTCGGTACGCTCGGCACAACGGAGAGCGTTCCCCGATTGCAGGCGCTGCTCGCGGATCCGGTCCTGGCGGTGCAGTTCGCCGCGGCGAAAGCACTGCTGGTCCTGAAGGACAGCCGCGGCGCCGAGTGGCTGCGCCAGCTGGCGCGCAGCGAGCATGCCGCGATTCGACTGGAGGCCGTGCGCGCATTGAAGAACGAGGCCGACCCTGAATGGCAGGCCACCGTGCGTGCGCTGACTACGGATGTGGATCCGGAGGTCCGGCGGAACGCGGCCGAACTGATCGCGCCGTTCGATCCGGGACTCGCCGAGGCGACACTGAAGCCGCTGCTCGACGATCCGAATCCGGCGGTGCGCCAGGTGGCACGCACCTCGTTCATCGGGTCGGTAGCCACCGACCTGACGACACTGCGCGGATTCCTTCGTCACGAAGACGCGTTCGCGCGACTGCGCGCCGCCGCCAGAATTCTGCAGCTGACGCGCTGACGACGATCGCAGCCCGTACCTCGCGTCACTTGACGACGGGCACGTCGCCGACCGATCCACTCCCCCAGGCCCTGACGAAGCCTGCCGTGAACCCGGTCGTCGACATCAGCCAGAACCACTCGCCGGTCGGGGGACGCCACACCGCGATGTCGGCCTTGCCATCGCCATCCACGTCGCCGAGCAGCGGCACGTCCCCCTGCCCTCCCCACGTCGTGACGAACCCTGAGCGGTAGCCGCTGGCCGACGTCACCCAGAACCACTGCCCGGTCGAAGGGCGAAACACCGTGATGTCGGCCTTGCCATCGCCATCGAAGTCGCCGAGCAGCGGCTGATCTCCCTGGCCTCCCCACCGCCTGGTGTCGCCGGCGAACCAGTTGGCCGTCGACTTGAGCCAGAACCAGTCGCCGGTCGACGGACGGAACACCGTGATGTCGTCGCGGCCATCGCCGTCGAAGTCGGCCAGTAGCGGCACGTCGCCGGACCCGCCCCACCGCCTGGTGTCGCCGGCGGTGTAGTTGCTCGACGACTTGAGCCAGAACCAGTCGCCGGTCGACGGGCGCCAGACGACGAGATCGCCGCGGCCGTCGCCGTCGAGGTCGCCGACGAGCGGCACGTCGCCGAAACCGCCCCAGTGCGTCGATCCGCCGCGCGTGTAATTGGTTGAAGACAGCACCCAGCCGAAGGCGCCCGTCGACGGGCGCCAGGTGACGAGATCGCGCTGGCCGTCGCCGTCGAGATCGCCCATCAAGGGGACGTCGCCGGCGCCGCTGCCGGACGGCGCGGTCATCGCCGTCGTGAAGCTGGTGCTGGACTTTGCGACGTACCACACGCCGTCGGTGGGGCGCCAGACGACGAGATCGGTGCGGAAGTCACCGTCGACGTCGCCGCGTGTTCGAGACAGCGGGGGGCCGTCGACGGTCAGGATCCGCCCCGAGTAGTCCACGATGTACAGCTCGCCGTCGGCGTCGACGCCGAACGAGCTGATGTTGCCGATGAACCCGAGTTCGTTGGTGTGCTCGATGATGTTGGCGACGTGGGCCTCACCGGCCACGTCGATCGTCAACCCGAGCGACCAGACGCGGCCCGATCCGAAGTCGGCGAAGAAGTAGCGGCCGCGGTAGGCCGCACCCAGCCTCAGGCCGCGGTAGACGTAGCCGCCGGTGATCGAGATGCCGAAGGAGTGGTCGTACTCGTGAATCGGATCGATGAGTGGCTGCGGCCCTGCCGGCCTATCTACGCTTGGCGGGATGTGCGAATGCACGCCTTCCTTAATCGACCACCCGTAGTTGCGTCCGCCGTTGCCCGCCGGCTCGTAATCGACTTCCTCGAACAGGTTCTGCCCGACGTCGCCGATGACGAGCGCACCGGTACCACCGTGCGCGGGATCGTCGAAGCTCCAACGCCAGGGATTGCGCAGGCCGAAGTCCCAGATCTCGGGGCGCGCGCCGAGTCCGTTGCCGGGTTGAAATGGATTGGTTGCCGGAATCCGGAACCCTTTCGCGTCACCGTCAGCCACGCTCACGTCGATGCGGAGGATCTTGCCGAGGAGTGACGCGGGGTTCTGCGCGTTGTTGCAGGGATCGTTACCAGACCCACCGTCGCCCGTGCCGATGTAGAGGAATCCGTCCGGGCCGAACGCCATGTTGCCGCCGTTGTGATTGCCGAACGGGTGTTCGATGTACGGAAGTCCGGTCGACCAGACCATTTCCTTGTGGACCGTCGGGTCGGCGACGAGCGGGTTCGCAGTCGAGCGCTTGAAGCGCGCGACGGTCGAATGGTTCGCCATCGGGTTCGGTTGTTGACACCCCGTGTTCTCGCCGAACGAGGGGGCGGAGTAGTAGACGTAAAAGCGACCCGACGTCGCGTAGTCCGGAGGGAATGCCAGGCCGAGCAGTCCCTGCTCGCCTCCGGCGAGCACGACGCCGCTCAAGTCAAGGAAAGGGGCGGCCAGCACGACGCCGTTGCGAATGGTACGAATCACTCCGCCCTGCTGGACAACGTACTGAACGGTACGGTCGGACGGATCTTGAACGAACGCGAGCGGCGCGTTGAAGCCCGACGCATACACGCGCTTCCTCAACTGCGCCGAGGCGTCCACTGCCGCCGTGATCACGAAGCACGCGCTCAACGAGAGCACCGCGAGCGCGCGAAGAGAGACGGGATCAATGAAACGCCGAGTGTGATGTGGCATGTGCAAGGGCACCGGCGACGCCCATTGTACTTGTGCACCGCGCGCGGCCAGAACGGCATTCCACGGCCGGGCTGGCGCGCACCGCCACGTCGGTCCCTGCGTTCCACGCCCGTCAGGCGCCGACGCGCGGGCCTTCAGCGAACGAGCGGGATATCGCCCGGTCCGCCGAACTGCAACGTCGACTGCGTCCGCCGGCCCGTCGACGATTCCAGCCAGTACCAGAAGCCGGTCGAGGGGCGGAACACCGCGATGTCGGACTTGCCGTCGCGGTCGAAGTCGGCGAGCAGCGGCTGATCGCCCTGCCCGCCCCACGTCGTGGTGAAGCCTGCCGTGAACCCGCTGCTCGACGTCAGCCAGAACCACTGGCCGGTCGATGGGCGCCACACCGTGACGTCGGCCTTGCGATCGCCGTCGAAGTCGCCCAGCAGCGGCCGATCGCCCTGCCCGCCCCACGTCGTGCCGAAGCCTGCCGTGTAGCCGCTGGTCGACGTCACCCAGAACCACTGGCCGGTCGACGGGCGCCACACCGTGATGTCGGCGCGGCCGTCGCCGTCGAAGTCGGCCAGCAGCGGCACGTCGCCGGACCCGCCCCACCGCCTGCCATCACCCGCGGTGTAGTTGCTCGAGGACAGGAGCCAGAACCACTCGCCGGTCGACGGGCGCCAGACGACTGGATCGGCCTTCCCGTCGCCGTCGACGTCGGCGAGCATCGCGACGTCGCCGCGACCACCCCACGTCACGGTACCGTACTGCGTCTGGTCGTAGCCGGTGCTCGACGTCAGCCAGAACCACTGCCCGGTCGACTCGCGGAAGACGACGATGTCGGACAGGCCGTCGCCGTCGATATCACCGATCAGCGGGCGATCGCCAAGGCCGCCAAACGGCACGCCGGGTGCCTGCCCGGTGAAGTTGGGTGTCGAGGACTTCGCCCAGAACCACTGGCCGCTGCTCGGCCGCCAGACGAGCGGGTCGGAACGGCCGTCGCCGTCGAAATCGTCGGCCGCGTCGCGGACCGCGATCGTGAACGCGACCTCCGCGGAATCCCCGCTGGCGCCGCCAGCGCCCGATGCGGCAACGGTGAAGTAGTAGGTCTGGCCGCGGCTCAAACCCGAGACCGTTGCCGAGGTGCCGCTGACCGAAGCGACCGGCGTCTTCGCCGCGCCGGACGCGGTGCTCATCTTCAGCGTGTACAACGTCGCGTTGGGGACGCTGTTCCACGTCGCGATCGCCGAACCCGGACCCGATCGCAACAGCCGCAGTCCCGCCGGCGGAACCGGCGCGGCCTGCAATGCCATCACGATGCCGAACCCGCCGTCGCGATCCCATCCTGGCGTGTTGATGTCGATCGCCGTCGAGATCAGCGCGGTCGAAACCGCCGATGCGGTCTGCGCGAGGTTGCGCGATTTCACCAGCGCCGCGATCGCCGCGGCGTGCGGCGCCGCCGCCGACGTGCCGAAGAACGACGAGAATCCGCGCACGCTCGTCGACACGCCGTCGGCAGCGGTGATGTCGGGCTTCTGCAGCACCCGCCCGCCGCTCGAGGAGAAATTGCCTGGGGTAATCGCCGCACCAGTCTCAGCAAAGAAAATCCGCCGCGGACCGTCCGAGCTGAACGTCTCGACCTTGTTCGCGGCGGTGAAGGGCGCGGAACACGGACCGGTCGATCCGAAGCCGCCGCACGCCGGCGAGGCCGCGACGCCGAACGTGTTGGCCGCGCTCGTGGCCGCATGACCGTGGATCTGCCCGGCGGTCGCAACCTGCAGCACGCCGCGGTTGGTGTCGAGGTGGAGGAAGCGCGTTTCTCCGGAAAACCGCGCGATCACCAGCCGGTTGCCGGCGGTGCCGCCGGAGGCGATCTCGAACGGATCTTCGGCGCCGCCCTGGAAGTTCGTGCCGGCGCTCAGCAGTTCGCCGCCGGCGCTGTCGAGCAAATAGAGATCGTAGTCGCTGGTCGCGCCGCCGAGCGGCTCGGCCCACGTCAGGGTGTTGAAGGCGCCGGCGCTGACGAGGGTGTCGAACAACTGCGGCGACGCCGCGGTGCCGAAGTTGTGCACCCGCCCGGCGTCGAGGGGCAGCGGCGGCGCCGCCGTGCCGCCGTCGACGAAATCTCCTTCCCAGGCGCCCGACGTGCCGGCGGACAGCCGGCCGGAGTTCCCCGCCGATGAGAAATACAGCGCGCCCGACGCCGCGACGTCCTTCACCGCCTGGATGATGATGCCACCGTTGGTATCCGATGTAGTCGTCTGGCCGTCCTGGAACGCCGATTCGACGAAATAGAAGACGTCGTCGACGATGATGTCGCAGCCGGCGGCGCGGAGATCGCGAATGCGCTGCGCGAAGGTCGCGGTGCCGCCGCTGGCGCTGGCGAAGAACAGCTGCGCGCCGGGCGCGAGGTCGGCGACGATCTCGAGCATCGCCGTGCCTTCGTCGCACGACTGCGTCACCGCGCACGGCGCGGGCGGCCCGAGCACGGTCACGGCGCCGATCTCGCCGCGAGCCTGACTGTCGGCGAGCGTCCTGACGCCGTCCGACAGCACCCCGATCCGGACGCCGGCGCCGGTCACGCCGAAGAACGCGCGGGCGTCCGCGGCGCGATGCGTCGCGTCACCCTGCGACAGCACGCCGCCGGTGTTGGTGAGGAGCGACGGCGCGGCCGTGGCGCGCGCGGTCCGCGACTGGAGCACCTCGCGCAGCGCCGCGGCCAGGCGCTGACGATCGGCGCCCGGGCGGGCGGCTGGCGGGTCGACGGCCAGCGGCCCGGCAATCGTCCGCAGCGACATGGCGACGCCGCGCGAGGTCATGAAGCCGTAGTCGGGCGCGACGCGGTCGATCTCGGGGAGCCCGGCGATCGCTTCGACCAGGTCCAGCGGCGCGCGGACGGCGAGGTGCCGATATCGCGAGCTCGTCGCCTGGACGTCGGCGCCGAGGCCGCGCAGCCGCGCGATCAACGCGTCGCTCACCGTGGCGCGGACGTCGAGCAGAGCCCGATTGTCGGCGGTCATCGGCAGCGTGACGCGCAGCGACGTCACGCCCGTTGCCACCGCGCGGCCGGCCGCGATGCGCGCGCCATAGAGCAGTTGCGAGTCGATCTTCCGTTGCGTGGGAGTTCGCGCACGCTTCTCGGCGGCGAGGGCGTCGATCTGCGCCGCCGCCCGCGCCGACATGCCGCGGGGCTGCGCCGCGGCGGCCTGCTGCGGCGCTCGCGCCGACAGCGGCACAGCCGGGATGCCTGCCAGCAGCAGCAACACCGCCGCCGCGACTGGACGCCAACCCCGCACCAGCCGGGAGGGATACCTTGCCACCGTGGACTTCATTGGGCCTCGACTCGGGAAACGGGGTCAGCGGATCGGCGGACGGACGGTGATCGACTGCGGCGCCGGATCGATCGACGACACGGTCGGCTCTTCGGCGAGCCGTTCCAGCTTCAGGAGCGGAACCCACGCGACGAGCGACCGGTAGTCGAGCGACGAGGACACGACGGTGCCCTTCAGCCGCTCGATCTTGCGCTGCAGTTGCGTCAGGATGCGGGCCCGGATCTCGACCAGGGCGCGCCCCTCCTCGTCGATCTCGACGACCGTCAATCCCGCGCTCAGCGGCCGCGGGCGATGGCCGCGCCTGCGCGCGATCTCGTCGCGCACATGCGAGTCGATCTTGCGCTCGGCCTCGGACAGCCGCTCCTTTCCGGTGCGCGGCTGCTCTTTCTGCTTCGGGTCCTGCGCCGTGGCGCCCTGTCCGCCCGTACTCTGCTGCGCCGCCGCGTCAGACGGCGGCGACATGCCGCCGGACGGGGGCGCCGGAACGGCCGCGCTCGCCGCGGCGGCCGCCGACAGAGTCAAGGCGAGTACAGAGACGCCGACGGTACGTCGCATACCGCCGGCGCGTTCAGTGTGCTTCGACGCCGAGCGGAGTGCGCGGCGCCTGGGACAGCCGCGCCAGATCGGCGTCGACCATCATCTGCACGAGACCCTTGAAGTTGACGGCGGGATGCCAGCCGAGCGCGGCGCGCGCCTTCGACGGATCGCCGATCAGGTGATCGACCTCGGCCGGCCGCAGGAACCGCGGATCGGTGCGGACGTGCTTCTGCCAGTCGAGGCCGACGTGGGCGAACGCCGTTTCGACCAGGTTGCGGACCGAGTGGCTCTCGCCGGTGGCGATGACGTAGTCGTCGGCGCGTTCCTGCTGCAGCATCATCCACATCGCGCGCACGTAATCGCCGGCGAATCCCCAGTCGCGCTGCGCGTCGAGATTGCCGAGACTGAGCGTGTCGGCGAGACCGAGCTTGATCCGCGCGACGCCGTCGGTCACCTTGCGGGTGACGAACTCGAGGCCGCGGCGCGGCGACTCGTGGTTGAAGAGGATGCCGGACACGGCGAACAGGTCGTAGCTCTCGCGATAGTTGACGGTGATGTAGTGGGCGAACACCTTGGAGACGCCGTAGGGGCTGCGCGGATAGAACGGCGTCAGCTCGGTCTGCGGAATCTCGCGCACCTTGCCGAACATCTCGCTCGACGACGCCTGGTAGAGGCGAATCGACGGGTCGACGTGCCGCACCGCCTCGAGGATGCGCGTCACTCCCTGGGCGTTGAACTCGCCGGTCAGCATCGGCTGGTCCCACGATGCCGGCACGAACGACATCGCGGCCAGGTTGTAGAACTCGTGCGGCCGCACCGTGTCGATGACCCGGATCAACGACAACTGATCGAGCAGGTCCGCCGGGTGCAGGAGGATGCGATCGAGCAGGTGCTCGATGCGCCAGAAGTTGGTGGTGCTGGCGCGGCGCACCAGGCCGTGGACCTCGTAGCCCTTCTCGAGGAGCAGTTCCGCGAGATACGAGCCGTCCTGGCCGGTAATCCCGGTAATCAATGCCCGTCTGTTCATAACTGCGCTCACACCGAAGCGACACGCGACCGGAAGGTCGCCGGCTCCGCGACGTTGCCGCGGACCAGGACGAAGACGCACGCCAGGAGGAATCCGCTGAGCGCGCCGATCAGGATGTTGCGCGGCACCTTGCGCGATTCCGGTTTGTCGGGCGGGAGCGCGCGGGTCAGGATCTGCAGGCCGGAACTGCGACCGGCCACGAGCAGCCGCGCCGATTCGTAGCTGTTGGCAACCTGCTCGTAGGACTTCTTGGCCAAATCGCGTTCCATCTCGAGCCGGCTGATCTGCGACTCCTTCGCGTACATCTCGCCGAGGCGCGCCAGCCGCGGATTGTCGAGGTTGCGCGCGGTCATCTGCGTCTTCTGCCGCTCGAGCGCCGCCAGGCGCGTCCGGCTCTCGGCGACCTGCTTGTCGAGCTCCTGATAGACCGGGTTAATCGCTTCATTTTTCATCTGCAGCGTCAGCAGATCCGGCGGTTTGCCCTGGGCGTTGCGCGCCGCTTCCATCATCGCCGGGTCGCCGTCGATCGAACGGGTGACGGTGTCGACGCGCGGCCGCGCCTTGAGCTCCTGTTCCGCCCGCGCCAGGCGCGCTTTCTCGGCTTCGACGTTGATCAGCAGGTCGAGCAGCGCGCCGCGCTGCTCGAGTTCCGCATCGACGTCCTTCTTCACCAGCTCCAGTTGCGCGCCCCTGCGCGCGTCATCGAGCTTGGCGGTCGCGCCGTCGAGGCGGGCCTTCGCTTCATCGAGCTGCAGCTTGATGTCGTTGCGCGCCTGCACCGCTTCCTGCTGACTGACGCGACGCGCCGTGTCCGCCCCCAGATCGGCGACGCGGTTGACAATGTCGGCGACCAGCGCCGGATTGTCGAGGCGACCGTGCACGAGCAGCACCGACGAGTTGCGCACTTCCTCGATCTCGATGACGTCGCCGAAGAACCGGCTCGGCGAAACCCAGTAGGGCGCCTCGTCGAGGCGCGTCTCCCTGACGACCTGCGACGCCACGGCGCGGCTCTCGATGAGCGGGCGGAAGTTCGCGGTGGACAGCGTGTCGGTCAGCATCTGTCCCTCGCCGATCTTGGAGCGGCTGATGACCAGCGCCGCATCCGCAGCATAGGTCCGGTGGATGACCAACGACACGCCGAGCGCGACCGCCGCGCCGACAACGGTGCAGGCGACAATCAGGTTCCGATGCCGATGCAGCAGCTGGAGCTGCCGGCGAAACTCCACCGTCTCGATGTCGGGGGTCATGGGTTCCGAGGTCTGCAGGAGGCCAGGAATCCAAGTATTCTACCAGACGCTCTCGCGGACAGCGACCGTGAAATCCTGTCCGCGCGACATAATACGGGGAGCTCGACAGAGGCGGAAATCGACCTGCCGCCGCCACGCGATGACACACGACCCGCATCCGCCCTGTCCCTTGTGTGCACTCCCGGCCCAGAGCTATCTGTTCACGCGGCACGGCGGGCGGGTGTCGCGGTGCATGCACTGCGGACTGACCCGGCTGGATGGAGGCGACTCGGCCGTTGCCGCCGAGCTGCCGCCCCCTTCGTCCTCGACCGAAGCACGAGCCGCCGACGCCTATCTCGCTGCGTTCCGCGATCGCGGCGGCGCGCACAGCCGGATCCTGCTCGTGGCCGACGAAGGTCATCCATTCGTGGCCGCCGCCGAGGCAGGCGGGTTCGCGATTGCCGCGCGCCAGTCGATGCCCGAGATCGAGGCGGCCGGCGTTCGCGGCGGCCCGTATCAAGGGGCCGTCGTCCTGTTTCAACTCGAGAAGGCGGCCGACCCGATTGACGTGCTGACCAGCCTGCATCGCGCGCTGGCACCGGGCGCGATCCTCCTGGTGGTGACGCCGTCGCTCGACAGCTGGCCGGCGCGGCTGCTGCGCGGGCAGTGGATGAACTGGCAACCGGGCAACCGCACCTACTTCGACACGCAGACGATCCAGTCCGTGCTGCTGCGTTCGGGGTTTGGCGAGCTCGAATGGTCGCTCTCGCAGCGGCATTACACGGTCGAACACGTGGAGGGACGCGCGGCCGGCTCGATGCCGACCGGGCTGACGCGAACGATTCGCCGCGCCGCGCGCGTGATTCCTCCCCCGTTTCGCCGGCACGCGCATCTGCCGCTGCCGGCGTCCGGCATCGTCGTCACCGGCCGGCGTCTCGAGCCGCCGGCGCGGCCGCTGCTGTCGATCGTGATGCCGGTTTTCAACGAGCGGGCCACGTTCGAGCGGACGCTGCAGGCGGTGCTCGCCAAGCCTCTCTCCGGTGTCGACAAGGAGATCCTGATCGTCGAGAGCGGCTCGACGGACGGAACACGCGAGAGGGTACGGCAGTACGAGACGCGTCCCGAGGTCACGGTCATCCTCGAGGATCGCCCGCGCGGCAAGGGAGCGGCGGTCAGGATCGGGCTGCAGCGCGCGCGCGGCACGCTGGTCCTGATCCAGGACGCCGACAGCGAATACGACGTGAACGACTACGACGCGCTGCTCGAGCCGCTGCTGACCTGGCAGCGCGCCTTCGTGCTCGGGTCGCGCCACGTCGGAAGCTGGAAGATGCGGCGGTTCGCCGATCAACCGGCGGCAGCCGCGTTCTTCAATGTCGGCCACGTGCTGTTCGGCACCGCGCTCAACGTCCTCTACGGCCAGTCGATCCGCGATCCGTTCACGATGTACAAGGTGTTCCGGCGCGACTGCCTCCACGGACTGCGCTTCGAGTGCAACCGCTTCGACTTCGACTTCGAGCTGGTGATCAAACTGGTCCGCAAGGGCTACGTTCCGCTCGAAGTGCCGGTGAACTACGAGTCGCGATCGTTCAGCGAGGGCAAGAAGGTCTCGGCCTTCCGCGATCCGCTGACCTGGATGCGCGCGCTGGTGAAGTTCCGCTTCGCGTCGATCTACGGCGAGCGTCAGGGTCCGCCGGCGCAGCCGTCGCGCCTGACCCAGACCTGCGGCGCGCGCTCGGACAAACCGTTCGAGGATACGTAGCCGGCCAGCGCCGCCGGGAGCGGCCCCGATCCGAACACCACGTCCGGCCGCTTGATCGCCCAGTAGTCCGCTTCGCTCGTCGAGCCGAAGTAGAGCATCCCGTAATGCACTTCCGTCGGCCGTGCGCTGACGAAGTACGGATAGTCGGCGAAGTAGCGCACGTAGAGTCCGGCGTCGCCGGCGATCTTGCATCGCGGCTGCGCCACCGCGCGCACGCGCTCGGCGACGGCACGCGCCGCGGCATCGTCGGGCGGCTTGGCCGTCACCGCGCGCAGCAGCGGCCCGTCGTTCACCGCCGACAGCGCGGCGATGGCGATGGCGAACCCGACCAGCGACCCGCCGCGGAGGTGGGCGGTGGTGACGGGCGCGCGGCCGGTGAAGCCGTGACTGAAGAGCGGGCCGAGAGGCACCAACAGCGCCGGCGCCACGTGGATGAAATACAGCGGCGAGGCGTTGTTCAGCACCACCGCCGTCCCGGCAAACACCGCCGGCACGAGCAGCAGCACGACGCGATCGGCCGCGTTGCGGCGCACCAACGCGGCGATCATCGCCGCGCCGAACAACACGGCTTCCAGCACCGCCACGACGCTCGCCAGCAGATCGTAGCGCGCGCTCTCCTTCCCGATCAGGATCCGCGGATCGAGAAACGATCCGATCGGACTCGACGTCCCCGGTGAGTACCAGCTCGTCGCATCGACGCGCACGAGCATCGTCGTCCGGTAGAACGTCTCAGGATCGGGCAGCACGTTGCTCGCGACGAACGCGAGCAGGCCGAGCGACCAGCCCGCGAGAAACAGCAGCGGCTGCACCGGCGGCACGAAGCGCCGCGCGCGCAAGGCGTCGCCGATCCAGAAGACCAGCGACACGAACCCGCAGGCGAGCGCGGTCGCGGTGACGTCGGGATGCACCTGCAGACACGCGCCGAACGCGAGGCCGGCGAGAACATGACCGGCGCGCCGATCCCATCGCTCCATCGCCCAGGCGAACACGACCAGCGCCCACGCGACGCAGGCGAGCGTCCAGCCGTCCATGCGCACCGTGTTCGACAGCAGGAACAGGCTCGTCGACGCGGCGATCGCCGTGGCGATCCAGGCGGCCCCCGATCCGTACCAGATCTTGACGAGCCGCCAGACGCCTGCGAGCGCGAGAACGCTCGCGAGAAGCGACATGAGCCTGAGCGAGTAAATCGACGGACCCAGCAGACGCACGGCCAGCGCATAGACATACGCCACATAGCCGAGGCCGCCGGCGATCGGCATGGGGCCGTAGCCGAGGACGTACGGATACAGCCCGTGTCCCGCTGCGGCGGTGACCGCCGTACTGAGGTAATACGTTTCGTCCCAGTCGAGAACGTCTGGCGTGGCGAGCGCCTGGTGCGCGCGCAGCGCCAGCGCCAGCGCCAGCGGCACCAGGAAGATCGCGCGGCGCGCGGCTGCGCTCGCCGTCGATTGTCGCGAGAGCGCCACCTTGATCAGCAACCCCTCGACGGCGAGGAGGACGAAGAAGGTGGCGCGCCCTGCCGTGATCAGAGCGTGAATCCCGCCTGCGCCGCGTCGGTGTGGAACATCTTCACCGTGTCGAGGGAGTAGTCGTGCAGATCGCGGCCGACCAGCGACAGCTTCTTCAGGATGTCGTGCGTCACGGTGATGATGTGACAGCCGATCGCGTCCGCCTGGAAGATGTTCAGCAGCTCGCGCGGACTGGCCCAGATCAGTTCCGCATTGGGCGCCGCGCCGAGGATGCGCACCGCTTCGGCCATCATCGGCACCGGGTCGACACCGGTGTCGGCCATGCGGCCGGCGAAGACCGAGATGCAGGCCGGCGCGCCGCCGGCCACGCAGTCGACGATCTCGCGCACCTGCTCGAGCGGCAGCAGCGCCGTCACGTTCAGCTTGACGCCGTCGTGCGAGAGGCGGCGCACCAGCGGCCCCGCGCTCTCGCCGCGCGTGTTGGTCACCGGGATCTTGACGTAGACGTTCTCCCCCCAGCTCGCGATCTCGCGCGCCTGCCGCTCCATCTCGCCGAACTCGTCCGAGAAGACCTCGAACGAGATCGGCCGGTCGGCAATCGCGCCGAGCACCTCGCGCGCGAAGCCTCGGTAATCGGCGATTCCCGCCTTGCGCATCAGCGTCGGATTGGTGGTGAATCCCTTGATGTACGGCTGGCGGTACAGCGCCAGCATGCCGGGCAGATCGGCGCCATCGGCGAAGATCTTGACGGACAACTGGTCGACGGACTTCATCAACAGGTGCTCCCTGATCGGTTCAGAATCCAGTCCACGGCCTCGGGCAGCGAACCGACGATCGCGTCCGGCCGATCGGGACGCCGTTCATCGTAGCCCCGATCGATGAAAACCGCCGCGCAGCCGGCGCGGCGGCCGGCCTCGATGTCGCGCCAGCGATCGCCGACCATGAAGCTGTCGGCCAGCGACAGCCCGGCGTCGCGCGCCGCCGCTTCGAGCATCCCGGGATTCGGCTTGCGGCAGCCGCAGCGATCGCCATCGTCGTGATCGCAGACCCGGAATTCGTCGATCGGCAGTTCGGCGGCGAGCCGCCGGTGCATGCGATCGATCACCTCGCGGCGCTGCGTCCCGCGCGCGACGTCGGGCTGATTGGTGACGACCACCAGCCGGAAGCCGGCGTCGCGCAGCCGCCCGAGCGCCTCAGGGACGCCGGGCAGCACGTCGAGCTCCGCTTCGCTCGCCGGCGGGTAGGGCCGGCCGTCGCGGACGACGGCGCGGTTGATTACGCCGTCCCGGTCGAGGAAGACGGCGCGGCGAACGTCGCGGTCGATTCCCATTTCGTCTGCGCCGCCTTGAGCGACGGGTGCGAGACCAGGAGGTGCCAGACCACCGCCTGG
>Ga0134127_10000483_pt1 | contig 37512 bp, 49 predicted proteins | sample KB31753_FD_96459 | JGI IMG/M metagenome (GOLD analysis project Ga0134127, IMG submission 96459) | Terrestrial soil microbial communities with excess Nitrogen fertilizer from Kellogg Biological Station, Michigan, USA - KB3-175-3 | ecosystem: Environmental > Terrestrial > Soil > Unclassified ...
AAGACGGCCGAGGTGATGCGTCTGCGGGTGGCTCGCCGGCGGAGGAACGATACGTGAAAATACCCGACCCGAACGCCGGCCGAACGCCGAACGTCGACGAGACACGAACAACTGAGCCGCAGCGATAATCCACACAGCCCAATCTGCCGGCGGATCAGCGCAACAGCGTTGAAATCGTTGGGCGGCGTTCGCTCACCGGATCTCGAACGTAGCCTCCACGGGCTCGCTGGGGACGATCGGCCACAGCCGCTCCCAGGGCCAGCAGGCGCCGTTGATGTTCACCAGGCGCAGCCGCCAGAGCCCTGGGGAGGCATTCAGGATCTTGGGGACGACGTCCGGCTTCGTCCTGGGCTTCGACCGCATCGCGTCGAATGACGGCGGCACCTCGACGGCGTGGGTCTCGCCGCGGAACCGGATCGAGCCCTCGTGGTCGATGAAGGTCTGCTGGGCATCGACGTCGCAGAGCCGCTTCCACTTCCCGGACTTGCGCAGGGTGAACTCAGCCCGGCCAGCGGCGACATCGGCCACCGAGAACACCCGCGGCTCGAGCCAGACCGAGGTCAGTTGCACCGGCGGAACGAAGTGCGACGCGACCACGAACACCGGAAACAGGGATACCGCCAGGAGCGCCAGCATCGCGAGCGCCGGCAGGACGTGGCAGGTGGAGACGCGGCGACCGAAGATGGTAAATGGGATCATTTGCCCACCCCATGGAACCATCCCCACGCCGTCACGGCCGCTGTTATGATTGTCCACAGGATAGGCCACGCGAAGCCCACCCACAGGCGCCAGGCCTCGCGCTGTCGGTCCTTGGACTCTTTCTGCTCGTGCTCCTGGCATCGTTCCCACCATAGCAGTCGGTTCTGCTGCCGCTCTCGCGGCGATGGCGGCCCGTCCGGAAAGTCCTCGACCTTCATTCAGCGCCGCCCGCGGTAGCAGATCATCAACCAAGATGCGGCACCTTTGATCCCGGCCATGCCATCAGCCCCCAAGCTGGCGGTGTGGTCAGGCGTCCCGGTCGGTTCCCGCCGGCCGGGGCGCCGCTGCGTCACTGCGCCGAGCAGCCGGCCGCGGTGGCATTCATGGCTGCGTACAGCCCGCCCGCCGCGTTCTTCGCCAGTGCCGATAGGTTTTTCGATGTCGGGTTGCGGCAGAAGGTATCGCCATACGAAGCGACGGCCGCAATAACGCCCTGCGCCGTGCCGTTGGCCCTGACGAGGCAGGCGGCCACAGATGCGTCGGTGTTCAGCCGCGGGATGATCCCTGGCGACCCGTCTGGTCCGCGACACAACCCGTGCACGGCCTCGTCGATCGAGGCCACGCGGTTGTTGATCCTGTCGATGAGGGATTTACCCCGCGCGATCTGCTCATCGGTCAGGCAGCCGGTGAGCAGCGGCAGCACCAGGAGCAGCGGCAGAGCCCGCACGATGCCCGGCGGCACCGGGGGCGGTTGCCGCCACTTCTGGATCAGCGACCACACGACGCCGACGAAGATCATGCCGCCACCGACAAACTGATCGGCCGATTCGGTCGGGAGCAAGCCATGCGCGACCAGCCATGTGCCGGCGGCGGTCAGCATGTGGCGGGCCGCGAGGCCGAGAATCGTAGTCCAGTCCATGACGGGGCTCCTTAGCGGATGACGATGGGGATGAGGGCGCAGACGGCGAAACCGGCGAGGCCGCCGACGATCGGGCCGGCCGCCATCGCGCCACCGACGGTGGCGACCGACGCGGCGAGCACGAAGCCGATCGCCACGATGACGGCCTGCATGGGCGTGCGGGGATGCCAGATGCGCATGGTCAAATCCCCGGCTTGGGCTGGAAGCACATCAGGCGCGCGCACGGATGGTGGTCGGTGCGGTTGTCCCCGTCTGCCAGCACGCAGGCGTGATTCGCGGCCCAGTTCGGGGCATTGCCGGTCTTCAGCCGCATCCAGGGGTGAACCTCGCACCATTGGCCCTCGACGCGGACCTCGGTGTGGTCTCCGTCCTCACGCACATCAGCGTCGGCGAGTTCGCCACAGTCCTGGCCGTCACAGCACGGAAAGTTCCGCATGTTGTGCCATTTGCGGTACTCGGAATGGCCGGCGGCATGGTTCGACTGCGCCCAGGCGGGCGGCAGCAGGATCGCGCAGCCGGCAAGGAACCCAGCGGCGAGGATGGCGGAGACGATGAGGGAGGTAGCGGCGCGGGACATGGTTTGGACGATGCCGAGGCGGTGTCAGGCGTCGCAACGCACCGCCCGCGCGCCATTGACCTTGGGTCGCGTGCATGGATAGATTGCCGCCACTTCAGGGAGGGGCGTCCGTTGGTTCGAGCTGCTATCGCCGTCGCGCTCACGAGCGCCCTGACGCTCGGCGTCGTCGAGGGCGCCTATCGCGGCTACCTGTGGAACGAGTTTCCGCAGCGCTTTCGCCAGAGCGATCCGGCGCTGGAGGGTGCGATCGGCTTCATCAGCCCGCCGCCGTCGACTTACAGCGCGCGCCGTGGCTTCGATTACCTGCCGAACACCGAGTTCATACAGGGCTTGATCCGCAACGGCGCCATTGAGGGGTGCAGCACGGTGCGCACGAACTCGACCGGCGGATGGGGGCGCGACGGCACCGATTATGCGTCGGCCGATTTCCGCGTCCTGGTGGTCGGCGACTCGTTCACCGCGTCCGCGCCTGGCGGCGTCACCTGGACCAACGTGCTTGAGGAACGCCTCGCCGCTCAGACGGGTCGGCGCGCTGCGGTCCGCAATCTCGCGCGCGATGGTCAGGGCGTCCTGAACATGATCGACATTGCGGCCGACGAGATCACACGAACCAAGCCCGATCTGATCGTGCTCGCCTACATCACCGATGATCTCACTCGCGCCCGGATCTGGCGGCGCATCGAGACCTACGAGGGCAAGCTGCGGCAGTTCACGACGACCTCGGGTGATGCCGCATTCGATCCGTCGCAGTCCGTTGACGCGCAGGTGGTTGTGTCGGGAATCACCAAGGACTGGTGCGTGGCGGGCCGCAAGGATGCGCTGGTGCAGGACATCGTGCAGCGCAAAGTCCTCGCGGTGGCTCACGCTGGCGCCCGCGCCGACCTATTCGATCTCAGGCGATCTTTCGCGGCCGATGTTGTCCGCTACAACGGCGATCCATTCGGGTTCTACGAGCAGATCGCGGCGGGCCGCATTTCCACTAATCCGCGCCATGCGCTGGCTTCGTTCGAAGAGGATGCCAGGGCCGCCGAGGCCATCGCCTCGATCCGAGCGTCTGGGGCGCCCGTCGTCCTCTATCATCTCGCCTACAGATCGCACCTGCGGCAAGGACTCGAGACCTCGGCCACCCCCCATGAGACACGGCTTGTTGCATCTCTGGAGGCCGCCTTCAATCGCCCGTCGATCCCGACCATGCCGAACCTGCCCGCCGGCACGGATATCGAGCGCATCGGGATCATTCCCTCGGACGATCACCCCTCCCGATACGGCGTCGATATCTACGCAGAGACGCTGCTTAACGGCCTCGCCAAAACCGGAAAACTTGTATCGAAATGACCGGGGCTCCCATGAGCATTCGCGGCGCTCTCATCGCAATTTCAGCGACCGCATTGCTGCTGCTTGGACTGATCGGCCTCACTCCAGTTGAGACGGCCAGGAAGGCGCCCGCGGTGGCATTCGACGAGGCATGCCTCAATCCGGCGATCATGCCCACGTGCACGTATCCCGAAGTCGCTGTTCCCACTCGCTACTGATAGAACTCGTCTACGGTGCAGTAGCCGGGGCCGCCCGCACCGCCGGCGCCAGCGGTTCCGCCCGTGCCCGCGGTGCCCGCGGTTCCTGCTGCGCCAATGGTATATGTGTAGCTGGCCGCGGGGGTCGTAATGAGATGCGATGTAAACGCACCACTGCCACCACCGGCCCCGGCGGCGATGCCTGCAGATGATGCCGATCCACCTCCACCGGCCCCACCTCCAGGCGCCGTTCCGTTTGATCCAGCGGCCCCCGGCGCACCGCCGGCGCCAGCCCCTTGCCCTCCACCCGTGCCAGCCGTCCCAGCCGTCCCGGTTCCAACGCCCGCAGTTCCGTTTGAGCTTGTGCCGGGAGTTCCTGCAAACTGCAGTTGGCCCGTACCCGAGACAGTTCCGCCCGCGCCGCCTGCCGCCCCATTAGCGAGGCTTCCGGCATTACCGCCACCGACTCCGCCGGAACCTCCATTGGATGACAGTGTCGGCGACGTGCATGCCGTCGCATTGGTGCCAAAACAGGTTTGCCCGCCGTTTCCACCCGTTCCGCCGCCGGTAGAGGTGCCGGCTCCGCCTCCACCACCCCCGCCGCCACCCCAGCAGCTGACGCGCAGTGTGGTAGGGGTCTTTGGAGAACTCGGCGTCGTATAGGTCGCGTTGGTGCCGGTCGTCAGCAGCTGACGCGTCGGCGGCGCCACCACGGTAAGGCCAGTCCCCCCGCCAGCTATGCCGACTGTCCCGTTTAGCGTCGGGGCACCGGCGACACCGCATGATTCTGACCATGACAGGCCACTAATCGAGACGCCCATACAGCGTAGCGACCATGCACCGATGCCGCTTCCGTTCCCGGTTCGGGCAGGGAACCCCGTCGTCCCCAAGGCGATGATCGCGTTGAGGTTGTTGGTGGTGGTGAAGCTTGTCCCACCCAGCCCGTTGAAGACCTGCTGGCCCCAGCATTGCGTAGCGAGAGCCAGCTGCGCGAAGGTCAGAACGAGGATGCGACGCATTCGGTTTTTCATTGTGAAATATGTCCGAGGATGTCTGTGTCGACAGTGCACGAGCCGGCGCTGACCGCGATATCCGTCTTCGCGGTGTAAAAGCCCATTGGGGGTGCGCTCTCCCATGATGCGGTCAGGTGGACTGGCGCATCCGCATAGGGCACGCCTGCGGTGTAGGTTGGGGATGTTTGCGTGAACGCTGTTCCGTTGAACGCCGTGCCGCTGATCGAGATCCGAAACGAGAACGTTGTGCCCGAAGTGTCGCACGTAGCCGTGGCCCTCGCATCGAATCTCGGGCTATCAGATATGCCTTCCGTTGGGCTACATATCGATGGGGTGGTTTTCGTAGTCAGAACAGCACTAGAGGCGGTGTTTGACACCACCGTTGTCTGGTATCCAAACTTCCATCTGTTCTTGGGAAAATGCGAATAGACCCGATTGCACATGGCAGGAGCCGGGTCGATTTCATTTTCAATCGTGCCGACGCCTGTGAAGATGGTTCCAACGAATGTCCGCGTGTTGTCGGGAGAAACGCCACCGGCGGCGGTCGGCTTGACGTATATGCCAATCTCGTTAATGGTCGGACCCCACGCTGCCACGCCCACTCCACTATAGGTCTCCCAGAACTCCAGATTGTTTGCAAATTGGTTTGTTGGAGTGGTGTTGTTAACATAGATCGAATAGAGCTTGCTGTTCGCGAGGTTCTGCCCCACAGAACCGTTCACAATCGTGCTGTTGCCAGAGAAAAGATTAGACGCCGTGATTGACGGGAGACGAACCAGACGGGGCGCGGATGTGTCAGAGTTCCATAGGAGAAGTCCCTGTCCGTCATCCTGAAAGACTGACAGCGCTGTGGGCGACGCCGCCGCAAGCTTTACCGTTCCGTGGCCGAACAGCGTGTCTTCGAATTGCGTAGGCGGGCTGAGGATAGCGAAGACGTCGAGCGAGGCCAGATAGCGAACGTGGAGCGGTTTTCCCTTCTGGATGTCGTAATAGATCGGGAAGGAGTACCCATCGACCCCCTTCACCGTCTTGGCCGCGACGCTGTCCACCGCGATCGTCGGCACCGCCCCCGCTACGGTGCTGAGGGGGACAAAGACAAATTCCTGCCCATCGCTGAGCGATGTCAGTCCGAGGCCGGTGGAGAGGGTGATTGCGGAGGCGGTCCCGGAGACCGTACCCGTGACGGCGCCAACCCGGCCGCTGAGCACCGAGAACGGGATCGCCTGGCCGGGGCCAGAGCCTATACCCAGGCGCCCCACCACCGAGTTTGCTGGGAGGGTCTGCGGCAGCTGGGCGTGCGCCGCAGTCGCGGCAATGCACAGCAGGATGGCGAGCGCGCGGATGATCCGGTTCATGCCCGGAACGATGGGCGGCGGCCCGACGGCGTCGCAACGCACCGGCCAGACTACGGAGCCGGCGCCTGCCGCGCGCGCCCGAAGCGCTCCAGCTGCTCCGGAGTCGCGTATTGGTAGAAATCCCGCAGCGTGCGCCCATGCAGCGCGCCGGCCGGGTTGATCGCATTCCGGATCAGCGCCCTCTGCATCCCCTGCGGCACCTTGAGGTCGGTCAGGGCGTCGTGCGCCCCCTCGATATCGCCCCGCTGAATCTGCTTGCGGATATCTGGCCACGCGAGATTGAACCGGGCGTCGAAGTCCCGCTTTGCCGACAGCTGCTCGCCTCGAGCCGGGCCGCCGGGCGCCCCCACGCTGGCGGTGAAGCCGGCCATGGGCCCCAGCAGGCGCATGGCGTTGACCTTCGTGTCCCCATCCTCGTGCAGCAGGTCGACCGCTGCCATGATCTGCTGTTCGGGCAGGTGCTTCATGACGAGGTGCTTGGCGATTGCGAAGGCGTTCTTCGCGTCCCCGCCGATGGTCCGGTCATTCTCGTCGTAAATCTTGCGGCCGAACCCCTTGTCGTTCTCCATGATGTCGAGGATTCCGCCGGCCAGCGGGCTGAGTTTGCGGCGCAACATTGTGAGCGGCATGGTCGGGTAACCGACCATTTCCTCGCCGAACTTGCCCGTGGGGTTGCGGCCGTAGATCGCCGTCCCGCTGCGGTCATGCCCGATGAGCGCGCGGTCCTGCTTCTCGGGCTCGTTGTCATAGGTCGGGCTCAGCCGGCTGATGAGATGGCGCAGCTCGGCCGGATCTTCTTTCACCGCGGTCATGAGATCGTGGTACCGGCGAGCGTAGCCGCGCATTTCGTCATCGACCGTAGCGTCACGTATCGTGATGTTGAATGCGTGCTGCCAGATGGCATTCCCGATATAGTAGAGCCCGGCCGACAGCATGATCGTCGAGATGGCCTTGCGTCGCGAAATCGACCGGGCCGTCTTTGAGGCCTCAGCCAATCCGGCCTCGCCCAGGGCGGCGTCGGCGGATATCCCGAAGTCACGTTCGATCTGCGCCATGATCGGCTTGGGCAGCCCCAGCGCGGCTTGCTTGAATGTGGATAGGTTCCCTAGCGTGAAGGAGCGTGAGAACAGCAGCAGGTTTGCCGTGGCGCGCGCGCCTGCCGACATCGCCTCCTTGGGGATCGATCCGACGATGATGTTGGAGAAATGCGCGGCAACGCGATCCGCAGTGAGGCGGTCGGCCCCCTTCGCCACCAACCGATCGCTCAGGTGGTCGGCGAGCCCGAACTGAACATCGCGCACCCGGTCCCACAGCAGGGTGTTGTGCCAGAAGTTGCCGGCGGTGGAGATCGCCTTCTCGGTCGCAACGCCAGCCGCCTCGTCGAATAGTCCGGGCGCGAAGGCGAGCACCTTGCCGGTCAACGACTCATGGTGCCCGGCGAGAAGGCTCGGGTTCTCCATGATCGACGTGATGTCCTGGAACGAGCCCCGAGGTCCCATCGGGCTAAGGCCGCGCTCGATCAACTCGCTAGCCCGACCGGGGTTGCTGCTGATCAAGCGGTTTCCCTTCCAGTAGAGACCGAAGCCGAACAATTCACGGCCGCCGGCCGCCTCCATGACCTTCGACCACACAACCGCGTTGTGGATCAGCGGCGAGTTCAGGATCGCCAGCATGGCCCGGCCCTTGATCGCCATCAGCGCGCCGTAGAGCGATTGCGCGCCCTGCACGGCCTTGTTTGCACTTGGCCCCTCGTCCAGGATTGCCTTCATCGGTCCGCGAAATTCACCGGACATATAGATCGGCGTGGGCACGAACAGAACGTTTCCGGCATCGTCGGTGCGCGTGCCCCACTTCCCGGTGATGGGATTTTTCTCCATGGCCGGCATCCACTTCGTGAATGCTGGATTGCCGGCGATCGTGAACCAATCGTTCCCCGGCTTGAAGCCGGCCGAGACGGTGGTCTCTCCTGCTGCCTTTCCGACGTCTTCTATTTTATTGATCATCTCCTTCCACACCGCGGCTTCTTCCAGCCTGGCGCTCGCCAGCGGCAGAGAGCGGATGTTGCTGGCGATTTTGACCTTCTCGAGAGCGGACGCGATCTCAGCGGCGCTGGCGCCTTGATCCTCCATCTGCTTGCGCACGAGCTCCTTGGCCGCCGCCTCGGTTTCCTCTGCGGTCATGTGGGAGCGGTGCCGCATCTGCGAAGTGCGGGTGAAGACATTGCGGCCCAGCTCATTGAGCGCCTGCGGGCTGCCGTGCTCGCCTGCCACGGCGACGTTGAGCACCATGCGCGGGGTATAGGCCGGCAGACCGTCACCCTCGACGAGCCCGGCGTCGACCGCATGGAGCCATGCCGCCTGCGCCCGCGTATGGAGCAGCTCCACCATTGCCCGTTCCTCGGGCTCTAGCGTCACCAGCCCCAGGTGCTCGCGGCTCTCGCCCAGCTGAATCGCCACGCTTTCCTCGTCGGCCGCCCGCCACATGCGGTCGTGCTGCTGCTCGACCGTCTCGCCGACGCGCTTGCGTGCTTCCTTCAGGCCGGTATTGGTCAAAAGCTCATTGTCGACGCGGGCATGCTCCCACCGGATGCGCCGAACCGTGCTGATCGCGTCCTTTGCGATCACCATGGCGCGCTTTGAGCCGGTCGCCATCGGGTCGAGCATGAATTGGATGTTCTTGCCGAGACCGAGCAGCTGATCCATGCCCTCGCGCGCGGCGTCCGCAAGCGATCCGGGCCGGGTCAGCGGCTCCTTGGCCAGCGGTACCATCGGCGGATCCGTGGTGACCTCGGCGCCGACGGCGCTCAAGCGGTCAGGTTCGCCGGTCATCGCGTCCATGATCCTGCGTTCGGCGTCGGCCTCCTGGAACCGCTTGTCGTAGAACGGCGTGCCGTTCTTGTGGGTGATCTCGATCGCGGAGTCGTCGAACACCACGAAGTTGCGTGTCTCGGGCCGCTGGAGCCGCTCAAGCTCGGCGCGTGCCGCCGGGAGCGCGTCGGCAAGGTTCGGGTTTGCCTTCGCCGCATCCTCCAGCATCCGCACGTGGTCGGCCTGGGCCTGGATCTCGGCGGCCGTCGGCATCACCCGCGATTTCTGGTCGAGGTATTTCACTCCCGGAATGCCGGCATCACGCAGGACATTCGTCTGCGCCGTCCCGTAGCCGAGATCGCGGATGAATTTGCTGGCCGGCTGTGACCAGTCGATTTCTTCCTTGAGGACGCTTCGCAGCGCGTCCTGGACATGCTGCGTCTGTTCGTTCAGCGGCTTGTCCCAGTCGATGAAATGATCACGATTGGCATGGATGCGGACTTGGTAGAGCGGCCCGCCGAGCTGCTTGGCGTAATCCTCGCCCACCGCCTTAGCCTCAGCCATATACAGGCCGTGTCCAAAACTCTGCGCGCCCTCGCCGGTGCCAACATTCTCGATGCTGAACGCCTCGAAGTCATGCGGACTGCCGTGATAGGCCTCGATCGGCGCGGTGATCTGGTGCTTGGCCCAGGCGTCGCGCTCGGCGTCGGCCACCGCCTCGGCGGGGTGGATCCCCTTCTCCTGCCACAGGCGCTGCAGGTTGGCCTCGGGCGCCCCGAGCGCCTCGGCGGCCGCGGTGAAGTCCTGCGCGGCGGGCAGCCGGCCGACGGTCTGTTCCCGCAGGGCGCGATTGAACCGCCCGGCATAGGGCCGCACGAAGCCGCCGAACCCGGTCTCGATCATCGCCCAGTTGCCGAAATTGATCGTCTCGCGCTTCGCCCGCTCGGCCATGCCCTGCTCGCCGCCGAGTTCCTCATGCAACTGGGCGATCAGCCCGCCGGCGCCGTAGAGGCCACCGGAGATCGATCGGCCGAGACCGTCCCACAACTTGGCCAGCGGCAGGATCGTCGCCTCGTTCATCAGCTGCAGCGCGCCCGGGCGGCCGCGGGCGGGATCGTGGAACACGCCGGCCTGGATCAGGTGCTCGAGCGTCTCGTCGCTCAGGCTCGTCGGGGTCGAGTCGCCGAAGCCTTCCTGCGCCTCCTTCGCCATCCTCGCCATGACCCGGTTGACCGCCTGGCCGACGCGCGAGCGCTCGGCGAACGCCTCGGGGATCTCGTCGTAAGGCCGTCCGGTCGCGGGGTTGAGCTCGAGATCGGGCTGCGGCGCCTGCTGAGTGCCGCCAACAGGTTGCCAGTCATCCGCCGGCGCGGGCTGCTGCTGGGCGACCGGCTGCCAGTCCTCGACCTCGGCCATGTCACTTCACCGGCTTGCCGCTGACGTCGTAGATCTTGCCCGACGGGTCGCGGTACTGCTGGCGGCTCGGCGACCACTGCCAGGTGTTCGGCGGCACAAAGGGCTTGGCGCCCGCCGGCTGGTCGATCACCTCGATGCCGGTCACGGACTTGCCGGGCCCGGTCAGGTTTCCGTCCTTGCGCGCCCGCAGCGCGTCCTGCAGCGACACGTGATATTTCATGATGTTGTCGGGGCGCCCGAAGAAGTTCGGGGAGCGCGGGTCATAGACCTCGTGCGGGTCTTTCCCCTGCTTGCGCAGCACCTCCTCCTGCCGGCGCGCGTCCATCTCGGCGGCATACATCTGCTGCTGACCGAGCGCGGAATGAACGCCCATCTCGTCGAGGCCGGCGTCGATCGTGCCGGCATAGCGTTTGAAGAACTCGCCGCGATCCTGCGCCAGCGCGGCGCCCTCGGGCGTGCGGAAGTTGGTGAACTCCTTCACCAGGAAATTGAAGTCGCCGTTGGTCAGCTTGCCGCCCTGATAGGCGTCGTAGATCGGGGCGGTGCTGGTCAGCCGACCCTCGTCGGTCGCGCGGATCTGGGACAGTAGCTTCATCGTCTCGGCGTGCGATGGCCGCGCCATCGGCTCTGGCTTGTTCAGCCGCTCGGTGATCGCCTCCCCTTGCGACACCATGGTGCGCAGCCGGCCGGGCTCCAACGCGGCGCCGGGGTGGGTGGCGAGGTCGCGCAGCCGCTGCCAGTAATCGCCCGGCAGCTGCGGCGGGTCGCCGGCCTTCTGGGGCATGGTCGAGGTTTCGAGGTCGTTTATCTTCTTGTTGAAGTCGTTCTTGGCTTCGTAGTCCGCCTGCTGCCGCGCCGCCCGGCCCTCGGCGTCGTTCATGCGCTTGAATGACTTGGCCGCCTTGGCGAACTGGTCGATCTCCTGCGCATTCACATACTGCGGCCAGCGGGCGGCAAAGCTCGCCGCCGCCTTCTCGGGATCGCCGGATTTCTCGATCGCACCCAGCGCGCCGGCCTTGACGATTTCCTCCTGGGCGCGCTGTAGCACCTCGTTCCGGACTTTCGAGGCGGCCGCCGGGGTCAGGCCGGGGCTCGACGACACGATGGCGTTGACCGAGCTTTCGGCGTTCTTCAGCAGGAACGGGACGGACGACGGGTCATTGCGCGCCGTGTTGCTCCAGGCGTTCGAGGCCTTGCGCACATTCGCGGCCGCCGCATCGCCGGCCATCGTCGACATGTCGGCGGTCGCCCGCTCGAACATGTGATTGCGCAGGCTGTCGACGTGCTGCTCGGCCCAGCGCTGCCCGCCCTCGGTCAGGAACGCGCCGGAAAACTTGTCGAGCGTCGGCTGCAGCACCTTGTCGTTAAATTTCGAGGCAACCGACGTGTCGTTCGGGTCGGCGTTCTTGACCGTGTTGTTCCACTCGTCGGTCAGCCGCGCGTGCATCTTGGCAAATTCGGCAGCGCCGGTGCTGATCTCGCGGTGCTGCGCATAGTCGACGACCTGCTGGCCAACATCGCGCACGGCACCGGCAATGCGATTGCCGAGCCCTGACATGTCCTCGGCCGCCTGGTTGAAGAACGCCCCGCCTCGGCGCGCGGCCGCCGCTGTCGCCTGGACGCCGCTCTCGGTCGGCCGGATGTCCAGCGCGGGCGTCTCAAACTGGCGGATGTTGCCGGGCATGGTGAACCTCAGCCGAACATGCTGGCGATCGCCGGGATGGCGGCGCCCACCTTGATGCCGGCGCTGATCCATGACCCGGTCGCGGCGGTGTTCGCGGCGTCGATGGCCACCTGCGCGGCCTGCGCCATGTTCTCGTAGCTCTTGGCCTCCTGCTCCTGCCCCTCGATCGTGATGAGGCCCTGCTGCTCGGTCACCGCCCGCGTGAGCGCGCCCTGCGCCGCAGACTCCCGCAGGATGTCGAGCGCCGAGCCGCCCTCGGTAAAGCCGGCGCCGGCGACATCCGCACGCGTCTGGCCGAGCGACTTGAACAGGTCGCGATCCTGCTGCGCGGTTTTGATCCGCGTCGCCATAGCCGTGTATTCTTCCTCCCTGCGCGCGAACTTGGCGGCGAGTTCATAGTTGGCTTTCTCGAACTCCGCGCCCTTCGCCTTGTATTTGTATGCCTTCGCCGCGAACAGATCGTTGACCGCGCTGCCCACGTCGTTGACGGTCGCTGCACCGAATGCCGCCATGGGTCACCCGTCCTGTGTCTGCAAAAAGCCACCGATATTGATGACGTTGCACGGATAGGGCCGCGTCACCCGCCAGCAGATCTTGCTGTTGCTGAAGCTGTTCGAGTCCTCGACCGTGCTGCGATAGACGCCGGTGAACTGCTCATTGAGCAGGAAGGGCGTGCCGTCGTCCTGCCGAAACTCGGCCGGCGTCAGGTTCGAGAAGGTGGTTCCGAACGACACCGCCTGGGTGCCGACCAGCTGCGCCGCAAACTGGTGGTGCCGCATCAACTTGCCGAGCGCCGGCCCCGCGCGCGCGCCGCTCTCCTGCGCCGACTGCGGCGGCACCAGCTGGCCGTCGGAATCATAGGTGAAGCCCACGACGATCGGGATGTCGCCGCCGAACGAGTCGACATACTCGGCGGTGAACAAGCCGGCGGCCGATCCCGCCGAAACGCCGTCGCCGAAGGGCACGATAACCGAGCCATTCGCAACGACGAAATCGACGAAGGTGCCATTCTCCTGCACCCCGCAGTCGAGGCCGCCGGCCCACACCTGCACGGTCTCGCCGTTGAGGTGCCACAAGCCATTCAACTTGAACCCGCCGTACGGCATGTCCGGATCAAGGGCGTTCTCGGTCGACGTCGGCACGACTGCATCGTCGAGATACCAGGCGTCCAGCAGCGTGGCGTCCTCGTCGAGGATGTCGGTCATGATCTCCACGTGGCGCACGCCTGTCAGGACGTCGTTGGTGACCACGGTGATTGCCTCAGTGGTGCCCGCAACCGATGTGGCGACAGCCATGCTCTCGACGACCCTGCCTGACCCCAGCGTGTGCCGGTGGCCGCCGGCCGCCGTCGGCCCCTGCGAGGTCATCAGCGTGTCGCGCTTATAGGTGCAGCCGACGAGGTTGCCGCTCCCCACGCGCGCCCACACGATGGGCGCCAACTCCTGCTGGTAGGCGATCTCGTTCACCCCGCCGCCGGTCAGGTGCTTCCAGGTGAAGGTGACGTGCGGCGCCGTGAACTTTCCGCTAAACACATCGGCGAAATATTCCATGATCTTGCGCGCGAACCGCTGCACGAACAGAAGCGTGTGCTCGGTGCGCACCGGCTCGATATCGGCGCACCGGATTTTGGTGACGCGGCGCGCGGCGACATTGGTCGGAGAGATCGGGCCGGCCGTCGGGGCCTGGACCAGCCACTCGCCGTTTTCCGTTCCCGATATGATGCCCTGCAGGTCCGGCACCATCCAGATGATCTTGGTGGTGCCTGGCGCATTCGACGTGTAGCTGATCGCCGAGGACGCCAGCACATTGCCGAGTTGGTCGGTTGGCGCGAAGTTCACGACCCCCCCGGTAACGCCGTTGGAGACACACGCGTCCCACCGGCCCGGGGCCGCCCCGGACAGCCACAGCCGGCCGTCGCTATATGTTCCGCAGGTCGGCCAACCCGTGGTGTCACTGTAGAGGCCAAGGCGCCATGTCCGGATCGGGGTGGTGTAGAGCAGCGCCGGCCCGAGAATTTCCACGCTGACAGAGGTCGCTCCCGAGCTCGTACTTGCCGGCCCGAAAAACTGCACCTCGGCCACGTTCAGCCTGGTCGACTCGCTGATGCTGAAGCCCGCCGGGATGTCGTCGACGGCCTGATAGATGAATTCCAGCCAGACATAGTTCCATGTAGTTGTGCTGTCGCTCGACTGGACGCTGATCGCCGCCGTGCTCGACGTGATCAGGCCGGAAGTGCCCAGCAGCGTGCCGTCTGAAGAGTTGGCTGGCGCGGTCGACTTCGCGCGCAGGTTCGCTGTGAGCGTGCCGCCTCCGGTGCGGGTATGCGGTCCGGCCCCGTTATCGTATGTCTGCGTCCATGCCACGAAGCCGTCATTGGACGACGGGTATACAGTTGCCGAAGAGATGGCTTGCGCCGACGCCCCGGAGTAGTTCTTCCCGATGTAGGCGGTGACGGTCCCGACATTGGCGGATGCCCCGACCGTCTGCGTGGCCTGAGCGCAGGCACTGGTCGACTGATTGGTGATCCCATCGAAAGCCGCAGCCAGCCCGCCGTTCCCTGTCGCGGTCCCGATGTTGACCGACCCCGCGAGCGCACGGTCGATCAGGGCTGCGAGGGAGGTGATTTTACCCCAGGTCCACAGGAAGGCGTTCGCGATCAGCTCCCAGTTCGTTGTATCGGTGCCCGGAATATTGCCCGTGTTGGCGGTCTTGGCCCGCCAATAGGTCGTGGCGTCCGGCAGTCCAGTTGGGTTGTAGGAGACGAAGTTTCCGGACGAATAGGATGTCGCGACACTCCACAGGTCTGGCTCGCTGAAGAAGCGCACCAGCCGGCCAACGTCGGTGCCCTGGAAACCGTTGGGCGAGATCGCAAGCCCCGCGCTGACCGCGGCCCACTGCGACGCCGAAATGTCGGGCTGATGATTCACGTTCTGGTCAACCAGCGACTCATAGTTGACGCCGGAATATGTGACGAATGCCCCGGCGGCATAGGCCGTGGTGGCGCTATAGGCCTGGAACGACAGCGTGATGTTGATGACGCCGGACTTCGCCGACGGCGTCGCGCGCACGCCATTGGTGAAGGGGTCCAGATAGGGGCCATCGTTGAAGACCGCGGCCGCCAGAGAGAAGACCGCGGCGTAATTGTTATCCACCCCTGGATCGGTTGTGAGGGTGAGTGCATATGGAGCGACAGAGTTGAGCAGCAGGAATGCCGTGTTTTCCGCCTGCGCGATCCGCAGGCTTGCCCATGACCCACTGATATAGGGGGTGGTGATATCGAAGATACGCAGAATAGATCCAGCCGTCCCCGTGAAGGTCAGCAAGGAACCATCGAGATTCTGCCCGGTGACAGAGTCAGCCAGAGAGAAATGCGTCGAATTGACTCTTGTTAGATTGAAGACGCGGCCCTGCAGGAGCGGGTTGACCTGGCCGAGCCCGCTGAAAAATGCCTGGTTTCCATCCGTCCAGTCCTGTGCGGGCGTGACCTGGACGACGGCGGGGTTGGCCGTCGAGATCGCTATTACGCTCGCGGAAGAATCGGTGCTCAGATTGACGCCCAGGCGCACGCGCAGGTGCGCATCGGTAAATTCCAGCGTGCCGGCAATCGCTATCGAACGAAAATCGAATTTCATGACCCGGCCCGGCAGCCCGCTGCGCGTCGTCTGCGCAAAGCGGAAGCCTGGTCGCCGCACCCATGCGCCGGTCTCGATCGGCAGCGCGTTCAGGCAGACATTGAGCGCGGTGACATAGGCCGGCAGGTCGTGCCGGCCCTGGGCGAATTTTGACCACTCACCGCCCAAGAACGAGTTTCGAACATACGAGGCCCCGGCCATGGCTCAGTGCTCTTTCAGATAAGCAATGGCCCTCTTCATGGCGGCTGGATCTTCTCGAAAGGCGCCGAGCCCCAAATTACATCCCATGCAGAGAAGCTTGCGCACCTTACCCGTCTTATGGCAGTGGTCAACGCGCAGGCGACCGCTTACCTCCTTCTGATCGCAAATGGCGCACCGACCACGCTGCATCGTCTCCATCCACTCGTACTGTTTCAAGGAGATGCCATAGTTGCGCTTGAGATTTCTTTCCCGGCGCTCCTCGCGCCCGCCTTCGGTCGCATATCTGGCTCGTCGGTGCGCCCTCCAGTGCTCCCCTCGGCTGGCCCACGCCCTCTTAGCGCTGGCTTGAGAGCAATCAAAACAATTTCCGGTCGCCTCGTACCGAAGGCCGGGGTGCCCGTTCCGGCACGGCTTCCCCTGGAATAGCTTGGATCCTCTCTTGGTCTGGGCGCTCACAATCTGCACTCCAGATAGTCATCGAGCGGCGGTTCCTCGCTGCCGGTCTCGATCGCGTTGACGATCCGCGCCTCGCCCATGAACTGTTTGTAGGCGCTGGCGATCGTCTGCAGCTTGGTCGAGGACTGCGTCAGCGGCTCGCAGATCTCCAGGCCGACGCGCGCGCCGAGCCCCTCGCAGAACATGTCGTGCATCCGCCGGACATCAACGACGTCGGCAACGAAGCGCAGAAAGATCGGCTGGGATTCCCGTGAAACGACAAAATCGCCCTCCTGGTTCCAGTCGGGATAGGCGAGACCGGATGGGGCTCCGAGCGGAGAGACCGAGCCGGCCTTCGGATCGCGCGGCGCCATGCGCAGGAAGTTGGCGGGCTTGCGGAAGACGTTGCGGTTTCCGTCGCCGATCGTGGGGCCGGAGGCGATGGGATAGAGCACGTTCGCCGGCGAGAGCCCGACGCCCATGGGAAACTCAGCGCCGCCGACCTGCAGCCACTTCAGGCTGCCGGTGCCGCCGACAAAGCTCGTCGTCCACGGCGTCAGGAAGCCCTGGTTCTGCCAGAAGGCCGGGCTCGAGATGGGGTCGTTCCCGAGATTGCCGCCAGACAGCGACTTATAGGTCACGCCGTCCGAGCCGTTCACCAGCGCGTCGAGCGCATAGGTCGTGCCCGAGGCCCAATCCGCGGCGCTCGCCGACGGCGTCTGGTTCAGGTTAAGGTCGATCTTGGACATGTAGGCGACCGACGAATAGGTCACCACCTGCGCGAGGGCGTAGGTCGTCGTCGCGCTCCACGCCGTCGCCGTCGCCGGGTTGTCGGCGTTGCCGTTGACGAGGGAGAGATAGACCCGCGACGTGCCGTCGCCCGGCGTGGTGTAGACGAGCTCGCCGGCGGAATAGCTGGTCGTGGAGTCGTAGAGCGAGACGCTCAGCGGACCGAAATACTGCTCCCACGACGTGGTCGTCAGCGGGTCGAAATTCAGGTTGTTGTCCTGCTGCGAGATCCAGGGCGTGCCGTAGGCATCGATGACGATCGATCCGCGGAAATAGGTGGTGACCGGGCTCCACAGCGCCGGCGCCAGCATGCGGGTCGAGGTGGCGATCGGCCGGACGACGGCGCGGCGAATCGCGAAGCTCCACACGTTGCGCTGGAGCTCGGCCCGCCGCAGCTTGCCGTAGCAGGCGCGGATCTGGCGGGCGTTCTTCGAGTTCTCGCTGAAGCCGGACGTGCCCATCAGCTCCTGGCCGACGTGCTGCAGCGCCCGGTTGCCGATGTCGTCTGGCGTCCGAAATTCCGTCATGCCGCGACGGTGGCGGTGGTGCGGCTACCCCCGCAACGCACCACCGCTCCGTCAGTTGGCGGCTATCAGGCCGGCCACTCCGCCCAGACCACCTGGATGTCGAGACCGGAGGTGGTGCCGGCCGCGGTCGACATGGCCACCGACATGGCAATGCCAGCAGGTAGGAGCAGACGGCCGTCGTATTGCTTCTCGATCACGCTGGCGGTCGTGTTGGTGGTGGCGCCGAACGACGCGATGATGTCTTCGCGGACCGGGGTTCCCGAGTGGGTGTAGGCCGAATACGGCTTGATGCCATTCGCCGGCGAGCTCTGCACGGTGCTGGAGCGCGCCTGCGCGATGGTGGTGAAGGTGCCGGCGGCGGTCAGGGCGACGCTCGAAGAGTACCAGCCGACGGTGTCAACGACGGTCGCCGCGATCACCTGGCCGAGCGTAACCGAGACAATCTCGCCGACAAGACCGGAGCTCGGAGGGTTGTGCAGGGTGCACACCGACACGAGGCCGGACGCGACCACCGGGATGCTGACGGCGGTCACATTGAAGCTGAACAGCTTGCCGCGGTAGTTCGCCTCGAACCACTTGCCGTGCACGTCCTGGGCCTGGACCGCGCCATGCTCGCTGAGCGGAAGCTGGGCCTCGGTGCTGACCGCCATCGAAGCCGCGGCCGGATTGCGAACGATGCCCTTCACGGAGGCGGTGACGATATCGGTCATTGCATATTTCTCCTGTTCCCCATGGGGAGGCTAGATCGACGGCAGGTTTGCCCCGGAGTGGTTGTTGCCGCCCGACTCGATGAACGCTTCGAGGATCTCAAGGGCGATTTGCGCGTCCTTGCGAGTGAGCCCGGTGGCGTTGGCTCCGTCGTTGATCTGCAGGCGCACCTCGACGTCGACGGCGGTGCCGGCGGTCGCCGTGCCTGAGACCACATTGTTGACGTTCAGCGGGTCGCCGCGCTTTACGCCCAGGAAGTAGTTGAGGGCCGCCATGCCGTCACATCGTGTAGGTCAGGCGCAGGCCGAGCTTGGCGGCGCCGGTGGTGATGGCGGTGGTGTGGACCACCGCGACGATGTCGAAGAAGCCGCCGGGATCGGCGGTCAGGCCGAGCGCCGACCAGAACGGCACGTTGCGGTTGGAGACCGGGTTGTTGCCGCTCTCGTTCATGACCTGGACGTTGTTCTGTGCCGAGGCGAGGTTGACGTCGCTGGCGAAGAACTGGTCGCCGGTCGTGGGCACGATGACGCCCTGGTTGGCTACCGCGGTGCCGTCGGTCGTCGAGTCGCTGTAGTAGACCGACAGGTTGATCGCGCCGGCGCCCATGGCCTCGCTCTCAAGGATCAGCTCCTTGAGCTTGACCGTGGTGGGCACGCGGATCATGCGATAGGTCGAGCCGACCGACGCGGAGGCCGACACCGTGACGTATTCGGACTGCACGTACTGGATGCCGGCCGCCCCCTCGCCCGTGGTGTTGGCGATGATCGGGGACGCGTCGAGATTGGTGATCGACGTGGACTTGAGGGCTTCGACGGACATGGTTGGCGCTCCCTTACGGCGTCACGTCGGCCGCGGCCGAGCTGTCGGCGCACAGGCACTGCAGGAGCCGGCCAGGCTCCAGCCGCGTCGCGCCGGACGACATCATGGTGTAGATCTGATAGGGCTGGCCGCTCAGGTCGACGCGCCGATCGATGTTCGTCTCGTTGTCCTTCCAGATTCCGAGGTAGAGGCCGGACTTGACGAACACGATGTTCTGCCGGGTCGACCCGTCGCTCGACAGGCGCTCGGAATAGACGATGTCGAAGCCCAGGAAGCGGGTCACGACGCCATCGTTGAGCACCGGCCGGTCGTTGAACTCGGTCGAGACCACCTGCACCTGATTGAGCAGATCGGCCTCGCCCTGGCTGTTGGTGATCCAGCATTTCGGCTCGTTCTGCGGCACCTGCAGTTTGCGCAGAGCGCGCTTGGCCTCGATCATCTTCTGGACGGTGAGGCCGCAGGCCGCGGTCGAGCCGAAGGTCGACGGGATCTGGAAGCCGGCGCCGGTGACGGTCGAACCGGTATTGAAGGTCTCCGTGGTGAACGAGCCGGCATCGGTGCCGATCTGCGCCGATCCGAAGGCGGCGGCGATGCAGCGGTCATCCCACTCACGGGCGACGGCGGCGGCATGCACCGCGGAATATTCCGAGGTCGGATCGATCGCGGTCTTGAGCTTGTCGAAGGTGTCGATCAGCGAGGGCCCGACATCCTTGTCGACCGGGAGCACCCAGCGCCGGGTGAAGTCCTCGGCGGCAACCACCAGCGGCGCGAAGCGGCCCTGCGGCGGCCTGGCCTGCACCGGACCGACGTACTGGACCGGGGACGCCTGCTTGCCGACGTGCGAGCCCTCCATGACCTTGCCGCGCAGCATGGATTGCTCCTGCTGCAGCTTGACCTTCAGGAGGCTCGAAAACTGCGTCGTGAACAGTTTTGGGATGTTCTCGGACATGGCTTTCCCGTCGTCGGAAATGGGTTGACGTCGCGGGCCTTGTCCAAACGAGTGGGGGCCATGGGCTCCGAGGCGCACTTGCGGTCTCGGGGAAGCCCGGCAGATGTCAGCCTTGTCCTTGACGGGGGCCGTATGTCAGTCGCCTGCGCCTCGCCCGATCCGGCCTTGCCCTTGCGGGGACCGGAGGAAATGGGGCTCCCGGAAGGAGGAGCCAGGAGCCCCGAGAGGGAGGCGCTTCATCGCGGGCGTAAAGTGGCGCGGGCGGGCATTCCGCCGCAACGCACCGGAAAAAATCAGGCGGCCGCCGACACCCGCGGGGCGATCCACTCCCGCCATGCGTCAACGATGGCGTGGAAATTGTCCGGCGCCCAGACGAAGCGCTGGTCGGGGCGGAGCCACGGGAACTGGCCGCCGACCTCCAGGCCCATCTGCTCGCGCAGGAACCGAGCCGTGTTCGGCTGATAGGGGTAATCGTCGGGCTTCACGTCGAGGAACAGCAGCGACGGAATGTCGAGGAACCAGGGGATCGTCGCCGGCCCGTTGGAGACGCCGAGGTGCGCCTTGGCGGCGGCATAGAGCGCGGTGCGGATATCGATGTCGATGGATGCGGCCGGGTAGGTAGGGTGGCTGAGCGGCAGCATAGCCTTGGCGGTGTCGCGCACGAAGATGACGAGTTCGCCCTGCGCCTTGAGCCAGTCGGCGAATTGCAGCCACGCCTCGACGTTGCTGTTGCGGTGCGGCCAGTGCTCGGCCTCACGCAGGGTGATGACCACCGGCTTGACGCCGGCGAGCAATCCGCTGACCTGCGCGGCCGCGCCCTCCGATGCGCGCAGACGCGGCACCGGTTCACCGGCCACGGCCGCCTGCACGATGTCGCGGGTCACGAACAGCTCCTTGAACCGGCCAAGGAGCGAACCATCATCCTCGACGGCGCCCACAAGGCCCAGCATGGGCCGCACGACCTTGACGAACATCTGCTGGCGCGCGGGATAGGCAAGGCCGGTCTTGCCCTCGCGGCCGAACCAGAACGCGACCTTGAGCGGCGCCGGGGCGCCCTCGCGGATGCGCGTCATCTCGGCATCGATGAGCCATGGCAGGAAATCGAAGCTCAGCGGGCTGCCGGGCACGTCGTAGCAGACCCGGTCCGCGCTTAGGTTGGGATCGCGGGGCGGCATGACGCGGTTCTTGACATCGGCGCTCATGGCCGCGCCGAGCTTTTCGACGAGGCCGAAACAGGCCTTGAGCCGGTGGCTGACCCCGCCGAAGAAGGCGTGGCCGGCGTCCGGTTCCTCCAGGGCGACTGCCGCCAGGTAGGACACCTTGCCCTGGCGCGCGCGGGCGAGCAGGCGCTCGAGCGCGTCGACGACCTGGGCGTTGCCATCCGTGTGCTCGAGATCGGTCATGGCTTATCCACAGCCGGAAGCAGCAGGCCGGTGCCGATTCCTTCGGCCCTCATCAGGACCTCGATCCGGGCCGAGAGCTCGCCCGAGAGCGGGATGACGATCTGCTTGCGGCTCCGGTGTCCGCAGACGCAGACAGCGAGGCCGGCGCCCTCGACGGAGCGGCGCAGTTCGAGCTCAATGCTCATTCGCCCGCCAGCTTCAGTTTGAGGCCGGCAATCATGGTCTTGGCCTGGTTGTACATGCGCAGCGTCTTCTCGTTCTGCAGGTTGGCCTGCAGGCCGCCCTTGGCCGGGTGGGCGCAGCAGCCCGTCCCGGAGATGACGCAGCGGGTCGGCACGCAGCCCGAGGCGCAATCGAGCGCGGTGAGGCCAGCGAGCGGCGATCCGGCAGCGACCGGCTTGCGCGCGACGCGCTTCTGGCGCTTGGGCGGGCGGCCGCCGCGGCGCTTGGGTGCTTCGGTCTTGTGGTCGGGGTCCTCGACGATGGTGATGTCGGTCATGATCCTGTCCTCACGCTGCTTCGCCGGTGGCGAGCGCGGTCAGCGAGCGCCATTCCGCCGCGGCCGCCGCATCTCCCGAAGTGAGCCGCTTGCCGAATGCCTTGTCGTTCTCGAGCTCGGCGAGCCGCGCAATCGCTCCGCTCCGGGTGTTCACGGTGCTGTCGCCCGATCCTTCATGGAAGACCGATTCCGCTGACGACGCGCCGATGCGGCGGAACAGCTCCATGACGGAGGCATAGCCCACCTGCCCTTCCAGCGCCTTCACGGCGTCCTCGGAGACGCCGGCGCGCTTCGCTCCCTCCCTCGCCTGGAGGTAGTTGTGATCGAACTTCGGCCCCCAGTTCTTGGCGAGCGCGGCCTTTTCCTCCGCGATCTTGGCGGTCGCGATCGTCGTGGCGGCCGCGTCCGCGCCGTCCATGTGGTCGATCACGGCCTTGACGATCGATGCGGCCTGGTCCTTCGGGACGCGGGCGCCGAGCAGCGCGCCGCGCATCTTGTCGACGAAGCCGGTGTCAACCTCGTTGCCGTTGGCGTGCTTGACGCCGGCGAAGTCGTATTCCGTGGCCTCCTTCGGGGCGCCGAGACGCTGCCAGAACGCCGCCACATCCTCGGGCCTGGCGTCGGTGGCCGGCAGCTTCAGCAACCGGTCGGTGGGCACGCCGAAGTGTCGCTCGGCCTCGCGCGCCTGCTTCGTGGCGGCGAGGGCGATCTCCTTGGGGTCGTCGATCTTCCAGCCCTTGTTCTGCCAGTGGCCGAGGATCTCTGCCTCGACGCCCTCATGCCACGGCTTGGCTGCGCCGGAGGCAGCTGCTGCAGCGCCGGCGGCACCGCCTCCTGCCGCGCCCTCGCCTTCACGCAGCGGGGAAAGGTACTTCTCGATGAGCGACCTCACGACACCACCCCCACGGAATCCTTGACCTCGCGCTCAATCGCCGCCGCGAACATCTGCAGCATGGCAACTGGGCGAATCCCATGTCGCTCCATGTTGCCGATGTGAATGAACTGGATGCCCTCTCTTTCCTGTCCATTGTCCATTTTGAACTCAAGGACATATCCGCAAAGGATGTCGTCCTTCGTATCCGGTGGCCACCGCGGGTCGGTGGGGTCCATCCGATATACCTTCAAATCGATTACTTTCATTGGCTTATCGCTCCTGGTGCGGGCCTGGTGAACTTGTCGACGAGCTGCTCGGGCGTCAGGTCGAGATAGTCGCGGATCGACAGATAGACCTCGCGCCGGCCGATCAGCGCCCAGGTCCGGTCGTGATCGCCGGGCACGGCCGCGCTCTCGCCGGCGCGGCAGAATTTCGCGAGATCGGCGAGCACGGTCTTGCCGGCCTCGGTGCCGAAGGTCAGCTGGTAGGCGCGCTTGCAGTCCGTGAAGACTTCCAGCGCCTTCTCGCGGGAAAGCCCGGTCATGCAGCTTTCTTTTTGGCCTCGAGATCAATAATTGCCCGGCCCATTGCCGACAAAATCTTGTGGATCTCATCCGGCGACGGATCAGGAGAGCGCTTCGTGATCATGAATGGAACCTCGAATACCTCTTTGGTATCCGTCGTCACCTCCAGCATATAGACCAGCCGATACGGGACCTTTTCTCCGCAACACTCGGCCGGCTCAGGAAACCGTGCGTCCGACGGATCCATCCGGTAGAGACGCATGTCAACGATCTTCATGGTTCGCTCCAGTGAGGTTGGGCCGACGCTTCCCGGCTCATTCCGGGCTTGCGCCACTTCCTCCGATTTCCCCTCATGGCACTTCCCATCTGCTCTTGGGATCGGAGGCGTGTTTCCGCTGAGGTGGCCCTCTCCTGGCAGCGCGGAACCGAGCGGACGGGTCGGAAGCTCATCCCGGCGGGCCTCCCTGTGGCTGCTCAAGGGCGCCCGATTTCATTGCCACCGCGCGCGCCTTGATGATCGCCGCCTGTGCCGGCAGCGCGTCGGTCGCCTGCTTCTGGGCCGCGGCCTTGGCGCGCTCCTGCTGCAGCGCGGCGACCTTGTCGTCGTCGGCGAGCCAGCGCTCCGGCACCAGCTGGTTGCGCGCGATCTCGGGGATGGCGGCATCGAAGTCCAGGCGGTCGAGATAGCCGGGATTCTGCGTGACGTTGACCACCTCGCGCAGCTGCTCCAGCATGCGGAAGAAGCCGGCGACCTCGCCGCTCTGCGCCATCTGCGACAGCGGCGAGGTGTCGGTGACCTCCAGCAGGGACAGCAGGTTGCTGCGCTTGCCGCCGGCCGCCTCGACGAGCCGGGGCGGCGGCCGGTCGACCATGCCCATCTCGAACAGCAGGTCGATCTCGCGCGGAACGAGACCGGAGCCGACATACTCGGTGTGCTGGCGGCCGAGCGTCGGGGCAACCAGCATGCCCTTCTCATTCACCAGCTGGATCACCTGCGTCGCCGTCATGTCGGGGTGCTCGGACAGCACCTTGAACAGCGACACCAGGAAGACGTCGTCGGTGATGCCGCGTTCCTCCTGCATCATCTCGAGCGAGATCTTGATGTCCCCGGTCGGCAGGGTGTGGACGAGGGGCTTGCCGTCGGCGGTGACGCCGCCCTTGTTTTGCGCGCCCGGCCGCAGGTCCATACCCACCAGGCCGTCATCGGCGATCAGCAGCACCGGGTCGGCGCCGCGGTGGCCCTGCTTGAGGAACACGGCCTTCTGGGCATTCAGCGTCTTGAGCGATGGCAGCACGATCTGCGCGGGCCCGCGGCCCTCGACCTCGCCGGGCGCCTGGTCGTAGCGGCTCACCGCAAAGGGAAAGGTGCGATAGCCGCTCTCGGGCTGCATCAGGCAGCGGCCCTCGATCGACACATAGTAGGAGGTGAACGGCATGCCCCGGTGGTCGAGCGCGTCGGGGTCGTACTCGCTCTCGTCCCGCGGCCGCACGCAGTGCAGGAAGTTGTAGCGCCACTGGCTGTCCTGCTGCAGCGGGCCCACGAGCGCCTCGGGCAGCCATTCCCGGCCCCACTTCTGCACGGCCTGATAGGGCGCCAGCCGGAACCACCGAATCATCCGGTCGACCTTGCCCTGGTGGTTCTCACCGAAATAGGTCTCGCCGAGCGGCAGGGACTTGTAGCGCAGCCCGCGCCCGCCGCCGTGCCAGCGGTCGTCGAACTCGTCGACAAACATCGTCGCGTTGCCGAAGGCGCCGAGCGATTGCCAGTTGTTGTAGTTCTGCGCCGCGAAATTGGCCCGCGCGGCATAGCGCATCTTGAACAGCTGCATGTTCATGCGCTCGAGCCACAGCCGCGACTGCCGGTCCTTGAGGATATAGTCGTCGGCGGTCAGCCCGTGCCAACGCATGCCGCGCGGCGTCACCAGGGAATCGGCGATGGCGCAGAAGCGGTGCAGGGCCAGCGCGCCGGTCGCGTCCACCTGCTGCTGGGTCTTCTTCAGGCCCGGCGTGTTGTAGGACTGGTAAAAAAACGTGTTGCGCGCCGTGGGCAGGATCAGCTGGGCGGCTTCCTCCCACTGCATCGCGAACATGGCCCGGCGGGTCTGGTACTGCTGGAACTCGCGCAGAATGCCGATGATGATCGCCTGCTCGCGATCGGAGATCATCCGTCCGATGCCGGCGGGCGGCGACGGATCGGCATAGGCGGTGAGCTCAGTGGACGAGGCGTTTGGCATCGGGGTCCGCCGGGTCCATGGCCGGGTCGAGCCGCCGGTCGGCCACGACCCAGCGCTGCACCGCGTGAAACATCTCGATCCGGTCCCGGTCGGACAGCTTCATCATGTCGGCGAGCCGGCGGAATACGCCGCGCATCTGGAGGTCGCTCTCGAACACGACCGAGTCCTTGGTCTTCACGCCGGACCGGCTGACCATGTCGGCGACGATGCGGCCGCTCTTGTCGATGCGTGCTGCGCTGCAATAGACCGCATCGCGGATCGGGGTGCCGCCAACAATGAAGCCGGGAAACGCGATCTCCATGAGCACCGGCATCGCCTCGTCGAAGTTGTGGGCGAGCACGCTCATCACGACGGCCTGCAGCTTGCCCTCCGTGCCGGCGAGCGCCCGCGCCTGCCAGGACGCCCGCAACTCGAAGGCCAGGCGGTGCTCGATGCTAGTAGCCTGCACCGCCACCCCCTCGCGCGCCGAGCAGCGACGTCACGGCGAGCGACCCCGACGGCCCCGTCAGCCGCGCCTGCTGCATCTGCGCCAGCCGACGCTTGCGCTCTTCCTCGGTCTCGCCCGCGACCTGGTCGCGCAGCGAGCCGCCAAGGCCAAGGTCCATCACGGCGGGGGATGTGGAATAGCTGGGCGTCGGCATGGCGCGGACGGTGGCGCCGCACCCCGACCCCGGGCAACGCACCGACCGGCAGGCGGTCAGACCGCGAATAGGTCGAAGTCGAGCCCGGTGGCGAGCTGGACACCGGCGCCGACGGGCCGGCGGAAGGTCACGCCCTCGAGCGGCGTCTTGGCATACCGGATATCCATCACCAGCACCCGGCAGGCCGACAGCAGGTCGTCATCGACCTTGTGCACCAGGCCATTGACGCGGTGGTAGCCGCGGTATTCGTCGAAGAACTCGGCAAGGTGCGCGGCGATCTTGAGGCGCCCGGAGGCAAAGCGCAGCTGCATCTCGTCGATGCCGTTCTCGAACAGGTAGCCGCCGTCAGGGAAGGTCGCGTGCGTCGGCCGCATGTTCATGTTGAGCCGGCGATAGGTCTGCGCGATCGTGGCGCCGTCGATCAGGCTCGCCCCGCGGCCGCCGTCGTGTGGCCAGGCCACCGGCGCCTGCCACATGGGGTGCTGCTTCATCGCGGCCACGTGCATGGGCGCCAGGCCCATCATCCGGACGGCATGCACGATGTAGATCGTGTCGTTGTCACGGTCCCAGGCGCCGAGCACCGCCGCGAAGGGGTGTCCGGTGGTGGCCGAGCCGGAATGCCGGAAGTCGAAACCCCACAGCCACGGCCAGTAGGCCGGGAAGGTCGCGGGGTCGCGGTCGTGCCGGATGATCTCAACGCGGGTCGAGAACACCGCGCCCTCGCCCTGCAGGTCGGCGCCCTCGACGCGCGTCGCCCGCTCGTTCTCGTCATAGCTCGCGATGATCTCGGGGATGCGCTCGTCGGGGATATGCCCGCCCTTCGAGACCGCGCAGTCCCAGATCGTCATCAGCACCTCGGCGCAGTCCCCGCCCACCCGTTCCTTGAAGCGCTTGCGCAGCGGCGACATGCCGAGCAGCGGGGTCAGCGAGCACAGGATCCGGCCGTTCGTGGTGGTCTTGCGCGCCAGGCACTCGCCATAGATCGCCGCGTCGTCCCGGCTCACGTCCTCGTCGAGCCAGTTCACGTCGACCGGCTCGCCCTGATATGCCTCGCGCCCCATCTCGTAGGTCTTGAACCGGATCATGCCGGTGCCGCCGGTCTCCCGCCGCACCGTCACGGTGTCGACGAAATCGGAGATCCCGCGCGCCATGGTCGGCTTGCCCACGATGTTGTCGAGCGGGATCAGCCCGGTCCCCAGCCCGCCAGCCTCGCGCACCGGGCCGATCAGCTTGAGCTGCGCGCCGTCGCGGACCTTGGTTGAGGTGGTGCACGATGCCCACCCCATCCATTCGAACGGACGCTCGATCCCGGGCGGCCGCACGAACCGCCGGCCCGCATACCACTCCGGGTAATATGAGATGGCATCGAACGTGAACTGAGCACCAGCGCCGTGCGTCTTGCCCATCTGGTTGCCGGCGCGCAGCATGATCTCCGGGTTGAGCAGCCCGTGGAATGCCGTCTGCTTGATGTTCGGCCGATAGAAATCGATGCGCCGGTAGCGCTGCCGATATTCCCGTTCGGAATAGAGCTTCTTCGCGTGCCGGCGGACCCCGTTGGGGTCGGGGCCTTCCTCAATATCGTCACTCACCGCGGCGATGCCCGATATGGAACCCGTTGCAGACCGGGCAGACATAGACACGGCAACGCGCGCGGAGGCGGGGGCGATCCTTGATCCAATCCCACCATGCCTGCCGCTTGGCCGCCTGCCGCGACAGATAGAAAACTTTGCGGCTGCAAGTCCGCTGCCGCCAGCGTGCCATGGACGCGTCACTCAGTGCCCCAAAGACAGGGGCGGGCCGAATGACATCAGTCATCGGTCACCGCTCACCATCTCAGCCCACCGGCGGCCATAATCCTCCCAGGCGAGGCCGGCGAGCCCCAGAGCATCGCGGCGCAGGCGTCGCTCTCGGGCGGCCTCGCGTGCAATCTCGAACTCTGTGGTAAGGTCGTACACCGTGACACCTGGCGGAAAATCGATCGGGATGTAGCCGTCAGCCACCACCCACCTCCTTCGCCTCGTAGTGGCGGCGAATCTCCATTTTCGAATGGCGCGCGTAGCATGGAGCGCAGAAACGCGGATATGCGACCCCATGCGGGCACGGGGTCCGATCGATCACCTGCTCGCCGCCATCCGCCTTGCGCGCGCCCAGTTTTTCCTGCCAGCGCTTCCCGTATCGCAGACGGATCGTCCACAGCTGAAATGCATTCCCGAAGCAGAAGCCGCTGAAAAACAGAGCCGCCACCCATATCCAGCCATTCATTCGCGCCTCTCCGCAGGCATGTGTTCGATTACCTTGGGCGACCGCCCTTCCTTCTCCGCCAGCATCCGCTCGTACCGCCCAAGTCCGGAAAACCCGAAGGTCTCCACCAGCTTCTCCCGCGGCACCCCGAGCTCCAGCAGCATCCGAAGCTGCTCCAGCGCCTCATCCGTGTGATTGACCGTCACCGAGCCCGACACGTTCACGTCGAGCGCCGTCCGCGTCCCCATGCCCACCCGGTCAAGGATCGTCTCCGCCGCCTTCCGGTGGTCCGGATGATCAGGCCTGTGCAACAGCCGCCCCAGCGCCGCCACCGCCGGCAGCACCATCCCCTTCAGCTCCCGCGCCGCAACCTCCTGGATCGCCTCGACCACCTCCTGCCGATGCAGCAGCCCATGCGCCCGGACCTTCGCCCCGTTCGCAACATCCGAATACCCAGCATCCCGCGCCGACTGCGCCCCATGCCCGGACTTCGACCCATCGTCATTCATCGTGTTGATGAGGTATGCCCATACGAACTTCCGCTCGCGCTCGCCAAGCGCCAGCATCTTCGGCCCAAATCCCGACCAATTCGCCGGGAACTGCATCGGGTGACTGTCTTCGCCCATGGCCGGCCAAAGCGCATAACCGGTTAGCAAGCCGCAACGCACCGGCCGGACAGAGCAAGACCGTGGCAGATCGGCAACACCTTCCGAGACAGGGGCGCGAAAGAGAGGGGGGATGGTCTTATTCCTACGGCGCCGGCTTTCCCCTCCCACCCCCACCCCTCCCCGGGTCTATTTGCGAGCCCATTCAACAGCTTGCGCCAGGCATCGCATTGCGCCAGGCGTCGCCTCGCATCGAGCGTTCGACCTCGTTGCCCATCATACAGCCGAACGTGCGCGTGCAATATCAATGGCTTAGACGCTGAGAACGCCTGATGCCCGATCAGGTGTGCGCCTCGGGCTCGCCTCGTGTAGGTATCACGGTGAGTTACGACGCATGCAGGCCGGATGAGGTCCTTTCGCCCTGCCCTCGCTGGTGTGTTCCGCTGTCCGGTTGGGCGATGCTGCCTGGGGGTCCGATACCTGTCGCTGGGGGCGCGCTCGCTTCGGACGTTGCTGGCAGGCGTACTGGGTTGTGGCGAGCGATGGAAGGCTGAGCCGCGCGCGAGTTGGAGGCATGCAAAAACGCCTTGTCAAGCCCCGAGCTAAGCATCTGCTGGACGCAACGTAATTCGGATCGTTTGTGTACATACAATCTCATGAACATCGCTCACAACGACGCGATGCTTAGATCATCGAACTAATCATTCCGCCCAGTCGATTGAGATCACACCACAGCGCCGGCACATGGCGCCATTTGGCGTCAGCCAGAACAGCAACTCCCCGCAGTTGCAGCGCCAAGCCGCCTGTGGCGCCACCTGATGCTTGAATGTGCCCCACATGCGCTTGCACCTCTCACACTCCAGCGATGTCGTGCCCACGGGCACGATTGCTGGCCACTCGTGCTGGCACGCGCCACAGACCGCCGGGCCTGTGAGGTGAGGTTCGGCCGCATCCTTCGGCGAATCTCCAAACAGCTTGATAACGGTCATGCCTTCTTCCCCTTCCGCATCCTGTGCTTCGCCCACCTGGCCCGTGCGGCCTTGCGGGCTGACCTGCGGCGTTGTGCCGGGGTGAGCTTCAGCCTCGACCGCAGGCCCATGATGCGGCCGAACTCGCGGGCGCTCTCAGGGTCCATAAGTGCCGGATTGCGTAGGCCGCCTGTGGTCCGCATCCGTGTGGCTCGCAGCGCCCCGTTTTTCGCGCAGACCTCATTGCGCGTGGTGTCGATATTGTGCGCTGCAGCCCGCCGGCGCATGCGCTCGACAAGCTCGAGATCCTCCACCGCGATCAGCGCCACCCCGAGCACGGCGAGGGCCGCCTCGAATGACTTCGGTCCAAGGTGCTTGACGTGCGTCGGGGCGAGGAGCTTGCTGAAATGCCGATCGCCGACGTTGGCGAGTTCATCGAGGGCGGCGCGCTTGAGGCCCAGTTCGTCGGATCGCTGCCGCAGCACCTCGATGAGCTGCGCGTAGGTGCGCACGACGGCGATTTGGCGGGGGACCGCGGCGTCGCTCACGCCCCGCCTCCCTGGTGCCCGCGCCAACGCGCCGGGGGCTTCGCCGTATGCTCACTGGGCGGCCAATCGCGCCCCTGCCACATGATGACACCGAGGCCATCCGGGCGCTCCCTTGGGCTACGCACGGGTTTGACGAGCCTGGAGACGTGCCAGCCGAGCGCCACGCTGAGGAGCAGGATCAGAGGCACTGCCACGATGCAGACGAGGACGAGCGCGGCGGGGGTCATCGAAGGGCCTCGTCGATCATGGCCTGCCATATCGGGCGCACCGCGATTCTCTCGACATCGTCGCCAGCATCAATCATCTGCGGCGTCGGCTCCCGCATCGCCGCGATGGCGAGCCGCGCTCGTTCTCTATGGATAGCCAAAATGTTTGCGGGATCATCTCCGCCGGAGATGGCCAGCGCCACGACCTCCACCATGGTCATCTCGCTCATGCGCCCTCCTTCACCGCTGATGTGACGGCCTCATCTCGATCGTCTGGCGTCCTGGCCAAACGCCAAGCGCCGTTTTTGCAAATCAACTCCGGTCGCGAGGCGTTGTGCGCCAAAATCTTGGCAACAGCATCCTCCATGGCATCGTGCAGGATCTCTTCATAGACCTGCGCCGGGCTTTTGGCTTGCGCGCAAAGTAGGTGATCAAGAAGGCCCTTAAGCTTTTCCGGCAAGGTGACGGTGACCGATACCGATCCAGCCTTGATCTCGGTGCGATAGATAGCGCCCGGAGTTTTGCACACCCTCATGCGCCCTCCTTGCGCGGCTGCGGTGCGTCCGGCTCGGCCATGACGCGCTCGTACGCGGTGACGGCCATACCCATGGCTTGGATTCCGAGTTCGTCGCCATCTCCGACCATTCCGCCATGCTCGTGCACGTGCCGACCGAAAGCCACGCACGCCGCCTCGATCGCCCGCTCGCGCCTGGCCGCGCTCGCCTCCGCCTTCGCCGCCTCGTACTCCGCGAGAGCGGCGGACATGGAGGCGATCTTGATGTCGACCCATTTGCGCGACCGGTGATCATCCCAGTATTTATGCGCCTGCTCGATCTGCACATCGCGCGTACCGCACTCGTGCACGTACAGCGCCCTTGCGGCGCGCTCGGTGGGGGTCTCGGTCATGCTGCAGTCGCCTTGCGGTCTGCCTCGGACATCATCTCCCGCGCGTGAGTACGGGCGGCGTCGAGAAGCGACGCGATCTTGCGCCAGCGATCGTCAATCTCGCGGTTTTGGTACGCGCGGTCGGCCATTCGGTTCAGATCACAGTCGAACCGATCCGCCATGATTTCGTTTGCGCGCTGCTTTGTGTTCATCGCATCCTCCTGACTGCCTCGCCTGCCGCGATCACGGCCCGGGCGGTCGGCGCTGAGCGGGGAATTCCGCTTCGCCGGCATGTGGAACGGGTCCGCGGCCGGGCGCACCACGGGGCTCGGGGCGGGCTTCTCGGCGACCGTGAGCCACCCGCCCTTGAGCGAGTCCCAGATCCAGACGTGGCCGGGCGGAGGTGGGGCGAGGTCGCTCATGGCACCTCTCCATCACGGTGCAGCCACCGGATCTCGGGCGCTCCGCTGCCAGGCCCAAACACAAGCCAGCAAAAATCCATCTTGCCGCCGCCGGGCTTCTCGCCGCGCATGATCACGCTGCCAGGCGGCATGCTCGGGCGCGGGGTCAGCAGCCACACGCGCCGCAGCGGCAGATCCTGCAGCCAGCGAGCGGCGTTCAGGCGCGCGGTTGGGAAGACGATCGCGCTCTTGCGTAGAGCGAGCCGACAGGCATGCTCAGCAAACTGGCGCGCGATGTCAAAGGGCGGGTTGCTGACGATGTTGTCAGCGCGCGTGTCCATGTCCAAGAAGTCGCGGACGACGGTTGGCAGGCCGAGCCCCCGGTATCCGCGGTCGGTGATGTCCGAATGCAGGATCGTGTGGCCGGCCGCGCGAGCCGATTCGCAGATGCGCCCTGACCCGCATGCCGGATCCCACACGGCGCCGTCGAACTGCTCGGCCTCGAACAACCGCGCGCTAACCCATTCCGGCTCGATGTACCAATCATCATCCGACCGCGCCCAGATGCGCGCGCCGGACGGTCGGCTGATCTCAACACTCATCGCTCCGCGCTCCCTGCCCTGGGCGCAGGTCGCCGTCGCGCGAACTCCGCGACAAAGTCGAAGTCTCGCGGCGAGACAAAACCATGCGCGGTGCAATGCTGACCGATCCCGTGCCGCACTGTGCCGTGGTCCCGATAGATCATCCGGCCGATTGCGCTGATGGAGGCGTCGGTCTCCGCTGCAGCGCGGAACATGAACTCCTGCCGAGCGCGGACCAAACGCGCCGTACGGCACTTGGTGCGGAGCGCCAAGACCGTGAACCCATGCTGCGCCGCGACCTCCCGCAGCAGGCCCCGAAGCGTTGGTCCGGAAGGCTCGACCACGACCGGCGGATCGATTTGCGCGGGCGTGACCTCAATCACGGCAGGGATGCGCCAAGCGGGCTTCATGATGGGCCGGGCCAGCGGAGGCGGCGCGATCCGAGCGGCGCGTATGGCTTGGGCAAGGGCGGGGTTCATGGGACCTCGTGGCGGGCGCGCGTGGTACGGCGGGCGAGTTGAGCAAATCCGGTGAGCCGCAGGCGATCGGGTAGCCAGTCCAGCGGCACCCAAAGACCCGTCGCTCCTTCAAGCTCGCCAACCTCTCCGCCATCGCCGCGGTCGTAGCGCTCTGCGATTTGCTGATATGCCGGGTTGCTCGGCGAGACAAAAACGTTGTTCAGTTTCGGAAGCATGGCGCGGGCCTTCCGGAAGGCTTCCTGGACAACATTTGCACGGAATGTCTGCTCGGCTTGCCGGCCAAGTTTACGCGCCTCGCGCTCGCGCCTGACTTGGGTCTGCCATGCGTGTCGCAGGCGATATCCGGGCTCGGCCAAGAATGCCAAATCGAACTGCTCAGGCCTCGGCGTCGGTACCGTCATGGCCTCGGCCTGCTCCGCAAGCACTTGCCGCATGATCGCCGGCAGCCAGCGAAGATTCCGCTCGAAATACTCCTGCCAGGCGTTCCATTCCTCGGTACCCGGCCGGATTACGGGGAGTTCGTCGGGCGAGCCCATCTGGTGGTGCACGAAATGCGACACGCGGCGCCAGAAATTCTCCCGCGAGATCGGCGCGGCGAGTTCCTCGGCAGTGAGCGGCTTGTCAGGCTTGGCCATTGGCTTTGCGGGCTTTCTCGGTCTCGCGGTATCGCTGCTTGATCTCGGGGGTGGCGTTGCGGAAATAGGCCGGGAGGTCTGCATCCTCCTCGAGCAGCAGCGGCGGCGCCTGTGCGAACCCATCAAATCGACGCTTCGATAGGTAGCGGCAGGCATGGATTGCCGGATGGTCAGGCTTGCTCGCCAGGAACGATTTGTAGCCGGGAAGCCCCGCAATTGCTTGGTCTTGGTCGCCTTCGGACAATCGCTGCCACGCGTCAAAAGCTTCCTTTTTCCCCATGTTTGGCGTCTTCGGATATGGCTTCCAGAATTGCTCATCGAACTTTTGCGTATAGCGAGCAGACCGGGCTCGGCCCGGTGACTCCGAGCGAAGCGAGGATGAGGAGGGAGGGGAGGAAGGGGTAGTTATAGGAAGGGGTTTGGGGGAACCATCAGAAGGGGAAACCTGGGAGGGAGGGGTGTCAGCACTGTCAGCACTGTCAGCACTGATTTGCTGACGCGACCGTTGATTTCGCTTGGCAATTCGATTTTGCTCCCGACGCGCGGCACCGCGCTCCTCCTCGTGTTTTTCGAGGACTTGCACGATCTGCTCGGCAGACAAGCCGGCGGCGCGGAGGGTCGCGATCTTGATCATGCGCGCGCCTCACACGGCGGTGTCGCCCCGCCCGACATGACGACCCGCGCCTCGTCCGGCATGCGCAGATACTCCGCCCAGTGCTCGCGATCCTCGTCCAGCACAGCCCGCAGCCCGGCCGCATGCAGCCGCGATAGGTCGTGTGGTGGTCGGGCCGGACGGGTGGGGCCCCAGGCGTGCATCATTCCAGCCCCCGGATCGACACGACGAGTTCGGCGCGGGCCGAGCCAGCACCTGTCACCTCGATGCGCGGCGCCGGCCGCGTGGACCCGATCAGCAGCCCGTGCCCCTCGAGCCAAGCCAGCGCGTCGTCGAGGGTGTCGACCCAGTGAGCCTTGCCCCCGGCCTTCTCCACAGCCTCGATGAAGGCAATCTGCTCATCGCTCGGCTTGCCGCCGCGCTTCTTCAGCTCGAGCGCGTAGACGGTCGCGGCCGGCGGGGCGATGATGATCACGTCCGCCACACCACTCAGCACGCCAAGGCCTGCGTTGATGCCCCGATGCCCGCCGCGTTGGTGGATGCCGCCGTTCTTCGGATGGAACGCCACCACGCCCGGCGCCCCGCGCGTCCGCAGATGCGCGAACACAGCGCGCTGGATCTCGTTCTCGGCGAGCGGGGGCGCCTTGGCCATCATGCGTCGGCCGGCAGATGGAACGGCGCGTCGGCGGTCGAGGTGTGCCCGGCCGCACTGAGTTCTCGACGGATGGCGGCATCGCCGAGCGGGGTATCGGCGAGCATGCCCAGCGCGTGCGCGTACGTCTCGACGAGCGCCTCATGCTCCCGGCGCTTCTCCGCATCCTGCTTGCGCATCCTGACGATGGCGCGCAGGGCCTTCACGTCGTAGCCGTTGCCCTTGGCCTCCGCGTAAACGTCGCGGATGTCGTCGGCGAGGCACTTCTTCTCCTCCTCCAGCCGCTCAATCCGCTCGACGATCGACTTGAGCTGCCCGTTGTGTCCCGGTCCCGCCATTGTCCGTCCCTCCGTTGCGCCGCCAGGGCAGCGCGGTGAGCCATTGCCTTGCCTCGTTCCACCACTCGGCCTTGTCCAAATGGACCTTGGCCAGGCGCTGGTGTCGCTTGCGCATGCGGTTTGCGATCGCGTGGAGCGCTTCACGCAACATGAGCCAGCCCCCGTTCAGCCGTGCGCGCAATCGAGAGCATGAGATCTCGGAAGGGGATCGGCGTGGCGGCGCGTTGACGCGCGCTCAGGCGCTTGCCAGCGCCTGTTTTGATGGCGCGTCGCCGTTCATCGGCCGAGTGATAGCCCTCATTGAGTCGCAGAAAATCACCTGGCGCCGATCCCCATGCCAGCGGCGGCAAATCAACCCCGTGCGCATAGAGCCATGTGGCCTTGCGCGCGCGGTGCCCATAGGCGCCCTGCTCGACGCAGCATGTCCACCCGCCGTGCATCGGCCAGTCAGCCGGCACCCATCCGCCGGCCCGTGGCGGAGCCATCAAGCCGAAGTGCTCCCATGCCGCAGATCCTTCGGGATGCTCGATGACGCCTCCCCACTGGCGCACGGCGGCGAGCGCCGCAGCGAAGCAGCCGCCATCGTTGCCCTTGATCAACCGCGGCCATGTCGTAGGCGAGCCGCCCCAGTAGCGTCCCCAGCGTTGGCACGGAGGATGCGCGACCACCGGCCAGGGGCCGGCATAGGTGCGGGCATCCCGCGCCTCGTCCCATGGGTCAATGTCGGGCAGACCGAAGTAGCAGCCGTTTGTCTGCACGTAGAGAGCGGCGATCATCCTGCGTCGCGCTCCAGCTGCTCGAGACGCCGGCGGGCCTCGTCGATCTCCCGCCGAGCCGCGGCGATGGACGTCTGCCGCTTGAACCCCCGCCACCAATCCGGCTTGGTCCCCCGGCGCTCCATCATCGCTTCCAGAAGGTCGAGGCCGGCGTCGGAGCAGATCAGCTCGACCAGATGCTCGGCCGACAGATCGCAGTGTCGGGCCAGCCAGTACTTGGCCGTCCGCTCGGATGCGCCGGTGCGCGCCGCCAACTCCAGCGCCGTCTTGCTCGGCCAGATGGCCCGGCAAACCCGCATCAGCACGTCGATCGGGTGCAAACCTTTGCCCGAACCGGTGCAATCACACCCACGGTGCCCGATTGCCTCCGCTCCTGCCGCAGCGTAGCCCTTGCTCATGACGCGACCTCGTGTTGACCAAACAGCCTCGCTGCCGCCGACAGGCCTTTGCTCGCCAGCGCCTGGGATACGATCAGATGGAATTCGGGCGGGACCTTATCGCGCCACTTCCAGTTCCAGACCGTGTTGTATTTCTGCCCGGTCACGGCCTGGACAGCGGCGACGCCGCCGAGAGCGCGAATGATCTCGGCGACCGATTTGAGCTCGGATGAGTGCGACATGCCTGCCGCTATACTCCACGCTCGGTGTGCTTCGCAAGAGGTGGCAAAGCGTTTGTCGCCGGATACACAGTTTTCCGTAATGCTACCGTCAATGGCTATCGGGGATTACGGTACCTTTGGCATGCCCGACATCGCGGAGCGGCTACGGCTCACGCGAGAGGCGCTCGGCTATACCCAGGTGGAAATAGCTCGGTTGGCGGGCGCGAGCGGCGGGCAGGCTTGGAACAATTACGAGTCCGGCCGGCGCCGTATCAATGTCGACCACGCGCTCGCCCTGTGCCAATCGGTTGGCGTCAGCCTCGACTGGATCTATCTGGGCGACCGCCGCAACCTCCACCACGACCTGGCGCTGAAGATCCGCCAAGTCGAGACGTCCGGCGCCCATGGCGGCGCCAAGAAGCGCAAGCGCGCCTGAGCGCTCATTCGGCCGCTACGGGTAATCCGCGCGGCACCAAGAAACCTTCCAGGAATTCGCGGGTGTAGGCGAGCACGATCCGGGCGTCACCCAGATCTTCGGGCAGCTGAGCCGCGATCTGCAGCGCGAGCCGACGAAGCCGCATTTCCTCTTGCACGGCCTCGTCGTTGTTTCTGCTCGCAAATCTCACTGACATCACCAACTCCGAGCGCATAACCCACCGTAACCATATATCGCTGCGCGAAATGTGTCCGATTTGCGGCGGGCTGACTCCACGGATCACGATATGTTACACTCCACGCAGTGTGTGCTTTTGCATATTGCGAACACACGC
>Ga0134127_10000485_pt1 | contig 37386 bp, 31 predicted proteins | sample KB31753_FD_96459 | JGI IMG/M metagenome (GOLD analysis project Ga0134127, IMG submission 96459) | Terrestrial soil microbial communities with excess Nitrogen fertilizer from Kellogg Biological Station, Michigan, USA - KB3-175-3 | ecosystem: Environmental > Terrestrial > Soil > Unclassified ...
CCCGCTCCGAATCCACTACCGGATCCTCCGTTTCCCACGGCCGATCCGGGCCCGTGTCCGGCATCTGTCGATCCGGGCAGCGTGCATGTGAAGGCAAGTGGAGAAGCTGTCAGCTTCCAGGTTGTGGCGCCTGCGGATTGCAGATGGTCTGTCTCGACGGGCATGTCGTGGATTGCGCTCGAGATGCGCTCGGGCATCGGCTCCGGCAGAGGCGCATTCGTGGTCGCTCCCAACGACGGATTTGCGCGCTCAGGCAGCATCAGTATCGGTGCACGGACGATTTCCGTTTCCCAGGATCCCGCTCCGGCTCCTGTGGCTTCGCCATGCCCCGCCTCGGTCGAACCAGCGAGCGTACATGTGAAAGCCAGTGGAGAGGTGGTCACGTTCGGCGTTTCAGCATCCGCGGACTGCAGGTGGTCTGTGTCGACGGGTACGTCATGGATTCGGATCACCGCGCCCTCGGGCACCGGCTCCGCCACGGGCACATTCCTCGTGAGTGCCAACGACGGACCGTCGCGCTCGGGCAGCGTGGACGTCGGCGGCCGGACTATTTCCGTCTCTCAGGATGCGCCGCCTCCTCCGTGCCCTGCTTCAGTCGATCCGGGAAGCGTGCGCGTGAAAGCGAGCGGAGAGACGGTCGCCTTCACGGTTTCGGCATCCGCCGACTGCACCTGGTCTGTCTCGACGGGCATGTCGTGGATTGCGCTCGCGACGCGCTCGGGCATCGGGTCCGGCAGAGGCGCATTCGCCGTCGCGGCCAACGACGGATTTGCGCGCTCAGGCACCGTCAGCATTGGTGGGCAGACGATTTCCGTTTCCCAGGATCCGGTGCCTCCTCCTCCCTGCCCGGCCGCGGTGGACCCGCGCGCTGTGAGGCTGACGGCAGCTGCACAGGAGGTCGTCTTCTCCGTGACCGCGTCCGCGGACTGTAAGTGGTCCGTCACCGGAACCGACGTGCCATGGATCGGCATCCCAACGGGTTCCGTCGCTGGATCCGGCTCGAGCCGGTTCGGCGTCAAGGCGAACGACGGCTCCACCGTGCGATCGGGCTCCGTCAAGATCGGCGGACTCGTGATTGCCGTCACGCAGGACCCGCCGAGGGTCGACCCTCCACCTTCGACAACGTGCATCGCGAAGCTCAATCCCGAATCTGTGTCGTTCCCGGCGATCGGCGGCACCTTCAAGTTCACGGTGACTCTCCAAAACGGTTGCCGATGGGTGATTGAGAAAGCGCCAACGTGGGTGCACGTGACGCCGACCTCCGGGGCAGGCACGACCGATGTCTCGGTCGTCGTCGATCGGAACCTCGAGCGGCTAGGACGGACGGAGCCGGTCGTCGTCAACGGTCGAACCATAACGGTCTCGCAGGCAGGCGCAGTCCTCCTGCGGTAGCGACTGACGATCGAGCAGCCGCGCCAGGCTGTTCGGTCGATTCGTGCAGGACGTTGACCTTCATGACAGCGGTTCACCCCCCGAACCTGCTGATTGATGGAGTCTCACATGAACCGCTTGATTTCCGGAATCCTCGTCGCTGGCGTGCTGCCGCTCTTCGCGGCATGCGGCGCGACGACGGATATCGCACCGTCATCCACCGTCGACTCGGCACCGATTGCCGCGCCGGCACCACCGCCGCCTCCTCCGGTTGCGCCTCCAACGGTTGCGCCACCGCCGGTCGCAGCGCCGACTGCACCGGAGCCAGCGCCCGCGCCTCCCGCGCCCGCGCCGACGCCCGCACCCGCGCCGCCGAGACCGGTGCCCGCTCCCGTGCCGACGCCGACGCCGGTGCCGACGCCCGAGCCGCCCGCGACGGTGCCACCGCCGGCGCGGCCTGCACCGACGGACCCGGGTCGGCCTCCAGCAACGACGCCGCCGCCGAGCACGACGCCGCCCGTGCTGACGCCGGTACCCATCCCCATCCCGGTGCCGCCGCCGGTGGTCAAGCTGCCGCCGATTCTCACGCCGGTGCCGCTGCCGCCGATTCCGCCGCTGCCGCCCGTCCTGACGCCGGTGCCGCTGCCGTCCCCCGTCGTCACACTGCCGCCGGTCACACCGACGCCAGTGGTTACACCGACGCCCATCGTCGTCGCGCCGCTGCCCGTGATCACGCCGACACTGCCGCCGATCCTCGGGGCGACGGCGCCGGCGCTCGTGTCGCCCCGGTGAGCTGGTCCGTCAGGACCGGCTCACCGACGCAGCCGCGCGGACGTTCGATCGACGTCCGCGCGGCGTTACATCAACCAGGGCCGCCTGCGGGGCGGCACGTCGCAGGAGCACTGATGCTGTTTCACCGAATCGTGCCGTATGTCCTGAGGCCGTTGACGATCGTGGCGCTGCTGCCAGGCATCGCCGCGGCACAGACGGCCGCCGCCGACACGGGCCTTTCACCACGACAGGTCCTCATCAAGATCACCAACGCCGCCGGCGCGGGCAGCGGCGCGTCGAACATCGGCGAGGCGATCGCCGATCTCGTCGGCCTCGAAGTCTCGACCGCGCCCATCGGGTCGTCGGCCGGCGGCTTCACGTTCACCTTCGATCCCGCGACGCGGTCGTTCATGCGCGCCGCGCCGTCGTTCGGACCGATGTTCGGCGACCGCGCCATCACGGCGGGAGAAGGGCGCGCCGGCGTCGGCGTCAACTTCATCCACGCCACCTACGACGCGCTCGACGGCATCCCGATCGACGACGGATCGCTGCGCACCGTCATCTTCCACGGCGGCCCCTCGGCGCCGGCGGGAGTGGCGACGCTCACGATCACGAGCGACACGCTCGTGATGTTCGCAAACCTGTCGCTCAACCGGTGGTTCGACGCCTCCATCGCCGCGCCGTGGGTGACGCTGCGTCTCGACGGGACGCACGTCATCGCCGGGCAGCAGGCGATCGGCAGCGCGACGGCGGAAGGACTCGGTGACATCGCGCTGCGCGGGAAGATGCGCCTTTACCAGCGGGGGCAGGGCGGCGTCGCGCTCGGCGTCGACCTGCGGCTCCCCACCGGCGACCCGGAAGCGATGCTCGGCGCCGGCGTGACGCGCACGCTGGTCAGCGGCATCTGGTCGGGCACCGTCGGTCGGGTGGCGCCGCACGCGTCGTTCGGCTACGAGTTCTGGAGCGATCCGTTCCGCGCCTTCGATCCGCTGCAGCAGGCGCCGGTCGATGCCGGCAAGAACGGCACGCTCCTCCAGGCCGGCGTCGAGTGGGCCGCCACGAGCCGCCTCACCGTCAACGGCGAGTTCATGCAGCGCACCATCCGCAACGGCGCGCGGCTCGCGTACAAGGACGTGCCGATGCGAAGCAATCCCTTCGGCCTCACGTCCGCGTCGGTCGCCTCGATCGATCCACGCGGGCTCGATCGCGCGTCGATTGCCGGCGGCATCAAGTGGAACCTGGCCGGCACCGCGCTGGTGACGGCGAATGTCCTCCTGCCGATGACCGACGCGGGCCTCGTCGATCACCTGACGCCCGTGTTCGGGCTGGACTGGGGGTTCTGATCATGACGAACAGATACGTCGCGCTGCTCGCGCTCGCCTGCGCGCTGCTCGCGCCGCTGCCGGCGGCCGCGCAGATCGACGATCCCTCGTGGGGCGTCACCGGCGGATTCAGCCCGCAGTGGGCCGTGCCGGGCAACCTGCTGGCCGGCCTCTTCAACGCCACGACTATCGACGTCAAAGGCCCCGAGTTCCGCCTCGGCATCGTCCGCGGGACGACGATGGGCGGGGAGTGGGGCGTGTCGCTCGTCCACAAGCGCCTGTCGAAGCAGTCGACGGTCGCGGTCGAGGGCAGCCGCGATCTGTTGACGGTCGTCGCCGACGATGCGGAGCTGCTCGGCGTCGAGGCGCACCGATTCATCCCGTTCGCGCGGCTTCACAAGGTGCAGGTCGGCGTCAACCTCGGCGGAGGCATCGCGCAGCTGCGCGGCTTCGTCACCGGCACCTACGTCGGCGCCACGTCGACCGGCTTCACGCTCCCATTTCCCGACGCGCTCGCCGTCGTCGACCGGGAGGTCGACTGGATTCCCGTCTGGCGCGCGGAGCTGGCGGCCGCGACGCTCGTCGGCGAGCGCCTCAAGGTCCGCGTGAGCGGCGGCTTCAACATGCCGGGGTTCCAGCTCATCAGCGTGTCGTTTTCGTATTTGCTCGGACAGGACAAGTAACCATGCGCATCATGCTTTCCCGCATCGCCATCTTCGTGCTGGCCGCCGCGGCGGCCGCGTGCAGTCCGGGGACGCTGCCCGGCTCGCCGAGCCCGATCGTGATCGGCGGCGGCGGTGGCAAGTACAACGGCTCGATCACCTACCGCCGCCTCGGCGGCAACTACACGATCAGCGAGGCGTCGCAGGCGCTCTCGCTGTCGCTCGCGCTGCGCGACGTGAACCAGATCATCGGTCACTTCGAGACGGGCGAGAGCAGCGGCACCGTCCAGGGCGTGCTGACCGGCGACATGTCGAACGGTTCGTTCGACGCGACGGTGCTCATCACGACCGACGCGCGCCAGGCCGGCACGACGAGCCGGTGCGAAGGGCGCGGGCAGATCACCGCCCTTCTCTCCGGCACGAACCTGACATGGACCGGCGGCACGATTGCCTACGACAACTGCCCCGGGCTGACGATCAACTCGCAGGCGCAGGCCGTGGCGGTGAGCCCGATTCCCGATGCCTCGCCAACGCGCGCCAACCTCGTCATCACCGTGCTCGGCGGAGCGACGGTGCAGCGCGGCACGTGCGCGACCGGCATCGCGGGGTATCCGTTCACCGTGGAGATGTCGGAGACGGCGGGCGTCAACGTGTCGTTCGATTCGCAGTTCCGCATCGAAGAGCGGCGCAACACCGGCGTCGGCGCGTCAACCACGATCGACATGCCCCTCAGCGGCATCACGGGCGGCACGCGCCGCACGTTTGCGGCCTGCAGCCCCGTCGCGGGAACCTACCAGGCATTCTTCAGCGGCACCGACGCCGGCGGCAATCGCGTTCGCGTGGCGAGCCCGGTCATCACACTGGCGCCCTGACGACGGCCGTTCACGCTTGACGGCTCCTGGCCGTTCACGCTTCCGGGTTCTGGGTTCTCTGTTCGTGTTCAAGTTCGGTTCCCGGTTCCCGGTTCTGGGTTCGGGGTTCGGGTTCCGAACGCCGAACCGCGAACCCACGACTCGAACCTGAACACGAACCCGTAGAACCGCCGCACCATAGCGTCTTCGATCGTCCGGTTCATCCGTACGACTTGGCCATTGGCCCGCGGGGTCGTTGAACTTCGTGAGGCGATGGTCGATACCCAACTGGGCACGAGCGTTTTCATAGTTGCCGTAGGGCACGACCGTGTGTGTCTGGCCAATGGCCGCACGGAGTGTAGTCACGGAGGCGCACGCCGCGGGGACTCCACCCGTAGCGACGCAACAGTTTCGTGGTGACCCCAACGCTCTATCAAGGGTGAGCGCGGCAACTTGCCGTTGGAAGAGGGGATGTAGCGAGGAGGGCGTGAAATGCGGGATCGTCCGCCTGAAGGCTTAGAGAGGCCAATTATCGAGCGGCAATAAACGTCTGTCGCTCAACACGCCACAATGAGCGTTTCCTCTTCCGTCGAGTACATTTAATGCTGCTCGAACGGCGGGCGGGGCCGTGGCGCTTCCGTGAAGTACCTGTCCCACAGCGTCTCCATGGTTGTGGCGTTAATGCCACCACCACACTGTGGGACTAAAGATCCTAGCGCTTCGGCCGAGCTAGAGGCGCGTCGCCACGAGCGGCGAGAAGCGATTCGAGGTGGCGTTCATCTGCCGCGCGCCAGGGACCGCATTGTAGAAGGTTTCGATCGTGGTCGCGCCACCTGTGGAATTCCACGTTACCTTCAGCGACGGGCCGTCCAACGCGTATTCACCTTGATTCGCCGGCTGCTTCGGCGGCTGGCCGGTGCCGACCGGTGGGGTCTTCGTGTACTGCACAAACCCGCCGTCGCCAAAGTAGTAGTAGTAGTAGTTGCCGTCCCAGACCTTCCACCACCCCTTCAACCAAGTGATGCTCGCAGGCGCGCCTCCTACGTACCGCTCAAGATCTACCCAGCCTTTGAGTTTGGCCGGGTCGTACGGGCCCTTCCCGTGCACCCGCCCCACCGCATCGTAAAGCGGAATTTGGCATTGTCCTGATGCCCCGCGAATCAGCACCTCACCGTCGAAGCCCATCGAGACATCGATATGCGTTCCCTGATGCAGGAGGATGTCGCCGTACTTCGGTTTCCTGCCGGGCATGGACCGGACCCAGGCGTATTCCTTCTTGATGGTGGGCAGGAACGTCTCGAGGTCGAAACGTCCGAGATTCGGCGTGAGCCCCATCCGACCGCAGTAATGGGCGACGTACTCCATGCACGTCGATAGCTTCGAGCCTTTGTCCCAATTGGCTTTCAGTCTGGCGTGCGTGTAACCGGTGAGCTCTTGGAATTTCTTTTCGTTGAGGTCGGACCTGTATAAGACGTTCTTGGGCAACTCGGCTTCCAAGATTCCTCTGGCTCTTGCTCGGATCTCTTCTCCCATGGTGCGACGCCTTTCGGTGCGCGGCCTCAGCCGTTTAGACCGACGCCGCCAACATGCTGTGCGGACATGTATGAAAACGTCGAAGGGGCCGCATCCTAACGCGGTCGCATTTCCGCGTGAGCGAACCTATAGATTCGGGCGTCGCGCCCTCGACGGACACCCGTTCGCAGGCGGTAGACATCGGCAGGAAGGCGCTGGTGTCGGATGCGGCCGACGATGTTGTATCGGAACGAGACTCTGGAACTCCGAAGCGTGAACTACCGATTACCGCCGGCCCCCCTGCATCGTGCCGACGCTGTCAATGAGCCATCCGTCGCCAATCTTCCGCAGCACGAACACATCCTGAACCGCCTGTGGCTGCGCGGCCTGCGCCGTCTTCGGCTGGCACGTGTAGACCGATCGCACGGTGACGGTGGCGTAGGTGGGATCTTCCTCGTTGAGCGCCAGCTGCAAGTTGCCGAACGTCACGTCGTAGTCGCGGCAGTCCTTGCCGAACGCGCGCTCGAGCGCCTGGCGCGCCTCGCGCGGCAGCCCCGGGTAGACGGCGACGAGCGACTTGACGTTCCGTTCCCGATAGGCGCTCTGATACCGGGACAGCGCCTGCAGGATGCCGGGACGCTCGCGCTCGAGCGGCGCCGGCGGTGTCGCCACGGGCGCAGCCGCAATGGGCGCAGCCGCAGCGGGCGCAGCGACCGTCGCGTTCGCAGGCGTGTTCGTATTCGCGCGCGGCGCGTCGGCCTCGATGGCGGACGGCGGCGCGGCGGCGATCGGCGCTGTCGGCACGGGCGGCGCAGCCGCGGGCAGAACCGGCGAAGCCGCGGGAGGCAGCGGTGGAGCAGCCGGTGTCCGCTCCGCCACGGTCCGCGCGGGCGCCGGGACGATGGGCGGCGTCGATTCGATCGCACGTGGTCGCGGTGCCGGATCCGGGACGACCCGCGGGCCTGGGGGCGCCGGAACGATCGACGGCGCGGGCGCTGGCAGCGGCACCGGAGCCGATACCGGCCCTGCGACCGTGGCGACTGGAACGGGCGCAGACGAGACGCCTGGCGCCCGGTCGCCACGCGGGGCGATCCACAAGACGCCGGCGACACCCGAGGCCACCAGCAGGCCCATCGCGGCCGCCATGTGGCGATTCGTGATGACGATCGTCGTCTGCGTCGGCGGTCGGCTCGCCGAAGACGAGGGTGACGGCGTGGACCTCGCGCCGGACGGGGTGGACGGCCACAACAGCGTCGGCGCCGCGAGCGATTCGAGCGGCTGCTCCGTGTCGACGACGCGCCGCACCTCGCGCAGCGCCACGCGCATCTGGTCGAGGTCCGCGAACCGGTCGTCGGGACGCTTGGCCAGCGCGCGCATCACGAGCCGCTCGATCTCCGGTGGGAGCTCCGGGCAGAGCGATGAGAGCGGCGGCGGCGCCTCGTTCGGCAGGCGGTGGAGCAGCCCGTTGTCGAGCGTCCCGGGAAACGCCTGCTGGTAGCCGAGCAGCTCGTAGGCGACCGCCCCGACGGCAAAGATGTCGCTGCGAAGATCCACGGCGCGACCGAGCATCTGCTCGGGCGACATGTAGTTCAGCGAGCCGATGAGCGTGCCGTCCATCGTCATGCCGGACCCTTCGACGCGCGCGATGCCGAAGTCGACGATGCGGATGACGTTGCCGCGATCGACCATCAGGTTCGGCGGCTTGATGTCGCGGTGCACGATCCCTTCGCGGTGCGCGTGGTGCAGCCCCGCGCAGACCTGCTCGATGTAGGAAAGGCGCAGGCCGAGCGGCAGCGGGTCGCGGCCGGTGATCACCTGTCCGAGCGACGGCCCGTCCACGTACTCCATCGCCATGAACGGCTGGCGGTCGTGCTCGCCGACCTCGTAGATGGTGATGATGTTCTCGTGCCGCAGGTTGGCGGCCGCGCGCGCCTCGCGCAGGAAGCGCTGGAGCACCTCCTCATCCGAGAGGGGGTTGCGCAGGACCTTGATGGCGACGGAGCGGTCGAGGTCGGCATCGCGGCCGAGGTAGACGGTCCCCATGCCGCCCTTTCCCAGGACGCGTACGATCTCGTACTTGCCGATCCGCTCGGGCAGCCTCGCCACGAACACCTCTTGCGGGAAACGACAGTAGTAAAGCGGCGCGGTGAGCCGCGGTTACGGGGTTCTCCAATCGTCGCGCCGCTCGCGGACGCCCGGATCGGACATCTGTGATTCCAGATCCCTCAGGCACGCGGCCCTGCAGTCGTTGCAGAAGTCGACGTGCAGACCCGCGGAGGCGCGGCACTCGCGCGCGCACAGATGGTTCGTCTTCCGGTCGGAAATGACGTCGCACAGCAGGCAGCGGAACCGGGCCATGTCGGATCTCCTCACTGGAGAACAACGTCTCGGGGGCCTTCGCCGCACACACCGTCGGATGTTTGGTTGCCGCGGCCTTGTTACAGGTTTGGTAGGAGGGCCGGCCGAAGCCGGCCCTGCGGTAAGAAAGGCGTGCACGCTGACGTTTCCGCGCGTGCCGCCGGGCGCGTCGTGGGCGATACTTCCGACGGTCATGCTCACGAAATACATCCTCGCCGGTCTCGCGGCGGCGTTCTTCGTCTTCGCGGCCGGGCGCGCGGCGGGCGGACGTGGATGGGTGCACCCGCAGGTTCGAGCGTGGCTGCTGCTGGCTGCGATCTTCACCGGCGTGAGCGCGTGGCTGTTCTACAACGGTTAGACGCAGGGGAGACGGGACGATGGGCGGGAGCAGAACTCCGACTCATGCTGGCGCGACGCAGGGACACGAGCCGATCGATTCGGGAACGTCCGCGCTGATGGCGACGCCCGCGCCGGCCGGCCCGCGCGTGCCCCTTGCGGCCGGGTCCACCATCGACATTCCGATGTCGGGCGGCATCCCGTACGCCGTCGGCCAGGCCAGCGTCGTGCGCATCCCGATTCCCGGCACGAGCGGCCTCGCGATCGAGTTCAGCCCGAGGGGCTGGACGCCGAAGTCCGGCTCGACCTCGACGCTCTTCTTCCAGGACGTCGCCGGCAACCGGCATCTGCGCCTCGATTACGGCTACAACGTGCGCACCAGGACGATCGACTATCACTGGAACCAGAAGCGGACGTTCAGCGAGTTTGGGATCGCCGACCACGCGCCCGCGGGCACCGCCGGCCGCGCCGCGTACCAGGCCGCCCGATATTTCAAGTATGCCGGCCGCGTGCTCATCGTCGCCGGTGTCATCATCGACGCGGTCTCGATCGTCCAGGCGAGCAAGCCGCTGCGGCGCGCGTCGCAGGTGGTCGCCGGATGGGCGGCCGCGTGGGCCGGCTGCAAGCTTGTCGGCGCCGGCGGCGCCGCGCTCGCCACGCCGACCACTCCGCTCGGCATGGCCGCGGTCAGGGTCGGCGGATGCATCATCGGCGGCATCGCCGGTTATGCCGGCGGATCGCTGCTCGCGGGCGAGGTGTACGACTGGGCCGAAGGGACGTTCTTCACGCCGCTGCCCGAAGCGGCCGCGCCATGAGCCGCGGGTCAATCTTCGCGTGCCTCGACCCGCGCGGCGCCGAGTGGCAGCTCGGCGCGCTGCCACCTCCGGCAGGGCGCCTGATGCTCATTGGATGGCGCGAAGAGCCGCCGCCCGTCGACGGCGGCGTTCCGCCGCCTGTGGCCGCCACCTTCTCTCGCGCGCTCACCTCGATCGGTCGCATCACGTATCTCTCGTCCACCGTGCCTGCGCCGGCCGGCGGCGGGTGGCCGCCGCTCAAGCGCGGGCCCGCCCCCGTCGATCTGCTGTCGACGAGCGATCCGCAGGAACTGGCGCAGGCGTTCGAGGACGCGGCGCACCCCTGGTGGATGCAGGGACAGGTGCTGCTCGTCTCGGCGCCCGGTGCAGCTCCGCCCGCCGTCGAGCGGAGGCAGCTGCTCTCGCTCCTGGAAGACGAATGGACCAGCACGGCACGCGCGCTCTCGCCGCTGGGCGTGATCGGCGTCATGCGTCCCGGGGTCGACGGCGATCTCGCGGGCCTGCTGACGTTCACCGCCGATGCGGAGCAGGCGAGCCTTGCCGCGCTCGAACGCGAAACTCTCCTCGCGTCGTTCGACTGGTCGGTCGTGACCGAAGAGGCGTTCGCGGAGCGATACCGCGGCTGACGCCAGCCGTTTCACACAGGAGATCTCTCCGCGGCGGCTGAGGTATCCAACGGGCCCGTTGCACGGGAATATCGTTCGCCTCGACCTGCCGGCGCGTTTTTCCCTACGGGGCGGATAAGATGCCCGCTCCCACCCCCGGCGACACAAGCGAAGACGCCAGTGCAGTCCCGCACGCGGCCCGGTTGACGTGTGCAGGAGGAGGCCTTGTGAGCCCATTGACCACGGTCGGGATGCTCCACGACGAGTACGAGAAGCAGTTCGGCACGGCGCTCGAAACGGCGCTCGATCGCACCGAGCCGCTTTCGACCGAGTTGCTGCGGCAGAACGGGCGCATCGGCCTCGCGATCTCCGGCGGCGGCATCCGCAGCGCGACGTTCTCGCTCGGCGTCGTGCAGGCGCTCGCGCGCCTGCGCCTGCTCACCTCGTTTCATTACCTGTCCACGGTGTCGGGCGGCGGCTACATCGGCTCGTGGCTGTCGGCGTGGGCCTATCGCCACCCGCGCGGGATGAGCGGCGTGATGCACGACCTCGCGCCGGACTGCACCGCAAAGGCGCGTCACGAGCCCGAGGAGGTCACGCACCTGCGCCGCTACAGCAATTACCTGACCCCGCGCACCGGCTTCATGTCCGCTGACACGTGGGCGGTGATTTCCACCTACGTCCGCAACCTGCTCGTCAACTGGCTCGTGCTGGTCCCGTACTTCGCGCTCGCCCTGCTGGTGCCGATGCTCGCGGACGACCTGCTGCCGATCATCCCCGCGACGAGTGCGTGGCTGACCGTCTTCACGTGCATCGGCGGCGCCTGCCTGGTCTTTTCGATCGCGGCAATCGGCGCGAGCCTGCCGAGCGTCAACCCGCCGGACACGGCCGGCACGTTTGCCATCCTGCGCGCGCAGACGAGGAAGGCCTTCTTCTTCAAAATCGCGCTGCCGCTGCTCGTCGGCGGCTCGGGGCTGGCGTGCGCGTGGTTCATCTACGACGGTCCCAGGGGAGCGGGCAACGAGGCGCTCCTCGCGCCCTGGCTGCAGAACCTTCCGCGCTGGCTGATGCTGACGTTGCTCGGCGTGCTCGCGCACGTCGCGGCGCTCTCGGTCTACTACCTCAATGCCAGCTCGCTCGAGCGCGCGATCGCCGACTGGCGTGTGCGGCAGGCGACCTCGACCACGGTGCTCTATCGCGAGCTGTTCGCGGTGGTGGCGTCCGGCGCACTCGGCGGCTGGTGCGCCTGGCTGGCCACCGAGATCCTGCAGGAGGTGTCGCAGGCGATGCAGCCCGCGTGGACCGTTGACGACTCGGTCCACCTCTACGTGGTCTGCGCCGTGCCCGCGGTGCTCGCCAGTTTCCTGATGGCGATGACGCTGTACGCCGCGCTGGCCAGCCGTGTGCTCGACGACGAGGACCGCGAGTGGTTCGCGCGCGCCGGCGGGTGGATTTCGGCGTGCGCGCTCGGGTGGGCGGCGATCACCGCGGTCTCGCTGCTCGGACCCGGCGTCGTGATGGCGGGTGTCTGGCCGCACGCCCCGCTGACGATGACCTCCATCGGCGGCCTGTCCGGGGCGCTGACGATGTGGCTCGGGCGCAGCGCGAGTACGAACGCGACGTCGGACACGCCGGTCGCCCGATCCCCGCTGCAGCTGGTGGCGGAATGGGCGCTGAAACTGGCGGCGCCGCTCTTCGCGCTGACGCTTGCGCTGCTGCTGGCGACCGGCCTGCACTGGCTGCACACGCTGCTGGTGAGCTACGGCGGCATTCGCGCGGCGATTCCGTCGTTCATCCTCGTCGCCGGCTGCCTGCTGACCATCGCCGCCGTGCTCACGACGGTGAACATCAACGTGTTCTCGCTGCACGGCATGTATCGCGAGCGGCTCATTCGGGCGTATCTCGGCGCCTCCCGATCGCGTTCGCGGCAACCCGACAGCTTCACCGGGTTCGACCCGAAAGACAACGTGCCGCTCGCCTACCTGGCGCCTCCGTTCTTCAGCGTCGAGGAGTGGCCGCTGGTGCACGCGATCGCGACGGCGCTGAAGGATCCCTCTGGTGCGCTCGAGCGCGTGAGAGTCGACGCGGTCGACGGCAGGCTCGTCGATCAGGCCGCGGACGTGCGCGAGTGGGCTCCCGCGGCGGTGCAGGACATGGTGCATCGCTTCAACGACGTCCTCGTCGCCTCGAAGCGGCGCGCGCAGCAGCGCGCCGACTGGGAAACGCTCGTGACGCGGCATCTCGCGGACGGCGCGTTCGCCGTCCACGAATGGTGGGACGTCGTGCAGATTGCGCGGGCGCTGAAGACGGGCTCGCATCCTGGCGACACGGTCTTCAGCCATGACCCCGGCTGGGCGAGGGAAGTATTGGCCGTGCCGGTCTGGAGCGCCGCGCGCGCCCGCGATCTGACCTTGCGGTTGAACCGGATCGTGGAGTCCGTTGCGCCGTCAGCGTCGATGGCAACCGTCGCCACGGCGACGGCCACCGGGCGCGGCGGCGGCACGATTGCCGCGACGCTGGCGTCTGGCCCGCCCTCGTCTTCCGGCCGCGGGACGCTGTACCGGCAGCTGCGCGGCCTCGTTCCCGAGACGCCGCGGCGGCCGCTGCCCATCGTCAACACCGCCATCAATCTCGCCGCCGGCACCGACCTGGCGTGGCAGGAGCGGCAGGCCGACTCCTTCACGCTGACGGCGCTGCACGGCGGCAGCCCGAGCGTGGGGTATCGCGGGATGGCGGGCACCGAGGACGATCCGCGCGGGTACGGCGGACGGTTCGGCGTGTCGCTCGGCACCGCGATCACCATCTCGGGGGCCGCGGCGAATCCGAACATGGGGTATCACTCGTCGCCGATCGTCACGCTGCTGCTGACGCTCTTCAACGCGCGGCTCGGCTCCTGGCTCGGCAATCCACGCTACGACGCGCGCTTCAACCATTCGTGCCCGCACGATCGCGCGCTGCCGATGGCGCTGCACGAGGCGTTCGGCTTCACGGACGCGAAGGGCGACTACGTCAACCTGTCGGACGGCGGCCACTTCGAGAACCTCGGGCTCTACGAGCTCGTGCGCCGCGGCTGTTCGCACGTGCTGGTGATCGACGCCGGCTGCGACGAGAACTACGCGTTCGAGGATCTCGGCAACGCGGTGCGGAAGATCCGGGTGGACCTCGGCATCAGCGTCACGTTCCGCGGCTTTCACGTCGGTCCCGAGCAGCCGCCCGCGCCGCACGGCGCCTCGCGCCTCGTCTCGGGGTCGGGACGCTACGTGGCGATTGGCGACATTCAGTACTCGCGGCGCGACCCGGCGCTCGAGGACGGCAAGCTCCTCTACGTGAAGCCGGCGATCTTTGCCCACGACGAGCCGATCGACGTGCGGAACTACGGGCGGACGAACCCCAAGTACCCGCACGAGCCGACGACCGATCAGTGGTTCAGCGAATCGCAGTTCGAAAGCTATCGCGCGCTGGGGGAACACATCCTGTGGACCGTGTCGGGCACGACCGGCGCCCAGGCGGCGCCGGCCAGCATCGCGGAGCTCTTCAATCGCGCCGAGGCGTATCTCGAGAGAGCGTAAGCGCGCTCAGCGTCCGGTCGGTCTCGGTACGTCCTCGCCCGAGGTGGCGACCGGGACCACTGCCGGGAACTTCTCGAAGATCTTCGTCACCTCTTTGTTCACCCGCTTGTCGCGGTGCGATGCCGACGCCATCGGGTGGACGTGCCGTTCGGCCAGGCCGCGCCAGATCAACTGGCCCGTCGCCGCATTCTGGAAGTCCACGACCAGCGTACCGATAATCCGTTCCTCGGTGTACCAGGTGCCGCCGCCGTACCAGGGTCCCCAGCCCGTGTAGTACGGGCCCCAGCCCCACCCGTAGGCGTAGCCGAGCCCCCAGTCGACGGGCGCGTAGGTCTCGTACTCGGTCTTGAACGTCCGTCGCGTCGTGACGTACATGTCCGGGTGCGCATTGTCGCGGCGCAGGCCCCTGGCTTCGAGCCGCGCGGCGATGGCGGCGTGCGTGCGCTGCTCGACGAAGGGACTGTCGTAGGCGGTGGTCGACTCGGTCCTGTTGTCATCCGGGACGCCCCGGAAGGCGAACGTCCTGATGCCCGAGAAGTTCGCGGTGCCGAAGTCGTAGGTGACTTTCTGCGCGAGCGCTGACGCGGCGGGTAGCAGCGTCGCGACCGCCAGGCCGATCAATATCCGATGCATTCTTCTGTTCATGGTGGCCTCCACGGCGACCAGTGGTCTGGGCCAATGAGGGGCAAGAAGCCTGCCTCGATCTCGCCGGCACGATGCACCCGGATTGACGCGCGGCACGCTGCATCAGCTGATGCCGATCGCGTGGCAATCTTTCGCGACAGCAGTCGAAATCCCGCAGCTCGACGCGCGCGCTGACGGAGGGCTCGCGACATTCGCAGGGGCGACGGCGGACGTCCCGCTGGCAGGATTCGTGCGTTTTTATCGCCGCCGGTATCGCGGCCGCGCGAAACGGCGTTACCATCTCGGCCGTCCTTACGAAAGGAGGATGGCCAACGTGAGCAAAGAGCAACTCCTCGATCAGGTCGCCTCGCCCCGACGACGATTCCTGAAGCGAATCCTCGGCGGCGGTGCGCTGCTGCTCGCCATGCCGGCGTCGACGATTGTCAGCGCCGCGCCGCAGGACGATCAGGGCAAGGGCGACGGCAAAGGCAAGGGAAAGGGCAAAGGGAAAGGTAAAGGCAAGGGAAAGGGGAAGGGGAAGGGAAAAGGAAAGGGTAAAGGCAAGGGCGACGAGCCGCAGCAGTAGCGACATGGGACCGTTCATATATCGAGGCTTCCTTTAGTCGGTTGCCGGGAGCGCAGGGCATCGTGCTCCCGGCGGCTTTCCTCCATGAACGCCGACGCACTCCTCCTCAGAAATCCATTCGTCGCGCTCGCCCCTGCCGATGACGGCTACCTGGCCTACGACGTCGCGCGCAACCGGCTGCATCGCCTGAATCCCTCCGCCGCGCTCATCATCGAGCTGTGTGACGGGACGCGTTCCGCCGCGTCGCTCGTCGACGATCTCGCCCTGCTCGTGGACGAGGCGCGCGCCGGCTGCATGCGGTGGATCGAAGGCGCCATCGAGGACGACCTGCTGAAACCGCTGGCGCCCGGCGCGTCAGGTCCGGCCGCGCCGGATGCCGGTTATTTTTCGTCGCGCGCGTTGCAGCTGCGCAGCGAGGGGCACGTGCTCGCCGCCTTCGTCTGCCAGCACTACGCGACGCTGCAGATGGTGGATGCCGCCGATCAGTGGGCGGCGCTGGGCGACCTCGCGCACATCATCGGCCGGCGCGAGGATGCCCGCGACGCCTACGAGCACTACCTGGCGCTGTCACCGGGAGACGCGGAGGTCGAGCACGTCCTCGTCTCGCTGCGCGGCGACCCGGCACCGCCACGCGCGCCCGACGAGTGCATCGTGCAGCTGTACGCGCGCTTCGCGGAATTCTACGAGCACAACATGGTCACCGACCTCGAGTACTGCGGCCCCCAAGTACTCGCAGAGGCGCTGCACCGCGTGCTCGGGGCGACGGCGCAGCTCGACGTGCTGGAGCTGGGGTGCGGAACCGGCCTTGCCGGGCCTCACCTGCGCATGCTCGCGCGGCGGCTGATCGGCATCGACCTGTCGCCCGACATGGCGAAGCGGGCGAACAAGACGAGGTGTTACGACGCGGTGGAGGTGGCGGAGATCACCGAATGGCTGGGGCGCGGCACCGGCCGTGACTTCGACCTGATCGCTGCCTGCGACACGTTTATCTATTTCGGCGATCTGCGGCAGGTACTGACGCCGGCGGCCGGCCGCCTTCGGCGCGGTGGGACGCTCGCGTTGACCGTCGAGCGTGAGGACACGAGATCATTCCGGCTCACGGATTCGGGCCGATTCGTCCACGGCGAATCGCATATTCGCGAGGCGGCGGATGCTGCGGGATTCGAAGTCGTCAGCGTGGAGAACACCACGCTGCGGTACGAGTACGGCGACCCTGTCGCCGGCCTCGTCGTCGTGCTTCGGCTTATGTAAGGGTCAGGCGGTCTGGCGCGCCGTCACGGTTACGGACACATCGGCGTCGATGGCCGCGACCAGCTGCTCGGCGGTGTACGGCTTCCGTAGGAACCTGACGACGGGCATCTCGAGGCACCGCGGATCGTGCGACGCGACGCCGCTGACGACGATCGTCGGAATGGTGCAGAGACGCCAGTCGCGGCGCTGACGCTTCATGAACTCCCAGCCGTCCATGACGGGCATCATCAGGTCGAGCAGGATGACGTCAGGGTGCGGGCCTTTGGCCATCGCCGCGAGCGCGTCGCGGCCGTTTTCCGCCTCGATGACGTCGTAGCCCATCGACGAGAGGAGGGCGGCGACGGCGTCGCGCGCGAACTCATGATCTTCCACGACGAGGACGAGCGGTTTGCGCGGCGCGCCCATGAAGTCGCGGGCGCGGGTCGGTCGAGGCGGCTGGGAGACGAGCGTACTCATAGGGCGAGGTGTCGGAACGCAAACTCCTCACCACCTCGCCACGACGCGCGCGCTCGCCGTTAAGTACAGCCAATGACGCGGGTTGGGCGTCGCTGCACACTCTCTCACTCGCGCGCGCCGTGGTTCATCTCGGAACAGTGCGTTGCAGCCGGCGGAACACCGCTCGCGACGCTACAGGCGCGCGAGGTACGACACCTTGAAGAACAACGCGCGCGCGGTGGGGATGTACGGACGGCGGTCGACGCTCTCGAGCACCGAGCCGTACCCAAGGTGCGCGACGGTCCCAGGCGCCAGCTCGTACGACGCGAGGAAATCGCCGAGGACGCGCCGCTTCGAGCTGTCGAACTGCGCGATGGCCCGCACGAAGAACCGCGAGTTGAACTGGTAGGTGTTGCGCAGGTTGACGATGTGCACGGCGTAGACCTGCTCGCCGGCTGCGCGGTCGAACTTGACGAAGTCGTAGGACAGGTTGTGCGCGAGCCTCGCGCTCGGCTGCCAGTCGAGGCCGAGGCGGCGATTGACCTGCGTGCCGCCGAACGGGGCGAGCGGGTCGTAGTAAATCGCCGGCGATCGTTCCAGCGTGCCGCTGACGTTCAGCCATCGCGTGATCTGCGTGCGCCCGTCGGCATGCACGCGGCCGGTCTTGAATCGCTGTCCGGCGAACGTCTCGTGGCCACGATCGACATCGAGGCGCAGTTGACCCTGGCGGACGAAGTTGAAGCGGATGCCCGGCATCACCTGGAACTCGGTGCCGCCCTGCGTCCGGTCGTCCGATACCGTCGTCCACGTGAACGGCGCGATGCGTTTGATCCAGCCGAACTGGCCGGCCGGATAGAAATTGACCTCGCCGTAGTCCCACGCGCGCGTCACGCCGACGCGGTTGAGGAACGCGGTGTCCATCTGAAACCCGCGGTCGAAGTGCTCGACGAAGCTCATGACGAACAGCCGGCGCGTGCTGTAGGTTCCCTTTGCCTGGGCGCCGTTGCCGCTCGCCGCGAGGCCGTCGGCATGGCGTGACTCCGAGTGGAGCAGCGCCGCGTTCCAGGCGAAATTCTGGCCGTGGCGGAACGTCGCATCGGCGGCCGCCACGCGGTTGTAGTCCACGCCGTGCTCCGTGTCGGTGACGAGCGCGCCGACATACTGGCCGTTGCCGTAGTTGCGCAGCGCGCGTCCGATCGTGAACAGCCTGTCGCTGTGTTCGGCCGACGCATCCGCTGCCGAGAGCAGCGCGAACGTCTGCCGGCCGGCCGTGCCCGTCAGCTTGACGCCGCCGCTCGGATCGACGATCCGCCGCGTGTGCACGGACCTCTGCATCGACGCGTCGTCCCCCTGGCCCGCCAGGTTGAAGACGCCGAGGCCTTCCATGAAGAACGGCCGCTTCTCGTCGTAGAAAACGGGGAAGCGCTGATTGACTTCCACCTGGAAGGCGTCGCTTTCGACCTGGCTGAAGTCGGGGTTGGCCGTGGCCTCGAGCGTGACGGTGGAGGTGACACCGTACTTCACGCTGGCGCCGAAATCGCCCTTCGACGCCGCGGCCGGCCACGCCTGCGTGCCGTCTCTCGCCTGGTTTCTCGACACCGTGGCGCTGGGAATCACTTCGAGCACGCGCGGCTGGTGCAGTTCGTCGAAGACGAGCGGCGCGTGCGATTCGAACACCCATTGCCCTGGCGCGATCGCGGGCCAGGACCACGACACACCCATGCGGCTGTTGTGCCGGAAGAACAGGACCCCCATCCGCACGTCGGCGCCGCCACGGAAGCGGATGGTCTGCAGCGGCACCCGCATCTCGACGACGTACCCCTCGTCGTCGACGCGGCCGGCGCTCTGCCACACAAAGTCGGGTGCGCTGTCCTCGTTCTTGCCCGTGTTGAGCGCATCCATCTGGATGCCGCTCGGGTTCACGAACAGGTGGTACGCCACCTGCCCCGTGCGCGTGGAATCGAGACTGACGGCAATCCAGTCGTCGTTCCACGCGTTGTCGCGCCGCGTGATCGTCGTGCGGATCTTCGACGGGTCGTCGTCGAAGCAGCGGAACGCGAAGTAGATGGCCTCGCCGTCGTAGGCAATCCACACGCTCGTTCGCTGCTTCTCCGGCTCGCCGCGCAGCGGGTTGTAGGAGACCCATGGCTCCAGGGGATACGGCTCGTGCGCCCAGGCCGCGTCATCCAGCACACCGTCCACCTTCGGCGGCGTTGTCGCGCGCACCGCGTGGAGTTCCGGGCTGGTGACGCCCTGTGCGTTCGCAGACGCTGCGAACTGCGAAATAACGAGCATGCCAAGTGCGATTGGGATCCAGAATCGTCCTTGCACATTCGTATTACGGGCCGGGGTGGTCGATGGTTTCAGCCGGCTGTCCCGAGCGAAGTCGAGGGGCCTGTCGTGCATGCCTCGATGAAAACCGGGCCTTCCGCAAAAGGTTACAATCCGCCTGCCCCGAGCCACGTCGAGGGGCTCGCCCCGAGCCAGGTCGAGGCGCTCATCCCGGGCGAAGTCGACGGGGCAGCTGCATGCCATCCCGGCCGTTGGTCGCGTCACTCGTGCTGCTCGTTGCGGCAGCAGTGGGCCTCTCGGCCCAGAATCCGCCTGCGGCCGAGCCCGGTGCCGTCGTGCTGCGGCCCGCTCGCGTCTTCGACGGCGACACGATGCACGAGGGGTGGGCGGTGCGCGTGGCGGGCGAGCGCATCGAGGCCGCCGGACCAGCTGCGAGCGTGCCCGTCGCGAACGCGCGCGTGATCGATCTCGCGGGCTTCACGCTGACGCCGGGCCTCGTCGAGGGCCATTCGCACCTGCTGCTGCACCCGTACAACGAAGCGCCATGGGAATTCCAGGTCGCGCACGAGCCGCTCGCGCTGCGCACGGCGCGCGCGGTGAACCACCTGAGGGCGACCCTGCTCGCGGGCTTCACCACCGTTCGCGACCTCGGCACCGAGGGCGCGGGCTACGCCGACGTCGGGTTGCGGCAGGCGGTCGAGGACGGGATCGTGCCGGGCCCGCGCGTGCTCGCCTCGACGCGCGCCATCGTGGCGACCGGCGCCTACGATCCGAAGTTCGTTCCCGAATGGAACGCGCCGCAGGGCGCCGAGGAAGCCGACGGCGTCGAATCGATCACGCGCGTCGTCAGCAGCCAGATCGGCAAGGGCGCCGACTGGATCAAGTTCTACGCGGACTATCGCTGGGGCCCGGTCGCGGCCGCGCGCCCCACCTTCACGCTCGAATCGCTGACGGCGGGCGTCCGCGCCGCGCACGCGAGCGGCACGCCGGTGGCCGCGCACGCGACTAGCGTCGAGGGGATGCGGAACGCGATCATGGCCGGCGTGGACACGATCGAGCATGGCGACGCCGGCACGCCCGAAATCTTCAAGCTGATGGCGGAGCGGCGCGTCGCGCTCTGCCCGACGCTTGCCGCCGGCGACGCGACCGCGCAGTACGCCGGGTGGAGGAAGGGCCAGCAGCCCGAGCCGGACTCGATCGCCCGCAAGCGCGCCAGCTTCAAGGCCGCGCTCGCCGCCGGCGTCACCATCCTCAGCGGTAGCGACGTCGGCGTCTTCACCCACGGCGACAACGCGCGCGAGCTCGAGCTGATGGTCAACTACGGGATGTCACCGGCCGACGCGCTGAAGAGCGCGACCTCGGTCGCCGCGCGCGTGCTGCGCATGGACACCCGCATCGGCTCGATCAAGCCAGGCCTGCTCGCGGACATGGCCGCGTTCGACGGCGATCCCACGCGTGACATTTCCGCCCTCCATCGCGTGAAGTTCGTGATGAAGGGCGGCAAGACCTACTGAGCCGCGCCGCGCGCGATCAGTGCCCGACGCGCGTCAACGCGTGCTCGAGCACGTAGTTGGCGACGTTCACCCCGAGCGCCTGTCCATCGTCGGTCGCCGATCGAAAATGAATCCCCGCATTGATGCGGGCGTTCTTCACCTCGTCGAGCGCGGACGAGAAGCTGCGGAACGAGCGGACGACGCCGGGCATCAGGTCGTTGTCGATCGAGAAGCGGGTCCGCTCTCCGAATTGATCGGCCAGCACCACGCCAGCGGCGCCGCTCACGCACGAGTGCCCTGATGGATATTCGGGATGGGCGGGCGTCGCAAAGAGCGGCGTCCACGCCGCATCTTCGACGGTCGCGGCATTCCCGTCGGTTGCGGCAAGCGGAATCGCCGTCACCGGGCGCCAGAAGACGAAGTGGTACTTCGCTTCCCAGCATCCAATAGCCGCGTCGGCCATCGCCAGATTCAGCAGCGCGAGCACACGCGCATTGGCGAGCGTCGACCCTCGCCCGGAACGCTCGCTCCTGTGGTCGTCCGAGTCGCCGCGCCCGTTGTCCCCGTCACCACGCTCCTGGGTGCGATCGACGATGAGCGATCGCGCCACGCTGTTCCACAGGAAGCTCGCCGTGCTCGCCGCCCAGAACCAGGCGGACTCCGTTTGATCGGCAGTCCGCAGCGCGCTCGTCGCGTTGCCCATTGACTTCGTCTCGTTGAAGTCCGCGGCATACCTCGCGCTGGTCAGCGCGGGTGGGCCAGCAGGTTGGAACTGGCCCGGCGCTAACATCACCCACGGTGTCATGTAGGCGAACTGGGGTCCCGCCCCCGGCAGCAAGCCAGGCGGCGTGGGCCGCCACTGACCGGCGGCCGTGCCACCAAGGAAGGGTGGCGGCGCGGGCGTAAAACCGTCCGTGTTGCGCCACGCGATGATGGCGCTCGCGACGGTCTCGCCCCACGCGAGGCCGCTGGCAACCGCACCAGGCGACTCGCGTGCCCCGAGTTCGGCGACCGAGACCGCGAGCCGCGCGTCGAGGGCGGCCTTCTGCGCAGGGTACAGCTGCACGAGCGCGGTGTAGGCGGCCTTGGCCGCTGCCGCCTCGCGCGACGCACCGGCAGGCCCGCTTGCCGGCACATGGACGGGCGCGTACCGCCGGTCGATGCCGTTGACCGCATCGAAGACGGCCGACTGGACGATCGCGGCAACGCGCGACATGTTCAAGGGAGTCGTCCCTCCCACCAGCCCGGCCCGGAACATCATTTCGTTCCAGTCGACCACCTCGTCGGCCCATGCCGGCGTGACGAGCGACACCACGATGACGAGAGGGGCGAGGGCGGCGGTCCGCAGGTTCTTCATGGCGCCTCCTTCTGGCAACCAGTTCGAGGACCGAGGGGGGATATCGGTTGTGCGGGGATGTGCGGGCGCAATCCTAATGCAATGACGTGCGCCGGTCGCGGGCGCTGCACGGAAATCGTGCAACGCCCGCGGGCGTAATGTGAGGACGGATCGAGCTCAGGGCTGCCGCGAGGAGATGTACGCAGCGAGGTTCAGCATGTCGTCCTGCGTGAGGCCGACGACGACCGGCACCATCAGCGCAATCTCCTTGCCCGTGCGCGCGCCGTGCTTGAAGTCATAGAGCTGCCGCACCAGGTAGATCGGTGAGCGGCCGGCGAGCGCGGGCACGTTGCCGAGCCCCTTCAACTGCGGGCCGTGGCAGATGCCGCACGCGACGGTTTTCCCCTTGACGATCTTTCCGTTCACCACGTGATCGCCGCCGGTGGTCGCCAGCTCCTCGCCCTTGGCGATACTCCCCTTCGGTACCCAGGCGACGAACCCGCTGTGCCCGTCGCGCAGCTCCGCCTTCTCCGCATCCTCGGGCAGCTCGATGATGCGCTGGCCGATCGGCTCCTTCTTCCCGTCCGCCGTCGCGAAGCGCATGTTGCCGGGACCGACGAACGTCGTCGGCACCGTGTCGGTTTCGACGATGCGCAGCCACGGCTTCGGCTTGAGCGACGCGTAATACTCCGCGGCGGTCCGCATCTCTTCCTCGGTGGCGGCCTTCGCGAGCGCGATCATGATGCTGTTGCCGACCGAGGTCTTGCGCCGCCCGTCCCGGTACGCGTGCAGTTGCTCGACGATGTAATCGGCGGGGAGACCAGCGAGGCCGGACGATTCCGGATGCCCGAGCCCGTGCGGCAGGTGGCACTGGCCGCACGCGCGGAGATCGGGCTTGCGGCCGTGGGCGACGACTTCGGGCATCGGCGGATGCTCGTCCGGGTACCAGTCGGGCGGCGCGAACGGATCGTTGATCTGCGTCACCGTGAACGCACCCGTACTTCCCTCGAGGCGATGCACCTTCCCGTCGTCAGGTGGCCGCTGCTGGCTCTGCGCCTGCGGGTACGCCCACGGCGGAGGCGTGTCGCCTTGACCGCTGACGCGGATACCGATGGCGCACGCGGCGACGAGGGCGAGGGAGAAGATTCTTTTCATCGGTCTATTTCGCGAGGGGGTCCGGACGCACCTGGAAGTGCGCCGCGAACGGCGTCGACCCCTTGCCGCCTTCTTTCAGCCACGGTGTGCGATCGCCCGCGGCGGCCCACAGGCCGCGCCCCTTCCATCCCGCGTTCGGATCGTCGATGCGGCCGTCGAGCCCCTTCGCGTAGAAGCCCATCGGATACGGCACGCGCAGGACGATCATCTTCCCGTCCTTCAGCGCGATGAGGCCGTCGTTCTCGTTGCCCGTCGACACCGGCACGTCCGCGCCGAGCCCCGACGTGTTGTGCTGGTCCACTCAGCTGTAATAGCTCGCTTCGGCGCTGTTGTCGCCGATGCCTTCGAAGCCCGGGCCCGGGTACTTGTAGAACGTCCAGCCCTCGGGGCAGTGATCGCCCGTCGCCTTCGGTCCGCTCAACGGCGCCTTGCACTTGCTGCGATCGAAGCTGCCAAGGTGGCCGCTCGCGAGCGACACCCAGACGACGCCCTTCGAGTCGATGTCGCCGCCGCGGACGCCGAAGCCGGGCGCCGGCACGTTGTAGATCTCGCTGAGCGCGGTCTCGGATGGGTTCTTGCCGAGGACGACGCGGACGACCGCGCCGGGGTTGCCGCGATAGGAGCCCCAGATCGATCCGTCCACGGGGCTCGGCATGACGGCATAGAAGCCGGCGTCGATGCGCGTGTCCTTCGTCGGATCCACGGGCTGCCCGGGCTCGACGTACGCGTCGCGCTTGCCGTTGCCGTTGGTGTCGAGGATGAACGGCGTCCATCCCTGCGACTTCACGATGTCGCCGGTCTGGTCGTACATCTTCGTGTTGATCCATCCGAGGACGTCGCCGCCGCCGCTGAACCAGACGGTGTCGTTGGCGTCGAAGCCGAATTGCGGATGGTGCGTCCCGAAACAGGTGTTGAGCGGCGTGTACTTGCCCGCCTTCGCATCCCACACCGCCGCCTGGCGCAGCGATTCCTTGATCGGGAAGGCCTTCGCCGACGGATGGTCCGAACCCGCGAGGCAATACGCGGGGTTCTCGCGGCCGCGCGTCGAGGCCGCCAGCCAGACGCGGCCCTTCGCGTCGACCATCGAGTTGTGGTTGTTGACGCGCGTATCCCAGATCTGCTCGTCGCCCCAGTAAGCGGACGGCGCCATGGCCGTGAGCGCCGCGGCGTGCCCGGGTCCGAGGCTCAACGGCATGTTCGGATCCAGCACCGTCGCCCGGAAGGTCGTCGCCGTGTTCTTCACCGGGTCGAGCACGGGCAGCAGGTCGGTGCTGTATTCAGGCGAGCCGTAAATCGGCCCGTAGCCGTTGACCGTCGGCTTCCGCTTGTCGGTCGTGATCACGTCGTGCAGGTAATGCTTCTCGTCGCCAAGCCCCTGCAGCGTGACGACCACGTTGCGCTCGATGCCCTGCGGACGCGTGGGCTTGACGCGCGGCAGCTCGCCCTTGGCGACGCGGTCGGTCCAGTCGCCGAGCATCTGCGCGCCGAGCGGGCCGAGCGACAGCAGCTGCTGCGTCATCTGCTGCCCGGACTGGCCGGAGCTGACGCGGCGCATCCACGCCGCCGCCGGCGTCGGGAACTTGCCGAACGCTTCCGGGATGGTGCGCGTCGCGCGCTGGCCGAGCTGATGGCAGCCGACGCAGCCGTTGTTCTTCATCTGGTTGAGCCACGCGGTCTGCGTGATGCTCTTCGGAATCCTCCCCTCGCCGCCGAAGTCCGCGGCGCCCGGGATGTGCAGCATCGAGAACCAGTAGATGGCGGGGTAGTACTGCGCCGCCGCCGAGTCGTTCGGCGCGACCGTCGCCGTCAGGTTGACGATCTTCCCCGGCGGCGTCGTCGTCTTCGGACCGTCGACGAGGCCGTAGCCGCGGGCCCACACCGCGTAGTTGGCTTTCGGGAGGTCGGGCACCACGAAGCGCCCGCGGTCGTCGGTGACGACCGCCTTGACGTAGCGGACCGGCAGGTCGCGCGTTTCCGCGATTACCCAGACACCCGCCTCGGGTCCGCTGGCGCTGGTGACCACGCCGCCGATGTCGTCGTTGTCGATGGCGACAGCTGGCTGCTGCGCGCGAGCGGTCACGAGAAACAGCGACCCGACGAGCGCCAGGCACGCTGCGGCAATGGTGAGTTCCGGCTTTCTGGTCCGCGGCATCTTCAATCCTCCCGTAGGCTGTAGAAAATACCACGCCTTCGCGCGACGGGCACCACGCCGCCGACTTCAACGCGCTCGTCGAGGATCTGGCCGGCGCGCTCGACGCGTTGCAGGTCGGGAAGACGGAGAAGGACCAACTGTTCGCCGTGCTCGGTCCGATGCAGGGCGCGATCGTGGAGAAGCGGTAGCACGTGCAAGATCGCGCATGGCAACGAGTGCGCGCCGCTGCACGGCGCGCTTGGAGCGGTTGCTACGATGGATGCTGCGCATGCACTGTCTTCGCGCGGCGTTCATCCTTCTCGTTGCCAGCGCGCTCGCCGCGTGTCGCGCGTCGTATCCGTCGCAGTCGACCTCCGCCTCGGTGCTGGCGCTCCAGGTTCATTACCGGTCGGCCATGGGTCCCGCGCTCGTGGGATCGGGGTTCGCGTTCCGGGCCTACACCGTCGATTCCGACGGCGTCTTCGAGGATGTCACCTCGAAGGCGACATGGTCCTCTTCCAATTCCGGTGTCGCCGCCTTGACGACGGCGCCATCGGGCTTCTCCGCGTTCGCGCCGGGCCTGGCCGATATCTCCGCCACGTATCGGGGAATGGCGAGCGCGGTCACGGTGACGGTTGTCGAACCGGACCGCGAGTTCCCCGTGCTGAAGCTTGGGCTCGGCGATCCTCAGTTCATCGGACTGACGTCGGCGACATTCGCGACCCTCATGACGAGCCGGACCCAGGGCGTGAACGTGACCGGGTCGGCCGCATGGTCGTCCTCCGACCCGAGCGTGGCGGCCGTTCGCGCGGGCCGTGTGACCGCCGTCGGCGCCGGAACCGCGCGGATCACCGCGACGTTCAACGGCCTGTCGGCCTCCTACGGACTGTCGGTGCAACCATGAGCCGCGGGCTGACGGCGTGGCGCCGCGCGTCTGCCGCGCTCTGGTTCGCCGCGTTCACCGCGGTCGCGAGCGCCCAGACAACGGCCGCTCCGGATCCGGTCCTGGACATCGCGCCGCTGCGCGGCGATCTGTATCTCGCGCGCGAAGGCGATCAATCGACCGTCTTCCTCGTGACGCCGGACGGCATCCTCGTCGGCGATCCGCTGAATCTCTCCTTCGCGCGACGCTTGAGGGACGAACTGACGGCGAGGTTTCCGCGACAGACCGTGCGCTACGTGGTCCTCAGCCATCACCACTTCGATCGCGCGGAAGGCGCCAGCGTCTTCACGGGCGCCGAGATCATCGCGCACGCCCGTTTCAATTCCGAATTGAGCAGCGCGGGCGACGGCGTGCCGGCGTTCCTCGGGGTCCAGGATCGCAATCGCAACCGCCAGCTCGACCCGGCCGAAATCGAGGGGCCGAACGCCGCGTTGCTGCTGTCACGCGATCGCAACCATGACGGAACGGTGACGCCCGGCGAACTCTACGGAAACGTGCGGTCGGTCAGGACCAGTTTCGGCCGCCGGCGCGAGATCAGACTCGGCACCCGGCGCGTCGAGCTGGTGCACCCGGGAAACTGGCACTCGGCGGACATGGCCACCCTGTTCTTTCCCGGCGAACGCGTCGTCTTCGCCGTGGACGCCCCGCCCGTGGACGCGGTGCCGTTCGCATTCGGCACCGGAAACCCCGCCGACGTCTACGACTGGCTTCACGCGATTGCTCCGCTCGACTTCGACACGCTCGTGCTCGAAAACGGACGCACGGTGACCGCGGCTGCGCTGCGCGAGCTCACGGCCTACCTCGATGACCTGCATGCGGAGGTGGCGGTCCAGTACGAACAGTGGCGGAGCGTCGGTGCCGTCCAGGCGACGACCATCCCCGAGAACCATCGCGAGAGCCCGCATGACGCCGGCCGAACGCGACAGATCGCGGATGTCTATGCAACTGTGCGCCTCCGGCGGATCGAGCTCGCGACAACGGCCGCCGGCAGCTATAGCCAGCGCGATCCGTCATTTTGCCAGTCGTACGTGGTGTGCGCCGCCGGCGGCGCGGTGCCCGCCGCGTCCGCGGGGGCGTCGGTGCTGATCGGCAGGCACGTCGGCGTGGTTGGCGAGCTCGCGTCCGGCCAGCAGTCCTGGAGCACGCGCCGGCTTCCGCTCTACGACGAAGAAGTCGCGCTCCGGCAGGCGAGGGGATCGATCCTCGTCCGCATCGACCTCGCGCGAACGATCGCCGTGCTCGGCGGCATCTCGCAGACGTGGGGTGACGCGCGCGGGATGAACATCGTGCGCGGTCGCGTGGCGCCCATCGGAGGCCGACACGCCATCCAGCATCGCGACAGGCTGCCTGGTTTCACGACCGGCGTGGACCTCGCGAAGCCCGTTTTCCACGACCGCGCGGCGCTCGTCGCTCCGCTGCGGGTCACTTACACGCCACGACCACTGCCTTGGTACTGGCCAAGCCGCATCGACGCGTCGGCAGGAATCGGGATACGCGTGCGGCTCCTCCGGGTCGTGCAATAGCGATGGCGTCCAATTCTTCGCGCCGCACGTGCACGCGCATGGCCATGCTGCTGCTGGCGCTGACGGCCGTCACCTGCAATCGACGCAGCCCGCTACCGGATGACGGGGGGTTGGTCGTGCCGAGTCCCGTATCGGTCCCTTCGACCGACGCCGCCCCAGTCGCGCTCTTCGCCATCAGCGTGAATCCGCCAGGAGTCTTTGGAACCGCGCCCGCTGCAGGCGTCGCGATTCTCAATCATCGGGCGCCGGACGGCGGCGTCACGGTGACGCTCGCCAGCGGAGATCCGTCGATCGTGTCCGTTGCCCCGGCCGTCTTCATCCCGGCCGGCGCCGACCGGGCGGCGTTCTCGATCGCGACCCGCACCGTCGCCGCAGATCAGCAGGTGCCGATCACCGGATCCGGTGGGGCGGGCACCGCGGCGGCTCCGCTCTCGGTCTGGGCGGTGCTGCCGACGTTTCTCTCCTGGGTGAGCGAGCCAGGGGACGTCATCGGCCGCGGCGGGTTCGCCCGTCTCACGCCGCCGGGCGCGACGTTCACCGCCAATGGAAGCGATACCGGCGTCGTCGTCCAGGTCAACCAGGTCGGGCCGGGGGGTGACAGTTTCCGGATCGACGTGGCTCCCGCGACGGGCAGGCGCCTGCAGGTCGGGGCGTACGAGAACGCCACCGGAATCGCAGACGCGAGCCATCCGCGAATGAGCGTCAGCGCGAGCGCAGGGGGCTGCGGCACGGCCAGCGGGCGTTTCGAGATCCGTGAGTTCGGCACCATGCCGAATCCTCCGTTTTCGACGCCAGCGGTCGCCCGATTCGACGCGACCTTCGAATATCGCTGCCAGAACGGCACGGGCGCCATCCGGGGCGAAGTCAGGTACACGGCCGGTGCCCGCTAAGGCTGTCGCGTCGATCGTCGCGTGCGCGATCGCTCTCGCAGCGGCGGGCTGCGGCCGCGAGAACGGTGACACTACGGCGACTGCACCAACGCGCCTGCAATCGTCTCCGGCGCCAGCGCCCGTGCCGGTGCCTGCGCCGATCCCGGTGCCGCTCCCCGCGCCGCAACCGGCGCCGCTACCGATCGGGCTCGTGTCGATTGCGGTGGCGCCTACCGCGGTCTTCGGAAACTCCGTCGCCGTCGGTACTGCGATGCTGAACCGTCCGGCCCCCTCAGGCGGCATCCCCCTCGCGCTGTCGAGCAGCCTCCCCACGATCGCCAGTGTTCCGTCGCTCGTCATGATTCCCGAAGGCGGCGACAGGGTGACGTTTCAGATCGCGGTGCAAAGCGTGGCGGCGGACGATCAGGCCCGGATTTCGGGCTCGGCGACCGATACGTCGGCGAGCGCCGTGCTGCAGCTCTGGTCCAAGCCGCCGACGTTCTTCAGCTTCGTCAGCGACGCCGGCGACTACATCGGCGGCGGCGAGGTTCGACGTGTAACTCCCGCGGAGACTCCGTTTCGTGCGGCTGCGGCGCTCGACGGCAGGTACGTGGAGGTGGCTACGGCCGGTCCGGACAACTGGTCCCTGGTGTTCATGTCGCCCGGCGGCACCCGGCTCGGCGTCGGCAGCTACGAAGGTGCTCTCCGAGCCGGTGCCACGGACCGCACGCGTCCCGGTATCGACATCAGCGGCCGCAGCCGCGGCTGCAACCGAATCGCGGGCAGGTTCGACGTTCGCGACATCAGCATTGGATCGGACGGGGTGGTGTCACGATTCCATGCGACCTACGAACAGCACTGCGAGGCGGGCACCCCGGCGCTGCGGGGCGAGGTTCGTTTCATCCGCTGAAACCGCCGGTCAACGTACGGCGGTCTGATAACTGAGCGTCTCCTGCCACCGGCCGTCACGCTTCACCCACACGCGCGTGATCTGCAGGTGCTGGCCGCTGTCGGCCTGATGTTGCGACGTCATCACCACCGCGTCTCCGAACTCGAACAGCTTCGCTGACAGCAGCTTCGTCGGTCGCACGCTGCCGAGCGACGCTTTCGCGATTGCCGCGGAGCGCGTCGCCTTGTCGAACGTCCGATCGCTGTTCGCGCTCACGAGCGCGATCTCGTCGGCCGCCACCTGGTTCCACTCGGCCGCCTTGCCGCCCATCGCGGCTTCCTCGAGCGAGGTGTACGCCTTCATGACCTCGCGCTCGGCGGCGGTCTTCGGCGCGTACGGCACCGCGCCGCACGGGTTCTCGCACGCCGCGCTCGCGGGCGGGGCCGCGGCGGCCGCGGGCGGTGTATCGAGCGACTTCACCTCCTGGTAGACGAGCAGCCGCCAGCCGGCAGGACGCTTCACCCAGACGCGCAGTGTGTGCAGCTTGCCCGCATTCACCTGCACCACGCCGACGCTGCCGTATCCGTACTGCAGTGCCTGCGCCCTCGCCTCATCGGCAATCGCCGCCTTCGGCAGCGCCTGGCGCACGTGCGCCGCATCGAGCGTCGTGCCCTCGAGGTTCGTCCACGTGAAGTCCTGATCGAGAAACGGCACCGCGGCCTTGGCGTCGCCGGACGCGGCGGCGCGCACGAACGCGCGATCCGCTGAGCTCGCGGCCGAATCGAGGGTCGCAGCCGAGGTTCCCACGGCAGCGGCGAGGACGATGAGCAGTGTCAGCATGGCGGTGCCAGTCTAGCGCAACGAAGGCCAGCGAGGCTCCGCCTTAGGACGTGGCTTCGCGCTTGCGAGCTTCCAATCGATCGCCCGAGGTCGATCGCCATGCTGAACCGTTGCACGGTGCTCATCGTCGCGTCCGTCGTGTCGGCGTGTGCCTCCGCGGCGCAGCTGCCGCTCTCTGCGGGTGTCGGCCCGCAGCCGAACCTTCCGCCGCCAAAGACGTCCGTCCTGCCGCTGGTCAAGGTCGCAACCGCGAAGGGCTGGCCGGCGGGCGGCAAGCCTATCGCCGCCGAGGGTACGACGGTCGCCGCCTTCGCGCAGGGGCTGGAGCATCCGCGGTGGCTCTACGTGCTGCCCAACGGCGACGTGCTCGTCGCCGAGACCAACGCGCCTCCGCGCCCGGAGGACGGCAAGGGCATCAAGGGTAAGTTCTTCAAGCACTACCAGAAGAAAGCCGGCGGCGCCGCGCCGAGCGCGAACCGCATCACGCTGCTGCGGGACACCGATGGTGACGGCGTCCCCGAGACGCACTCCGTCTTCATCGCCGGGCTCAACGGGCCGTTCGGCATGACGCTGGCGGGGAACACGTTCTACGTGGCGAACGCGGATTCGCTGGTGAAGTTCCCGTACTCACAAGGGCAGACGCAGATCACCGCGGCGCCGGTCAAGGTCGCGGATCTGCCGGGAGGCCCCATCAACCACCACTGGACGAAGAACGTGATCGCCAACGCCGATGGATCGAAGCTGTACGTGGCGGTCGGATCGAACAGCAACATCGCCGAGAACGGCATCGAGGCAGAGGAAGGGCGCGCGGCGATCTGGGAGATCGAGGCCGCCACGGGCGCGCACCGCATCTTTGCGTCGGGACTCCGGAACCCTGTCGGCATGGCGTGGGAGCCCGAAACGCACGCGCTGTGGGTCGCCGTCAACGAGCGCGACGAGCTCGGCAGCGACCTGGTGCCCGACTACATGACGTCCGTGCGCGACGGCGCGTTCTACGGCTGGCCGTACAGCTACTACGGCCAGCATGTCGACGCGCGCATCAAGCCGCAGCGCCCGGATCTGGTGGCGAAGGCGATTCCACCCGACTACGCGCTCGGGCCGCACACGGCATCGCTCGGCCTGGCCTGGGCCTCCTCGACGTCGCTGCCGCCGCGCTTCGAGCACGGCATGTTCGTCGGCCAGCACGGGTCGTGGAACCGCCAGCCGCGCAGCGGCTACAGGGTGATCTTCGTGCCGTTCGCCGACGGCCGCCCGTCGGGCGAGCCGATCGAGGTGCTCACCGGGTTCCTGACGCCGAGAGGTGACGACGCGATGGGACGCCCGGTCGGCGTGGCGGTCGCGAAGGACGGCTCGCTGCTGGTCGCTGACGATGTCGGCAACACGATCTGGCGCGTGACGGGATCGACGACGAGCACGCGCTGAGACGGGCGTACGCGACAACTCCCAAGAAGGCCTTCGAGCGTGGCCTCCTTGGGAGTTGGTCGTTGGAAGTTGGGAGTTGACCGAGTTCCAGTTACTGCGTTGAAGCGGTCGGCGCCTTCAGCAGCAGCTTCTGGGCGCGCCAGTTCGTGAGCTCCCCGACGACAATGCCGTTCGGGTCGCGGCAGTCGATCTCGTGCACCGAGCCGAACTGCTTCAACTGCTTGCCGGCCTCGCCGAAGCGGCCGACGATCTTCCCGTCCAGCTCCATCTTGTACATCTCGCCGTTATCGAAGTTGTTCGGGTAGTTCGAATTCGAGGTGAAGAGGTACTGGTGCGGGCCTGGTGACACGCACACCGTCCACGGCGAACCGACGTTCAGGTACTGCGCCTTGAAGTTCAGCTCGTTGTCGAGCACCTGGATGCGGTTGTTGCCGCGGTCGGCGACGTACACGTTGCCCTGCCCGTCGACGGCGAGGCCGTGCGGCGTGTTGAACTCGAGCGGGCCCGTCCCCCGATGACCGACCATCTTCAGGAACACGCCGTTCTTGTCGTACTTCACCACGCGCGAGTTGCCGTAGCCGTCGGACACGAAGATGTTCCCCTGCGCGTCCCAGCCGACGTCAGTCGGGCGGTTGAAGCTCTCGCCCGCGACGCCCGCGCCGACCACCGGCGGTGCCGGCGGCGGGCCGCCGCGTCCCGCGCCCGCACCCGCGCCGCGGCCTTCACCCGCCGGACCGCCCGCGCGTGCGGCCCCCGCCGGCGGAGCAGGCGGCTCGTAGTTGCGGATGTTGATCGACTCCGGCTTGCGGCCGATCGTCATCAGGACGCGGCCGTTGGGGTCGAACTTCATGACCAGGTTCGCGGCCTCGTCAACCACCCAGATGTTGTCCTGCGGGTCGACGCGCACGACGTGCGCGAACACGAACCCGTAGATGCCGACACCGATCTCGCGGACGTAGGCGCCCTTGTCGTCGAACTCGAACAGGCGCGAGCCGCCGTGCGTGAACACGCGCGAGCCGCCGAGCGTGGCGGTCGTGGTGCCGGTACGGGTGTAGACGAAGACGTGTCCCTTCGAGTTGGTCGCGACGCCCGTCACCTCACCCAGATAGAGGTTGTCGGGCAGCTTGAGGAAGTTCGGCACCGAGTCGAACGGGATCTCGGGGACCGCCAGCTGCGCGCCGCCGAAATTCTGCTGCTGCGCCGAGATCGCGTGCCCCGCGGCGAGCACCAGCAGCGCGACGAAGGTAAGTGTGAGTATGCGCTTCATGGTTCCCCCCTTACCGCGCCGCCGAGGTGGACGTGGGCTTGGTCGCCTGCTGCGGGTGCAGGATGATCTTCTGCGCGCGCCACGCGGTGATCTCGGACACCCACAGCTCGTTCTCGTTGCGGCAGTCGAGGCCGTGGATCGTGCTGAACTCCTTCAGCTGCTTCCCGGCCTTGCCGAACTTGCCGATGACCGTGCCGTCGAGCTCCATCTTGTAGACCTCGCCGGTGATGTCGCGCGCGGCCGCCGGGTTGCTGTCCGGATAGGAGTTCGACGAGTAGAGGTACTGGTGCGGGCCCGGCGTGATGCAGAGCGTCCACGGGTTGCCGACGTGGTCGTAGATGGCGCGCAGCGTCAGGTTGTTGTCGAACACCTGGATGCGGGCGTTGCCGCGATCGGCGACATACACATTGCCCTTCGCGTCCACCTGCAGGCCGTGCGGCGTGTTCATCTGCCCGGGCGCGGTCCCGCGCGTCCCCACCGACTTGATGAACTTGCCGAACTTGTCGTATTTCACGACGCGCGAATTGGTGTAGCCGTCGGAGATGAAGATGTTGCCCTGCGCATCCCAGCCGATGTCGGTGGGACGGCCGAGCGCGTACGGCTGCGCGTTGGGCGGCGGCGTGCCGTTCGGCGGCGTCGCCTCGAGCCCTTCGACGGCCTCCGGCCGGCGGCCGATGAGCATCAGCACCTTGCCGTTGGGATCGAACTTGACGACCATGTTCGAGCCTTCGTCCACGGCCCAGATGTTGTCGTCCTTGTCCACGCGCACCGCGTGGGCGAACAGGAAGCCGTAGAGATCCTTGCCGATCTCCTTGATGAACGTCCCGTTCTGATCGAACTCGAAGAGCCGCGTCCGCTCGCTGCGCGTGTAGACGTACACGTGCCCCTTCGAGTTGGTGGCGACGCCAATTCCTTCGCCCAGATACAGGTTGTCCGGAAGCTTCAGGGCGTTCGGCACCGAGTCGTACGGGATCTCGGGGACGTTCTGCACCTTCGCCTTGGACTGGGCAAACAGCGGTATCGCCGTGAGCAGCACCGCGATAGCCAGGCAGACTTGAACACGCCTCATTGCAGCCTCCACACCTTCCGAGTTGCCGTTGCCGGGGATTGCCGGGCCGCCGAGCCGGACCGCGCAGGGGGCGGGATGCGGCAGCGGACGCGCGGGACATTGTATATGCTCGCGACGCGTCGAGTTCAAGGGCAAAGGGCTTGCTCTGCCGGCATTGTTGATGACGACGCTGCGTCCCGCTGAACGCGTTCTGCTGGTCTTTTTCGCCTATTCGGTCGTCGCCTCCCTCCTGCTCGGCGCTGCATGGAAAGTCGCCCTGGCCGGGATCGGGGCGGCGGTGGCCGTCTGGCTGATGGCGGCCATTCCGCCCCACCCTTCGCGCGCCGCGCGTGGGACGGCCGGCCCGATGCTGCGCGACTGGCTGCCGCTCGCGCTGGTTCCCGTCGCCTACTGGCAGATGGACTTCATCCGGCGCCCGGGCAGCGCGGCCGCGTTCGCGCAGCGGTGGCTGCCGGTTGACGCCTGGCTCTTTCGCCACACGTACCCGCAGACGTGGGGCGCGCCCGCCTCGGCCGCGCTCGAAACCGCCTACGTGCTGACGTATGCGATTCCTCTCGCCGCCGTCGCGATCCTGTACGTCGCCGGCCGGCGCGATCGGGTCGATAAATTCCATCAAGTTTTCTTTTCCGGAACGCTCCTGGCGTACGCGCTGCTGCCGCTCTTCCCGTCCGCGTCGCCGCGCCTGGTGGATCCCGCCGGGTGGCAGCCGCCGATGAACGTCATGCGGCACTTCAACATCTGGCTGCTGGACCACGCCGACATCCAGAGCAGCGTCTTCCCGAGCGGGCACGTTGCGGCGGCGTTCTCGGCGACCTTCGGACTCTTCACGGCGTTGCCCGAGCGGAAGCGCATCGCGGGCGGGATGCTGGTCCTCGCCTTGCTCATTGCCGCGGCAACCGTGTACGGACGCTATCACTACGCCGTCGACGTCGTGGCGAGCCTCGCGATAACTGTGATCGCCTGGCGATTTTCGGCGCCGAGGCCCCGCACCTTGGTGGTGCTCGCGATCGCGGCGCTGAACTTGACCGGATCGCGCGCCGCATTCGCGGGCGAGACGCTGTCGTTGTCCGAGCAGACCGCGATTGCACGCGCCTTCGCGCCCGTGCTCGTCTTCCACCGCGGCGAGGATTTCTTTCCGCTCGACTCGCGCGACGGCGTCGCCGCCGCGGGAGATCTGGAGGGCGTCCGCGACCGCGTCGCGAAGTACGTCGCGCTGTCGCAGAGCGATCGTCTCGCGCGCGCGGCCGTCGGCTATCGCGTCTTCTCGCGCGTCGATCGTGGCGCCGGGACCGTCGTCGTCGAGTACTGGTGCCACTACCTCTACAACGCGTACACCGTGAAGGTCGTCTGGTTTCCGTACCGCGTTCGCGACAATCACCCGGAGGATCTCGAGCGGCTCTACCTGGTACTGACGCCGGCCGCGCAAGACGATGCCGCGCTGCATGACGAGGCGTGGGCGCGGCGTGCGTTCCGCATCCGGCTCGTCGTCGCCAACGCGCACGACGGCAGCGTGCCGCCGAACCAGTACAACGCCGACATCGGCGCGCCGATCACGCTGCCGCTCACGATTCTCGTCGAGCACGGGTCGCACGCGATGGCGCCCGACATCAACCACGACGGCCGCTTCACGCCGTCGATCGACAGCACCGCGCCGGGCAAGCTCCTCTGGGGGATCCGTGACGAGGGGAACGCGTGGGGATGGTACCGCGCGTCGTACATGGACATGCGCGACCACACGGCCGTCCGGCTCTGCGCGGACTCCGCGGCGCCGAGCGAGCCGCGCTGCGCTCCGTACGCGTTGTACCCCGTCACCGATCTTCAACGATGGTTCGACGGCCTCCAGCTGTCGAGCCGCGAGCGCCTCGACATCGTCGGACACACGTCGTGGGTGACGCGCGTCTTCGGCGACGTGCGCGTCGAGAACCTGATGGTGCCGCCCGACCCGGCCGACGGCCGTGTACTCGACCGCATGCTGACGAGGCGGACGCGGACGCAGGAAGGCTACGAGGCGGGGTTCACGATGCTCGGGACTGCGCCCGCGGCGATTGCGGGGAAGCGTCTCTTCTGGGACGTCCCGTCGCAGCGGATGCCCGACATCGTCGCCGACGTCTCCGCGATCGTGCCGGCGGGGAAGCGGACGCGGTTGCAGGCGATGGTGACCGGCTCGTACGCGCTCGATGCGACCACGAACGTCATCGCCGGAGCCGGCTGGTTTTCGACGGGCCGGCCGCTCGACGGCGTCGTCGGGCTCGACGTCCGCGTCGGACGCTTCCACGTGCAGCCGCTGCACCGGCTCGGCCACGACTGGTTCCACGCCAACCTGATCGCGTTATTCTGAGCCCAGGCTTGCATGCTGGCGCGCATCGCGATCTTCATCGCGTACATCGCCGCGTTCCCGGCCGCGCTGAGTGCACAGAACGCGCCTCACGTCGAGGTGGCCGGGACGCTCGTCGACGTCATGGTCGAACCGGTCTACTTCAGACCGGTTGCTGAGCTCGGCACAGGCCCGGCCACGCTCGAGCGCGTGGGTCGCATGTTCGACGTGGCCACGCCTGGGATTGACCTCGCCATCTACATCGGTTCTCGAGTGCAGGGAATCGTGCGGCGGTCATTATTTGAACGGGCCGGCGATCCGCCCCGGCTGCCCCCGCTGCCGCTTCCTCCCCAAGGTCCGGGAATACCCTGGATCGCACTGCTCGTGAGATCGACCGAGAGCGTCACTCGAGGCACGGTCGGCGCCGCCGTCGATCTGATCTCCCGCCCAGGCGTACGTGTCGCGGTTGGTGGAGGATTGCAGGTCGATCGCGTGACCGTCACGCAGGAAGAGTGGATGATTTCCTTGCTTCACTCCAGCGCCGGACCGCGCAGGGGACGCGATTCCGAACCGGTGACGCTCAAGACACCCGTTGTGCTCGGGCGCGTCAAGATCTATCCCTGGAAACATCTGCTCACGTTTGCCGATGTGTCCGTGCGTGTGACGTCGGCAACCGGAGAACGGGCGCTGTACGAGGCGGCACGCGTGACGCCCGGCATGGGTGTCGGCCTCACCTTTTGACGCGTGCCCCCGCGCTGCTCGTTTGACAACCTCG